>Ga0209887_1000249_pt1 | contig 16041 bp, 9 predicted proteins | sample GWRWN1_30_40_FD_187230 | JGI IMG/M metagenome (GOLD analysis project Ga0209887, IMG submission 187230) | Riverbed sediment microbial communities from areas with no vegetation in Columbia River, Washington, USA - GW-RW N1_30_40 (SPAdes)... | ecosystem: Environmental > Aquatic > Freshwater > River...
CTTGCGGCACGGAACGCAACCTCAATATCCTTGGCACCTAGTACGTCTAGGTATTGAAGCTTCACCTTGAACGCCCGTGCGGCCAGTTCCGTCTCTCTTAACGCTTGTGCGTTGCCTGGGACGGTCGAAGTCCCGAGGACGGCTACGCGGGCGAGCCTGGGAACGATCTCCTTCAGAAGCTCCAACCGTTTTCCGCTGAGCTCCGGAGAAAGACTGGATAACCCAGTGATGTTCCCCGCCGGTCGCGCAAGGCTGGCCACGAACCCGCTTCCAACAGGATCAATATCCGCCGCCATCACAATGGGAATCGTGACACTTGCTTCCTTGGCGGCACGGGTTGCTGACGGACCAGTGGTAACGATGACGTCGACCTTGAGACGCACAAGTTCGTCCAAAAGCGCGGGGAGGCGATCGACTTTTCCCTCTGCAGATCGAGACTCAATGACAATGTTTTTTCCCTCCACATACCCAAGCTCGCGCAGCCTCTGCCGGAACGCCTCGTAGCGGGCTGGGGTAGAGGAAGGGAAGTTTACAAATAGGAATCCTATCCGGGGGATTTTCCCCGGCTGCTGTGCAAAGGCGGGCAAGCAATGCGCAAAGAGCATGGCGCTAAGGGCAAAAGTTGCGATTGTTTGCTTCATCGGCTTGCCCTCACCTTGGCCCTCTCCCACAGGGCCAGGGGACTTGAGAAGACGCACTTAAAAATCGGCATTCGGTATTCGTTTTCTAACCCTATTGCCTTCTGCCTCTTGTCTTCTTCACTGGTTCTAGAGGCTTCCATGTGGATAACCTGGCCAACTCTGCTTCATTGCAAGGACTCGGAGATTGCACCGCGGAGGTCGAACACGAAGATTTGCTCGCGCCAAGCATGTCCTGAGCAAAGAAGGGACGCCAAGCACGCCAAGTCCGGAATCGTTTTTCCTTGGCGCCCTTTGCGCCTTTGCGCGAGATGTTCCGAATCTCGGTTGCGGCTCCGCCGCGCTGGGTCTCTGTGGTGAATACTCCTTCACAGTAAACCGGAACAGCTATTATTTTAGCCGACGCTGCCTTCGAGGCTCACGCCCAGAAGCTTCTGCGCTTCCACGGCAAACTCCATCGGCAGCTCCCGAAACACCTGTTTGCAGAAGCCATTGACGATCAGAGTGACTGCATCCTCCGGCGAAATCCCGCGCTGCCTGCAGTAAAAAAGCTGGTCCTCGCCGATCTTCGAGGTCGAAGCCTCGTGCTCCACCTGCGCCGAGCTGTTCAGTACCTCGAGGTAGGGGAAGGTATGAGCGCCGCATTTATCCCCGAGCAGCAACGAGTCACACTGGGAATAATTACGCGCTCCGGTAGCGGCCTTCATGACTCTCACGAGCCCCCGATAGGTGTTCTGCCCGTGCCCCGCCGAGATCCCCTTCGAGATGATGGTGCTCTTGGTGTTTTTCCCGATGTGGATCATCTTGGTACCGGTATCCGCCTGCTGATAGTTGTTGGTGAGTGCCACCGAGTAAAATTCTCCAACCGAGTTGTCACCCTGCAGGATGCAGCTCGGATATTTCCAGGTAATCGCCGAGCCGGTCTCCACCTGGGTCCAAGAGATCTTGGAGTTTTTCCCCAGACATTTGCCCCGTTTGGTGACAAAATTGTAGATCCCACCCTTGCCGTCCTTATCGCCGGGGTACCAGTTCTGGACTGTCGAGTATTTGATCTGCGCATTGTCGAGGGCGATCAGCTCTACGACCGCGGCATGCAACTGATTCTCATCCCGCATCGGCGCGGTGCATCCCTCCAGATAGCTCACGTAGCTGCCCTCATCGGCAATGATCAACGTGCGCTCGAACTGGCCCGTTTCAGCGGCATTGATGCGAAAGTAAGTCGATAACTCCATCGGACAGCGCACGCCTTTGGGGATGTAACAGAAGGATCCGTCACTGAAGACAGCGGCGTTCAAGGCGGCGAAGAAGTTGTCACTGTAGGGCACCACCGACCCAAGATACTTTCTCACTATCACGGCATGCTTCTGCACCGCCTCGGAAAAGGGACAAAAGATGATCCCCAACGCCGCCAGCTTTTCCTTGAACGTCGTCGCCACAGAGACGCTGTCAAAGACCGCATCGACCGCGACGCCGGTGAGCCACTTTTGCTCCGACAGGGGGATACCGAGCTTCTCATAGGTCTCGAGCAGCTTGGGGTCTACCTCATCGAGGCTCTTCAGCCCCGCAGCGCTTGTCTTTGGCGCCGAGTAGTAGATGAGGTCCTGATAGTCGATCGGCGGATAGTGGATGTTGGCCCATTTTGGCTCTGCCTCCGACTTTTCCAGCTTCACCCAGTGCCGGTAGGCTTTCATACGCCAGTCCAGCATGAAATTCGGCTCGTTTTTCTTGGCCGAAATCAAGCGGATGATATCTTCGTTCAGCCCGCGAGGCACGGTGTCCGTCTCGATGTCGGTAACAAACCCGTACCTATATTCCTGGTTGACCAACTCCTCTGTCGTGGATATAGCAGTGCTCATGGCTTCAGCTTTCCCTTTCTTGCGACGCGTCCCGTCTCCGTTAGGCGCTTACTTTTTAAATGTTCAACAGAACGACTTTAAGAAAATTTATCGCGCCAGCGAAGACTCAGCCTAAGGCTAATCAGCCATCTTCGTGGCTGAGCCAAGCACGCAAGGTAAGACTCGTTGTCATTCCGACCGAAGGGAGAAATCTTTCTTAGATCCCTCGCATTCGCTCGGGATGACGGGCCTCGGCCCGTCAACTTGGCGGGCCCCTTCGACGTCGCTCAGGACATGCTTTGCGTCTTGGCGCGAGACACATTTTCCGACTTCCTCTTCATCCCAAAATTCCAAATATCTTTGGCTAGCTTTTTATATTCGCCTCTTAAGATCGGACACGGTGCCACCGTGCAGCCAGCAGCCGAGCGACTCCCACGAGAGTGATGGAGCCAAGAACAGCAGTTGCATAACTGCTAAATGCATTGCCTTTGCCGATAACCATCCAGAAAAATAGATAGTCCCCGACCAGGGCGCCGATGATCCCGTAGACCGCGTCTATAACGTGGCTCTCTCTCACGACGGTTATGCGACCCTCGACCTCAACCGCTTTTCCCGTCAACCAACCGGTCAATCCTCCGACTACGATCAGAACGATGACATTCATGAAGCGTCCCTCCGTTCGGTAATAACGAGCCGGAGAAGTGTTTCCCCCTCTCCGGACCGAAAGATCTGTCTGGCTAGACCGCGCTAGCAGCGATCTCGTGGGAAGTCGAATTTGCGACCTCAAAGGTCTCCACTACGGGCATCTCTTCAACCACTTTCGATAAGATCCTCAAGACATCAAGATAAGCTATGTGGTTGTAAGCTTCCGCATTAACCTGCTTATCCCAGAAGCTAATTGCTATTGCCTCATTCCGCTGCGGGGCGATGAAGAGCATTTCATCCTGAAATCCCTCCTGTTTGCGGAGTAGGGGAATAATTTCCTTCTCAAGAATGCGCGTAAACTCCGGCGCACCATTGGCCTTGAGCTTGATCCTGACGTTGCGAGTGTACATTCCAACCTCCCGGCTTAGACTGTTATAGGGGTGAGGATTGTAGGCTTACTCGAAGAATTTCAGGTAAACCGCGGAGTGAACCCTATGCCTTGAATCGTTATAACCTACACCGAGCGGTGGGGGATTACTGTCTAATATTGGACGGTCTTCAAAAGAATTATCGCATGATCGATTCTACTGAAAAACCACCGTTCATGCTTCGAGAGCATAGTTCGTCAGGCTCAGCAGAACGGAAGATTGTCAATATTATCAATGTAATTCGCCCTGAGCTTAGTACGAAGGGCAGACTAAGGTTTCTAAGCGGAATCATAATCTATGGGATCACCCGGTGGGCCAGTGGTCTCGGGAAAGGGCGCTGGCGCCTGAAGTCGAAATCTCGACTTTATTGCTATGAGTCGGAGCCCGGGTGTGCCTGGCTGCGGGCCTGGTAATAATTATTTTCAAGATTGTTCAATATTAGACAGCAACTGTCGCTGAATCAGCGCAGCGTAAAGTTCAAAAGAATGCTCTATCGCAAAACAATAGTCGGACTAGTGGATGTGTCACTGTTGCGGGAAATTAAACCTGGTGTTCCCAACTTTCATTTAAGGGAGGTGTCTTATGGACTTGGAGAAAATTAAATTCGGTTTGTTGAGTGCCGTCGGAGGCGCGATCGTATTAGCCGTTATCGGCTTCAACTATGGTGGCTGGGTGACCACCGGTACGGCCGAGGCGATGGCTAAGGAGACCGCTGCAAATGCGGTCGCCGAGCGCTTGGGATCGATTTGCGTCGCCCAGTTTAACCGGGACTCGGAGAACGGCCAGAAGCTCAAAGAAATGAAGGAAAAAGATTCTTGGGACAAAGGCCGCTATGTAGAAAAGCAGAATTGGGCGATCATGCCGGGTGAGGATAAACCCGATAGCAAAGTTGCCGATGCGTGCGCCAAGCAGCTTGCGGCGAAAGCGTAAGATCCGCAGTCAGCGATTGCCTGTCAATTGCTAGTTAGCGGCTCAAAAATTCGGTCAAGAAATCGGTAGGTCCTCTATCGTCATTCCCGCGCAGGCGGGAATCCAGTAGGGGCGGGTTTGAAACCCGCCCCTACAACTGGATTCCGGCTCGCCCCCCGCTTTCGCGGGGGTTGGCCGGAATGACGTGCGAATTATTACCCGAACTTAAGAGACACTACACTAGTAAACGACAACGGGATGAGGAGCAGTAAGGCGGACCCTGCCCATGGGGAAAGTCTAGCCAAAGATATTTGGGATTTTGGGATGAACGAAAAACGTATCTCGCGCAAAGGCGCAAGGGGCGCCAAGGTTCGGAGAAATAAGTAAATGGTTTACTTTGCGTGCATGGCTCAGCCACGAAGATGGCTGATCAGCCTTAGGCTGAGTCTTCGCTGGCGCGATAAATTTTCTTAAAGTCGTTATGTTGAACATTTCAAAGGTAAGAATCTACGCCTAAAAAACACTGTGGTCGTTATGCGGTGGTGTAGGTGCGTGAGGCGACAAAGATCGATAGGGCGATGCGTTGTTTTCCGCGCGGCCTATAAAACCCCAGATATAAGGAGCGGCTAACATGAGTAAAGGCAAGGACAGTAAGAAACAGAACAAAAAGAAACCACTCAAGACCTTGATGGAAAAAAGGGCCGCGAAAAGGGCCAAGAAAGAGAACAAGGGGTTTTCGCTCACTATCAAATGATCCGATCTCGGTGACAGAGCTCCAGGATAGCATCGGTTATCTTGCGCTCCTTTAATAGAGAGCTCACATCACGTTAAGTTTTTACGTTCCGCTCATCTTCGCAATCGAACTTCGATGTTCTTTCAAGGGTGTGATATTTATCCCCCCAATGTTTCTCGCCTTTCTTCCTGATAAGCTTGCTTTTCAGCTTCCGTAGCGGTATCGACCGTGTCGCGATGAGAGCCGACGATTTCCCTTCCTTTTCTGACCACCCCTTCGGCAGTCTGGCGAAGCTTGCCCGCCTGCTGATTCAAATAATCCAACCCTTGGTTACTTCGCTCACGAAGATATTTCCATGTTTCCTCCCCTGGGCTAGGCGCCAACAACAGCGCGGCGATAGCCCCTAGCGCTATACCCACTAGGAAGTAAAGGAATTTGAATTCACTATTCGTTTTCATGGTTTCACTTTCCTTTCTCATTTTTCATTAAGTCACGATGATACAGTCCGGCCTTTGTGGTCGGGAGTTTTGGAGGGCGACGACGAAGTTTCGCATTTCTATTTATAATGACATCATCCAGATTAAAGATTTTGTATAGTCTCTCCGTTACCATTTCCATTTGTATTGGATCGAGTTTATAAAGTCATGCGGGAGATGTCTGTCCAATATTGAACGATTCTTAGAGGAAATATCGCGGGCCCGCGAAGCTGTACCCCCCACGTAGATAATCCAGGTTGCGGTAAAATCAAATAAAGGCTTCAGTGTCAGGTCTCAGCTGCAACAACCACAATTCGCAAGAGACTCACGCGGAACTGCCTCGGGCGTTGATTACTGTATCGCATGAGTTTTTGGTTTTCGGCAATTTCCTTGACAATACCACCTCCGGCGACTCGCAGTGGCTGCTTGAGATCCTCCCTTATGGCGAAGAATTTTGGAGGTGGCTTGAGCAACCAATTTGTTCACTCACGCCGTCATAGGGGTATCGCGCCTTGGAGCGCAAGCGGAGGTCTCTCTGACCCAAGGACAACGCGCACATGGTGCGTTGCGCTGTCATCGGCCAGCGGGATAGGCGCGCCGCCTGCGAGCGGTGCGCCATCGAATTCAACAGACGACACCCCTCGCGCAACATTGTGCGGGTTCTCGATGACGATTTCGTAGCGCGACGAGTGATAGCGGAATGTGATTTCAAAGCCCCGCCACGCGCGCGGGATACAAGGGTCGAGATAAAGCCTCGTGCCCCGCAGACGCACACCCAGGATCCACTCGATGCCGGCCCGATACATCCACCCCCCTGACCCGGTGTACCACGTCCAGCCGCCGCGGCCGACGTGCGGCGATTCGGCATAAATATCAGCGGCGACGACATAAGGCTCGACCTTGTACCGGTAAACGCCGGCGCGGGTACTCGCGTGATTGATGGGGTTCAAGAGCGAGAAAAGCTCGCCGGCCTTATCTCCGTCGCCGAGTGCGGCGAAGGCGAGGACGGACCAGATCGCCGCATGGGTGTATTGGCCACCGTTTTCGCGGACGCCGGGCGGGTATCCTTTAATATAGCCCGGGTCGGGGCTCGCTTGGTCAAAAGGCGGGGTGAAGAGGAGGACGAGACCCTCGCCGCGACGAACGAGAGATTTCTCGACCGCCGCCATGGCGCGCGCTCCACGAGCCGGCTCAGCGGCACCGGAAATGACCCCCCAGGATTGGGCGATCGAATCGATGCGGCATTCGGCGTTCATGGCGGAGCCGAGCGGCGTCCCATCGTCAAAATAGGCTCTCCGGTACCACTCGCCATCCCAGGCCTCGCGTTCGACCGATGCTTTGAGTGCGCTGACATGCAGTCGCCACATTTCGGCGCGCTGGTGCTCACCGCGCGCGTCGGCCACCCGCGCAAATTCCCAGAGTATGGTGTGAAGAAACCAGCCGAGCCAAACGCTTTCGCCTTTCCCCCCGGAACCGACCCGGTTCATCCCATCGTTCCAGTCTCCTGTGCCGATCAACGGAAGGCCGTGGCTGCCAACCGCCAGACTGCGGTCGAGCGCGCGCGCGCAATGCTCGAACAGGGTACCGCTTTGCGCGGACACACGGGGCTCGAAATACGACTCATCTTGGCCAACCTCGAGCGTCGGCCCGTCGAGGAAGGGAACGACCTCGTCAAGAAGACCGACATCGCCGGTGACTTCAAGGTAATGGAAGACCGCGTACGGCAGCCATAGAAGATCATCGGAGATACGGGTCCGAACGCCCCGACCGGACGGGGGATGCCACCAGTGCTGGACATCACCCTCAACAAACTGCCGTGCGGCGGCCCGTAGTAACTGCGCGCGCGCGCAGTCTCGTTTCGCCACCGTGAGCGCCATCACGTCTTGGAGCTGATCGCGAAAGCCGTAGGCGCCGCCCGCCTGATAAAACGCTGCTCGCGCCCAGACACGACAGGCGAGCGTTTGATAGAGAAGCCAGCGGTTGAGCAGAACGTTCATAGAACGATCAGGAGTGTTTACCTGAACCGCGCCAAGAACGTCGTCCCAGTGCTTCATGACCGTGCGCAGGGTTACATCAAGATCAGCCGCGCGGTAGCGCACGATCAACGCCCGCGCCTCCTCTGTGGTCGCCGCCTCGCCGAGGAAAAAGACAATCTCGGCACGGCCGCCCGCACGCAGCTCAACCGTCCTCTGCAGGGCAGCGCACGGATCGAGGCCGGCGCCGACCTTCCCGGAGAGTCGGTCCCCTCGTTCGAGCGATACGGGATGGTCGAGGGTGCGGTTGCGGCCGAGAAACTCCGTCCGATCACCCGTCCACGCGATCTGGCGCCCGCCGAGGTCGGCAAAGGCCACACGACCACCGAACTCGCTGTTCCAGGCGTTGCGCGCGAAAATCGCCCCCGTTTCGGTATCGACCTCGGTGACGACGAAGGGCGCGGAGGCGCTCCGCGAAACGCCGAGCACCCACTCAATATACGCTGTCACCGAGAGACGTCTCGATCGGCCTGAGTAATTCTCGATGGTGAGCCGAGAAATCTTGATTGGGTCCTCGAGTGGCACGAACTGCAGGAGGCCGAGCGAGACCCCGTGTGACGCGTGTTCGAAGCGGCTGTAGCCCTGGCCGTGTCGGATGATATAGGGCCAAGCCTCCTCGCGGATCGGTAGCACCGTTGGGCTCCACAATTCGCCACTATCTTCATCCCGCACGTATATCGTCTCGCCCGGCGGGTCACTGACCGGGTCATTCGACCACGGGGTGAGCTGATTCTCGCGGCTGTTGAGCGACCATGTGTAACCCGATCCCGACTCAGAAACCTGAAAGCCAAAGGAAGGGTTCGCGATCACGTTGATCCATGGCGCCGGCGTCCACTGTCCCTCGCCTAGAATAGTCACGTACTCACGGCCATCCGCAGCGAAGCCGCCGAGGCCGTTGAAGAAATCGAGGTCGGGCTGCAGCGGCAAGACATCCAATGACTTCGTCGCGGGCTGACGCCGCGCCAGTGGAACCAAAGCGGCCTCGGATTGCGGCTGACGTACGACCTGCTCAGCCAGGGTCCCGCGGCGGCTCAAGAGCACAGCACGCGCGGCGGTCTGGAGCAGGGTGCGATCCTCAGCCGAAATGAGATCTCCCCGCAGAATAAACACGCTGCCGGACGGTTCATGCCCCTCATGCCGAAAGCGCGACTGACTGGTCCGGACCTGGGCCTCCAGAGCGGCCTGGAGATCTTGAGCGTAGGACGGGGCCTGTTCGTTCAGGATCACGAGATCGACCGCCAGCTGCTTCATCCGCCAGTATTCGTGGGCGCGAAGGAGTTGCCGGACAATTCCCTGATCCTCGGGTTCGTCGATGCGGACCAGAACAATCGGGATGTCGCCGGAAATTCCGTGCCGCCAGAGTGCCGATGGACCCCGGGTATTGCGTGTGAGTACCGTTGATGAAGGCCGCAGCGTAGGGTCCGAGTACAGGATCTGGCTGGCGAGCTCCTGGAAGAGGTAGGCCTCATCAGGATCAATGCTGAGATGGTGTAACTGGACCTGGGCCTGCGTCCACGCCAAGGTGGCGGCACGCTCAAACGTTGCCGGATTGTTGTACTCATCGGCCAGGGCGAGCGCGTCGTTGCGCGATGGCGCGATGAGCGTCGAGAAGGTGACCCGCGCGCTGGCTCCGGGCGCAAGCCGCACGCGGCGCCGGAGGCTGACGATCGGGTCGAGCACCGCGCCGACCGTGTTGGAGAGTGGGTGGCCGTCGATGACCGACATCGGCGTTCGGATCCCGCGTCCACGGCCGAGAAACCGGGCGCGGTCGGTCTCATATTGCAACTCGCCGATGGTTTCACCTTCGGCGACGACTACGTGCGCTGCCCAGACCTGGGGCTCGCCCTGTGACCGTGGCCGGCGCGTAGCCAGCAGGGCACCGAGTTCGGGAGCAAATTCTGTCTGCACGAACAGGTTGGAAAATGCCGGGTGGGCCGCGTCGGCTGCGGGCGGCGCCAGGACGATTTCGGCGTACGAGGTCAGCTCGATCTCTCGGGTTCGCAGCCCCAGATTCGTGATCGACACCCGGCGCACCTCAGCGTCGTGCTCCGGCGAAACGACGACTTCAAGCGTGGTCGCAATCGCTCCATCCCGCCGCCGGATCTCTACGTGATCCTCGGAAAAAGCCACTTCATAGCTGTCCGGTTCAACCCCGCTCGGCTGGTATGCGGCCGACCAGACCTGCCCGCTGTGTCCGTCACGAAGAAAAACGTACGTCCCCCAGGTATCGCGCGTGCGGTCCTCGCACCATCGTGTAACCGCAAGGTCTCGCCAATGGCTGTATCCGGAGCCCGCCGTCGTGACCATTACCACGTATCGCCCGTTGGAGAGGAGGTGGACGTTGGGAGTCGCGTCGTGTGGGGAAGTGAAGCGACGAAGCACTGGAGGAACGAGATCGCGGACGTTGGCGACCCCCCGCACCTCCTCAACCCTGGGCCGGGCGACCAGGACGTCTCGCGGAGTGCGTTCCTGCAACAGTAGCTCGATGGCTTGCATGCGCGGCTCGGCGTGAAAGCGCGCCCGCATGACGCCCTCGTAGAGAACATTCGCGAACGCCACGAGCGACATCCCCTGGTGATGTGCCATATAGGCGTGCACGACAGCCACGCGTTGGTCCTCGGGAACCCGCGTGGCCGTGTAATCGAGCGCCTCATAAAAGCCATAGCGGCTGCTCGCGCCGGCCTCGGTGAGACGTATGAAGTTCTGCGTCGCCGCCTCTGGGTCAATCATCGCCGCCAGGGCCGTCGCGTAAGGGGCGACGACCACATCTTCGCTCAACCCGCGTTTGAGCCCCAGACCCGGCACGCCAAAATTCGAGTACTGGTAAGTAAGCTCGATATCGCGCGCGTTGTAGGCCGATTCTGAGACCCCCCACGGCACGCCACGCTCGGTTCCATATTTTCTCTGACGGCGGACGATGAGATGGTACGTCTGGCCTAACAGACTACCTGACGGAGAGCGCATCACGAGCGCGGGCATGAGGTACTCGAACATCGACCCGGACCAGGAGACGAGCGCAGATCCCCGGTCTACGGGCGTCAAAGCGCGACCGAGGTGGAACCAATGGGTCGACGGGACGTCGCCCTTTGCGATGGCGATGAAACTTGTGAGCCGCGCCTCAGACGCCAGCAGATCGTAACAACTCGGGTCGAGGCTGCTATCGGGAACGCGGTAACCGATCGAGAAGAGCTTTCGCGTCGGATCGAAGAGAAAGCCAAAGTCCATCGCGTCGAACATCGTCTTGGTGAGCCGGACGAGGGTCGAAAGGCGGCGGACCAGCGCTCCGGAGGCTGCAGCAGAACGCGCGAGACTCTCGATGATCGCATCGATTCGGGTAACGGCATCGCTCTCTGGAGCGCTGTCGGTAGCCAAGCGCTGGCGGAGAGTGGTGAGTTCGTGTATGGCGTTCTCGCAGCGGTCCGGCGTGTCGGCGAGGGTCGGAAGCGAGAAAAAAAAACGCGGGATTGCCGTCCAACCCAACGCGTGCTCCGGGGTCGCCGCGCCATGAGATAGAGCCTTCCCAAAGACAAGCCGCGCCCAGGGAAGCACCGCGTCAAGATCACGCGCATGACTCTCGATGCTCGTGCGCACAGCCTCCGCCCAGGCGAGCAACTCTGCATCAGCGCTGTCACCCCGTTCCGCAGTCAGCGTGCGCGCAATGTCCGCCAGGGTATGAGCGCGGGCCTCGAGTTCAGTGAGGCGCAAGACCCAATCACCCGGAGTTACAGGGACCGGACTGAGTGCCGTGGTCAGAGCGTCGAGCGCTTCATCCAGGTGTTTTCGGGTGACCGTTTGCGTGCGCCGGTCGTCGACGATCGCGCCTGCCGATGCGCGGAGGAGGAGGATGGTGTCCGCCATCCCGGCGAGCACATGCGGGCCCAGCAGCGGGCGGTCGATGATGTCCTGGCACGCCTGTCCGAGCGCGACGAGGTGACCCGCGAGGTTTCCACTGTCGACCGAGGACACGTATTTCGGATCGAGGGGGCGGAGGTCACGCGTGTCATACCAGTTATAGAAGTGACCACGGAAACGCTCGAGGCGGTTCATCGTTCCGAGCGTGGCTTCGAGCCGCTCGATTGCGGCCACAGTGCCGAGCCAGCCGAAATCGTGCGCAGCGATAGTAGAGAGGAGATACAGCCCGAGGTTGGTGGGCGACGTGCGGTGGGCCACGACTGGTGTTGGCTCTTCCTGGAAATTGTCGGGAGGGAGGGCGTGGTCTTCTGGGCCGACAAAGGTCTCGAAGAACCGCCAGGTTCGGCGCGCGGTTAACCGGAGCGTGCGAGCGTCATCTGCCGAAAGAGGCTGAGCCCCAGCCGCGCGCGGTGGCAAGCTGATCCAGTGTGCCACCATGGGTGACAGCGCCCAGAGAAGTACGAACGGTGTCGCAATCAGCCATGCTCCCGGCGGTCCGAACGGGACGAGAATGGCTGCTACCGCGGCGAGCACTACGGCCCCGCCCATCCGGTGATAGACGCTGCCGAGGGTGATATAGAAAGCAGCTTCCGCCTGCGCGGCAGTCACCCATTCGAGTAGCTTTCGGCGTGTCACATACACGCGAAAGAGTGTCCGGACGATCGCGTCGGTCATCAACCATGCCTGGTGGGCAAGCAAAGTCACCGTGAGTGCCACCTGCGATACGGCCAAGACCAGGTCCGTGCCGACGGCACGCAAGTGGCTGCGTTTCGAAATTCCGCGACGATGCGGGATCAGACCAGTTAAGACAGGCAAAACAGTAGGAATGGCAATGGTAGCGAGCACGAACGTTGTCCAGACGACAGGCGAAGCGAACGGTAGCGTCCACCCAGCCATCAAGGTCAGAAATGCGGCCGGTGCCGACAGCGTGCGCCGGAGGTTATCGAGCATCTTCCAACGGCTGATCGGGGGGATCGGGGTGCGGATACGTGCGCCATTCGCGCTTCGTGCGTGGCCGAGGATCCACGGCAGCAACTGCCAGTCACCGCGAGCCCACCGGTGTTGGCGAGCCGTGGCGGTCGCATAGTGCGGTGGAAACTCATCGAAGAACTCGATATCGGTGACGAGTCCTGCCCGCGCGAAGATGCCTTCAAAGAGGTCATGACTCAACAAGACATTCTCCGGAACCCGCCCGGCGAGGGCTGCCTCAAACGCATCTACGTCGTAGATCCCTTTGCCGATGTAAGAACCCTCACCGAAAAGGTCCTGGTAAACGTCGGAGACGGCAGATGCGTACGGGTCAATGCCGCCCGGGCCCGCGAAGATGCGCTGAAAAAGAGAGCCCTCGCGATCGGTCGATAGCGTCGGCGTGACGCGCGGCTGAAGCAGGGCGTAGCCCTCAACGACTCGACCGATATGCGGGTCAAACCTCGGCCGATTGAGGGGATGCGCTATGGTGCCGACCAATCGAGCGGCGGACCCTCTCGGCAGCCGCGTGTCGGCATCCAGTGTGATGACATAGCGGACGCCGGAAGGAACAAGAGGTGCCCGACCACCCGCGGGCACGAAGCTGGTATCCGTGGCACCGCGCAGCAAGTGATTCAGTTCATGGAGCTTTCCACGTTTGCGCTCCCACCCAATCCACTTTCGCTCGCTCTCGTTCCAGCCGCGCCGACGGTGGAAAAGGAGAAATCGCTCGCTCCCATCTGGGGCGGCCCCATGGCGTTGGTTCAGCCGCGCGATGCCCTCAATCGTCGCAGCCAACAGTTCGTCGTCTCCCGGCATGGTTTCTTGAGGCGCGTCTGTCCAGTCGGAAAGCAACGCGAAACGAAGATCGCCATCTGGATTTGCCAGATAGTGCACTTCCAGCCGCTCGATCTGCTCCGCAATCTGGGCGTGGCCCGTCAGGAGAGTCGGCACGACGACCAAGGTCCGAAGATCCGCTGGCACTCCGTCACGGAGCGCCAGCCTGGGCAGCGCCCGTGGTCCAAGCAGCTCCATGACTTCACGATTGACTAATGCGATCGCCAGATCCGAGGCCGGGACGAGAGCGAAAAGCCCAAGTAGGAGCAGGCCCACTACACCAACTTCCGCTGCACCGGAATTGAAGAGGAACAAAGCGAGGATGAGGCCGCTGACAATCGCAATGGTTCCAAGGTACCGAGACGTCGCCTGAGTAACATAGGAGCGGAGAAGCCAAGTCTTGATCGGCATGCGAAAGCCGAGTTCCTGCTCGAAGGCTACGCGTCCGTTCGCGATGAGGTAATAGCCGGGATCACCGCGCCGGTCCCCAGCGGGGTCACCGGCTTCTTGCGCTTTGCCGCGGCAACCTTTCGCTTGAAATACCGCCCGTCGCGCAACTTCAAGCTCATCTTGCTGTGAACCCCGCGACAGTTCTTCGATCGCGCGCCGGTAACGATCGCGTGTCGCGAAGTCCGGAGCGGCAAAGCCGCTGTCGGTCCAGAGTATTGCGTCGACAAAACTGACGCTCTCGAAGAATTCGGCCCAGTCGAAGGCGGAGATCAGGCGCATACTGGTGATCACATTGCGCACGGTCACGTTCATCGCTGCCAGTTGCTGGTGCTCGAGCCGGACCATCTCATCGACCGTTGTGCCCTGAGCCGCTAGGTGTTCCTCGAGCCAGAGAAGAGCCGGCGTGATCACCGGGTCCTGATCGCGCAGCCGCTGGACGAGCTGTACCGCGAAGGCCGTTGCCAACGGGGCGCCCTCGAACTGTCCAAGGATCGTCGCCGCAGGCTCAGTTGAACGGCCGCCAAGTCCGAGCAGGCGGTCGGCCACCGTGTCGGCCTCTTGACGCGCCGCCCGTCCATGCACGATGCGCTCTGCGAGGCGCCGGAGATTCTCCACCAGCACCACCCGCAAGGTGATCGCAACCGCCCAGAGCTCGCCGATCGTCAACGGCTGCACGCGCTGGTAGGCGCGCACGAACCGACGGAGCGTCTCCGGGTCAAACCGGCTGTCCGTATGGGCGACGAACGCCCAGGCCAGCCCATAGACGCGCGGATAGCCTTGGAGGTGACCCTCAGCCAGCTTCGGCAGCTCTCGGTAAAAGCCGGGTGGCAGGTCATCACGGATCTCGCGCAGTTGCTCGTCCACAATGTGGTAATTGTCGACCAACCACTCTGCCGCAGGTGTGATCGCGCGCTCCTCGCGGATTGCCTGGGCGATTGCACGATACGATTCGAGCAGCACCCGCCCATTGTCCAGCACGCGCGGCAACAGCGGACGACCTTTCCGCGGCGTGGTCGTGACGCGCTGGGCGGCGGCAAGGCTTTCAGCGTGCTGCTCAAGACGCTCGGCGCTAAAGAGCTCAGCCCGAATCGGCTCTTCGAGCGCCGAAAGGGCAACGGCCTCTGAGTGATTTTTGCGTAACGGGTTCTGAAAAAATAACGATTCCAATCCACATACCTCACGGCCATCACGGGCGCGGGGTCGCGCATACCCAGGCTATCAAGTTCCCCAATCAGGGGGAACACTCATAACCGGGTAATGCTGCACAAGCAATACTGACAGGCAAGCGCGGTTCCGTAACATGAAAAGCACACGCATGCCTCAGTCTCAGCCAACAAGCCCGTGAGCGGAAAAATGATGCGGCCAGGATCCTTACGCAGCGTCTGCTCCGATCAGCGTTATTGTCTCGACGAACTCCCGTCAATTCATCGCCTTCTTGATGGAGTCGAAGTTGAACATCGTGCTCCACGACGCCCCAATCCCCTGCATTGCGGTCGGCGAGTTGTTAGTCGAATCGGTCTTAGCGGCCACGAGCTTCTTCTTGAGTTCGACCGCCTTCCGGATTTCCCACGCCATCCAGCCACTGTGGTAGGTCTCTTTGCCGACAATGCACAGAAAGTGACTGGAATCGCCTATGCGCGCGGCGAGATCCTGTTTAATGGCGACCGCCTCCTCGCTGTCGACCGCGACGTCGAAGGACCGGTCGTACGAAGAGAAATCGAATTCCTTGTTGGTATCCCACCCAAGCAGCCGATCCTTGGCAGCCTTGTCATTGTCATAATCGTAGCCGATGAACACTTTATTCTTAGCCATGTGCCCTTTTCCTTTTTGTCGATGGGCTCCCGGTAAAAGATTTTAGGCGATATAATTGCCCCGCGCTTTCTTCACCGGCGCGAAGCAGCGAAATCTCCTATTGAAATGCCGAGCAAGTTCCATGCCCCAAGGGAGCTGAAATTTGAGGGACCTCCCGCCCAAAAGATAGATGGTTTCGCATATGTGAGCGAAGACGGATGGTTTAATTCTTAATTGTGCAAACGAAAAACGTAGCGAATTGCCCTTACCTAGAAGCGGGAGACTTCAACGAGCGAAAACTGATCAGTTTTTTCTGTTCTTCATCGTAAAGACTTAATCGCAGTGACTTGAGGCTTGTGCGGATGGTCAACGGTTCGACCGCCTGGAA
>Ga0209887_1000250_pt1 | contig 16035 bp, 15 predicted proteins | sample GWRWN1_30_40_FD_187230 | JGI IMG/M metagenome (GOLD analysis project Ga0209887, IMG submission 187230) | Riverbed sediment microbial communities from areas with no vegetation in Columbia River, Washington, USA - GW-RW N1_30_40 (SPAdes)... | ecosystem: Environmental > Aquatic > Freshwater > River...
TCGTCAATCAACGATTATAAGATATTCTGCCCTAACAACATGCTTTATTGGGAAGCGGTACAGTTTGCCATACGCAATGGCTTCAATAAGTTTGACTTTGGCCGATCAACCCCCAACGAAGGGACGTATAATTTCAAAAGACAATGGGGTGCACAGCCTGTCCAGCTCTACTGGCAATACCTGATGGATGGTCAGAACAGTATACCTGATCTGAACTCGTCAAATCCAAGGTATCAAACGGCTATTCGTCTGTGGCAGCGTCTTCCTGTGCCGGTAACCAGGTTACTTCGGCCGATGATCGTTCGGAACATTCCTTAAACGGCGTCAGATTTTGGACAGTTTGGTGACCACCTGGGATTGTAACAAGCCGATACAGGAGGCATTGCTCTAATGGAGAAAATAATGCAGCCCCCAACCCCTAATTCGCGTCCAGCACAGCAGCTTGTTGGCGGTAACAATGACAAAGATGCGTAAGCGTTATTTGGTAACGGGTGGCGCGGGCTTTATCGGCTCGCATATTGTGCGGCGACTTGTTGGCGAGGGGGAATTAGTTCGGGTAGTAGATAATTTGTCTACGGGTCAGTCAATACGCTTGAAGACTGTACGCGATTCCATAGAATTTGTAGAAGGGGACTTGGCCGACGAGCGGATCAGCGATCGGGTCGTCAGAGACGTCGATTACGTTTTGCATCAAGCGGCTGTGCCATCGGTCCAGAGATCCGTTTACGATCCCATTGGTACGAACCGAGCGAATGTGACAGCGACTTTGAATCTCCTAGAAAGTTGCCGCAAGGCAGGTGTTCGTCGTCTCGTCTACGCAGCATCGTCGTCCGCTTATGGCGACACAGAGATTCTCCCCAAAACAGAGGCGATGTCGTCGAATCCGCTCTCGCCCTATGCGCTACAGAAATTGGTCGGGGAGCGCTACTGCAAGCTATATTATGAGCTGTATGGGTTGGAAACGGTGAGTCTCAGGTATTTCAATGTTTTTGGTCCCGACCAAGATCCTCACTCAGAATACTCGGCAGTCATTCCCAAATTTATCACTAAATTATCAGCGAAGGAGCCAATTACTGTATACGGCGACGGCGAACAGTCCCGGGACTTTACCTATATCGAAAATGTGGTCGAGGCGAATTTGCTTGCTTTGCGAGCGATTGGAGTGCCTGGGAACGTTTGCAATATAGGCTGTGGTGAGCGCATCACTCTGAACTACTTAATACGTCTCCTGGAGGAGATCACAGGCATCAAAGCAGAGGTGAATTACATAGCTCCCAAGGCTGGCGACGTACGTCATTCTTTGGCTGATATTGCCCAGGCGCAGCGTCTTTTGGGTTATGAACCAAAAGTCATGGTGAAAGAGGGATTGAGAAGAACGGTTGAGGCATTCGCCATAGGTGGAGTACTGACGTGAAGTACACTATTAGATGCCCTTGAGATCAGCAAGCAAACACGAATAACTAATGTTCGTGTACGATTGGCGGAAAAAAATCCCAGCCAGGTTCTGGCCGGGATTTTTTTTTGCCTTGACGATTCAATGTCGACGGCGACGGTATGAGCTCAAAATTCGATCAATGACGAAGAGATAACTATTGGTAGTCTTTGCTTACTTGCTCCGGGGTAATAATCCAATCCCCTGTACACGCTTTCCGAGCCACTTCGCCAATTTGCTTCCCATTGGTTCCGCCGTCATGGCCGGTTTTCAAGTGACCACTGAGGGTCATAGTTTCCGGCGACCCCAAAAGTTGCGGTATAGACTACGGCTCCACCGGTTTGCGCTTCCTACGCAGCTAGTTCGAGATCGGAGATAACGGTGAAGGTTGATTATTCGCCGTAATCTCTTACCACTTGCGACGGCCTCACAATCCACGATCCCGTGCAAGAACGTCGGGCCACCTCGCCGATCTCTCTTCCATTTGTCCCGCCGGCGTAATTACCTTCGACGCCGAAAGTCCCCGTGTAAGCGACCGCGGCAACGCTTTGAGTCCCGACACATGTTACTAACTTGGCTGGAAAATGGAGGGTCGTGAACACTATGCTTCCTAAAATATGAAAAAAACCGGGTCTTCTTGACTGAGTGGCAGGGTACGAAGCTGGATCGTCTTGTTGCGCCAGTTCTTCCGCTTGGCCGACGTTCGCCGCTAGCAATAAACTAAGCACCAGAAGAGTAGCGGTTAGAAATGAGTAAAATCTTTGTTTCATAAGGTGTCCCCCTCTCTCACATAACTATATTATATATTGATATTGTCACTCGATTGTAAGCTCCAAATCAAAGACAAAAAAGTGCGAAACGCCTTCGTTTCATGCTTTGACTCCTTTCTTCTAGCTTCTTGAGCGCCCCAATTCTGACCAGGTTTTTGCCCCACGTCAAGCTATGGCCTCTGTAAGGCAGCCTGGGGATCGCGTGTTGTTTCGTTTCTGCCATTTGTAATAGTCGAAAAACTTGCTGCCGCGAGGGAGCAATCTGTCGGGCCAAGTGGAGGTTTCCTAAACAGTTGCGCGATCTCGTGAGCTGGAATGGGGTAGCTATAATAATAGCCCTGGGCTTCATCGCATTCAAAGCCGACGAGCATGTCTTTAGCCTCTTGGGTTTCCACACCTTCTGCGGTTACCTTAAGGCCCAAGTTGTGTCCTAGATCGATGATTGATCTCACGATGACCGCATTGTCCCGGTCCGACTCCATATTCTGAACGAAGGATTTGTCAATTTTCATCCCTGTGACGGGTAGTTTTCTCAGATGTGCCAGAGACGAATATCCAGTGCCAAAATCATCAATCGTAAAGCGCACCCCCAAATCTCTGATAAGTGTTAGCGTGCGTATCGTTCTTTGAGGATCCCCCATAATCGCACTCTCTGTAATTTCGAGCTCTAACTTCTCGGCCGGCATTCCGATGCTTTTGGTGAGACCCGCGATCTGGTCCGGCAGCTCTTGAGCTTCCAGGTTCCACATTGACAGATTGACGGCAATGCCTATGTCGATTCCCATGTCGTTCCAGGCACGGCACTGGAGCAGCGACTGATGGAGTACCCAGAGGGTGAGAGGAATGATCAAGCCGGTTCTTTCGGCCACCGGAATAAACTCGTCCGGTGGAATAAGACCAAGCTCGGGATGCTGCCAGCGGGTTAGGACCTCAAGCCCGGCGATCAAGCCATTTTTGAGGTCTATTTTTGGTTGATACAATAAAAACAGTTGATCGGCTACGATCGCCCGCCGCAACTCGCTCATGTGTAATACAGCACGGGGGGCATTGTTCTGCTCGTGAGCGTAGAGTACGTATTTGTTCCTTGTTCTTTTAGCGGCTGCGAGAGCGATATCGGCTCGGTGCACCAAGTTATCTGCGTTGCTACTATGCTCAGGAAATAGTGCGATTCCGATGCGTGGCCGAACGTCGAATTTGAGCCCCTCAAGCAACAAAGGCTCTTCCAATTTGCTCAGAACCTTTCGTGCGACGAAAATGACATCCTCGGTCCCGGCAACAGAAGGTAGCAAAACTGCCAACTCTCCGTCGTCCATTCGAACTATTGTATCTGAGTCTCTTAGTACCGCGCGGAGACGGATCCAAATCTTCTCGGAGAACTCCTTAGCGAGCGCGGAGTCCTGAATCGGAAAGTTGTCTGTGGCATCGATATCAATCAGCAGCAGGCCAACTTGCTTGACATCATGTTGGGCCGCCAGGATGGCTTGTCGAAGGCGGAGTTCGAAAAGAGTATTCCCAGACAAATCAGTAATGGCTTGGTGCATTAGTCCAACCTGGTGAGGAATTATTACCCTGCCGTCGCTTTCCCCTTGTCTTAGTTTATTTGTTTTTGCCGCTTTTGCCGTAAGTAGCCGGCCGTGACGAAACGCAATCACTATGCCATTGCTCCAAGACGAGAGAAACCGTTGTGGTCTTAATCGGTTACATTCTTTGCGAGGTTAGGCGATGGAATTTAGGTGCCCAATATACCTGCTTTTTTTGCCACCATGGTCTTCGTATATGACAGGTTTGTCCCATTTAATCCGGTTGATCTTGGACCAAAGCAAGATAGACTAAAGCCAATAGGGCTATTGGAAAGAAGATCTGTCGAAGTATAGAAACTGCCAGTAAATTCCGTGCCTATCCGACGGCTTGATTAACTTTCTTTGCCTCGCTAACTTTTCCTGGAGAAGACGCGGCGAGTGATACAGGGGTTTCTCTGGTGCGGGGAATTGGCAGCTTTATCAAATTTCGCAAGCGGTGCGTCGCCGAACGTCGCCCTTCGTATGTTCGTGGCAATACGATTTTGAATGTCGTACCTTTTCCTAGTTCGCTCTCAACGCTCATTGCGCCTTTCATCTGATCCACGTGTTTCTTGACAATGCTGAGGCCCAAGCCAATTCCCCCGCGTGAATTCTCAGACGAAGTCTTGTGAACTTGCATGAAAGGGTCAAAAATGTTCGAGAGATGATGGTGAGCAATTCCTATGCCGGTGTCGGATACTTCAAGTGCCACGGTTTGGCTTGTCAACCAGTTAAGACGAACCGAAATAACTCCACGATCTGTATACTTGATTGCATTCTGAAGCAGATTGCTCACTATTTCTTTAAATCTCTCCGGGTCGGTATTCAGTGTATTGACCTCGTTCGAGAGCTCCCAGCTAAGTTCAAGGCCTTTTTGCTTGCATAAAAAGTCAAAGGTATCGCGAAGATCGTTAAAAATTTTGCTAACCGGAAATTCTTCAATACGAAGCGGCTGTTTGTTTGCCTCCAGTCGCGAGAAAATGAGTATTTGATCAATCATATTCTTGAGGTGGCTCGACTGTTTCGCAACAATCTGAAGAATCTCTTGATGCTTGGATTCAATCTCACCATAAAGTCCGTCCGTTATGCACTCGATGTAGCCTATGATCACTGCGAGTGGGGTGCGTAACTCATGCGAAACTTGGTTGAGGAATTCTGATTTAAGCCTCGCCACATGCTCGGCTCTTTCTTTCTCCTGCTTCAAGACTTCGAATGCTGAGGCCGCTGTGTCCTTCGGAGCCGACTTGGCTCCAGCAATAGCCAGTGCCATGATTAGGATTCCGAAAACAGCGATGGAACCGTAAAGGAATAATTCCTTGTTACTTCTGAAAGTCGGGGAATAGGCAGTGATCTTACTCACAATATCCTGGGGAACCTGAGATGTCTTAGTACTCAGTTGTTTGACGCCGATGGATTCGCGGCTCCCGACTCGTTTTAAATCGCCGGAAATGCTTCCTTGGACAAGTTCAAATACCATCCAGGCGCCAACAACTAGGGTGAGGGCGAATGGGATAAGAAGGGCTACGCTTCGAAGCGACATTCGTCAGGCGTGTGCGGAAGATTGAGTCAAGCCATTTTTGCCTTGGGGCAGGCAAACCTGGACCCGATCCTTACCGCTATTTTTAGCCACGTACATCGCCTGATCTGCGTCCTCGAGTATTTGTCGCCAGTCAGCATAATCCTTGGTCGAGGTTGAGCTCAGGCCGATACTGACCGTGAGCGCAAAGGGACTAGTGCTCGTGCCAAATGTTTGCGACCTGATTTCTTCATGAATTTTGTTGGCTACCTGGAGCGCGCTTTCTTGGTCAGTTTCAGGAAGAATCAGGACGAATTCTTCGCCGCCATAGCGCGCCGGGAAATCACTGCGGCGGGTTCTTTCTCGAAGTATTGCGGAAATTTTGACGAGCGCGGCATCCCCCCCGTGATGCCCATAGGTGTCGTTGATATTTTTGAAGTTATCAATGTCCAATAGCAGAACCGAGGCTGGATGGTTGTAGCGCGTTGCCCGCTCAAATTCCTCCGCAATCTTTCTTTCAAAGGCCCGGCGATTAAAGAGGCCAGTCAACGGATCAGTCTGGGTTTGGTATTCAAGATTCTGTTGATAGTGTACGACTCTAGAGCCAACGCGAACTCTGGCCAGTAACTCGGAAAAGGAAAATGGTTTCGTAATATAATCATCGGCCCCGAGATCGAGCCCGCGTACTCGATCGCCTTCCTGGATCCTGGCGGTAATCAGAATCATGTAGATACCTTTGAGAGCAGGGTCACTGCGGATGCTCTTGATGAGTTCAAAGCCATCCATCTTGGGCATCATGATGTCCGACAGCGCGATCTGGACGTTTTCTTTTTGGAGTTTTTCCATGGCCTCTAGGCCATTCCCCGCCGTCACGACACGGTAGCCTTCCCGCTGAAGGACAATTGCCAAGAGGTCGCGCTGATCCGGGTGGTCTTCGATGACCAAGATGGTTAGAGGTTTTCGTTCGTCTTCGCCAGTTTGCATAGAAGTCTCAGTAAGTAAATTTCTATTGGCAACTCCGCGCTTCAAAATGGACACAAATCGTCTCCACGCACAAAAAGGGTCCCCTGTAACATCGTGGTCACCTAATCTTGTTCATGAACTAGTGCAACACGCAAACGCTGGCTCCTCGACGCAAAACATGTTCCAGACGCCAAGCGCGTTCACCAAGGTTCTTAAAGGCTCTTCGGTGTGACGGTCATATTGTCTTAAGTTCCTATCCATGTAGCACATTTTCTACACCTTAGTGGAGATCGGTTGACACACCTCTTTTTCTAGCTTGGAACTCTGCGTGCTTATGAGATCGAGGTTGCGCACTTTATGACACTTTATTCAGAGAGCCTGTCACTTTTGTCAAAGAAAGCCTGCAAAAAATTGGTCTTATCCCCGTAAGCCTTTGAAAAATATAGTTAGAGATGACTGGCATAATAACTGCTTTTTCCGCAAGCCAACATGATGACAAGTCCTCAAAAAATCGCCTTAGCTTAGATAATTGGTTAGGTGTCGATCGGGACTCAATACTTGTTAATCGATGGTAGTAAAGAAAGGGGGTGAAAGAATAATGGAGTTTCTAAAGAGGTTGGTAGTAGAAGAAGAGGGACAAGGCTTGGTGGAATACACCTTGATCGTCCTTCTCGTCGCATTGGTTTTCTGGGTTGCCGTCAGGCAGGCAGACGTAGGTACCGCGTTGTCGACTTCCTGGGGCTCAGTTACAACCTGTCTCACCGATCCATTTGGTTGCTAAGCATTTGCATGGTCCGACTCGGGGGCAAGAAACGGCCGATTCTTGCCCCCGAGGCAGAAGCAATTGGTAAGTAAAAAGGAATTGCCAGGGTTTCGGTCAAACTAAATAATGTAATGGCGTTGTAAATTGCTGAGTCCCCTCGACTTCTCGATCTTACTGGTGACTGTCCTTTCGGTTTTCTTCGACTTGACGGTGCGAAGGATTCCGAACTGGATTATTGCGTTTGGACTTGCGGGAGGCTTGCTGCTTAACGCGTCCCAAGGTTTTGCTCAGTTTTCTCACAGCCTCCTAGGGTTTATTGGAGGCATCGCCGTTTTTATCGTCCCTTTTGCGCTTGGTTGGATGGGTGCGGGAGACGTGAAATATTTTGGCGTGGTCGGAGCGCTTCTTGGGGTCGAATGGCTGCCGCGAGTGCTTTTCTATTCGATATTGGCGGCCGGAGTGTTTGCCGTCGGTTATGTTACCATCGGCCGCTTTAATTCTGGATTTTTTAAAGACGCGTGGACCGATTGCAAGCTTGCCATCCTTAGCTTGGGTCGAGTGCTCCCTGACTCTATCGGTAAAAGAACCGCCAAAGGTGCCGATTCAGTTCCTTGGGGCGTTGCTATTGGGGCCGGAACTTTAGTGGCTTACTATTTTGATCCCACAGGTCGGTGGGCCGGCTTTTAACCAAAAACTGTCTCGGGAGCCAATAAGTTACCGAAGTTTTTAAATCTGTAAAGAAGAGGAGCTGTTATGCAAAATAGGTTAAAAATTGCACTCGTTGTTGCCGTATTCTTCGGTCTGGTCGCGGCATACGGGATTTATAATTTCCTTCGTCAACAGCGGCAGGCGGCCGAGGCCCTGAGGCAACAAACTCAAAACGTTGTGGTGGCTGCCCAGGAACTCCCGGCGGGTACGGCCATCAACGCCGACATGATCAAAAAGGGCATGGTCAAGGCCGTTCAGTGGCCGAAAGCGTCTGTACCGACCGGCTCTTTCTCTTCACCGGAGCAGGTCGTGGGTAAGACAAATCGGGCAAAGATAATGGCTAATGAACCTATCCTTGAATCGCGTCTAAGTGGAGAAGGGGCGGGTTTAACCACTCGGCTGGAGGCAGGCAAACGGGCTATGGCCCTTAGAGTCGATGAGATCATCGGAGTCAGCGGCTTTATCGTCCCGGATGATCGTGTTGACGTGATTGTGACTACCACACCGCCGGGTAATAAAAACCAGGACGACAAGGTTTCGAAGATCGTGCTGCAGAATAAGCGAGTCCTCTCTGTAGCACAAAGCGTGGAGCAGAAAGACGGCAAGCCACAGGTAGCCCGGTCGATAACGGTTGAGGTGACGCCTGAAGAGTCGGAGAAGCTTTCTCTTGCGACCCAAGAAGGGCAGATCGTCTTGGCGTTACGGAGCACAGGGGATGACACGGATGCAAAAACAGCCGGAAGCAACAAACGGGATCTGCTTGCGGTTGCGGCACCCGTCCGTAAGGGAGGGAGCCGGCCTGTAGCCGCCCAGGCGCCGGACAAATATCGGGTGGAAGTACTTCACGGCAGTGACAGAAAAGTGGTGGAATTCTAAGTGGGAAGGGGAGCATTCATGAAACAGCGCAGAGTTATGTGGATAAAGGTGAGTGGTTTCATAGCCACGACAGTTTTGTTTTCATTCTTCTGGTTGCCTCTGGCAGCGGCTCAGCAGGCTACGCCAACGATCTCTGTAACGGTCAACAAGTCTATGGTGTTTCGGCTCGCCGACCGGGCCAAACGAGTCTCCGTATCGCAGCCCGCCGTTGCCGACGTGGTGGTCGTTGCCCCGAGTCAACTGCTGATCAACGGCAAAGCCGTGGGTACGACCTCGCTGATTGTGTTCAACGAAAAAGGAGACGTCGCCAATTACGATCTGATAGTTCTTCCGGATGTTGCGGCGCTGAGGGGAGAGTTTCGTTTACTGCTCCCCAATGAAAAGGTGGAAGTTGCAACGTCAGGACCCTCCCTTGTATTAAGGGGCGAAGTCTCTAACGAAGTGGTTTACGACAAGGTCCTAGAGATGGCGATGACCTATCTCCCACCCAAACCCCCCGCCGCCGTGGCACCGAGCACGCACACCACCGTGAGCGTGGGAGGAATTCGAAATCGTCCGAATATCACCGGGTTTGGAATCGCCGGCGGAGGCCAGATCGCATTTGACGAAGAAGCTTCCGTGGACGCTGCGAACAGATGGGGAGACAAGCGGAGGGTTGATGGGATTATTGATCTTCTAAAGATAAAGGAAGTCCGGCAAGTCGAGTTGGACGTGATCGTCGCTGAGGTGTCGATGCTGAAGTTTCGGGAAATTGGTTTTGATTGGGTTCAGCGCGCGGGCAACGTCGATGCTGCCACATTTCTGGGGGATCAGTCTGGATTCCCGAGTAACCTTCTGCCTCCCGGTTCAACAATCAGCCCTGGTCCGGGAATTATTCCCTTTGGTGCTGGCGCGTCGGGAATTCTCAGATATGTTAACGGCTCCTACTCTTTAACATCATTGTTCCGTCTACTTCAGAATAAGGATGTCGCCGAGATACTCGCCCAGCCTAGGCTCGTTATGAAAAATGGCCGATCGGGCGGTTTTTTGGCTGGTGGAGAGTTTCCAGTAGTCCAAACTCTGTCGGATTCATTCGCGGTCGAGTTCAAGCCCTTTGGTGTGCGTCTAGATTTCGTTCCCACTATCACATGGTCTGATAGAATTGATTTGAGGGTCTTTCCTGAGGTGAGTGAAATTGACCAGAGCGTCGCGGTTCAGGGGGTCCCTGGACTCAAGGTGAGGCGAACCGTAAACCGCGTGGAAATGGGAGAAGGCGAGAGCCTGGTGATCGCCGGTCTGCTCGACCGAAGAATTCTCAAAGACCTGACCAAGTTTCCGCTCTTGGGTGACATACCTATCCTAGGTGCGATTTTTAGAAGCACTCGCTTTAGAAACCAAGAAACCGAGCTGGTGTTTGTCATCACGCCGCGGATTGTCAAAACGATGAAGCCCGGTGAAAAACCGCAGCTTCCTTCGCTGGAAAAGTATGACGACCCAGATATTCGCCAGATTCCGCTTCCGGGAGGGTCAGACCAGAAGTCTGCGAATCGGCCGGCTGCTCCGGGAGCGACGATCCCTTGAGGAGTCTGTGGCATCAGTGTTTTGACCAGCGTACTGCGATCAACGACGTTGCGGATGTGAAACAAGCATCATGAAGCTGCCCATTTATCTGATCGGTGAAGACAGCCTGGCTTTAGCCTCGTTGAGACAACAACTGGAGAAAGAGCCGGCTTTTTTCATCGAGCCACGGGTGCATAACTACGCGGATGCCTTTGATCATTTACGGAGCAAGAGCGGGCCGATTGTTGCTGTGATCGATCTAAATCGCGATGAGGAACGAGCGTTAGCTGTCGCGGCAGAGATCAAATTCAAACTGTCCAACGTCCATTTGGTAATGACCTCCCCCGATCACGACCCCCAGACTCTACTGCGGGCGATGAGATCGGGGGCTGAAGAGTATTTGACCCAGCCTTTCAATTGGCAAGAGGTCTTGAAGTCTTTCGATCATATTCGAAAGAAGATAGACGTTCATTCCTCGTCCGGTCGAGGTGGCGAACGGGGCAAAATAATTGCGGTCTCATCAAACAAAGGGGGGGTGGGCTCAACCACCCTTGCTACGAATCTTGCTTCGAATTTAGCAGGTCGCAACAAGTCAGTCTGCCTGGTCGACCTGGTCTTGCAATTTGGCTCGGTGACCAGCTTCCTAAACATTGAAGCGTCGTACACCATCCTAGACCTGGCGAAAAACGTCAAACGGATTGATCCGTTACTACTCGACGGCTCCCTCGTGAAACATAGCTCTGGCGTCAGAGTTCTTGCGGAGCCATTCTACGCCGAAGATGCCCGACGAATTACTCCGTCTGACATCGACGAGATTCTCGATGTTTTGGCTCAGTCTTTTGATTTTGTTGTCGTCGATACGGCGAAAGAGTTCGATGAGATGCTGGCACTGGTTTTGGACAAAGCAAGCCTCGTTCTTTTCGTTACGGAAATGGATGTGCCGTCGTTAAAGAGCGCCCACAGAGCGTTCGAGCTTTTGGAACGAATGGGAATCTACGACAAAAAGATCCGGCTCATTTTGAATCGATACGTCAAAAGTAAGCTCATGAGCCTGGAATCTGTCGAAAAGGCTCTTGGAGTGAAGGTGTTCTGGACACTCCCGAATAACTATCCGACCGCGATTGCGGCTGTAAACCAAGGACTCTCGATTGAAGAGTCTGACCCGCGATCCGACATCGCCAGTAGTTACGCGGGATTGACCAGTGCGGTGCTGGAAGCGTTCAAGTATTCGGGGCTCGGAACGACACGAGAAGAGGACGAAGATAAGAAATCGGGATTCCTGAGCCGTTTGATTCCTATGCGAGGGCTGCTCAAGTAAGCAAGAGAGGACTCAATGAAAAATCCATCCTTGGAAGCTGATAAAGATAAGTGGGAAATTCAAAAAGGCGGCAACTTTGACGGTCTTAGAACCCCTCTGCGACCCATGCACGCTGGGAATCCGGACGCGATTTTGCAGGATTTGCGGTTGCGCATTCATCGACGGCTAATCGACACTTTAGATCTAACCAAGCTTTCGACCTTGGAGATGGAAAGTGTCAAAGTCGAGATCCGGCGCATTCTGGAAGATATGGTCATGGCTGAGGCCATTCCTCTGAGTCGTGCGGATCGTGACCGCCTGGTCTCGGACGTTCAGCATGAGGTATTTGGTTTGGGACCTTTAGAAACCCTCATGAAAGATCCCGAAATCGCCGATATTCTGGTCAACACGCATAGTCATGTTTTTGTGGAACGATACGGTAAACTTGAGAAGACCGATGTTCGGTTTCGCGATAGCGCCCACCTGATGCAGATTATCGAGCGGATTGTAACTCGAGTGGGGCGACGAGTAGATGAAAGCTCGCCGATGGTCGATGCCCGCCTGGCCGACGGGTCGCGCGTAAACGCGATTATTCCACCATTGGCGTTGGATGGACCAATTCTATCGATTCGGCGATTCGGCTCGGAGCGTTTGACGATCAACGATCTGATTCAATTCAACTCGGTGCCGGCGGAAATCGCGGAGGTGGCAGCGGCGTGTGTCAAGTCACGGTTAAATATTTTAGTTTCCGGCGGAACTGGCGCTGGGAAAACAACCCTCCTTAACTGTCTGTCGAACTATATCCCGGAAAACGAGCGTATCGTAACGATTGAAGACTCGGCGGAACTAAAGCTGCAACAGGAACACGTGGTGCGGCTGGAGACTCGGCCCCCCAACATCGAGGGCCAGGGTACGGTGACGCAACGAGATTTGGTGCGCAACGCCTTGCGTATGCGGCCGGACCGAATCGTCGTTGGCGAGGTCAGAGGCGGCGAAGCTTTGGACATGATGCAGGCGATGAACACTGGACATGACGGCTCCATCAGCACCATTCATGCTAACAGCGCGCGGGACGCCCTGTCTCGTCTGGAGACGATGATGTTGATGGCCGGCATCAACCTGCCGGAAAGAGCTTTAAGAGAGCAAGCGGCGTCGGCCTTGGACGTTATTGTGCAGCTGTCGCGCTTGAGCGATGGCAGCCGAAAGCTCGTCGAGTTTACCGAAGTTTGCGGTATGGAGGGCAGCACAATAACGACACAGACGATTTTCAAGTTCGAGCAACGAGGCGTCGAAAACGGTAAGGTCTTAGGAGACTTTGTGGCGACGGGAGTGATGCCCTCGTTTATGGATCGGCTGGAGCGGTACGGTTTTAAAATTCCCAATACACATTTTCTGCCGCTGTCAATTACGGCGAAAAGAAGGGCCCGATGAACCTACTAGTCATCGTATTGTTTTCTTTTCTCGCGGCGATGTCGCTGATCATCGTGATGTTCTTCGTGCCGATGGCGGTGCAGAACTCGCCCCAGGCTAGAATCAAAAGACGGCTCACGACGGTTGGCCGTGCTGGATATACTTCCAGAGCGGACGTTCAGAACCTTTTGAAAAGCTCCTTGTATAGTGAAGTTCCATGGGTCAATGCGCTGCTGTCAAGAGTCCCGGTCGCCAAGCATCTTGATTTACTCCTTGAACGGGCCAATGTCGATATGACGTTGGGACTGTTTATCTTATGTTCCCTGTTCGCCAGCGGCGTTGCCATTTTTCTCTTCTTGATTGTGGGCCAGCCATTTTCCTTGGCAGTCGTTGTGGGCTTACTGGCGCTTGGCTGCCCGTATTTTTATCTTAAGTATATAACCTGGAGACGATTGAGACGGTTTTTGGAACAGTTGCCAGATGCGTTGGACATGATGAGCCAGAGTCTGCAGGCGGGATTAGGATTAACCCAGGCGATGGTTTTTGTGGCTAAGGAGATGCCCGATCCCCTTGGTACAGAATTTTCTGTTTTTATCGAAGAAGTCAATCTCGGTCTTCCTCTAGCCGACGCATTAAAAAAGCTGGAAGAACGTATGGCCTTACCTGAGGTAAGGCTTTTTAATACAGCCCTTCTGGTTCAGCGGGAGGTCGGCGGAAGCTTAGCTGAATTATTGAACAAGCTAGCTGACATCATTAGGGACCGCTTTCGAATTGAAAGACTGATCAAAAGCTTGACCGGACAGAACCGGATGAGCGCCTGGACCGTTTGTTCCATCCCGCCGTTTCTGGGTGTGTTTATGTTTATTAGGGAACCCCAGATGATGAATGATATGTTAAATGATCCCATGGGCCGAGCAATGCTGGCCGCGGCACTGTTTTTAGAGATTATCGGCATATTCGTTTTTCGCAAGCTTATAAAAGTTCATATCTAAGCGGGGTATTATGGAAGTACTGATCGCCGTCGGAATCTTCGCCTTGGTCTTTGGGGTTCTCTATTTCACTCTGGCGTCTAGAGCGCCGGTAGCCGAAGAGGCTATTCAAAGACGATTGGACAACATCGCCGCTCAGCCCAAGACAGCGGCCCGGCTCCGCTTGTACGACGCCAAGGAGGAAACTTTTTGGGAAACCGTCGCTAATTTCTTTCTGGGCAACAAACGGGAGATGCCCGCGGCGTACTCCAAAGTAGGGCGACTTTTGCACCAGGCCGCCTACCGAGGAGAGAGAGCCATCAGGATTTTTTGGGGCCTGCGTATTTTTCTTGGTCTCGCATTCTCGTTCGGCGGGCTTTTTTGGGCCTTTTTGTTCAAGGCGTCTACTCAGGATGTCTTATTGTTGGCAGGCGTGGGCGGAGCCATAGGCTACATGCTGCCTTATTTGACCGTGCGTCGGAAGGCCAAGGCGCGGGTCTTGGAGATGAAGGAAACACTGCCAGATACCCTAGATCTGATCGTGGTTTGTGTGGAAGCGGGAATGGGCGTCGATGCAGCTTTGAATCGTGTGGGTAAAGAGCAGGCGGACCAGGGGCTGGCGATGGGCGAGGAGTTGCTGCTCGCGACCCAAGAATTGCAAGCGGGTGCCGTGCGCAGAGAAGCTTTGACCCGTTGCGCCGACAGGATCGGGATTGAAGAATTTCGCGGGCTTATTACCTTTCTGACCCAGACCGAAGAGTTGGGGGGCAGTATAGCTCGTTCTCTGCGAGTGTATGCTTCGACGATGCGTGAAAAGAGAAGCCAGGCGGCGGAGGAAGCGGCGCGCAAGGCCGTCATTAAGCTTATTTTCCCTCTGGTCTTCTTTATCCTACCGGCCATCTTTATTATGCTGCTGGGTCCAGCCGCTTTAAGCATTATGAGGACGTTATCGAGTCCAATGAAGGGATAGCAATGCCGGTAACTAATCTCACGAAGAAAACTTGGCTAGCTACCAAAGTCCGGAAGGCCGATAGCTTTCTCACTCGGCTGGTTGGGCTTCTGAAGAGAACCAACCTGGGTCCGGAAGAGGCTCTTTGGTTGATGCCTAGTAAAGGGATCCACACGATCGGAATGAAGTTTCCCATTGATGTCGCTTTTCTGGACAAAGATAATGTGGTCCTCGGTATCATCTCCGGTTTAGTCCCCTATCGCGTTACCGGCGTCCGGCTGAAAGGGCACAGCGTGCTCGAATTGCCGAAAGGCACTTTGAAGAAATCGCGCACCGAAGTCGGCGACCAGTTGGAAATTTCCTTGGTCGAGTCTTCCGAGATGGATGATCTCAAAGACACTCGACTAAGTCAGATTGCGTGACTTGGGAGGCGAGGTCAACTACTCCCAATCTCTCTACCTTCCTCATAAAAAGAGCGGCTAGCTACTTTCCGGTGCAAAATTCAGTTTTCAAACTTTGGCGATTGCCGTATATTTTTACCAGTCCATCGGAAGGACCGAGCGCAGTCTATTTTAGGATCCGTTGGTGTTGCGCCTCAGTTTTTAAGTCACGTGGCGTTCTCTTGTGGCGTTGTCTAGGCCCGCGTGGGCAAGTGGTTGCCTATATGAATCAAATTGTCCGCGATCACGGCCCATCCAACCCATCTTTCCATCCCATCCATCCCTCTGTAACGACACCTCCGCAACCCATGCCTTCTCTTGAGAACACTGATCCTCCCTTCGCATCCGACCCGCCAACGCTGCGCTCGGCGAAACCAACGTTGCTTCTGCTCCTTCCATCGGGCCTGATCCCGGCCCTTCTTATTGGGAACCGCCACCCTCTTGACTCCTAGCTCCTTTGCCTGACGCTCGTTCTCTAAACTGAAAAACCCTGCATCGGCGGCCACCAACTGCGGCACCCGACCAAAAATCTCCCGGTGCTTCTCAATGGCTGGAATCAAAAGCTCCTGATCCGCTGGCCGTTCTGGAAAAAACCTCATAGTCCGTGATGATCTGATGCTCCGCCTCTTGGATCTTCACCAGCTTGCCAAACTCCGTAGGCTTCGACAGCTTGCCCTTGCGAATCCCTTCGGTGTGCACCTCAAAAACACTATAGAGTTTGTCCCCGTAATGATGATTTCCCTCAAGCACCCGTGCTTTGGTTTGCTGCAGCACTCGCACCGTCAACCCATGCATCTCCTCGAGATACTTTCCCAACCCCTCAATCAGCACCTGCCCCAACGGCG
>Ga0209887_1000251_pt1 | contig 16027 bp, 14 predicted proteins | sample GWRWN1_30_40_FD_187230 | JGI IMG/M metagenome (GOLD analysis project Ga0209887, IMG submission 187230) | Riverbed sediment microbial communities from areas with no vegetation in Columbia River, Washington, USA - GW-RW N1_30_40 (SPAdes)... | ecosystem: Environmental > Aquatic > Freshwater > River...
TTGTGAAGGATTATTTATGACTTTTTACCCAAAGACCGAGGGGCGACCCGACAATGGCGTTGCAAACACACTCGCTTATCAGAAGGGCCGACCGGGATCTCTCGTGGTGGGCTCTGAAGAACACAAAGAACTCTTCTGCCGGTTTTTCATCGATACGCATATCATTTTTGATCCCGCCGCTATCAAGTGGCCGGAGCTTGACGAGGGCAGCCTAAAATTGCTCCACAGCTTGCCCGTATGGACCGAAGCGATGGAGACCGAACGTATGGGGACGTGCACGATTCAGAGCTGTGCGACTCTGGAGACCGATCCTTTGATACGCGAGGCTGTGACGCTCCTAGCCCAGGAAGAAGCGCGTCATGCTGCTACTATCCAAGGTCTAACGACGCGCTATGGGATTCCGCTGCCTGATTTACCGCCGCCACAACCCCCGGTGGATGCCGAATGGGAATTCCTGCGTTTCGGCTATAGCGAGTGTTTCGACGCCTTTTTCACCTGTGCGCTTTTTGCCATTGCAAGGGACTCAGGGTTGGTCCCGCGGCCCTTAGTCGAGACCTTTGAGCCGGTCATACAGGAGGAGGCGCGTCACGTTCTTTTTTTCGTCAACTGGGAAGCCTACCACCAGGCTCGAAGTCCGTTCTGGCAACGGCCCGGGCGCCTGGGGCGCGGGGCATTGGAAAGAGTTTTACAGGCGCACAAGCGCCTGAAGATCGCACTGGGAGCACGCACGAACAAAAATTTTACGCTGAAAGCGCATCAGCAGATCGCTACGGACATTACGCCACGCCGCTTTCTCGAACTCTGCCTGGCGGAAAATGCTCGACGGTTAGGTCGCTACGACGCACGCTTGGTGCGACCCCGCTTGGTTCCGACCCTTGCCAAAGCACTGTGCCATGTACTGCGCTAACTCGTCGGTAATCGTTCACCGGTAACTCGCTTGCCAATCTCGCTTGGAGAGCGACCAAACCGAGACGCTCCTTGATAAAATTACGTCGGGCAACATTTCCAAACTCACGAACTCCGTATAATGGCCACTCTAACCACTCTAGAGGGATAGAAGTTCCCTCATCTGCCCATTTACCCAAGCCGTTCGCTTGGCTTAGGAATTGCTCGCCGGCGTTCCCTATCGAAAACGTAGTGGGTTCCGCGACCGGTAGCTAAAAAATTTGGTGCATTGGTTGAAATGTGATATCCTCACGCGGCCAAATGGACGCACCGATTGCTTTAGCGTGCTGGCGGACACCCTTGACCGTATGAGACTCCTCGCGGGGTGTAATCCCGGTCGCTTTCATGAAGCCGCAAGCACACTGCATCGATGCGTGCGGCCACCGTTTCGGAGATTCATCTTCCCCGTTCTTTGTATTTTTTTCCTTGTTGCCTGCAACGCCGCCAAAACGGTATCCCTCGAAGCGCTGGTTGATACTCCCGCCGGTGTCACCAGCCGTTTTGTCTTTCCGACTTCCGGTTCAAACGCCGAAGCCTATCTCATCAGACCCGCAGGGTCTGGTCCCTTCCCGCTTATGATCTTGCTTCACGGACACACTATTGGATCCATTGGCGCTGAAACCATGATGCCGGAGGCGGAAGCCTTTGCAGGCGATCTTTGCTATGCGGGCTTGGCCGTTTCGCTTCCAGGCTACGGTGCAACAGAAGTACGGCTGGGGATAGATCCGAAAATTACCTTAAAAGTAGTCTTGGACGCGGTTGCTCTGATCAAGAATCTTCCGTGGATAGATTCGAAGCGAATTTACCTTTACGGTTTCTCCCGTGGCGCGTTTTTCACCTCGTTGTTGGCAAACCGGATGGAGGGAATTGGCGGGATCATCTTGCATTCAGGAGCCTACGACCTCAATCGATTCTATCAAGAAGCTCCATGGTCCCGTTCGCTGTTAAACCCCAGCGGCGAAAAGAACCCGAAGCTCATCAGCATCCTGCCGGAGGTCTCCACGTGGCACGCTCCGACTCTGGTCCTGCATGGTGGAGAAGATTCTCTGGTTTCCATCCAACAGGCAAATCTCTTACGCGACTCCCTCGAGGCCGCCAAAAAACCCTACCGGTTCGTTCTCTATCCCAATAACGGGCATCGCTTGCCGCGGGAAGACGTCAGAAAAAAAACCACCGCCTTTCTCGAAGAACACTCCGGCTCGGCCTGTAGGGCTACAGCTCCTTGATCTCTTCGAGAAGCTGTTCGCTTTTGTTTGTGTTTGGCATCGTCGGCGAACCGTAGAGCGGCTCTCAGATAAAGGTGATGGGACTGCGCGCCAATCGCCAATTACCCAACACCAAATAACTCCTCACTAGCTCCAATCGACGACCTTGGGAAGCACCAGCTCCACACCTCCCCGATCACCACCGCGTCGCATTTCCCAATAGCTTGCTACCTTTCGGAGACTTATGGCTGATCATGCAGTGAGATTGCCAAATGCGCCAAGCAAAAAGGGTTAGGTGCAGGGTGCGCTCAGCATCTGCTAACCACGAATCAGGCTTGGGCACTGTCCTAAGGGTTTTGGAATAAAGAAACAGGGAAACCCTGATAGCAGACTTTTCATTTTCGCGGTTTAAATGTAAGTCTGGGCTTCAAGCCGCAGTCGGATCACCGCGCACCGGAACGCGTCGGCGACCTCGCGAGGTGCACTAGTTTCCTTATTCGCCGGCCAAAGTAGAAGGTGTTATACCGCGCTGATTTTGATATACGGCAGTTGGGGCGATCGCCGTCTTTCTTACCGAGAGGAAATTAGTGACACAATACTTGATGGGGCTCGACCTCGGCGGCAAAAAGGGCCGCTGCTTGCTGCTTGACGTGAAGTCTGGCGAGGCGGTGAGTACCTGGCGCCCGTGGCAACACCGGATGACAGCCGGATTCGGCTCCGACCTCGACACTATCGAGGTGTGGCGCTTCCTTGGTGAAGCGGCTCGAGAGGGAATGGCCAAGGTCGGTGCACAACCCCAGGATGTCTTGGCGGTCTCTACCACAGGCATGCGCCATGGGTCGGTAGTGATGGACGCCGGAGGAGAAGTGCTGCTTGCAACACCGACGCGGGACGCGCGCGGCGCGATGCAGGGGCTACAGTTGGCGGCCCAACGCGGGCGCGAGTTTCACGAGCGCACGGGGCATTTTCCGGCCCCGTTGTTTACCGCTTCACGCCTGTTGTGGATGGTCGACTCAGCTCCCGAGCTTCTTTGCCGGGCATACGCGGTGTTGGGACTGAGCGATTGGTTGGCGTATCGGCTGTCGGGAAAGATGGTCGCTGAGCCATCAGTGGCTAGTGAAAGCGGCCTCTTCGAGGTGAGCGAGAGGCGATGGGCGGATGATCTCATTCGTTCGCTTGGCTTGCCACGACATCTGTTTCCGGACGTCGTCTCGTCGGGCACCGTGCTTGGGCCGCTGAGCAAAGATTCGGCTGCTCATCTAGGTTTGCAGCCGGGCATTCCGGTGGTCACAGGTGGCGGCGATACACAATGTGGCTTGCTTGGCGCGGGTGTGGTTGACGCGGGCCAGATAGGTATCATCGCCGGTTCGACGATGCCGCTCCAGTGGGTGCTTGACCGCGAGTTCATCGACGCTGAGGCCCGGCTGTGGACGTCGCACCATGTCGTGCGGGGGCGCTGGACGATCGAGTCCAACGGTGGGCCTAGCGGCGACATGATCGATTGGTTAGCGGGCGTGATCTATTCCGAATTGACCGATCCCGCGGCGGCGCTGTTTGCGGAAGCATCCCAAAGTGTTGTCGGCGCCGAAGGGATCGTGTCAACCCTAGGCGCCGAGATGTTTAACGCTAGCCGTCTGCGGCTGCCCCTCGGGCATCTGACCTTGTCGCCCATGATGGTGGCCGACGATCCGTCACGCCGGCGCCACTTGTCGCGGGCAGTTGTCGAAGGGTTAGCCTTCGCTGCGAGGAGCAACATCGAGTTGCTGGAAAAAGTGGCGGCGAACGAACGGATCAAAACGATCCGCTTGGCCGGCGGAATGTCGAAAAGTGCATTCTTCGCCCAGCTTCTTTCGGATGTGATCGGCGTGCCGGTTGAAGCGGCCCGGGTGCCGGAATGTTCGGCTCTCGGCGCTGCAATTTGCGCCGGCGTCGGAGCAGGGCTCTATGACTCCGTCGTCGACGGCGCCAAGCGTTTTGCCGGTGGACTGCGCGAGTTTGCGCCTGATCCGGCTCGGCGCTCGGCCTATCAGTCGCACTACGATCGCTGGCTTGAAGTACGCGCGGCGCGCCAGAAAGCCGATGAGATCGCCGCATCGAGCGCGGTACAAGCGATCCTGGCCAAAGCGGCGGAAAACGCTGAGCGCGACGTATCCAAGACCGGCAGCGCGCTGCGGCCCAACATCTTGATAACTGCGTCGATGGACGAGGAAGGGTTGGCGGCGCTGCGCCAGCTCGGAGAAGTACGCTATGAGAGCTTTCGCGAGAACTTGCGGCTACTCGCCGGCGAGGATCTCGTGGAAGCGCTCGCCGGGGTGCAGGTGTTCATCACCGAGGTGGACGCGGTCGACGCGGAGGTGTTGAGTAAAGCGCCGGATCTGCGGGTGGTCGCTTCCTGCCGCGGTAACGCGGTCAATGTTGACATCGACGCGTGCACGGCACATGGGGTTTTAGTGCTCACGACACCAGCTCGGAACGCGGACGCCGTCGCCGACCTCACGGTTTGTTTCATGCTGATGTTAGCGCGCAAGCTGCCGCAAGCGACGCGGTTCCTCAATCAGCCAGGTGAAGAGGGCGATGTGGGTCGTATGGGGCGGGCCTTCGAAGGACTAAAGGGGCGCGAGTTGTGGCATAAGACGATCGGCATCGTCGGTTTGGGAGCCGTAGGGCAGCGTGTGGCCAAGCGCCTTCAGCCGTTTGGCGCCCACGTCATGACGTATGATCCATTCCTCTTGCCCGAAAAGGCGGTACTCCTCGACGTCGAGCCGGTGTCGCTGGAACAACTCCTTGTCGACAGTGATTTCGTCACCCTGCATGCGGTCGTAACCGACGAATCCCGGGCGCTGCTCGGGGCAGGGGAAATTGCCAAGATGAAGCGGGGCGCTTACCTGATCAACACCGCGCGCGCAGCCTTGGTTGATCAAGTGGCGCTCGTCTCGGCGCTCAAGGATGGGCGCCTGGCAGGCGCGGCGGTGGATGTGTTTCCGGTTGAACCGCCCAGCTCGGATCATCCGCTGCTCGAGCTGGCGAATGTGATCGCCACGCCCCATGTTGGCGGCAATACCTTCGAAGTCTCCGCGCACCAAGGGGCCATCGTGGCTGCGGACCTGGCTGAGCTTCTGCGTGGCAAGCAGCCGCGCCACGTCGCCAACTGCGTCGAGCATTTCAGTTGGATCGCGCCCCGGCCGGTGCCTGCACCCAAGATTCTCGAGCGGCTGCGGCAGAACTCACGGCCATCGGTGACAGACCTGCCTGTCGACGGCGAGAAAACCTCGGCTCCGAAGACGTGGCCACTTTTGCTCACCGAAGCATCGCGTATAGCGACAAAGGAGGGCCTGCTGTCCGAACTCAAGAACGCTTTTCTCGGTCGTCGATCGGAGAAGATCGAGACCACCGCTATGTCGGAAGGCGAGCCGCGAAACGGCCAGCCTAACCCGCACCAAAACGGCAGCGGTTCGGGCGGATCGAAGGAACTGCGCGGGCAGATGGAGCAGCTCCTGGGCACCTTCGGCCGGCGGGTGAGCCGCGACGAGAAGATCCTGTCGTTTGCCGAAGGACAGCAGGTGACGGTGCGCTACGTGCTCAACGATGTGAACCTATCCTTCTATACGAGCTTCGATCAGGGTGCGGTGCGTTGTGGCGTGGGCGATCCGCCCGAAAAGCCGGGAGTCACGCTGAAGATGAAGGCCGATATTCTCGACAAGCTGTTTACCGGACAGGAGAACGGTCCGAAGGCGGCGATGAGCGGCAAGCTGTCGTTCACGGGCGACACCATCAAGGCGATGTCGTTGCAGCGCATTCAGAAAGATCTCAATCGCCTCTACACCGAGGCCCGAGCCGAAATCAAAGATCTCGACGCGATTTTCGAACGGGCCGCGCACGAGACACCCGCGCGGGACAATCCGCCGCCTGTGGGGGCATTTGCAGCGGCCGCTCCAAGCGGCGAGGTCGCCAGTGCGGGTCCAATCCTCGTCGGTGATATTCGCGACGAGGTCGTTCGCACCGTCGAGGAAATGTACTCGCACGGACTCATCACTTCGACGGGCGGCAACGTGAGTGTACGCATCCCGGGTAAAGACGAGGTGTGGATCACACCCAATTCGTCCTTTAAGGGAGCACTTCGCCCCGATATGCTGGTGCGCGTCGACCTCGAGGGAAGCCCGATGGGCGATTCCCCTTACGCACCGTCGAGTGAGCGTATGCTCCACTGCGCGGTATACCGCAACAGCCCCAGCGTAGGGGCGGTGATCCACTCCCATGCGCCGAAGGCAACGATCTTGGGTCTTGCGGGCCTCCCGTTCTTACCGATTTCGACAGAGGCCGCATTCATCGGCGAGATTCCGCGCGTCCCGTTCATTATGCCTGGAACCGTTGAGCTTGCCGATGCGGTTGGTGCGGCTGCCAAGGATGCCCCCGCCGTGATCATGCAGAACCACGGCCTGATTGTCGGCGGACAGAACTTGCGTCACGCCAGCGACATGACACTCATCATCGAGCAGACAGCGGACAAGCTCATCGCTTGCCATATGCTCGGAAAAACTCCGCCCGTTTTGCCCGACGAGATCGTCACCGCAGTCAGAAGTCTCGGTCTGATGATCGCCTAGACTTGCCTTCAACTTTCCACTCTTCAGGAAGAAGATATTCGAGCCGGGGCCATTCTAATACTAGCCCCCGGGAATAGGTGGCATTGCGTGGTAAGGGTTTTCTAGCCAGCGAATCACCGTGATCGCTAGGGCCACGGTCTTGATATCGGTATCCTTGTTGAACAGAAAATGATCACTGCCCAGCTCGGCGAGTATCACGCCGCTCGGAAAAATCGTATCCGACAACAGCACAACCCCGTCATTGGGTCCGTACTTTTCCAGGGAGAAAAAGCCCCTGCGGGCCAAAAAAGAAATGCTGCCGCTCACCGGAATGCCAAAGTAGTTAACCACAAGCACGTGTTCGGGGACGCGAAACGAAACGAATCGTTGCCGGCTGCGTGCGGTCGTGATGCTTTCCCTGCCTTCCGGGTCTATTTTACCAACAATAAATTCTATCTCCGGCGCAAGGCGTTCATCGGCCACCGGGCTGCCCTGCAATGCACCTACTGCGTTGATCCAGGCTGCAACATGGTGGGTTTCAGCGGGCCCCAACCGCGTCAGCGCCAGCGCGACTTCGGGGCCGGATTTGCTGGCGCTGACAATGATCAGCCGGCGGCCGCTCTGCGCGCGAGCCCGAATGGCGGCAATCACAAGATCTGCGTTCGTCTCAACCGGGCCGTCATCGTCGGTTTCAACAAAATGGCAGATGAATCCCACCCGTTGTAACACCGCCCGCGGAGCAGCCATATCGGCACCGGTGAATCTGAGGCGCTTATAGAGATAGGTGGGTACAAATAGCACTTCGTAACCGGCGGCTGTGGTGGGGAGTGTTAGGCGATCTTCGGAAAGGGCTTTACGAGTGTAATCGTATGCTTGATCGAAGGCGCTCCGAAAGCGACGATTGACTGGCGCGCGATCGATCTGGTCGGCGAGGTATAAGGCTGCGAAGTCAACGGAAAACTCGTCACTCAATCGCTTGAGCTCGCGGCGATCGGGCAAATCGCCATTGACGCTCTGGTAAACTCGATCGATACGCTCATCGAGCGTAGCATTGCTGCGTTTGCCTGCGAGGTAGCTTGCGACGTAGTAGCGCGCTACTTCCGAGTCTACCCGGCTTTCAATCGTTTGACTGCCCACGGTGCCGCGTACCGCTAGCCCCGCGCATGCTGACAGTGACAGCAAGGCTGTCACTAATGTGATCAAATTGAGTGAACGGTAGATCATCTTGGTGAACTCTTTACTAACTAGGGTCCGCTGTTAGCGCGCGCCATCTATTGCAACGCACTGCGGCAAGCGGTTTCCTCCTATGTGAACGCTCTGAAATCATCAAAACTTCCTCGCTCACTAGGAGCTAAATTATTGGTACACGAGCTAAACCGCTTTGTCCAGGCGGAGTGGCGAAGCCCTTCAGCGTGCTGCACCTCGAGCAAAATGTTATGGCTCTTTAACTCTTGCACCTGAATTGTTTTCAGTTGTCTCTAATTTGTTTAGTAGTAAGATAGATATTAGCCATGGACCTACCGGTATCGGGGGACATCTTCCCCGCTATAGAAGCGATTCGCATGATCGATGAGGTCGATCTGACTCCTCCCATCGAAGTCCCGGCGGTCTCCTCGGATGCCTATCCTGAAAACGTACCAGAGGAGGAGCACCGCTGGCTTAGGTCTGAAATCAGGCGGCTCAAAAAAGAGCGTAACGCTTACATCCTGGCACACAACTACGCGCCCAGCGACATTCAAGATGTCGCCGATGCGGTCGGCGATTCACTCTATCTCGCACAAAAGGGCGGGGGCTCAGACGCCGACATTCTTCTGGAAGCGTCGGTGCTGTTCATGAATCAAATCCTCGCTATCATGAAAAAACCGCACCAGCGTGTGCTGGCACCGGACCTGGGCGCGCTCTGCTCGCTGGCCGCCCATGCGGACCCGGAGAAAATTCGTCAATGGAAGCGCGAACACCGCGGTGGGATCGTCATCAGTTACGTCAATACCTACTTGGATGTGAAGGCGGAGAGCGACTACTGCTGCGCATCAGCGAATGCTGCCAAAGTCATACTGCATGTGTTGGCCAATTCCGACCCCGGTCAACCGATTCTTTTTCTTCCCGATGTCTACCTGGGGTTTTACGCCGCCAAGCTGCTGGAGCAGGAAAATCAGTCGTTGGAGCGATTATGGCTCATGATGGGCGCCTGTCATGTGCACGACCGTATTCGCCCATACCATGTAGAAATGCAGAGGCGGAATTATCCAGACGCTGCGGTCGTGGTCCACCCCGAGTGCGGTTGCACGAGCGCTTGTATGCGCCAGATGGCGCAAGGGATGACTCCTGCACACATGATGCAGTTTCGTTCCACCCAAGGCATGGTGCAGTTCGTCCGCGAGACGCCGCAAAAGGTCGTCATCATGGCCACCGAAGTCGGCAATATCTATCCATTATCCAAAGCCGCGCCCGGCAAGACCATAGTTCCAGCCAGTCCGGAGGCCGTTTGCGCCTATATGAAACAAAACACATTTAGGAAGCTCTATCTTTCGCTGCGCGACAACATTCATGAAATCACCGTGGATCCGGATCTTGCCGCCCGCGCGCGAATTCCCATTGAGCGCATGCTTAGCATCGTATAATTCGATCTTCTATTTTTTAGTTCTCTCCCTACGTGTCTTAGTTTTCCGGATAGCTTTGTCAGCGAAAGACTTACGATTTAGTCGTCGTAAGAGCATTGTTCCCTTGAAACGGCGGCATCTTTAAAAATGATTGTCTATTGGCACCCAGGTTGCTATCCACCAGTAGTAGTGATCTGAAAAAATTTTATTTTAAAGGAGGTGAGCATTATGCTGAGTTGGTCGATGACATTTTTGGTAATCGGATTGATCGCGGGAGTTCTAGGCTTCAGCGGTATAGCGGGAGCAGCGACTCAGATCGCCTGGATCTTATTCGTCGTTTTCTTGGTGCTATTTGTTGTGAGTCTGATTATGGGCCGCGGTCGAGCTCCGTTATGACGGAGCTCGCCATGTTCGGAAAAGGGGAAGATGTTTGATGCAAACATATCGTGAACTGAGGAAAAACGTCACGCGTGCGATCAACAATGAGGACGGAAAAATAGGTTGGATTCTTCTCTGGGCGTTAGGAGTACCGATACCAGTATTACTTATCTTGTTTGCGATCCGCGGCTGTACGTGACAACAAACCGATGCAAAGGAAAAAGCAAGGGGGTTTCCGAAAACGATAGCCTAATTTAGGCCCTCGGCAATCACGTTCTCCGCTTGACGGATTTGCCTATGGCGAGCAAGAACATAACACTCTTGCCTGCGGCGTGAGGCGAAAAGAAATCCGTCACGTCGTCATCAAAAAAAGTCAGGCCTGAGGCGCCAAGGCCTTGAGCATAGGCGGCAAGATATAATTTCCCGCCCATTATGCTTGCTTCCAATTGAGCCGCCCGATAACCCCGATTGCCCCACTGCTCCAGAACTTTATTGAGATCTGTCAGAAAGTACACGTTCACACTGCAATCCGCAGGAATCTCTTGCCCTAGTCCGAGATAGCCCGCCTGGCGACGAAAATCGCCTTCCTTGAGCAGCTCCAAGGTGCGGCTGTCACGATGAAAGACATAGGCGCCAGGAAGGAGATCCTCCACTGCATGTACGATAAGATAGAGATTGTTGAGGGGCGCTTCCTCCGGCCGCAGAAAATCCGTTGGGACCCCACGCGTCGCTCGGTCAAGCATAATGGACAATTGTCTGAAGCCGATCGACTCGCGGGAGAACTGCCGGGTGGAGCCGCGTCGTTGAATAACGTCCTCGAGGCTATCGCGAGCCATCTCATCGTCGCCGAGTGGCTGAAGAGCAATCAAGCGATCTTTTGCAATTGGGATTGGCCTTCCAGTTTGTCTCGAAGGGTTTTCTAAAGTTTGACCGCGCCAGTCGATGACTTCCGCTTCGCTTTCCAAAGACGATGCTTCGTGCATCGCCCTGATGGCTGGATAATCGACTTCGGTTTTCGATAGGGGCGCGGTTTCGAAGGTTAGAGGATCGACCGGTGGAGAGTCTCCATTCGCTTGAGACCGTGCGTTGCCGAGAGCGACCAACGTAAGAGTGCCCTCGCGCGTTGTCTCCAGGCTTAGAAGTCGGCTGACCGCATCGTCTACAAAGCCGAGGACGATCCGTGCCGGCGTGTGACGTGCATCCGCGGCGGCTAAAAGATTGGCGAGAATAGTGCCGGTGTCCCAGTAACAATGCCGATAGGCTCGCGACTGGTATTTCCAAGCATTGCGCCAATAAGTCGAAGCGCAGACGATGATAGCCGGGGCGTTGGCTATGGTAGGCTCTCTTCCGCTCGCCTGCACCAGGGCATTACGGTAATCTCCATCACGCAGCCGCCGCAGGGCAAAGTCCTGCGGGCCAAAATGATAAACTCCTGCTTTTAAACCCGGCAGATCGCCGCAGACGAGATACAGGTCGATATGGTACAGCGCACCGGTACAGGCAGCCGCCCGAAAGAGGATCTCCCCTCCCGGATAGCTCCTGCGTTTGGTGATTCCTGCAGATAGATAGAGGATTTCTGCCAAGGTCTGAATCGAGGGAACGACTTGATCTTTTGTCGGAGCTTCCAAACTGGAGATAGCCTCAAGTGCCGTAGTTCCTGAAGACGACAGCTGTTGGGGTAGAGGAATGGGCTCCAGCTGGGAATAGATCTTAAAGGGAATCGGCTGGTTCTCCCAGTCCAGGTAATGGCGATTCCCGCGAATGCTCTCGTAGGAGTGCTTGGTTCCATTATGATAAGCCCACGTGGCCTGAAGGTCGCGGTTCTTCATCGTATAGCCCTCCTCCGATGAGCAGCTGAGATACATCGGTTTCTGTGGCGGCGACGGTTCGAATGATTACTTTAGTGTAGCACACGAGTCGCCGTTTTGTTGCTTCACTGCAGGAATACTGCAGCGGCGTGATGCGGCGGGTGAAATAAGATAATCCTTGGAGGATACCTATGACCCTCATTGGAACTCAACGCATCGTTATCGGCATGTACGATGGATTCGGCATGGATTACCTCGAAGCAAGCACATTGCCGTCGCTCCGCTTAATGGCGGAGAAGGGATTTTTCAAGCGAGTGAATGCGGTCTTTCCAACCGTGACGAATGCCAACAACGCGTCCATTTGTTGCGGCGCATGGCCGAAAGAACACGGCATCACGGGAAACTCCTATTTTAATGAGCAGACCGGCAAGGCCGATTATATGGAAAGCGCCGATTTCATTCGGATGCCGACAATCATTCAGCGGGCGGCGAGCGCCGGCGTGAGGTCGGCGCTGCTGACCTGCAAAGTAAAAACCATTCATCTCTTGGGAAGAGGCGCTGAGATCGCCGTGGCCGCGGAGGCGCCGCCGCCGGGTTGGGCGGAACGTTATGGCAACCCGGCGAACATTTACAGCCGCGAGATAAACTATTGGCTGTGGGAAGTTGCCATCGACATTCTCAAGCACCGTCCCGATATCGGTCTCTTGTACGTCCACACCACGGATTACCCGATGCATACCTGGGCGCCGAAAGCCCGGGAGTCGAAAGAGCACCTGGCCGAGCTGGACCGTCTCTTGGGTGAAGCTATGGATGCCGCCCCCGATGCAGCCTTTTTGATTACGGCCGACCATGGGATGAACTATAAGGCGCGCTGTTGGGATCTATTTAGAGCCTGCCGCGAGTTAGGAACCGAGGTGCGCTTTGCTCTCTCTGCCGAAAAAGATCGCTACGTAAAGCATCACCGGACCTTCGGCGGAGCCGCTTGGGTCTGGCTTAAGTCGCCGAGAGACGAAAGCAGAGTCGCTCAGACATTAATGGGGCTGAAAGGCGTGGAAGCCGTGCTCCCTCGCCACGAAGCGGCAACTAGATTTGGTCTTATGCCGGAACGCATCGGTGAGTTGGTTGTCATTGGGGACGACGATACAGTCTTTGGTGAGCTGACAAGCCCGATGGAAGATCTTGAGCCCGGTTATCGCTCGCATGGCTCCCTGCACGAGTCGGACATACCGCTCGTGATCTACAATTCTAAGTTAGAACTTCCCCCCGCCCACCGGTTCACGGCAAACCTAGATCTCACGAGGCACATTCTGTGACTTATTGAACAGGCTCCCAGGACGGTTCCACCTACCCGTTACTGATAAGGAATCAGCGCGTCTCTTTCCCGGCGGTACTCGCGCTGAGTTTGTGCCGGGTCACGGTTGACAAAAAAACGGTGAAACATCGGGTGGTGCAGACTGCGAACTTCGTGTTCAACGAGAAAGACACAACTGCCAGTATCGGGGTCGATAATTTCTTTGAAGCGATATTGGTGATTGCGCACATCTTCCGAAATCAGGCCGCGATCCTTCAGGTAGCCATAGGCTCGGGAAAAATTGGCCACATAGATGGCGATATGGTGTCCGTCGTAGGGTGCGAGCGGCTGTTCGGTTTCTCGAAAGACCAATGACTGATTGCGACCGATTTTCACTTGACCTAAGGTCCCCTGTTCGCTGGACTCAGTGGTCGATGGCGCACCCATCACTTGATCATAAAAGCGGGCGATACCGGCAGCTCGACCCGGCGCGACCAGGAACTCCACGTAAGGAATGCCCAGTGCCATATCGCCAAACTCTCGACCGGCGGGATAGCATTGAAAGCGATTTCCCCATGGGCAGGTGACTGCAATATGGTTGGTCTCAACGGACCAACGAAACTTTGTACCCGCCAGTCCTTCCTCGACGGATGCCAGCCTGTTCTTCAGGGTGTCCAGGTCAGGCACAACGACGCCGATATGTCCCTGAATGACTTGCGGCGGTCGCGTCGGGAGGTGAAACTGCTGTTCACCAACGTTTGCCCACATGTTGCCCAGACCAACATTTAAGTAGGGGTCTCGGGTAAAGCCCATCCCGATGATATAAAACATCATCGCTACAGCTTGATCCGGAACCTGAACGTTTACGTGCTCCAGTAGGACGATGTTCCCGACATCTTCATTAGAGTATTCAACCATGGCCGACCTCATGCACCTCGGGTTCTGAGGTGCTCGTTTGGGTAAAAGTGATTGGTTTTGCGTCCTTACTAATCAGGCTAATCGTTTGCTCCTTTGGCATTGCTGTGGATCCAGTCTTTGATCCCTTTTTCTTCTTCGTCCTTGTGCGCGTGATGCATCTTGGCATGCAGCCACCCCAACTCCACCACCTCTTCTAGGGCGCCTGTGATCGCCACAGTGCAACCCTTGTCGCTGGGATACTTTCTGCAGTCGACTTTGAACCGATTAGCCATAGAACTGCTCTCCTTCGCTTAACAAATTCATTGGTCTCTTGCTTGGAGTTCAGAGCTTACTTTTATTCCGCTGCACGGAATCTTGCAAGTCTAATGAGACTAGATTTGGGTTTTGCGTCCAGATATCCTCCCGAGAATTCGTAGGTCGGCGTCGGTATCCCCGCCTTCCAGGAGGAATCACGCAGTTCATCGTGCGATAGCGCGAGAATGAACTGTGAGTTACCTAGTCGCGAGACTCGAAAGCGAGAGTCGCATAGCGCATGAAAACACCACCGCGCGGCTCGGCCAGCGGGCCGTTCGCCACTAGGCAGGCGATGACGTGCTTGGCGCCCGCGACGGCCTTGGCGCTCACTTCGACGCGCTGCTGGGCATTAATGCCGGCGATGACTCCTGCTTGCCGATCGATCTTGCCATCGATCCAAATCTCGCCGTAGTTATCGACGTTTGTCTCAAAAAACACGCGGCTGTCGGCTAGTGCCACGCCATCAACTTGTCCAGGTATTTCAACGGTGACGCGATACCAAGCGAAAGTAAAACCTACAGAGAGACTCTTGCGAATGTTAGTGCAGATCTCCCACCTCGAGTCGTCGTAATCCGATAGCCGCGCCGGAGTGTTCAACGACTGCGCCTTCAGCCCCTCGTTGGGCTCTCCCGGCACCAGCCCCGGTCCTACGCGCCACTGCCCCTTAACCTTTTTTAGATCATCGGCTTTATTTAGATTCAGCTCTATTCTCGGCATGTTGTCCTCCTTGGTTTGCTATTTTTTTCCGTCCCAGAGCTTGGCGAAAAGGCCACTTTTTTCCAATTCGTCAAGATAACGGCGGTCGATTAAGTCTTCCACTTTGACTTGCTTAGCACGCGGGTCGACTTTGGCGACTTCTTCGAGAATCGCCTGAATTCCCTCCGGCTTGATCTCTAATCTCGGCTCCAAGAATTTGATCTCGGAATCATAGGACGAACCCAGGATCTTTCTGTCCGTTAACCGGAGATATTTGCCCAATACCTTGTAGACAAATTCTTTGTCCGTATGTTGAATCTTTGCGGCCTCGGCCATGACCCGCATGAACTGCCCGATAACCTGGGGGCGCTGGACAAGGATAGGACGCCGGCTCACGAAAGCTGCGGCCACATAGGGAAGCCGCAGTTCGGGCCCGTAGATCAGAATAGGGAATCCGGCCGCCACCGCCCGGGCATCAGCCGGGGGAGCCAGGGCGGCGGCATCCAGGTTTCCGGCAACCAGCGCCGCCATCGTCTCGATGGGTCCGCCCGCCTGAATAAATTGTACGTCGCGGGTATCGACTCCAGCTTGCCGCAGCACTTGAACGGTAAAGTAGTGGGGGTTACTGCCGATGCGGTTGATGCCGATTTTTTTGCCCTTGAGGTCTTCCATCCTTTTGATCTCCGGCTTGGCCAGGAGGCTATGGGTCAGGGAATTCTTGACGCTGCCGATAAAGACAAAATCCGCGGCGCCTTGAACGTAGGCGCGGATGATTCCCTCACCGCCAGTCAGGGCGACCTCGGCATTGCCCCCCAGCATTGCCGCAGTCACCGTGGGGGAGGAGGCAATGTGCACGAGATCAAAATCCAAGGCGTACTTTTTGAACAGTCCGGCCTCTTTGGCAATCCAGGGCATGGATTGGGACATCGACTGAGACGAATGGATGGCCGTGAGTTTATCCGCCGCCGAGACCGCGGCAGAACAAAGGCTGATCGTCAGAGCGAGGGCGAGAAACAGCCTGACCAGAACTCTTAGCTTCATAGATCCACCTCTCTCAGAATCGCAAGCCGTGCGAGAGTCGCCTGCTGAACACTAGGGCGGCCGGAGGATGACTGTCAAGCAGATTCTAATTCGGGGTATCTTGCCGGCGTTTTTTTTGATAACAGAGAAATCGCTTCCACACTTTATAGTTTGGGATTTACTTCGGAGGGCAACATGCCAGAACCTACGATGACGCTCGCATTCCAAGACTATGACCACACTCGCGCGCTCGTCGACGGCGGGGTTACCGTCGAAGGCTATGACCTCAAAA
>Ga0209887_1000252_pt1 | contig 15999 bp, 15 predicted proteins | sample GWRWN1_30_40_FD_187230 | JGI IMG/M metagenome (GOLD analysis project Ga0209887, IMG submission 187230) | Riverbed sediment microbial communities from areas with no vegetation in Columbia River, Washington, USA - GW-RW N1_30_40 (SPAdes)... | ecosystem: Environmental > Aquatic > Freshwater > River...
CGGTTGATCGTCTCGGTCGAGTCGATCGTGTGCATCGTCGAGATCACGAGGTGACCGGTCTCCGCCGCCTGGATCGCCGACAGGGCGGACTCGGGGTCGCGGATCTCGCCGACGAAGATCACGTCGGGGTCCTGCCGCACGACGTGGCGCATGGCCGCCGCGTACGAATCCGTGTCGAGCCCGACTTCTCGCTGCTGGATGATCGCCCGGTCGTCGTGGTGGACGACCTCGATGGGGTCCTCGATCGTCACGATGTGCGCGCGCCGCGTCCGGTTGATGTGCCCGATCATCGACGCGATCGTCGTCGTCTTGCCGGTGCCGGTCGGCCCCGTCACCAGCACCAGCCCGCGGCTCGAGTCCGCGAGCTCGGCGATGACAGTGGGAAGCATCAGTTCGGCGATGGTCGGGACCTCCGAGCGGACCCGCCGGATCGCCAGCCCGACCATCGACCGCTGCCGGAAGACGTTGACCCGGAACCGACCGACGCCCGTCAGGGTGTGGCCGAAGTCGGCCTCGCTGGTGGCCTCGAACACTCGCCGCTTGTGCTCGGGCATCAGCGCCAGGGCGGCGGCCTCCGTGTCGGCGGCCGACATGGCCCCGAACGCCGTCGGGCTCAGCTCACCGTCGACGCGCACGAACGGCACGTTGCCGGCCTTCAGATGGAGGTCGCTGGCCCCCACCTCGACCGTGTGCCGGAGCAACTCGCTGATCTCCACGTGCCTACTCGGCCTCCCGCTCGTGCTCCCGTTCGTGCTTGGGCCCGGACTCGACCTCCTCGAGGTCCTCCCTCACTTGTCGGCGCGCGGCCAGGATCTTTGAGCCCGCGATCAGAAGAAGCAGGACCACGAGCAGGATGATCCCGATCGGGGTGAGGGAGCGCTCCCAGCGCTGGTAGCTGGCGCCGAGCGCGTAGCCGAGCAGGGAGTGGCCGATCCCCCAGATCGTCGCCCCGGCGACGTCGTAGACGAAGAACCGACGCCACTCCATCTGAGCCACACCGGCCACAATGAACCCGACGCTGCGTACGACCGGGATGAACCGCCCGAGGAACACGGTCTTGCCCCCGTGCCGGCGGTAGTAGCCCTCGGCGGCCTCGAGCCGCTCGGGCGTGACGAACAGCTTGCGGCCGTGGCGCTCGAGGAAGCCCCGGCCGTAGCGCCGGCCGATCCAGTACCCGAGGTTGTCCCCCAGCACCGCGCCGACGATCGCGACGAAGGCCACGGCCGGGAACCAGAGCTCGCCGATGCGCGCATAGAATCCGCCGATGATGACCAGGGTCTCGCCCGGGACGATGACGCCGGCGCCGACCGAGTTCTCGAGGAAGGTCGCCGCGAACACAATGCCGTATCCCCACGGAGGCTCGAGGTACGGTCGGAGGAAGTCGATGATCCGGTCGACCACGGCCCAGTATAGGAAGGGGTCCGCTCCCGCCGGGGCATACCTCTGATGGGATCCCGGAGCGAGGTGTCCGCCGGCGGCGTCGTCTATCGGCGCGAGGAGGAGGCGATCCAGATCGCGCTCGCCGCGCGCCGGACGCGGCGCGGCGACCTCGCGTGGGGGCTCGCGAAGGGCGCGATCGAGCCCGGCGAGACCGAGGAGCAGGCCGCGGTGCGCGAGGTTCTCGAGGAGACCGGGCTCGAGGTCGACGTGGAGTCCGACCTTGGCGACATCCGCTACTTCTACGTGTGGGATGGCGTGCGCGTCCGCAAGCGCGTGCACTTCTTCCTGATGCGGATGACCGGCGGGGACGTCGACGATCACGACGCCGAGATGGAGGACGTCCGGTGGTTCCCGCTGCGTTCGGCCGTCAAGCGGGCGGCGTACCAAGGCGAACGCGAGGTCATCGAGCGCGCCGTCGAACGGCTCGCGTGACGCCGCTCCAGGCGGGGCTCGGCGTCGCCGTGGGGTTCGGCGCCGGGGTCCTGTCGGGTCTGTTCGGCGTCGGCGGCGGGATCGTCACGACCCCCGCGGTGAACACAATCCTGGGCGGGACCGCGATCCAGGCGATCGCCACGCCCCTGCCCGTCATCCTGCCGACGTCGCTCGTGGGGTCGTACACGTACGCGAGGGCGGGCGAGGTGAGCTTCCGGGCCGCCCGATGGGCGGCCGTCCCCGGGGTCGGCGGCGCGATCGTCGGCGCCCTGCTGACCGAGGTCGTGAACGCGCACCTGCTGCTCCTGGTCACCGCGGGGCTGATCGGGATCACGGCCGTCCAGGTGATCGCCGGGCGCACTCCCCGGACGCCATGGGTCCTGGGAGAGACGCCGAGATGGAAGTACGCCGCGGTCGGCCTGGTCGCGGGGTTCGTCTCGGGTCTGCTCGGCGTGGGTGGCGGGATCGTGATGGTGCCCGCCCTCACGACCTGGATCGGCATGCCGCTTCGGCGGGCGCTCGGGACCTCGCTGCTGGTGATCGCGATCCTGGTGATCCCCGGGACCATCGTCCACACCCTCCTCGGCAACGTCGACTGGGCGATCTTCCTGGTGCTCACCCTCGGCGTGATCCCCGGGGCCAGGATCGGAGCGCGCATCGCGCTCGGCGTCCGCGAACGCACCCTGCGCGCCGCCGTCGGCACGTTCCTACTGGTCGTGGCGATCGGCTACGCGGCCGCGGAGGTCACCGCCCTGGCCCGGGGGCGAGGGTAGGATGGCGCGACCGATCATGCGACGGCTCTCGCCGCTCGTCCGCCCGCTCGCGTCCGCGCTCGTGTTCGTGCTCCTGGTCGTCCCTGGTTCGCCGGCGCCCTCCGCGATCGCGCAGGAGAGCCCCTCGGTCCTGCTCACGCTCCTGTCGCAGACCTCATGGAACTGCCCGAACGCGACCGAGGACCTCGCACCCGGCACGTCGGCCTGGAGCTGCCCGGCCGGTCGCAACCTCGTCGTGCGGTTCCGCGCGCAGAACCTCGGGACGACCCCGCTCGACGAGCTCGCGATCGGGGTCACGCTGTACTCGCGGGTCCTGACCAGAAGCGCGTACGAGGGCTCGCTCGAGTCCGACCCGCCGATCGTGATCGACGGTGGGACCTTCCCGAGAGAGCGAGCGATCCCGCCCGGCTCGACGAGGGACTTCGAGGTTGCGCTGACGCTCGCGGGCGGGATCGACCCGGACCAATCGGGCGTGTACCCGCTCAAGGTCGACCTCCGCAGCGGCGTCGAGTCGGTCGCGGCCCTGCGGACGCCGGTGATCTTCCTCGTCCGCGAACCCGAGATCCCGCTCGGGCTGTCGTGGACCCTCGTCCTGTCGCACCCGATCGCGTTCGCGCCGGACGGCACGTTCAACGACCCCTCCCTCGAGCTCGCGCTTGGCCCGGGCGGGCGGCTGAACGGCGAGATCCGCTCCCTGCTAGAGCTCGTGGCGGACCCCGCGGCCCCGGCGGTCGACGTGGCGATCGCCCCGGTCCTGCTGACCCAACTCGGACGGATGGCCGATGGCTACGAGGTCGCCGAGGGGGGCGAGGTCCGCCAGGTCCCGCCGGCCGAGGGCGGCGCCGCCTTGGCCCGGCAGGCGCTGGAGCACCTCCGGACGATCGCCACCGCCCCGAACATCGAGGTCACCGCGCTCCCCTTCTCGGCACCCGAGATCCCGTCGCTCTACGGCGGCGGTCTCGGACGGGACGTCGAGGTCCAGATCCAACACGGCCGGGACGTGATCTCGAAGCTGATCGGGGCGGAGATCCCCTCGACGATCCTGCGACCGCCCGGCGCCGTCCTGGACGACCCGACGTTGCGGGGCCTGGCCGCCGAAGGCATCCGAACCCTGATCGTCGGGGCCACGACCGTCGACCTGCCCGAGCAACCGCTCGGCTTCGCGGGTCCGCCGACCACGTCGCTGGGCGACGGCGCGCTCGCGGCCGTCGTCCCCGAACCGGCGAGCGACGCCCTGCTCGGATCGGTGATCGATCAGGACCCGGTCCGCGCCGCCCAGGTCCTGCTCGGCGAGCTCGCGACGATCTGGCAGGAGCAGCCTGGCGAGACGCGCGGCGTCGCGCTGGTCCTGGGCGAGGACGCGCCGCTCCCCGGTCCGTTCTTCCCGCCGATCGTGCGAGGCGTCGCGACCGCGCCTTGGCTCGCGCCCACCGTCGTGGGCGGATTCGTCGCGACGTTCCCGCCGACCGACGAGTCGGTCCTCGCGTCGCCATCGCTCCGACGGTTCCCGACCACGTACGTCGCCTCGCTCAAGCAGGCCAGGAGGCGGATCGACACGCTCCGCTCGATGCTCCCCGAAAGCAGCCTCGAACCCGCTCGCCTCGAGACGATGTTGCTGCTGGCGGAGGCGCGCCAGTACCTGACCTCGCCGACCGACGGCCTGGCGTTCATCGACGCGGCCCGCCGGAGCGTGCGGGCGACCGTGGACGATCTCGCGCTCGAGACGGTCGACTCGGTGACGCTCACGTCGGACTCCGAGGGGATCCCGGTGACGGTCTCGAACGAGGGACCGCACTCGCTCACGTTCCTGGTGCAGCTCGTCTCGACCAGGATCCGGGAGGAACCGGCGACGCTCGTCAAACTCGCGCCCGGCGAATCCGAGACGCTCCGCCTCCGGGCCAGCCTGCGTTCGACGGGACGGTTCCCGGTCCACGTGCTGATGGTCTCGCGGAGCGGGCGCCTGATCGGCCAGGAGACCCTCGTCGTGCGTTCGACGGCCTTCAACCGCATCGCGCTGCTGATCACGATCGGTGCCGCGCTCGTGCTCCTGCTTGTGTGGGCGAGGCGGTTCGTGCCGGGGCGAACGCGGGCCGAAAGGACCTGACGATCGGATGGCCGACGACCTGACGGAGGGCCTGACGCCGGGCGGGAGCGAGCCCCCGTCACGCCCACCACCGACGGCCCGGGCCGAACCGCCCCCCGAGGACTCGACGCCCAGCTTCGTCCGCAACACGATCGTGATGTCCACCGGCACCGCGATCTCACGGCTGACCGGCTTCCTCCGCCTGTCGGCGATGGCCTATGCGATCGGCATCACCGAGACGCGCCTGGCCGACGCCTACAACGTCGCGAACATCACGCCGAACATCCTGTACGAGCTCGCGCTCGGCGGGATCCTGACCTCGGTCGTCGTCCCCGTCGTCGTCGAGTGGATGCAGTCGCGCGGTCGCGATCTGGCGTGGGACGTGGTACGGCGCCTGTTCACGATCGCGATCGTCGTGCTCTCGGCGATCGCGATTCTCGGCATCGTCCTGGCGCCGTGGATCGTGGACGTGTACACGGTCGGGTACCCCGACGTCCAGCGCGAGGCCGTGCACGGCCTCGCCACGTTCTTCCTGCGCTGGTTCATGCCGCAGATCGTCTTCTACGGGATCGGCGCCGTCGCCGCAGGGCTGCTGAACGCCCACCGGCGGTTCGCCGCGCCGATGTTCGCGCCGATCGCGAACAACATCATCGTCATCGCGACGTTCCTGACCTTCGTCGCGATCGCCCCCAAGAACTCGACGGAGCTCGCGACGGATGCGCAGCGGCTGGTGCTGGCGATCGGAACGACGCTCGGCGTGGTGGCGATGACGGCGGCGCTGTGGCCCTCGGTCCGCGCGACGGGGTTCCGGTTCCGGTGGATCGGCGGCGTACGCGACGAGGCGATCGTCCGGATCGGTCGCCTCGCGACGTGGGTTGTCGTCTACGTGGTCGCGAACCAGCTCGGGTACCTCGTGATCGTGATCCTCGCCGGCGGGCCGACCGGTGGCTACTCGTCGTACGCGGCGGCGTTCATCCTGTTCCAGCTTCCCCACGCGATCTTCGCGGTGTCGATCCTGACCGCGCTGCTGCCGGCGATGTCCTCGCGGTGGGCGGCCGACGACCTCGACGGGTACAAGGCGCTGCTCTCCCAGGGGATCCGGGCGACGGCCACGATCCTGATCCCGGCGGCGCTCGGCTACCTGGTGCTCGCGAAACCGATCGTCCGCCTCCTGCTCGAGCACGGCGAGACCGAGGCCGCCAGCGCCGAGCTCGTGTCGGAGGTGCTGTTCGCCTTCGCGCTCGGGCTGTTCGCGTTCTCGGCGTTCCAGTTCCTGCTCCGGGCCTCGTATGCGATGCAGGACACCCGGACGCCCGCGCTCGTGAACGTCGCCGCGGTCGCCGTGAACGTCCTCGTCGATCTGCTCTTCTTCTTCGGGCTCAACCTGGGCATCCCCGGGCTCGCGCTCGGACACGCGGTCTCCTACGCCTTCGCGTCGAGCGTGCTGCTGCTCCTGATCCGCCGGCGCATGGGCCCGATCGGCGGGCGTCGAATCCTCGCGTCGCTCGGCCGGATCCTCGTGGCGGGGCTCGCGACCGCGGCGGTGGCCTGGCTGGTGGCCGAGGGGTTCGAGCGGTGGCTCGGGACGACGACGCTCGCCGCGCAGACGGTGCAGGTGCTCGGCGCGGTGGTGGCGGGGCTCGCCGTGTTCATCGCGTCCGCGGCGGCGCTGCGGATCGAGGAGGTCGACCTGGTGCGGCGGCAGGTGGCCGCGCGCTGGCGATGACGACGCCCGGGCCCTCGCGCGGCGATCCGCTTCGGCACGATCCGTTCCGAGACGAGCGCGGGCTGGTCGGCAAGATCCTGCTCGTGTCGTTGCTGCTGGCGGCCGTGATCGTGGTCGGCGCGATCGACGCGGGTTCGATCCTGCTCACGCGGTCGCGCGCGGGCGACCTGGCGAAGGACGCCTCGATCTCGGCGGCCGACGCCTTCCGGCGCAGCGGCGACGAGGAGCAGGCCAAGCTCGCGGCCCTGGACACGATCGCCGACGCCGACGAGCCCGTGCGGCTCAAGCGGATCGGCGTCGGGCGCCGGGCGGTGACCGTGGTGCTCGTCGTCCGGGCCGACACGCTCGTCCTGGGGCGGATCCCCTTCCTCGACGACCTCGAGCGGGTGACGGTCAGCGGCTCGACCCCGGCGCCGCGCGACTGAGCAAAACGCCCCGGCACGGTTGGGAGCCGTTGTACCGGGCATAGACTCGAACAGTGACCACCTCGATCGAGCCCGCGCACGTCCTCGCCGGCCGCTACGCGCTCGAGGAGGAGCTCGGCAGGAGCCGGACCGGGATGGTGTGGCGGTCGCAGGACCCGCTGCTGCGACGCTCGGTGGCCGTGAAGCTGATCCACCCTCGGCTCGCGGAGGACCAGGGGTTCGCCCAGGCGCTCGCGCGGGAGGCCCGGCGAGTGGCCGGGCTGTCGGAGCGGGGGATCGCCTGCCTGCTCGACACCGGCGAGCAGGACGGCGTGATCTACCTCGTCCGCGAGTACGCGCCGGGGTCGAGCCTGCGCGACCGGCTGGAGACGGCGGGCCCCGCGACGCCGTCCGAGACCGTTCGGATCGGGGTCGCCGCCCTGCGCGCGCTCGCCGAGGCGCACGATCGCGGCGTGCTCCACCTCGCGCTCGACCTCGACGACGTGATCGTCGGCGACGACGACCGGGTGTGCCTGATCGACTTCGGGATCGGTGCCGCCGTCGCGTCGAGCAGGCCGACCGAGGCCACGACACTGCTCGGCGACGAGTACCTCGCCCCCGAGCAGGCCGCCGGCGCCGAACCCGATGCGCGGACGGACGTCTTCGCCGTGGCATCGCTGCTCTTCGAGCTCCTCACGAGCGAAGCGCCCCGGGGTCGCACCTGCGCCCGGGCCGTCCGTCCCTCCGTGCCCCGCGCGCTCGACCGCGTCCTGGCTCGAGCGCTCGATCCCGATCCCGGGCGCAGGTTCCCGGATGCGCGTGCGTTCGCCGCCGCGCTCGCCCGCTCGGTGGAGACCGAGCCCGTCGACGCGTCCGACGAGGGACGGCCGAGCCTGATCACCTGGATCGGCGTGCCGCTGGTCGTGGCGGGGATCGCGATCGCCACGATCGCGCTGGGGCTGTGGATGGGCACGCTCGAGGTGGGCGGGCCCCTCGGGATCCGCGCCGCGCCCGACGAGCCCGCCCCGGTCGAGATCCCGCCCGAGCTGATCCGGCCGGTCTCCGTGGGCGCGATCGACCCGTTCGGCGACGGCGACGAGCACTCGTCGAACGCGGGTCTGGTCGACGACGGGGACCTGCAGACGGCGTGGCGATCGGAGAACTACTACGACGGCGAGCTCGGGAAGGCCGGGTTCGGGCTCCTCCTCGACCTCGGCGAGCGGCACGAGGTATTGGGGTTGCGTTTGTGGACGCCGCACCCCGGGTTCCGGTTCCGCCTCGCGGTCGGCGACGACCCCGAGGCGCTCGCGGACGAGGCCGGGGGCGAGGTCACCTCGACCTCGATGTCCCACGTCTCTCTGCGCGGAGCGGGCCGGTTCGTGCTCGTCTGGATCACGTCGGTCGTGCCGGTCGACGACGGCATCCGCGCCGAGGTGGCCGAGGTGCGGGTGGTCGTCCGGAACACCGACGCCGAGACGGTCGGTGCCTGAGCCGCCTGCCCGCGACGAAGACCTCGTCCGCCGGTACCTGTCGGGAGATCGAGCCGCCTTCGCCGCGCTGGTCGAACGCCACGAGCGGCGGGTCTACAACCTGGCCCTGCGAATGACGGGTCGGGAGGAGGATGCGCGCGACGCCACGCAGGACGCCTTCCTCACGGTGCTCCGAAAGCTCTCGTCGTTCCGCGGCGAGGCCGCGTTCACGACCTGGCTCCACCGCGTGACGGTCAATGCCTGCTACGACCTGTTGCGCAAGCGCCAGCGAGCCCCGTTGCTCGATCGCGGCGAGGACGATCGCCCCGCGCTCGAGCCCCCGCCGGCGCCCGACCACGCCGACGCGTCGAGCCTCTCGATGGACGTGCAACAGGCGCTCATGCAGGTGCCCGAGGACTTCCGCGCGGTGATGATCCTGCACGACGTCCACGACCTCCGGCAGGAGGAGGTGGCGGCCATCGTCGGCGTGCCGATCGGGACCGTGAAGTCGCGCCTGCATCGCGGCCGGATCGCCCTGGCCCGGGCGATGGGGATCGAGCAGCGGGAGCCTGTCTCCGGGGACCCGGAGGGTCCACCGGCGTCCGGCGGTTCCCCCGGCGCTTCGAGGTCCGGGGAACGCGCGGAGGCCGCCGGGCCGTCAGAAGGGACGGTAACCCCGTGAGCCATCCCGAAGATCTCCTCGCCGACTACGTCGACGGCGCGCTGGACGAACGCGAGCGCGCCGCCGTCGACGCGCACCTGCTCGGGTGCGCGCGATGCAGCGTGGAGCTCCGGCAGGCGGGGGCCGCCAGGGCCGCGCTGAGCGAGCTCGAAAGCGTCCCGGTGCCGTTCGGCGTGACAGGCCCGGTGCTGGCGGAGGCGGGGCGGCGGTTCGAGCGCCGTCCGGGCGTGGCATGGGGTCGCTTCCAGTGGGCCGCCGGACTGGCCGCGGCCGCCGCGGTCGTCGCGGTGGTGGCCCTCAACGTCGGCGGCGAGGACGCCCAGAACGCCGCGGCCCCGGAGCGGACCACGGCGGTCGCCGGTGGGACCGGAGCTGCCGGCGGCGCCGAAGCGGCGGCGCCCGGAGTCACGTTCGGGGGTCTGGAACGCCAGACCGACGTGAACTACGACGAGGCGGGGATCCAGGCGGTGGCGAGCGAGGCGGCCGGCGCGATCGTCGAGGCCGGGGACGCGCGGGGCAGCCAGGCGGCGTTCGCGACCAGCGCCGAGGACTCGAAGGAGCGCACGAGCCTCGCGAAGGAGTGCGTCGACCGGAGCGGTGTCCGCGGTCCGAACGACGTGTTGATCCGGCTGATCGAGGCGCAGTTCGAGGGCACGGCGGCGTTCATCGGCGTGTTCTCGGAAGGGCCCGGCGCCGGGCAGGCCCCCGACCACGTCGTCGTGTTCGTCGTCGCGAAGGACGATTGTCGCATCCTGAGCACCGCCTCCCAGAGGATCCCGTCCGGCTGAGCTCCGCGGCGGGTGAAGGTTCGAGCGTTCACTCGTAGAGTTACCGGTCGTGAGGTATCGCGTGGAGCAGCTCGCGGCCGCGTGCGACGTCTCGGTCGACACCGTCCGCTACTACCAGACCCGCGGCCTCGTCCCGCCGCCCGCCCGCGAGGGTCGCGTCGCGTGGTACGACGATCGACACGCGGAGCGGATCCGCGAGGTCCGTGAGTTCCGCCGCCGGGGCCTCACCCTCGCGGCGATCGAGCGGGTACTCGGCGATGGGCTGGACCCCGCCGACGCCGACCTGGCCGTCGCGATCGCGGCCGCGCGCGGGGAGGCTCGTCAGGACGAGCTCCTCACCCTGGACGGCTTCGCCAGCCGCAGCGGCGTCCCCGCCTCCCTGATCCAGGCGGTCGAGCGCGAGGGGATCGAGCTCGGCCGCACGGTCGACGGCGAGGTCCGGTACACGGCCGCCGACATCGACATGGTCCGCGGCGCGCTCCGCCTCCTCGAGTACGGGCTCCCGCTCGGCGACCTCCTGTCGCTCGCGCGGGACACGAACGAGGCCATGGTGGCGCTCGCCGCTCGGGCGGTCGAGCTGTTCGACGAGCACGTGCGCAAGCCGATCCGTGACACGGCCGCTGCCGAGGACGCCGCGGCGCAGCTCGTGGAGGCGTTCGACACACTGCTCCCCGCGGTGACGAACCTGGTCGCCAACCACTTCCGCCGGGTCCTACTCGCCGAGGCCGAGGAGCGGCTCGAGTGAGCGGCCCCGCGACCCCGGGGGGCCTCCCGGACCCGAGCGAGAAGGCGCAGGTGGTCCGCGGCATGTTCGACCGGATCTCGAACCGCTACGACCTCGTGAACCGCGTGATGACCTTCGGGATGGACGTCGGGTGGCGCCGCCGCGCCGTCGGCGAGCTCCGCCTGCCCGGCGGCGCCCTCGTGGCCGACCTCGCGTGCGGCACCGGCGACCTGTGCAACGAGCTGGTCGCCGGCGGGTACCGGGCGATCGGCTTCGACTTCTCGCATGGCATGCTCCGCAACGCCCGCACCGAGGCGCCGATCGTCGAGGCCGACGTCCTCCGGCTTCCGCTCGCGGACGGCCGCGTGGACGGCGCCACGTGCGGGTTCGCGCTGCGCAACGTGACCGACCTGATCGAGCTGTTCGCCGAGACCGCCCGCGTGCTCCGGCCGGGCGGGCGCGCCGCGTTCCTCGAGACGAGCGAGCCCGACGGGCGCGTCCTCCGCGCCGGACACGCGCTGTACTTCCGACGGATCGTCCCGCTGATCGGCGGCGCGCTCTCGGACGGGGACGCCTACCGGTACCTCCCCAGGTCGACGGCCTACCTCCCCGAGCCCCACCGGCTCGTCGAGATGCTCGGCGACGCGGGGTTCGAGCGGGTCGAGCGGACGCCGCTCGGGGGCGGCGTGGCCCAGATCCTCGTGGGGACGCGCGGAATGACCCTCCCGGGGCGACCGTCGAGGTCGGCGACGTGACCGGTCTCGCCGCTCGGGCGACCCGGCTCGGTCCGGCGTTCGACCTGCTCGCCGGGTACCGGGAGGGCGGCTTCTTCCTCGAGCGCTCCGGACTCGGGCTCGCGACGAGCGGCGAGGTCGACCGGGTCGCGGCGGAGCCGGGACCCGAGCGCATCCTGCGCCTGTCGCGTTCGATCCTCGAGGCACTCGCCTCGATCGAGGCCGAACCCGGCGCGCCCGGCGCGGCGGCGGTGGCGTCGATCCCGTTCGACGACCGTGAGCCGGCGGAGGCGGTCCTTCCGCGACGGGCGACGATCCGCCTGGACGCCGGCGAGACCTGGCAGGTCGAGGTCGCCCCGCGCGGCGAGACCCCGCATGCGGGCGAGCGCGAACGATGGACGGGCCGGACGCTCCCGCACGACGCGTTCGAGGAGATGCAGCTCCGGCCGGACCCGGAGCCCGACGAGTACGTGGCGGCGGTCGGCCGGGCGACCGAACGGATCCGGTCGGGTGAGCTCCGCAAGGTCGTGCTCGCACGAACGATGCTCGTCAACGCGGATCGAACGCTCGACCCCAAGCAGCTGTTGTGGCGACTGCGCGCGATCGACGCGGACTGCTACGCGTTCGCCGCCCCGCAGCCGAACGCGGTGACGGGTTCGGTGCTCGTCGGCGCGACGCCCGAGCTCCTGCTCCGTCGCCGCGGCCGGCTCGTCGAGGCCACCCCGCTCGCGGGGTCGTCCCAGCGTTTCGGCGACGCCGGGCGCGACCGAGCCTCGGCGGACCGGCTGTTCCGCTCGGGCAAGGATCGCGAGGAGCACGCGGTGGTCGTCCAGGACGTCCACCACATCCTCGATGCGTTCTGCGAGGACCTCGTCCACCCGCACGAGCCGGAGCTGCTCGGCACCGCGAACGTGTGGCACCTCGCGACGCCGTTCCGTGGGCGCCTGCACGACCCGTCGGTCACGGCGCTCGAGCTCGTGGCCGCGCTCCACCCCACGGCGGCCGTGTGCGGGTCGCCGCGCGAGACGGCCCGCGAGGCGCTCGAGGACCTCGAGCCGATCGAGCGGGGCGGGTACGCAGGGCCGGTCGGTTGGATGGACGCGAACGGCGACGGCGAATGGGCGATCGCGCTGCGGTGCGCGGAGATCACGGGCTCGATGGCCCGGCTGTTCGCCGGCGCCGGCATCGTCGCCGACTCGGAGCCCGAGGCGGAGCTCGACGAGACCGAGCGCAAGTTCCGGGCCCTGCTCGATGCGCTCCGATGGGGCTGAGTCAGTCGCCGGCCAGATCGATGCCGAGCGGCGCGCTCTCGGAGCCGAACCCCGCGCGCCGGTAGAACGAGGCCGACCGGGGTGTAGGCCAGACCACGGCCTCGGCCGCCTCGTGCTCGCGCGCGTACGCCATCGCGGCCTCGAGCAGCCGGGCGCCGTGGCCGCCGTCGCGAAGCCCCGGTTCGACGTACACGTTCGTCACGTAGGCGATCGGACGCTCCCAGCGGCCGCGGCTCGGGTACGGGATCTTCTCGACGAGCTGGAGCCACGCGCAGCCGACCAGCCGGCCCCCGTCCTCCGCGACCCACGCCCGCCACGGTGACCCGTCCGCGAGCACGTCGGTCGCGAACGCGCGGAATCCCTCGGCGAACGCCTGGAACGTCGACGACACCGGCGTCCCGTGTTCGACGCGGAAGTCCCACCGGAGACGCGCGAGCTCGTCGGCGTCGTCCAGCGTCGCCCGGCGGATCTCGACCATCAGGCGACCGCCGCTGGGTGCCGGGTCCGCACGATCACATCGTACGGCCGAGCGCGGCGGCGACCGCCTCCTGGACCGCGGCATGAAGCTCGAGGTTGCGGGCGCGGTCGATCGGCACCTCGACGACGTGGACACCGCCGGCCCCACGCGCTCGTTCGACCGCAGGGATCAGGTCGGCGGCGCGTTCGACGAGGGCGTGTCCGGCGCCGGCGGCCCGGCAGATCGCGCCGAGGTCGAGCCCGTGTGGTGTCGCGAACAGCTCCTCGAACTCGGGCAGCTCGCGTTGCGGGAGGAACGAGAAGATCGCGCCGCCGTCGTTGTTCGGCACGACGAAGACGCAATCGAGGCCCCTGCTCGCGCTCCAGACCAGGGAACCGATGTCGTGCAGCAACGTGAGATCGCCGCACAGCGCGGTCGTCGGGGCGCCCGCGGCCGAGACCCCGAGCGCCGTCGAGACGAACCCATCGATCCCGCTCGCCCCGCGGTTCGCGAGAATCCCGAGACCGTGACGCGGCCGCATGTAGGCGTCGAGGTCGCGCACCGGCATGCTCGAACCGACGACGAGTACGCCGCTCTCGGGAGCCGACGCGGCGACGTCGCGAGCGATCCTGCCCTCGAACGGCTCCTCCCACCCGTCGACCGTCGCATCGACGGCGGCGCGCGCGCGCTGGTCCGCATCGGTCCACGCGCGGAGCCAGGCGCTCTCCCCCGCTGGCTCGAATCCCAGCAGCAGGTCGGGCACGAAGCCCGCCGGCTCGGCGCGGAGGGTCCAGGAGGCCTTGCGGTGAGGATCGGCGACGAGATGGTCCTGGTCGACGATGACCAGCCTTCCCGCCCTTCGGACGAGCTCGAGCCCAGCCCTTGACGTGGGCGCTGCGCCGAACTGCATCACGATCTCGGGGACATGCTCGTTCGCGAACCTCGCATCGGCGAGCAGGAACTGACCGGCGGAGAGCGCGCCCGCAACGCGGAGGTTCGAGGTGGGTTCGGCCAGGAGCGGCCATCCGGCCCGGACCGCCAGTTCCGGCAACGTCGGAGGGGACTCGCGCATCGAGCCCGCGAGGATCACGCCATCCGTCGTGGAGGTGAGCTCGCGCTCGAGCGCGTCGATCTCCTCGGGTTCGGGGACGGCCGACAGCGTGAAGTCGGTTCCGGACGGCGGCGAGGCCGGCAGGACCTGGGGAGCGCCGACCAGCGGCTCGCGGAAGGGCAGGTTCAGGTGCACGGGGCCGGGCGGCAGACCCATCGACGCTCCCGTGAGCTCGAGGACCACGTCGTGCCACATCTGCTGGTCGGACACATCTCCCGGGACGGGCGCGTCCATCGCCGCGCGAACGTACCCGCCGAACAACCCCATCTGGTCGATCGTCTGGTTCGCGCCGACGCCACGAAGCTCGGGCGGCCGGTCTGCGGTCAGGAGAACCAGCGTCGCGCGGGTCATCGACGCCTCGACGACGGCCGGCAGAAGCTCGGCCGCGGCGGTGCCACTCGTGCAGGCAACCGCGACCGGACGACCGGTCGCCTTCGCGATGCCGAGCGCGAAGAACCCCGCCGCGCGCTCGTCGAGATGGACGTGCAGCCGCACGTTCGGATGACGCGCGAGCGCGAGCGCGAGCGGCGTCGAGCGCGAGCCCGGCGAGAGCGTCGCGTGTTCCATGCCGAACCGCACGAGGTCGTCGACCACCCACCAGGCCGCGGCGAACCCGCGCTCGGCCTCGCTCACGCGCTCACCATGCGATCAACAGACCGAGCGCGAGCAGCGCGCCGAACACCACCTGCAGCCGCGCGGTGTCCACCAACACCGGCACGAGCTCGCGGCCGGCGACGCGCCCCACCCGTTCGAACGGCCGGATCGCCGCGGCCGCCGCGCCGAGCGCGAGGAGGCACCAGGGCGGGAGCCCGCTCCCCTCGTCCAGCGCCCCGACCACCGCGCCGACCACGAGCGCCCCGAACGCCACGACCACGCACACGCGATACAGCGCCCGCGTGCGCGCGTCGCCCAGCCGAACGGCGAGCGTGCGCTTGCCGGCGACGGTATCGGTGGGGATGTCGCGGAGGTTGTTCGCGACCAGGATCGCGACGGCGAGCAGGCCGACCGGCACCGCCGCCCACCAGGCCGCGGCCGGGATCGTCTCGGCCTGGACGAACGCGCTCCCGGCGGTCGCCATCAGGCCGAAGAACACGAAGACCATCACCTCGCCGAGGCCGAGCTCGGCGTACGGTCTCGGCCCGCCGCTGTAGAGCCAGAGCGCGAGCATCGCGAGCGCGCCGATCGGCACGAGCCACCACGTCGTCGCCGCGGCCAGGGCGAGCCCGGCGACGCCGGCGACCAGGATGGAGAGCAGCGCCGCGAGCAGCACCGTCCGCGGCGGCGCCAGCCCCGAAGACGTCAGCCGGGGAGGGCCGAGCCGATCGGGCGTGTCGACGCCGCGCACGCCGTCGTGGAAGTCGTTCGCCAGGTTCACGCCCACCTGGAGCCCGAGCGCGACCAGGAGCGCCGCGACGAACCGCCAGGGCACGAACACCCCGGCGGCGGCGGTCCCGACCACCACGGGGGTGACGCCGGCCCCGAGCGTCCGGGGCCGCGCGCCCCGGACCCAGACGCCGAGACGGCTCACGGCCGCTTCGGGAACCTCGTGAAGTCCGGCGGGCGCTTCTCCACGAACGCGTCCCGCCCCTCCTGCGCCTCCTCCGTCATGTAATAGAGGAGGGTCGCGTCACCGGCGAGCTGTTGCACGCCGGCCAGCCCGTCCATCCCCGCGTTCGACCCCGCCTTCAGCAGGCGAAGGGACAGCGGGCTCATCCGCAGCATCTCGCGGCACCACGACACGGTCTCGGCCTCCAGCCGCTCCAGCGGCACGACGGTGTTGACCAACCCCCACGCGAGCGCGGTCGCCGCGTCGTACTGCCGGCAGAGGAACCACACCTCCTTGGCGCGCTTCTCGCCGATCTGCCGCGCGAGCAGGTTGATCCCGTACCCGGCGTCGAACGACCC
>Ga0209887_1000256_pt1 | contig 15880 bp, 16 predicted proteins | sample GWRWN1_30_40_FD_187230 | JGI IMG/M metagenome (GOLD analysis project Ga0209887, IMG submission 187230) | Riverbed sediment microbial communities from areas with no vegetation in Columbia River, Washington, USA - GW-RW N1_30_40 (SPAdes)... | ecosystem: Environmental > Aquatic > Freshwater > River...
GCTGTGGATGGCGGCGATCGACCGCGTCGTCCTCGGGCACCGCCAGCCGCGCGTCGTCGTGATCGGGCTCGCGGTCGGGTTCGTCGGGGCCGCGCTGCTGGTGGGCGGAAACGCGCTCGAAGGCGAGATCGACATGGGTGGGCTCGTGCTCGCGGTCGCGGCCGCCGCGAGCTGGGCGGCAGGCTCGATCTACCAGCGTCACGCCGCACTGCCCCGTCGCCCGCTCGTGGCCGCGGGGATGGAGATGCTGGTCGCGGCCGGGTTGTTCTTCGCCGTCGGCGGGCTGATCGGCGAGTTCGGGGATCTCGAACCGGGATCGACCTCACGGGCATCGTGGATCGCGCTCGGCTACCTGGTGGTGGTCGGGTCGTGGATCGGCTTCACGTGCTACCTGTGGCTGCTGCGCAACGCCCGGACCTCGCTCGTCGCGACGTATGCGTACGTGACGCCGATCGGCGCCGTCATCGTGGGCGCGTTGATCCTTGACGAGACGTTCACGGCGAGCACGCTGTTCGCGGGCGTCCTCATCGTGGTGGCGGTGGCGCTGATCGTGTCGGCGGGAAGCGCTCGGGGCGAGCCCGAACGACCGGCGGAGGAACTCGAGGAAGCCGCCGCCTAGGGCCGAACCACGTGGTCGCGCGGTCCCTCGAACACGCTGGGCTCGCGGAAGACGACGAAGTCCGCGAGGTCGGCCTCGGGATCTGGACGAAGGACGCCGAGGAGCGCGAAGGCGTCCAGTTCGTCGGGAAGCGGCGGATCCTCGTCGGCGCCGATCAGCCCGAGCACGAGCTCGTACCCGGCCGCCGCCGCGACCCTTAGGAGGCTCCGGAGTGTGGGGATCCGCGATCCGGACTCGATTCTTGGCCAACGAGGGCTGGGAGGTCCGCACGCGGAGAGCCAGCTTGCGTTGGGACAGTCCGGTGAGCTCGCGTGCTACCAGGACGAGGTAGCCGGCCCCAGCGAGGAGCCTTCGCGCCGGCGATGCCTTCCGTGGCGCGAGCGCCACCGACATCGCGCGGATCCCCGGAACGCCTAGGCGCCCGATCCCGCCAGTAGCGGCGGGCGGACGTCGAACCCGAGCGCGCCCTCGAGGGCGTTCGCAACCCGTAGCAGGGTGGGTTCGGCCAGGACCGGGCCCGTGAGCTGCACCCCCACCGGTAGCCCGGCCCCGTCGATTCCGCTCGGGATCGAGATGGCCGGCATGCCGGAAAGGTTCGCGGGGATCGTGAACACGTCGTTCAGGTACATGGCGAGCGGGTCGTCGATCTTCGCGCCGATCGGGAAGGCGGTCGTCGGCGACGTCGGCGAGACCAGCACGTCGAACGCCTCGAACGCCGCCTCGTAGTCGCGGATGATCAGCGTCCGGACCTTCTGCGCCTGGCCGTAGTACGCCTCGTAGTAGCCGGCCGACAACGCGTACGTGCCGAGCATGATCCGCCGCTTGACCTCCGCGCCGAACCCGGCGCCGCGCGTCCTGGTCATCATCTCGACCGAGTCCGCGCCGTCGACGCGCACTCCGTAGCGGACGCCGTCGTAGCGCGCGAGGTTCGACGACGCTTCCGACGGTGCGATCAGGTAGTAGGCCGAGAGCGCGTAGTCGGCGTGCGGCAGCGACGCCTCCCCCACCCGAGCCCCGAGGTTCGCGAGTTCGTCGACCGCGTGACGGACGCTGTCACGGACGCCCGGCTCCACGCCCTCGCCGAACGCCTCCTTGACCACGCCCACACGGATGCCCGAGATCTCGCCGTCGAGACCCTCGATGTAGTCCCGCCGCGGCTCGTCCAGGCTGGTCGCGTCCATCGGATCCTTGCCCCCGATCGCCGAGAGCAGGAGGGCGGCGTCCCGGACGCTCCGCGTGAGCGTCCCGACCGTATCGAGCGAGGACGCGAACGCGATCAGGCCGTACCGGCTGATCAGGCCGTAGGTCGGCTTGAGCCCCACCACGCCCGAGAGCGACGCCGGCTGGCGCACGGAGCCCCCCGTGTCCGTCCCGAGCGCCCACACCGCCTCGCCCGCCGCGACCGCGGCCGCGCTGCCGCCGCTCGAGCCGCCGGGCACCAGGTCGAGGCCCCACGGGTTGTGGACCGGTCCGAACGCCGAGTTCTCGTTCGACGACCCCATCGCGAACTCGTCGCAGTTGGTCTTGCCGACCAGCACGCCGCCGTCACGTTTGAGGCGCTCCCACGGTGTGCAGTCGAACGGCGGCACGTACGTCTCGAGGATCTTCGAGCCGCACGTCGTCGTGACCCCGCGCGTGGAGAGCACGTCCTTGAGGGCGAGCGGGATCCCGGCGGCCGGCGGGGCGTCGCCGGCGGCGATGCGTTCGTCCGCGGCGCGCGCCTGCTCGCGCGCGAGCTCGTCGGTCCGCGCCAGGAACGCACCGACGCGCCCGTCGACGGCGTCGATGCGTTCGATGCTCGACTCGAGGATCTCGGCGGCCGAGCACTCCCCCGCGCGAAGCGCGGAAGCGAGGTCGCTCGCCGTTCGGTCGCACAGTTCGGTCACTCGACCTCCACGACCTTCGGGACCTTGAACCGGTCGTCCTCGACCTCGGGGGCGTTGGACAGGACCTCCTCGAGCGTGAGCGACGGCGTGATCTCGTCGGATCGGAGGACGTTCGACCTCGGGATCGCGTACGCCGTGGGCGGAACGTCGTCGGTGGCGACCTCGCTCACCTTCGCGGCGGCCTCGAGGATCACCCCGAGCTGCTCGCGCAGTCGATCTTTCTCGTCGTCCGTGAGCTCGAGGCGCGCGAGACGCGCGACGTGCTCGATGTCGATCTCGACCGGCATGCGCGCAGTCTAGCGGGGGCTCTGTCTGTCAGCGGAACAGGCCGAACCGCGGCTCCACCTGATGAGCGATCGCCGCCGCCATCAGCGCGTTGCCGACCAACCACACGTCGGTGATCGGCCCGACCCCGCCCGGGACCGGGGTGATCGCCTCGGCCTTCTCGGCCACGCTCGCGAAGTCCAGGTCCCCCACCATCCTGGTCTTGCCGGTTTCGTCGTCCTTGACCGCGTGGATCCCGACGTCGACCGCCACCACGCCCTCCTGGACCATCGAGCCGTCGACGATCCCGCGGACGCCGGCAGCCACGATCAGGATGTCCGCCTGCCGCGTGTACGCCTCGAGCGGCTTGGTCCGGCTGTGGCACGCGATCACGGTGGCGTCTCGCTGGAGACCGAGCATCTGTGCGGGCTTGCCCACGCTGTTCGAACGCCCGATCACCACCAGCGTCCGGCCCGAGTAGAAGCTCTCGTGTCCGCCGCCATGCGCGTCCGCATAGTGGTCGAGCAGGTAGAAGCACGAGGCCGGGGTGGACGGCAGGAAGCGCGGCCGGCCCTGCGCCAGCAGCCCGGCGTTCATCGGATGCACGGCCTCGATGTCCTTGCGAGGGTCGACGGCGCTGTTCATCTCGGCCTCGGGGATGTGCGGCGGCAGCGGATGCAGCACGAGGATGCCGGTGATCCGTGGGTCGGCGTTCAGCTTGCCGAGCGTCGCGATGACGTCCGCGAGCTCGACGTCATCGGGCAGACGCTCGCACACGTACCGGTAGTCCAGGCTCTCGGCCAACCGCTTCACGTGCTTCTCGTACGCCTGCGCGTCGAACGACTCGCCGATCAGCACCGTCGCGAGCCCAGGGCGAACCTCGGACAGGCGCAGCACCTGAAGCTCGTCGGCGATGCTCTGCCGGAGCTGCTCGGCGATCGCGTTCCCGTCGATCACGACGGCCGTCATCGCTTCTCCCTGGGTCGGGACAGCGGGCATCGTGCCACAGGTGCTCGGGCGCGCGCTTCAGGCTTACGTGCGGCCCAGGCGCTTCGCGAACTCCCGCTCGTCGATCGTCTCGATGCCGAGCTCCTCGGCCCTTGCGGCCTTCGTGCCCGGGTTCTCCCCGACGACGACGAAGTCGGTCTTCTTCGACACGCTCGACGCCACGCGGGCGCCGGCCGCCTCGGCCGCGGCCGCCGCATCGTCCCGCGACAGGCCCTGGAGGCCGCCGGTGAGGACGATCGTCTTGCCGGCGAGCGGCCGTTTCCCCTTTGGTTTCCTCGGGGCCACGTCCTTCACGCGGACGCCGGCCGCTCGCAGCTTCTCCAGCAGCTTGCGGTTCGCCCTGTCCGCGAACCACGCGTGGACGCTCCGGGCGATCTCGGGTCCGATCTCCTCGACGTCGTCGATGTCCTGCTCGGACGCCTCCAACAGCCCGTCGATCGACCCGAACGCGTTCGCCAGCACCTGCGCGACGTGGGTGCCGACGTGCGGGATGTTGAGCGCGGTAAGGAGCCGCCAGATCGGGCGGTCCTTGCCGGCCTCGATCGAGGACATCAGGTTCGAGATCGACTTGTCGGCGAACCCCGGCAGCTGCGCCAGGTCGTCCGCCGTCAGCAAGAACACGTCGCCCGGGTCGGTCACGAGCCCGAGGTCGATCAGCGCGATCCCGGTCTTGTAGCCCAGGCCCTCGATGTCGAGCCCGCCGCGCGAGGCGAAGCTGAACAGCCACTCGATGTTCTGCGAGGGGCACCCGCGCTTGTTCGGGCACCGCCAGTAGGCCTCGCCCTCCTTTCGGACCAACGCGGTACCGCACGACGGGCACGTCGTGGGGAACCTCCAGCGCCGCGTGCCCTTCCTGCGCTTGGAGAGCACGGGCCCGACGACCTCGGGGATCACGTCGCCCGCGCGCCGGACGATCACCGTGTCCTTCTCGCGCACGTCCTTGCGCCGGACCTCGTCCTCGTTGTGCAGCGTCGCGGTCGAGATCGTCACGCCGGCGACCTGCACGGGTTCGAGGAACGCGAACGGCGTCACGATGCCCGTCCTGCCGGTGTGCACGCCGATCTCGCGCAGCAGCGTCGTGCGCTCCTCGGGCGGGAACTTGTAGGCGATCGCCCATCGCGGCGCGTGGCTGGTCGCGCCGAGCTCCTGCTGCAGCGCCGTCTGGTCGACCTTGACCACCACGCCGTCGATCTCCCACGCCACGCTGTGGCGGTCGGCCTCCCAGCGCCGGAGGTACGCCACCACGTCGTCGACGTCCTTCACGACCTCGGACGTGGGGGCGACCGGGAGCCGGGCCCGGCGGCTCCAGTCCAGGAACCCGGAATGCGAGTCGAAGCGGATCCCTTCCGCGAACCCGAACGAGTGCACTAGCAGCGCGAGGGGTCGGGACGCGCTCACCTTCGGGTCCTTCTGACGGAGCGAGCCGGCGGCCGCGTTGCGCGGGTTCGCGAACGGCCGCTTCTCGGCCTCCAGCAGCTCTTCGTTCAGGCGCTCGAACGCCCTGACCGGCAGGTAGATCTCGCCGCGGACCTCGAGGTAGGCGGGCGGCTCCTTCACGTCCAGGCGCTGCGGGACGCTCCGAACGGTCCGGACGTTGGCCGTGATGTCCTCGCCGGTCCGTCCGTCGCCGCGCGTCGCGCCCTTGGTCAGCGCGCCGTCCTCGTAGGTGAGGGCGCACGCGACGCCGTCGATCTTGAGCTCGCACGAGTACTGGGAGCCCGAGCCGACGCCGCGTTCGACCCGGGTGGCCCAGGCGTCGAGCTCCTCGCGGCTGAACGCGTTGTCCAGCGAGAGCATCGGCGTGCGGTGCTCGACGGGCGCGAACAGGTCGGCGGGAGTCGCTCCCACCCGCTGCGTCGGCGAGTCGGGCGTCACGAGCTCGGGGAACCGCTCCTCGAGCGCCCGGAGCTCCTTCATGAGGTCGTCGTACTCGGCGTCGGAGACCTCGGGGTCGTCAAGGACGTGGTAGCGGTACGAGTGGAAGTTCGCCTGCTCGCGCAGCTCCTCGACGCGGAGCTTCGCGCTCGCGAGCTCCCGTTCCTCGCTCGTGGTGCTCACGTCCGGACTCGGGTCAAGCCGCGAGCTCCAGGCCGCCCGCCATGCCGATCCGCTCGCCGAGGAACACGACCCCGCCGATCACCCCGGGCACCTGCTTCAGGTACGTCAAGGCCCCGTGCAGCCCGTCCTTCTTGGTCAGGATCGCCTGGACGCCCGCGGCCGCGGCGCCCGCGAGCATGCAGGACTCGGCCAGCACGGCCAGCCCGTCCACCTCCGACCGCCTCGGCCCGTGCCCCAGCGTCATCGAGACCCCGAGGCCTTCCCGGTTGGGGGGGACCACGACGGCCACCGAGGAACCCGGCCGGCGCACGACCGTGAGCTTCTGTCGGCGCCGCGAACGGATGAAGTAGTCGCCGCCGCAGTTGACGGTCACCTCCCTCACCTCGTGCGCGAGGAACCGGCCGACGTGATCGGTGACGGCGCCCTGGAGCGAGAACATGGGCCCGACGCCCGCACGCGCGGCCGTCGAGGCGATCTCGCGCACGATCTCGGGGGCGTCACCGGGCACCTTCACGGGCCGCTTGGACGAGCGGAACTCCGGGTTGCGGATGGAATAGGTGTGCAGGAGCTCCCAGAACGAGAGCGCGGCCGCGCGTGACTCCTCGTCGACGTCGGTCGCCGCCTGGATGTGCAGCGTCATGTCCTGCACCTGGATCTCGAAGGTGCGGGACTTACGCTTGAGCAACCTCACGGGCGCCGGCCCTCCACGCGGCGATGATATCCGGGCGAGCCGACCCAACGGCCCCATCCGGCTCCCCGCCGGGAACCGCCGGTTTGCTCAGCGGAGCGCGTCGACGATCCGGCCGCCGCCGAGGAGCTCCTCGTCCCGGTACACGACGGCGCTCTGACCGGGCGCGACACCGCGCTGTGGCGTCCGGAACTCGATCCGGATCGCCTCCCCGAGCGGCTCGACCACCGCCGGGACGTCGTCGCCCCGGTAGCGGATCCGAACCTCCGCCTCGAAGGGCACCGCGGACGGGGGCTCGCCGGCCACCCACGACACCCGATCGGCGATCGCCCCCGAGCGCGCGAGCAGCTCCCCAGGTCCGACGACCACCCGGTTGGCCCGCGCGTCGATCTCGAGTACGTACGACGGCTCGGAACCCGAGACGCCGAGACCGCGCCGCTGGCCGACGGTGAAGGTCGCCGAGCCCGCGTGATGCGCGAGCACGCGCCCGTCGGTGTCGACGACCTCGCCTTCGTTCATCAGGTGCGGGGCCACCGAGGCCAGGTACGCCCCCGCCTGGCCGCTCGGCGCGAAGCACAGCTCCTGCGAGTCGGGCTTGCTCGCGACGGGGAGCCTGTAGCGTTCGGCGGCCGCGCGCGTCTCGGCCTTCGGCATCCCGCCGACCGGGAACCACGATCTCGAGAGCTCGCGCTGACCAAGCATGTGCAGCATGTACGACTGGTCCTTCGCGCGGTCGGCGCCGCGGAGCAGCCGGAGGCGGCCGCGGGTCCGATCCGTCCGCACGTAGTGACCGGTCGCCACCGCGTCGATCCCGAGCTGGTCGGCCCGGCGCAGGAACGCGCCGAACTTGATCTCGCCGTTGCAGCGCGCGCACGGGTTCGGGGTGCGGCCGGCCTCGTGCTCGGCCACGAAATCCCCGATCACGGTCCGCTCGAACTTGTCCGACAGATCGCAGATCTCGAACGGGAACCCGGCGATCCGCGCGACCTCCGCGGCATCGCTCCGAGCCGTGGGGCCGCAGCAGCCGTGCTCCACCCTGTCCAGGTGGACCAGCCGCATGTGCGAGCCGACCACCTCGTAGCCCTGCTCGAGCAGCAGACAGGCGGCGACGGACGAGTCCACGCCACCGGACATCGCGACGAGCACGGTCCCCTTCGACATGGTCAAGATGCTACGAGGTGCATGCGCCCGCGTCGCCGCGGGTATCCTCGGCCCAGCCAGCGGCCCAACGAGGAGTCGAGGATCCCGTGCACGTCGTCGTGCTCGTCAAGTACGTCCCCGAACCGCAGGGCACGCCCACGCTCGGGGAAGACCTCCTGCTCGTCCGCGAGGGCGTCGACGGCGCCCTGGACCCGGGCGACGAGTTCGCGGTCGAGGCCGCGCTGCGGCTCGTCGAGGCGCACGGCGGCGAGGTGACGCTGGTCTCGATGGGGCCCGAGGTCGCCGCGGGCGCGCTCCGCAGGGGGTTCTCGATGGGTGCAGGTGGCGGGGTACTCGTGACCGATCCGGCGCTCCGCGGGGCCGATGCGCTCGCCACGGCGAGGGTCCTCGCGGCCGCCGTGGGGCGTTCACCGTTCGACCTGGTCCTTGCCGGAGTCGAATCCACCGACGGCTCCACCGGCACGCTCCCGATGACCGTGGCTGAGCTCCTCGGCGTGCCGAGCGCCACGTTCGCGCGCAAGGTCGACGTCGAGGACGGCGCGCTCCGCCTGGAGCGGCAGACAGAGGGCGGGTACGACGTCGTGACGAGCCCGCTGCCCGCGCTGGTGACGGTGACCGGGAGCGCCGCCGAACCGCGCTACCCCACCCTCAAGGGCATCATGGCCGCGAAATCCAAGCCCCTAGAGCAGCTCTCGCTCGCCGACCTCGGCCTGTCCGATGCCGACGTGGCCGCCTCGCAGCGTGTGACCTTGGTCTCCGAGGCGCCCGAGAAGTCGGCCGGGGTCGTGATCCAGGCCGGCGACGACGCCGCCTCCCAGATCGCCGAGCTCCTCGCCGAGGCGAAGGCCATCTGACGTGACGACGGTCTGGGTCTACGCCGAGATCACACCCGAGGGCCCGAGCCCGTCCGCGCTCGAGCTGCTGACCAAGGCCCGGACGATCGGCGACGAGGTCGCCGCGGTCGCGCTCGGTCCGGGGGCGAAGGCCGCGGCGGTCGCGCTCGGCGAGCACGGCGCCGCACGGGTCTTCGCGAGCGACGAGCAGGTCTACGCGGAGACGCTCGGCCGCCCCGCGGCGCACGCGCTCCACGCGCTGATCCAGGAGCACACGCCCGATCTCGTCCTGTTCTCGACGAGCTACGACGCGCGCGACGTCGCGGGCCGGCTCCAGGCCAAGCTCGGGTCGACGCTGATGAGCAACGTGACCGACGTGATGGGCGCCGGGTCGGCGCAGACGCAGATCTTCGGCGGGAGCCGCGTCGTGGACGTCACGCTCGAGGGGCCCCCGCCACGACTCGTGCTGGTGCGACCGAAATCCTTGGCGCCCGAGCCCAACGGCGGGACCGCCGAGGTCGTGCCGGTCGACACTCCGGTGCCCGACGAGCTCACCACGGTGCGACGCATCGAACGTCACGAAGAGACCGCCGCCGGTCCCAGGCTGGAGGACGCGAAGGTCGTCATCGCCGGCGGCCGAGGGCTGCAGGACCCGTCGAACTTCAAGCTCCTGGACGACCTCGCCGCCGCGATCGGCGACGCGGCCGTCGGGGCGAGCCGGGCGGTGGTCGACGCCGGATGGGTTCCCTACTCGTACCAGGTCGGCCAGACCGGCAAGACCGTCAAGCCCGAGGTGTACATCGCCGTCGGCATCAGCGGCGCGACGCAGCACGTCGTGGGGATGAAGGGCGCCAAGCGGATCATCGCGATCAACAAGGACGGGGACGCGCCGATCTTCCGGCTCGCCGATCTCGGCGTCGTCGGCGACGCGCTCACGGTCGTCCCGAAGGTGATCGAGGAGATCCGAGCTCGCCGGGGCTGACGGGGGCCTGACGTGATCGAGGCGCGCTTCGACGACCTGGTGGCCGGTGCCGAGCGCGCGTTGCGGCTCGCGGAGCCGGTCGGCGTCATCGAGGCCCGCCGGCCCGGCGAGGTCACCGGCGCGATCGAGGCGGCGGGGTCGGCGGCGTCGAGGGGGCTGTGGGCGGCGGGGTTCGTCGCCTACGAGGCGGCGCCGGGCCTCGATCCCGAGCTCTCGGTGCACGTCCGGGCGCCCGACGATCCCTTCGCGGAGCTCCCGCTCGCCTGGTTCGCCCTGTTCGAACGCAAGGAGGACCTGCCGCCGCTCGAACCCGGACGGCTCGACCGGCCCGGATCGGCGGGTTCGCCCTGGCGCCCGAGCGTCGATCGCGCGACCTACGATGCGGCCGTCGAACGCATCCGCGAGCTCATCGCGGCCGGACACACCTACCAGGTGAACCACACGATCCGGCTCCGGGCCATGATCCGGGGGGACGAGCGCGGGTTCTACCGGGACCTCTGCCTCGCCCAGCGCGGCGGGTACGCCGCGTTCCTGGACCTCGGGCGCTTCCGCGTGCTCTCGGCCTCGCCGGAGCTGTTCTTCCGGATCGACGGCGAGCGGATCACGACGAAACCGATGAAGGGGACCGCGCCCCGGGGTCGCTGGCCGGCCGAGGACGAGGAGATCGCGGCGCGCCTGGTCGCGTCGTCGAAGGAGCGCGCCGAGAACGCGATGATCGTCGACCTGCTCCGCAACGATCTGGGCCGCATCTGCCGAACGGGCTCGGTCGAGGTCGAACGGATGGTGGAGGCGGAGCGCTTCGAGACCGTGTGGCAGCTGACCTCCACGATCGAGGGCGACCTGCGACCCGAGATCACGCTGCTCGACACGTTCCGGGCGTTGTTCCCAAGCGGATCGGTCACCGGCGCGCCGAAGGTCCGCACGACCAGGATCATCGCCGACCTCGAGGACTCGGCCCGAGGGCCGTACTGCGGCGCGATCGGGTACCTGTCGCCGCCCGGATCGGGCGAGCCCCGCGCGAACTTCAACGTCGCGATCCGCACCGTCGTCCTCGACACCCAGACCCGGACGGCCGAGTACGGTGTCGGAGGCGGCATCACCCACGACTCGTCGGCGTCGGGCGAGTACGAGGAGATCGTCTCGAAGGCACGTGTCTTGACCGACGTGCGTCCGGCGTTCGGGCTGTTCGAGAGCCTCGCGCACGCACCGGCCGAGGGGTTCCGGCACCTGAACGAACACATCGAGCGGCTCGCCGGCTCCGCCCGGTACTTCGGCTTCCGGTTCGAGCCCGAGGCGGCGTCCGCGGCGCTCAAGCAGGCGGTCGACGAGGTCACCGAGCCGAGCCTCATCCGGCTGACGCTTGCGCGCGACGGCGCGTTGTCGACCGACGTTCGGGACCTGCCGCCCGCGGAGGAGCGGGTCCGGGTGGCGCTCGACCACGAGCCCGTGGATCCGTCGGATCCGTGGCTCTTCCACAAGACGACCCGCCGCGCGCCCTACGAGCGACGCCGCGACCGGCGGCCCGACCTGGACGACGTCGTGCTCGTCAACGATCGCGGCGAGGTGACCGAGTCGACGATCGCGAACCTCGCCGTCCGCCTGGAGGGCGTCTGGGTGACGCCGCCGATCGATGCGGGGCTCCTCCCGGGTACCTACCGGACCGTGCTGCTCCGGGAGGGGCGGCTGATCGAGCGACCCATCACGGTGGACGAGCTCCGCGGCGCCCGGGAGCTCGCCCTCGTGAGCTCGGTCCGCGGGTGGCGACCCGCGGTGGTCGTGCCGTGAGCGAGGACGTCCACACGGTCCACCTGGGCGCCTTCACGCACGAGCACGCCGAGGCCATCGCCGGCGAGCTCGAGAAGGCCGGGATCGTGTGGTGGTACAAGAACCCGGGGTTCTTCAGCCAGATCTGGGAGCGGAGCGTCCGGCTGTTCGTCGACCGGAGCCGCCTCGAGGAGGCGCAGGCGATCGCCGATCGCGTCCTGGCCTCGGGTCGGCCCGAGGGCGACGGCTCCTCGTCGGGCCACACGTAGCGTCGCATCCGGTCCTCATCGAGCCCGATGCTTCGCTGTCAAAGGCCGGAAGCCCCCGCGAACGCGGGGGCTTCCCTGGGGAAGGCGCGTACGGGGGGCTTACGCGGCCTCCATCTCCTTGCGGCTCCTGCGCTTGCCGCGGGAGATGTACGTGTGGACGGGCTCGTGCTGCCAGCACAGATCCCATCGGTTGTAGATGGACAGTTTCGTGCTGCACCCTTCGGCGGCGCAGACCCGACCTCCGGGGTAGGTGCGGTTGGCCCGAGGGAGCTCGCGGATGCGGGCTCCGCGGTATGCCGAGTCGGACATCGATCGTCTCCTCGCCTCGGTTCGATGACGCCCCGGTCGTCCCGAGGCTTCAATCCGTCCATTCGAACCAATCGGCGGGCCGGTTCGTTCCCGAGCACCCCTGTTTTCCGGCGAGCGGCGTGCCCGTCAGCGGCCCTCGAGCCGCTCCAGCAGGACCTTCGTGGGGCTCGTGAGCTGTACCACCCGGGCGGTGAACCCGAGGTCCTCCCAGAACTCCATCGCGCCCCGGTTGGGGGCGAAGGTCTTGAGCTCGACCCAGCGGACCCCCCGATCGGCCGCGAACCGGCCGGCCTCGTGGACCAGCTCCCGGCCCACACCCCGGCCCCGGTAGCCGGCGCGTACGACCACGCCGGAGAGCTCGAGGGCTCGCTCGTCGGAGAAGCGGGATGGGGTGCGGGCCTCCCCGTACGCCATCCCGACGACCTCGCCGTCCTCGTCCTCGGCGACCAGGACGACCGTGTCGGGGTCGGCGAGGGCCTCGTTGTACTTGGCACCGACCTCGTCGTAGAAGCCCGGCCGCGGGGTGAACACCCGCCAGTCCGCCTGCATCCGATCGAGCTCCTGGAACAGCGCGACCAGGGAGGGGACGTCCTCCACCGTGGCCTGTCGAACGCGCACGCTTACCTCCCCTCGAACTTCGGTTCGCGCTTGTCGAGGAAGGCGCGCATGCCCTCTTCCTGGTCCCGGGTCGCGAACAGGGCCACGAACGCCTCCCGCTCGACACGGAGCCCTTCCTCGAGCGGGCGATCGGCGGCGGCGGATGCGCGCTTGGCCGCGGCATAGGCCAGCGAGGGCCCGGCCGCGAACGCTCGGCCCTCGTCGACGGCGACGGGGTAGACCTCGTCGGGGGCCACCACTCGGTCGACGAGCCCGATCGCGAGCGCCTCGGCGGCGTCGACCTGCCGGCCGGTCAGGATCAGGTGGCGGGCCTTCGCGAGGCCCACCAGGCGGGGGAGCCGCTGCGTGCCGCCCGAGCCCGGGATGATCCCCAGTTTGATCTCGGGCAGGCCGAGCCGCGCATCCTCGGCCACGAACCTGAAGTCGCAGGAAAGCGCCACCTCGAGGCCGCCCCCGAGCGCGAACCCGTTGATCGCGGCGATCGTGACCTTCGGGATCGCCCCGAGGTCGCGACAAGCCTGCTCGAGCGCTCCGACGTCCGAGGCGACCTCGTCCGGCCCGTACCCGACCATCTGCTTGATGTCGGCGCCCGCGGCGAAGATCCGCTCGCCTCCCCAGACGACGACGGCTCGAACGGCCTCGTCGCCGGCGACGGTCCCGGCCGCCTCGGACAGTTCCAGCGAGACGGGGCGCGCGAAGGCGTTCGCGGGCGGCCGGTCGATGCGGATCGTCGCCACCCCGCCCTCGGTGTCGATGCGAACGAACTCCCCCATGGACGGCCTATCCTCGCAGACGCGGCGCCTGCGAGGACGCTCCGAAGCTGCCGTTGCACCTGCAACTCACTGCTACAATCGCCGACATGCGCCCGGCAGCGGACCCGGCACCGAACCCGGACGTGATCTCGGCCCTGCGCGAGCGCGGGCTGCGCATGACGCCGCAGCGCCGGGCGATCGTCGCGGAGATCATGCGCACGCAGGGCCACATCTCACCCACCGCCCTGGCCCGCAAGGTCCAGGGGGACATGCCGGGCGTGAACGCGTCGACGATCTACCGGACGCTCGCGCTCCTGGAGGAGATGGGGGTGCTCGCGCACGCTCACCTGGAGAGCGGGGCCGAGTACCACCGGACCGAAGAGGCCGGCCACGTCCACCTCACCTGCTCGAACTGCGGGGATGAGGACGACCTGTCGATCGGCGAGGCCGACGCGCTGATCCGGCTCATCGAGCAGCACCACGGGTTCGAGCCCGATCTCACGCACTTCGCCATCGGCGGTCTGTGCGCCGAATGCAGGAAGGCGAGCGGCGCCCCGGGCTGAGCCCTACCCGCCGAACAACGCGGGCAGCACGGCGCCCTTCCCGAGCAGGAACAGGGTCCCGACGATGAGGCTCGCGGACGCCGTCAGGACCGCGACCGTGACGTAGAGGGTCCAGTTCTTCGACGCCGTTACGAAGCCGAACGCGGACCCGAACGTGATCAGGGTGTTCGACGAGAGCAGCCCGATGAGGAACACGACCAGGATCACGATCCCGGGGATGGGTCCGCCGGCACCCGCCGCGGTCAGGAAGATCACGACCTGGGTCGGGGTCTCGGCGCCGATCCCATGCAGCATCCCGACGCCGAACGCCGTCCCCCGCCCGTAGTTCATGAAGGCGTCGTCGGTCGGCTCGGGGTGCTTGTGATGATGGTGCCCCGGCCGCCCGTGGTGCCCGTGGTGCCATTCCGACACCGGGATGTCCTCGGCGACCGCGACCGACAGGGATCCATCCTGTGCCGGGTGTCGATGCACCGGCTCGAGCTCGTGGGCCTCGCGCCGGCGCCCCCCACGGACCCTCCTGAATGCGCCCTGGACACCGCTGAAGATCAGCATCCATCGGCTCCGCATCCGGAACTCGCGCCCGTGCCGCACGAGCGCGGAGAAGACATACACGCCGAGCACGATGAGCGTGACGCCGACGACGCGTTCCATGACGGCGTCCACGCCGTCGGGGAGCTTGGCCCCCAGGGCGATCGCCACGACCCCGATCACGAGCACGACCAGCGCATGGCCGAGCGCGTAGGTCGTGCCGTACTCCAGCGCCCGGCCCCGGTCCTCCTGGGAGCTGGTGATGTCCGTGATCGCCGCGATGTGGTCCCAGTCGATGCCGTGCCGGAACCCAAACAGGAACGCCGACACGACGACGCCGACGCCGAGGGCCTCCGAGGCTGCGAGCATGCCCAGCGATCCTTCCGAATCGGAAGACCTCATGAAAGCACGCTGACGCACCTTCTGGCAACTGCGTGCTCTTGCAACTAGCCCCCCGGCGACACGGGCCCAGACGCGGGCTCAGAACCGAGGCGTCTCGGTGTACGAGCCGAACACCGCCCGCAGGGCGTCCACGATCTCGCCCTCGGTGCACAGGGCTCGGGCGCAGTCCACGAGCGGCTCGACGAGGTTGGCGTCCGTGGCGGCGAGCTCACCCAGCCGGTCGAGCGCGGCCCGGGCGGCCGCCTCGTCGCGCCGCTCGCGGACCTCGCGAACGCGTTCGACCTGCGAGGTCTCGACGCCGCCCGAGATCTCGAGGATCTCGATCGGCTGCTCCCCCGTCTCCACGAAGTCGGTCACCCCGACCTTGACGAGGTCACCCCGCTCGAACCGCTCCTGCTCGGCGAAGGCGGACTCGGCGATCGCCTGTTGGAACACGCCTCGCTCGATGCCGGTGAGGACCCCCTCGAGCATCGAGCCCTCGCCCATCGCGAGGATGCGTGCGAACTCGGCCTCCGCGAGCTCCTCCATCCGGTCGGTGAGGGTCTCGAGGAAGTACGAGCCGCCCAGGGGGTCGATCACGTCGGGCACGCCGGTCTCGTGCGCGATGATCTGCTGGGTGCGAAGTGCGAGCTTGGCGGCCTCCTCGGTCGGTAGGGCCAGGACCTCGTCGAGGGCATTCGTGTGGAGCGACTGCGTCCCGCCGAGGACGGCGGCCAGGGCCTCGATCGCCGTCCGGACGACGTTGTTCATCGGCTGCTGCGCGGTGAGCGAGACCCCGGCCGTCTGGGTGTGGAACCGCAGCCGCATCGAGGACTCGTCCTTCGCGCCGTAGCGCTCCCTCAACCACCGCGCCCAGATCCTGCGCGCCGCGCGGTACTTCGCGATCTCCTCGAAGAAGTCGACGTGCGCGTTGAAGAAGAAGGAGAGCCCCGGCGCGAACCGGTCGACGTCGAGCCCGCGGGCCAGGCCGAGATCGACGTACGCGAACCCATCGGCCAGCGTGTACGCGAGCTCCTGCCAGGCGTTGGCGCCCGCCTCGCGGATGTGGTACCCGGACACGCTGATCGGGTGCCACCTCGGGACGCGTTCGAGGCAGAACTCCATGAGGTCGCCGATCAGCCGGAGGTGGGGCCTCGGCGGGAAGATCCACTCCTTCTGCGCGATGTACTCCTTGAG
>Ga0209887_1000260_pt1 | contig 15733 bp, 11 predicted proteins | sample GWRWN1_30_40_FD_187230 | JGI IMG/M metagenome (GOLD analysis project Ga0209887, IMG submission 187230) | Riverbed sediment microbial communities from areas with no vegetation in Columbia River, Washington, USA - GW-RW N1_30_40 (SPAdes)... | ecosystem: Environmental > Aquatic > Freshwater > River...
GACCCTGGCGCTTCGAAATCTCACCCATGGCCCGGAGCTGGCGCGGCGCGAGGAAGCCCCCAGGGATCTTGATGCGCATCATGAAGTAGCCCACCTTCGGCTTGTCGTGGTAGAGCCCCCACCACTGAAGCCGCAGGATGTCCTCCTCCGGGATGGCTTCGTAGCCTGTCTTGATGAGCTCGGGAAGCTCTCGGATGACGTCCAGGGGAAACTTCTCGCGCTTGAGGCGCTCCACGCTGTTCCGCTTGAGCACCTCCTCCCAGGACGGGAGCTGGAGCCTCTGTTCCGAAGCTCTTGGTCCGTGCGGAAGCACCCGGTCCATCCTTTCGCCCTCCACGCCGTCTCCCTGGGGAACGAAAAAGCCGAGCGGCAGGCCTCCGACCCGCCCCGCTCGGCTTTCTGTCTTCGCTTCGACTTGCGCCTTCCGCCTGGGCTACTCGCTGTACTTCAGCGGCACCTCCACCCACGCTTTACAGCGGGGACACTTCGCCCTGGCATGGCCCGTGGGCACGCTTACCCGCAGGATCGCGTTCTTCACCACGAACCCCTCCGCGTCGGGGATCAGGATCTTCGTCCCGCAGACAGGGCAGCGCCGCGGCTCGCCCGCTGCGCTCATCCTAGCGACCGCCTTGGCGGTGTCCTGAGTCGGTCCGACACGAAGGGTTTCATCTACCGTAGCCATCGCTGAGAGGAATTAGAGCCTATGTCTATCGGGAATGTCAACAAGAAATTTCTGCCGCGGTTTCAGCGGGTTATCCAACGCTCGTGCCACGAGTCCCAGGACCGGCCGAGCCGGGGTTCTCGTGGGCGGGACTGAGCGCGGCGTCGAAGGCGACGAGGTACCGCACCGGGACGGGGAGCGAGAGCACCCACCGGCGCACGACGTCCGGCTCCGCTTCGAGATCCGAACCAAGACGGTCCTGACGGGGCCCAGGTAGTAGATCGGCTCGAACTAGACGGGATCGACCGTCCGGAGCGGCACGAACGCCGCGATGTCGATGACCTTCGACGTCTCGCCCTCCAGCGCTTTCCTCCTGCACGCCACGTGTGGCAGCCGGGTCCGCTCGCCAGTTCTTCTGTCCCGCCTGCCAGGAGGTCGTCGAGCGCCGCGACCTGGTGAGGTGATAGGAGTTTCGCAAGGACGAGTATGTCACGGTGACCGTTACCGAAGCTGATCTGTCGTCAGCAAAGGAGTTTCGGGGCAAGGTGGTCGCGGCGGCAGACGGGGAGTGCCCGCCCCAGCAAAAGCTTGGTTAGCTCATCCTTTTGGTCATAGAATCGGCGGTTGAGTTTCGTACCCTCCGCTCTGCCTAGCTGGGGGAGAGGGCGAGCAGGACCCGCTCCTGCGGGACCGAAGGTGGCACCAGCGCCATATGGCACGGGGGTTCTTCAGCCCGACGAAAGAGCCGAGGGCCGGCAAGGGGAGACGGAGATGTTGCGACCCGCACGAGACCCCTTAAAGTTGCTCCTGCTCGGTATCCTAGTCCTCGTGGCAGCGTGTGTGTCAACGAACCTCGCTCCCATCGGATCTTCGGACACCTTTGTTGCTGAGCAAGACGAACGGAGACTGTGGAAGGCCGGGTCCGAAGTCGAGAATAAGATCATCCCGGATCGAATGCGATATGACGAACCACAACTCGAGGCCTACTTGCAGAACCTTGTGGACCGTTTGACGCCTTCCTCCTACGAGCAGGCGCGCGGTGAGCGCATTACCGTACGCGTGCGCAAGGACCCGCGTCTGAACGCGCTTGCAATGCCCCACGGCGTCATCGTTGTCCATACAGGCTTGCTCTCCGTCGCCGAAACGGAGGGCCAACTCGCCGGGGTGCTTGCACACGAGATCACGCACGTTACACACCGCCACGCGGTCAGAAGAACGCGCGCCATTCAGAACCGAGAGACCGCTGCCACCGTGGCCTCCTTCCTTGGTACCCTCGCGCTTGCGGCCGTTGCAGCTGACCAAGCCCAACGTGGACGCACCGGAACGGCGGAAGCCATTCTCGAGGGTGGAACTCCGGCCCTGCTTCTCGGTCTGAAGCTGACCCTTGCCGCCTCGGTCAGTGGTTATTCGCGTGACCAGGAAAGGGAAGCTGACGAGGAAGGTGTGAAACTCATGGCGGCTGCTGGTTATGATCCTCGTCAGTATCGACAGTTTCTCGCTACCTTGCTCCGCCGGCGTCCCGACGCCGGTAGACTCGAGACCTTCTTCTACGGTAGCCATCCTCGGACCTCCGAACGAATCGAGCATGTAGAAGGCCTCCTCGAAGCGGTCACGGTCGGATCTGCACGATCCACGTCGCAACAGGACTTCGACCGACGCTTGCTGGGCGTGCGAGTTGCTAACGCGACCTACGACGCGCACCGCGGTCGACTAACCCTCGCAAGACAGCAGATCGGCAAGGTGTTGGATCTGGCGCCTCCGGCGATGCGGCCCGTTGCAGGAGCGAACCTACAGGGTCTAATTCTAGGAGCTGCTGCCTACGGTGCTTCCCAACGTGACGAGAACAGTCAAGCCCGAGAGTTGTTTGACGAAGCCGAGCGCGAGTATCAGAAAGCGATCTCCATGGGATTCACGACCCCGGGGGCAACCGGGGAGCTAGCGAGAGCGTACCGGCTCCTCGGACTGCTCCACAGCGGTCCCACGAGGACAAGCCGACACTGCGACGCGAAGCGAGCCTTTGAGCGTTACCTTGAGATGCGCCCGAACGCACCGGATGCAGGCAACATTCGCGGGCGACTGAGTGAACTTCAGTGCTGATCCCCGGTTCCACACGTCGCGCATCGGGAAGCCAGGAGATGCTGGGGCGTTTTTCATCCAGCGCGCCTCCCAGATCGGCCGTCGAGACAGCCTTCAGTGCGATGCCTGCGAAGTAACCTACGGTCAGGGCTTTCGCCATTCCCGGAGTCACCCGTAGGCTGCGGTGAATCCCGTGGACGTAGGGCTCTCATGTGCTACGGCACGGGGGGTCCTCGAAACGGGAGATCGCGGTGCTTCTGGAAGTGCTGGCCCAGGACAGCATTCTCCTGTTCGGTCGGTCGGGGTGGAGGAAGTCGGGACCCTGCCGACGCCCCATTCCTGGGGCGGCCCCGGAGAGACGGGCGGACTATGTCGTCACGGGAGGTCGCAACCTCCTTGACCTTCAGATGATTCGACCGGGCGCGCCCGTCTCAGCGCTCCTATCCCACTAGATACTTAGTCACCATGCTCGGTCCACGTTCTCCAGGCATAGATGCCGCTGGCATTCAGTCCTTGCTCAAGGCGATTTCGAATGGATTGTCCATGATGCCATTGCAGGTTGTACTTGACCGAAGTGAACAGACCCATCGCCACGGTGACGAACGGATCGGGTACGGCCAGGTTGTCAAGATCCCAGCGGAAGCCGCGCGCCAGTAGCGCAAGCACGATGACCGACGAGTACCCAGGTCTATGAAGGCGCGTCGCCGGGTCGCTTACCTTGCTGCTCAAAGCTTTCTTGATCTGGCGGAACCGCTTTGAGATGCGATCCTGGGGTGGACCGGCGGGCGATGCGACCACCTGCATCTTCTCGGCATCGTCGAAGCAGTCGGAGACATCGAGGACGACGAGCCCAGCAAGTCCGCAGGCATTGAGCTGGTCCTTGGCCTTGGAGAGCCGCTTTTCAGCCTGTTCCAAGGACCCAGGTCGTTTCACCTCTGCTGCATAGAGTCCGGGTGCCAGGTCGATCGTGAAGTCTGGGTTCGGCGTGTCGCGATCCGTAGGGACAGTGGGGGTTAGCCCGGCGGCTTGGAGGATCGCGCCCATCCACAGTTGCGTCTGAAACTGATACGGCTTGTGGCTTGGCTGCTGCTGATCGACGGTTCCCTTCAAGGCCGAGTTGATATCATGGGCGAGCGCCTCTTCTCGGGTGGGTCCGACGAGCTTGGCAATCTCACGAAAATCCAGCGCAGTGCGAATCGCATTACCGACAATCGCTAGCTGGTCAATGGGATAACTGCCGTTCGCCGCGACCTTCTCCAACACCGCGCGGGTCTTGCTTAGGCGGCTTGTGCCCGAGACGGCGATGTTCCACCCTTGAAACCGACTGATAGTGCGTGCCACATCGGCGGCCAATTCGCCGCACTTCGAGGGCGTCACTTGCTTGCTAAGGGGAACCGGATTAGCGTAAGGGCTTGGCTGGATTCATGGTATTAGCATACCGCCAGAGGCGTGCGTACGTGCCATTCGCTCCAGGCGCAGCAACTCACGAGAGATCTGTTCGTGCTTCACCTGTGTGAAAGCGGCTTCACGAGTTAAGCGGCCGGTGTGCGTGCTACTCCGACTCCTTCTGACCTGCGATGCCTTCGGGATGCGCTTTCGGGAAGTGCGCCTCCGGGCGCGATCCGCACTGCCCCTCTGGGGTGATCGCCCGAGCGTCCGGGACCTCCACGCATGAGATCGGCCGCCGAAATCTTCGCGTACGCGTGGGCTATGGAGAACTGAATCTGTATCCGCTGTCGGCACGTCCGAACAGAAAGGAGCGGGCCAGTGAGCCCGAGAAGGGAGACCTTTGATGCTGAGGAAACTCATTTCGACCGACGCGGACTTCGGGGCGCTGGTCCTGCGCCTCACCCTGGCAGTGGTCATGTTCCCGCACGGAGCTCAGAAGGTGCTCGGCTGGTTCGGGGGCTACGGCTTCGAGGGCACGATGCAGTTCTTCACCCAGACCATGGGCGTCCCTGCCGGCCTGGCGCTCCTGGCTATCGCGGCGGAGTTCCTGGGGCCGCTGGGGCTCGCGGTGGGGCTGCTCGGCCGGGTGGCGGCGCTCGGCATCGTCTCCGTGATGGCGGTGGCCGTGGCCACGGTGCATTGGCCCAACGGCTTCTTCATGAACTGGTCCGGAACCCAGCCGGGCGAGGGCTTCGAGTACCACATCCTCGCGGCCGTCAATGGCCCTCTTCGTGGTCATCCGCGGTAGCGGGGCGTGGTCGGTCGACCGCGCGTTGGCGGTTCGCCTCGCCGGCGGGGCACGGGCCGAGACATCGGCCGGGATGCGACACGCGTCCACGCGCGCCCAGGCGAGCTAGGCTGCGCCCACGAGCGAGGCGTGATTCCGTAGTTCGCCCGCACCTCATCAACGGTCGCGGCCGGGACACCTGTAGGCTCCCGTCCGCCACACCGTGTGGCCCCGCATCGCCAGATCCCGCCACCGCGCTCGCGGCGTGTCCAGGCACCGGACCCGGGCCGCCGGTATCCCCGTCGCCTCGATGGGATGACAGGCTCGCTCGGGGAATGCTAGGATCGACTCGGCTGACATCCGCGGGGCGCCCTGGCGAAGGGAGGCAGTGATGACGAAGCGAGACAGTCGGGTTCGTGTTCGCTTGATCGGCGCGCTCCTGCTCGTGGGTGGCGGCATCATGGGCTGGTCGTCCTTCGCCGGCGACGTCCGGGTCGCCCAGAGCCCGGCGCCCTCGGGCCAGGGTGCCCTGGTGGTAAGCGGGAAGGCCTTGTTCAACGATCCGCAGCTCTCCGCCGAGAGTAAGTGGTCGTGCGCCTCCTGTCACCCGAGCAACGGCCACACGGACAACAAGACCTATGTCGGGGTGACGGTCGTTGCTGACGGGGATCCCAACGGCCGGAGCACACCCACGCTCTGGGGCGCGGGCCACCGGCAAGCCTACTCGTGGGCGGGCACCGCCCCCAGCCTGGAGGCCAACATTCGCGGGATCATCGTCAATCGGATGAAGGGCCCGGAGCCGTTGCAGGAGACGCTGGCCGCACTGGGCGCCTACGTGAGGTCCCTCTCCTATCCGCCCAACCCGTACCTCAAGGAGGACGGCACGCCATCGGAGGCGGCGCCCGCGGCGGCGAAGCGCGGCCATGAGCTCTTCATGGTGAAGGCCGGGTGCAAGGCCTGTCATCAGCCGCCGCACTACGACAAGAAAGACGTGGAGGACGTCGGCTCGGGCGGGAAGTTCAAGGTCCCCTCGCTCCGCGTGCTGTCCCAGACGGCGCCTTACTTTCATGACGGCCGGTTCAAGACGATCGAGGAGACGGTGGGCTTCATGTGGGAATACGTCCAGAAAGCCGGGACGACCGAGAAGCTCAGCGACGCCGAGCTCCGCGATCTCGTGGAGTTCCTCAAGATTCTCTAAGACCCTTCGCCGGAACTCCGCCGCGCTGATGATCCCCACCATAGGAACGCCAGACTTCGCCATGCGCACGTGGATCCGGCCAGCCTGGACCGCCTGCATGATCTGGCCAAGCTGGGTCCGGGCTTTCAACGCAGGGACGGTCTTGGTTCTGATCGGCCTCGTCACAGGAGTGCCTCCGGATGATGAGAGCTGATCAGCCGTCATCATAGCTGGTCACGCCAACGTGGTGCGAGCCGGCCGTGCTCCGGGTCATCGGGGCCGCGGTCGCCCCGGCCGGCTCTCGCAGGATGCTGAAAAAGACTCGTGTTGGCCGGCCGGGGGGAGGCAGGCTCGATCCGTTCGCCGCCAGTAGGCCGGGACGTCCGCGAGGCCGCGAGGCCGAGCGCGTCCCGGCCGAGATGGACAGGCGAACGGCCGGGCTTTGCTCGGAGGGCCGTCGGAGGGGGGCAACGCCCCCCTCCGAAGATCTAGGGACCGGGGCTCGGCGCCACCCCGCGCGCCAGCCGTTGGGAGAGCCGCTGCCCCGCCTCGACCAGACCGCCGGGCAGCAGCAGGACGATGACGACGAAGAGGGCGCCGAAGATCAGGAGGTGGGCGTCCACCCAGCGGACTGCCAGGTACTCCTTGAGCAGCACATAGAACGCCGCACCGAGCACCGGGCCGTGGACGGTGCCCACCCCGCCGATAAACGTGACGAGCACGGCGTCGAACGTCCATGTCGGGCTGAAGGGGTGCTGTGGATAGTAGCTGATGTGGTAGTAGGCGAAGAGCCCGCCGGCGAGGCCGGCGAGACAGGTAGAGACCGCCACCGCCTGGAGCTTCACGCCGAGCGCGCCGACCCCGGAGGCCTGGGCCGCCGCCTCGTCTTCGCGCACGGCCTGCATGCCGAGGCCCAGCCGGGAGACGACGAGCGCCGTCACCACCAGGACGGAGCCGAGCGCGAGCCCGAGTGCCGCGTAGTAGCGGGAGGTCAGGCGATAGCCGGCGATCGTCGCCGCGGGCAGCGTCGAGATCTCGGACAGCACGTTGCCGACACTCAAGCGGAGGATCTCGGCGAGGGCGAGCGTGCCGATCGCGAAGTAGGCACCGCGCAGCCGGAAGGCCACCAGCCCGAGGGCGACGCCGGCTGCCGTCGCCACCGCGGCCCCGACCACCATCGCGGGGGCGATGGGCGTCCCTCCCACCCACAGGCTGCGCGTGACGAGTGCGCCGAGGCCGAAGAAGGCGGCGTGGCCGAGGTTGACCTGGCCGGCCAGCCCGGCGACGACGTTCCAGCTCTGGGCGAGGGCCACCGACAGGAGGAAGACAACCCCGAGGTTCAGCACGTCTTCGCGCCGGACGAGCACAGGCACGAGCCCCAGGGCCGCCAGCGCGACCACTGTGGCGGCCGGTGCCCTGATGTCGAGAGGGTGCCGGGGCCTCACCCGCGCACCCTACGCTGAGCACCCGGGGCGACGGGCATCGGGCCGGGGCCTCACCCGCGACCGAAGAGGCCCTGCGGCCGGGCGATCAGCACGCAGAAGAAGAGCACCAGCCCCACGACCTCGCGATAGGGGCCGCCGAAGGTCAGCGCGCTGGCCGCCTCCGCGACGCCGAGGACGAGCCCGCCCACGAACGTCCCGAACAGGGAACCGAGCCCAGCCAATACGACCACGATGAGGGCCTTCAAGGTCCACTCGAGCCCGATGGCGGGGCTGATCGAGTAGCCGACGGCGACCAGACAGCCGGCGGCACCGGCGAGGCCGGTGCCGATCGCGAACGCGAGCAGATACGCGCGCCGCACGTCGATCCCCTGGAGGAGCGCCGCCTCCCAGTCCTCGGCGGTCGCGCGGATCGCGTGGCCCCAGCGGGTCCGGACCAGGAACAGGTGCGTGAGCCCGATCAGTGCAAAGGCGACGCCCAGGCTCCCGAGGCGCGCCAGCGGGACGACCAGTCCGCCCACCGCGATCGTCTGGCCCCCGTACGTCGTCGGGATCGAGCGCTCGTCCGCGGTCCAGAGCCGGACGGCGAGGGCGTGGAGTGTCAGGGCGAGCCCGAAGCTCACGAGCAGCGAGTTCTTGACCCGCGTGTCCTCGTCGAAGCGGACCACGAATCCGAAGAGGCCCGCGTAGAGCGCGAGCCCGAGGGTGGCCGTCAGCGGGATCACGCCGAGGAGCGCGAGGAAGGGGTCGAGGCCCAGGCCTGCCGCGAGCCAGAAGGCTGCGTAGCCGCCCACCATGATCAGCTCGCCGTGGGCGACGTTGAGGACCTTGAGGACGCCGAAGATCAGGGACAACCCCGCGGCCGCCAGGCCGTAGAGGCCGCCCAGCAGGAGGCCCAGGACGAGCTGCTGGAAAACGATCCTCACCGGGTGACGCTCCCGTAAGCAAGCAGGTTGTGGCTGGCGGTGGTACCGGGCCGAGGCGCGAGCCCCCGTGGGACGCAGGGAGGAGGCGGCGGGTCCCCGTGGCCTCTGGCCGCGGGTGGGCGTATGTCGCACACGTTGAGGCCCGCCGACGCGGGTCGGGTACCCACCGAAGGTGGGTGCGGCCGAAGGCCGTGGGTGGGACGACCCGGGGCGACGCGCATCGGCCCGGGCAGCCTCACCGGATGACGGCCAGCGGCCCCAGGTACGCCTGGCGCACCTGCGGATCGTCGAGGAGCGCGTCCGCCCTGCCCTCGCCCAGGATCTGGCCGTGCTCGAGGAGGTAGGCACGGTGGGCGAGGGTCAGCGCCGCCCGGATGTTCTGCTCCACCAGGAAGACCGCGACGCCGGCCCGGTTGATCTCGCCGAACACCGCGAAGATCGCCTCGACCACGCGGGGCGCCAGCCCGAGCGAGGGCTCGTCGAGCATCAGGAGCCGCGGCCGGGTCATGAGCGCGCGGCCGATCGCCACCATCTGCTGCTCGCCGCCCGAAAGCGAGCCGGCGAGTTGCCGGCGCCGCTCCCGGAGGCGCGGGAAGGTCGCGTACACCGCCTCGATGGTCGCCTCCCGCTCTCGCCTCGCGCGCGCCGTGAAGGCGCCCAGCCCGAGGTTTTCCTCCACGGTCATCCGCCCGAAGAGCCGCCGCCCCTCGGGCACCATCGCGATGCCGCGCTCGACCAGCCGGTGCGGGAGCAGGCCCATGATGCCGTCGCCGTCCCACCGGATCCGGCCGGCCCGCGGCCGGACGAGCCCCGCGATCGAGCGGAGGAGCGTCGTCTTGCCGGCGCCGTTGGAGCCGACCAGCGCGACGATCTCCCCCGGGTTGACGCGGACCGAGATCCCGGACAGCGCCCGCAGCTCGCCGTAGGCGGCGTCCAGCCCCTCGACCTCAAGCACGCGGGCCGCTCCCCTGGCTCCCCAGATAAGCGTCCACGACGGCGGGGTCGGCGGCGACGGCGGCAGGCGGCCCGTCGGCGATCTTCTCCCCGGCGCTCAGGACCAGAATGCGGTCCGAGAGGTCGAGGAGCGCCCACACGATGTGCTCGACAACCAGGAGGGTCACCCCTGCGTCGCGGACCTGCCGGATCACGCGCATCGCGTCGGCCGTCTCGCTCGGGGTCAAGCCGGCCATGAACTCATCCAGCAGCAGGAGGTCGGGCCCCGTGGCGAGCGATCGGGCCAGCTCGAGGCGCCGGCGCTCCAGCAGCGTGAGCCGCGCGCTCGGGACGTGCGCCTTCCCGGTGAGCCCCACGAGCGCCAGGAAGCGCTCGGCCTCGGCCACCGCGGCGGCCCCGCGCGCCCGCCGGCGGCCGTAGAGCTGGCCGACGAGGACGTTGTCGAGCGCCGAGAGCCCGGGAAAGGGGCGGACTTGCTGGAACGTCCGGCCGATCCCGTGCGCACACACCCGGTGTGGCGGGAGCCCGGCGATGTCCGCGTCCCGCACGCGGATCCGGCCCCGGTCGGGCCGCATGGCGCCGCTGATCAGGTTGAAGAGCGTGGTCTTGCCGGAGCCGTTCGGCCCCATCACGCCGAGGACGGCCCCGGCCGGCACCTCGAAGCTGACGTCCCGGACCGCTCTCACGCCCGCGAAGGCCTTGGAGACGCCCTCGACGGTGAGGAGTGCCATTCAGCGCGCGGCGAACGGCGGGGTGGGGGAGGCCTCGGAGGAGGCCCCAAAGGGTGAAGCCCGTCCGATCAAAAGGCTCGCTCCGACAACTCAGCCTCGATTTCGCAGGGATCGCGGGTTGACGCTCGATAAGCGGCGCGGTTGAAGACAGGAATCCGCAGATGGGAAAGGCCCCCGACGTGGTAGAAGGGAGCTGCCAAGCACCCACTCCACACCACGAAAGGAGCCTCTCCGCAAGTGAGAGCCTCGCACACGACCCCGGCCATCGCCAACCGGAAAGTGCACGAGACGTTCACCCTCCGCCGCGCCACCCGGTACGGCGGCTTCAACGCGCTGAGCGACTTCGTCGCCGCTCAGGGGATCGACCGGGCGCTCACCGACGCCTTCGGCCAGGACAAGGCCCCGTGGGCCACCTACTCGTTGCCCGAGACGCTGCGCCATCTCCTCGACGGCTACCTGCTGGGCGTCGAGCGCGTCTGGCACTTCGCCGACCTGGAGCAGGAGCCGTTGCTCTGCGTCAAGCGCGGGCGCGACCGGTTGCCCGACCACACGCTGCTCTACCGGGAGCTGGCCCGGTTCGAGGCCCCGGGGCTGTTGAGCCGGTTGCGCACGGTGGGCGAAGGGCTGATCCGCACGGTGCTGGCCGACCAAGCCTGGTACACGCTCGACTGCGACTCCACCGTCGAGACGGTCTACGGGGAGCAGGAGGGCGCGCGCCCGGGGCCCAATCCCCACAAGCGCGGGCGGCCGTCGTACCACCCCCTGCTCTGCCGCGAGCGCAAGAGCGGGCTGGTGGTCCACAGCCAACTGCGCCCGGGGGACACGGGGTCGGCGACCGGGGCCGCGGCCTTCCTCCGCCAGAGCGTGGCCCGGTTGCCCCACAGCCGGCGGCGGACCGTGCTGATCCGGGCCGATCGCGGGTTCGACGCCGAAGCCCTGTACGCCCAGTGCGAGCGCCGCGGCTGGCACTACGTGATCAAGCTGCGGGTCACCGCCGATCTGGCCAGCCGCGTCTGGACGCACGCGGCGCACCGACGGTGGTGCGTGGTGGACCCCGAGGCCGCCTTGCCAATCGAGGTCGCCGAGCTCCGGTTCCGCCGCGGGTGCTGGAGCCGGGCCCGCCGGGTGGTGCTGACCCGCCGGCGCGACGCCGAGAACCCCCAGGGGCACCTGTGGGACGCCGCCGGGTACAACTATGCGGCCTACGTTACCGACATGGACTGGGCCCCGGAGGACGTCGTCGCCTTCTACGACAAGCGGGCCGACATGGAGAAGGCCATCCACGAGCTGAAGGAGGATTTCGGCATCGACCGGATCGCGTCGAGTTCGTTCGGCGCCAACGCGGCCGACCTGACGCTGAAGGTCCTGGCCTTCAATCTGCTCGTGCTCTACCAACGGCAGGCCCTGGGCTGGGCGGGCCTCCAACGGGCGAAGACGCTCCGGCGCCGGGTGATCGCGATCGCTGGCCAACTGATCCGCACCGCGGGCCAGTGGGTGCTCAAGCTGGCCGACGGGTGGGCCGGCCAGGCCGACCTGGCGCGGGCGCGCCAGCATCTCGCCACGCTCGGCCCGTAGCGTCTCTCCGCTCGTCATCCGCGTCGAAAGGCCGCAGGGCGGAGCCTCCCTCGCGATCCGCGTCCAGCGCCCCGCCGCGCCCCGCGGATCCGCCCGGCACACGATCATGGCCGCGCGACCCCTCGGTCGCCCCGAAACGCCATCCAGCGGCCTGCTCGTCCCTGCTCGCGGCATGACGGCGTGCGTCAACTTTCGACACCCCTGCGAAATCGAGGCTCAGTCGTCCGCCGCGCCCGGCGCCACCGACCGAAGCCGCCCGTTCCAGATCCGCGCTGCCGCCTGCGCGAGCCTTTCCTTCACATCGAACCAGAGCGTGAAGAGAATCGGAATCAGGACGAGCGTGAAGAAGGTCGACATCGACAGGCCGCCCACCATCACCGCGCCGAGCCCCCGGTAGAGCTCGGAGCCCGCTCCGCTCGACACGACGAGCGGCAGGAGCCCGATGACGGCCGCGACGGCGGTCATGGCGATCGGACGAAGCCGTGTGGTCGCGCTGGTCAGCATCGCGGACTTCGGGTCGGCCCCCGCCTGCATTCGCTGGAGGGCGACGTCCACGAGGAGGATCGCGTTGTTGACGACGACGCCGGCCAGGATGATGAAGCCGAGCATCGTCACCACGTCCATCTTCACGGTCGGCTCGAGGACGTTGACGAGCTTGAGGCCGACGACCCCGCCGGTCATAGCCAGCGGGACGCTGAACATGACGATGAGCGGCACGCTCCACGACTCGTAGAGCGAGCACATGAGAAGGTAGGTGATCACGACGGCCAGGAGAAACGACCACTTGAGCGCGTCGAAGGTGACCGCCAGATCCTGCGCCTGGCCGCTGAGGTCGATCACGAACCCGAGCGGCAGCCTCGCGCGGGCCGGGGCGACGATCTCCGCATCGATCCGCTCGATTGCCTCGCCAAGCGCCACGGTCGGGTTGATGTTCGCAGTGAGCGTGATCGACCTGTCGAGGTCGGTATGGTCGATCTTGGTGGGCCCGGTCGCCTGCTCGACGGCCGCGACGTCGGCGAGCCGGATGGTCCGGCCGCCTGGAGCAGCGATGTTCAGGCTTGCCAGCTCGTGACTCGGCATCCGCGTTCCCGCCCCGCTGATCAGCGTGAGGTCCAGTTCCTTCCCCCGGTCGCGGAAGAAGCCGGCCTTGCTGCCGGCGACCATCGTCTCGACGACGTAACCGACATCGGCCGCCGTGAGGCCGAGCGCCCGCGCCTTCTCCCGGTCAGGTCGGACCTGCAGCTCCGGGTTGCCGAGGTCGAACGACGAGTTGACGAAGTTCACGAACGGCAGCCGCCCCAGCTGTTGCTGAAGCTCGCCCGAGATTCGCTGGATCTCCTCGAGGCTGTCGCCACGGACGTCGACCTCGACGTTGAGGCCGCCGACGACACCGCCGCCCGCCCGCCGGAAGAGGGGGAACTGGGCGACGAAGACGCCGATGGTCCCCGGAATCCCGGCGGTCCGACTCCGGAACTCGGCCAGCCCCTCCTGCATCTGCCGGACGCTCGAGTACTCACGCTTGAAGATCGCCCCGACGAACGGATCCTCTGTACGGACGACGGCGAAGAAGTTCTCGAGCTGCCGCATGTCGAGGACCCGAGCCTCGATCTCCTCGATCATCCGGGTCTTGTCATCGAGGTTGAGTCCGGGCGGGGTCTTGACGATCCCGAAGATGAAGTTCCGGTTCCCTTGCGGCAGGTAGTCGACCGGCGGCATCAGGAGCCAGGCGGCGGCGATCGATGCCACGACGATCCCCGTCGCGGTCACGATTCGGCGGAGCGCGCCTCGATTGAGCCAGACGAGGAGTCGCTCGAAGCCAGAGGATATCGGCCGGCCGAGCCAGCCGAACGTGACGAGGTCGACGATGCGGGCTTGCCGGGGCGTCCGCGCCCGTTCGTGCACTTTGAGGAAACGGGCCGCCATCATCGGGGTCACGGTGAAGGTGACGACCAGCGAGAGGACGTTGACGAGGGCCAGCGCGATCGCGATGTCGCGGAATAGCTGCCCGGTCTCCTGCTTGACGAAAATGATCGGTACGAAGACCGCCAGCGTGGTGAGCGTCGAGGCGAGCATCGACCCCCAGACTTCCCCCGTCCCCTCGATCGCCGCTTCGAACGGCCTCTTCCCCATCGCCCGGTAGCGGAAGATGTTCTCGAGGACGACGATGGAGTTGTCCATGACCGTGCCGACCGCGAAGGCCAGACCGGCCAGCATGATGATGTTGAGGCTCCGGCCGAAGGCGTCGATGAAGATGAAGGTCGCGATCACCCCGACTGGGATCGTGATCGCCATGATCCCGACCGTCCAGATGTTCCGGAGGAAGATGAGGAGCGCGAGCGCCGCGAGGACGCCGCCGCTGACGATGTTGCTGGTGACGAGCGAGATCGCCTGGTCAATGTAGACGGTCTCGTCGTAGACCTGGTCGAACCGGAGATCCTTCCCCGCGTAGAGCCGGTTCAGGTAGGCAATCTCTGCCCGGACCCGCTCCATCACCTCGACGGTATTCGCGCCGGTCTTGCGGAGCACGCCCATCCCGACGGTGTCCCGGCCCATCCGGCGGACGAGCCCCTGTGGCTCCTTGTAGCCGAAGTCGACCGTGGCGACATCCCGGAGGTACACTGGCGCGGCGGTCGCGCCCTGCCGGGCGACGATGACGCCGCGAAGCTGCTGGAGGTCGTCGAACTGCCCGACGGTCCGGACGACGTAGCGCCGCCGTCCTTCGTCCAGGTTCCCACCGCGGGTGTTCCGGTTCTCGCCCAAGATCGCGTCGCGGACCTGCGTGACGGTGAGGTTGCGCGCGGCGAGCTTCGCCGGGTCGAGGTAGACGCGGACCTCCCGCTCCTGCCCTCCGAAGAGCCAGACCGCGCCGACGCCCTCGACGCGCTCGAGTCGCGCCTTTGCGACGTCCTCGACCTCCTCGCGGACTTCGTTGATCGGTCGCGACGTGACCGTCGTGATCCAGGCGATCGGGGTCTCCTCGTCGGAGTTGACCGCGCGGATGACGGGCGCCTCGGCCTCGTCCGGCAGATTCCGGACGAGGTCGAGCTTTTCCGAGACGTCGAGCCGGGCGAGGTCCTTGTTGGTCCCCCAGTCGAACTTGAGGACGATGCGGCTCCGCCCTTCGGTCGATGTCGAGGTGATCTCGGAGAGGGCCTCGACCGAGTTCAGCCGCTCTTCCTGCCGGTCGGTGACCTCCTGCTCGACCTCCTGCGGCGCCGCGCCGAGGTAGTCTGTTTCGACCGTGATCTCCGGGCGGTCGACCGTCGGGGTCATCTGCAGCGGGATCCGGTAGAGGGAGATGATGCCGAAGAGGGTCGCCAGGATCATCCCCACGGCCACGGAGACCGGGTACCTGACGCACCAGCGGATCAACCCCATCTGACTAACCTCAGTGGGCAAATACCGGGCCGCTTGGCGCGCCGGCCCGCGGGTCGTCGCGGCGAACAGCCCACGCGTCCTCGCGGCAGGAGCGTTGCGGTTAGTGAGGCCGTCCGGAGCGAGGCGCGTGGAACATGGGACATGGTGTATCGTGCCGCTGCGGGCGCGTGGGCGCCCAGTTCGCCGCGCCACCCGCAGGTCGCGGCCACTGCACCTTTCCTGGAAGGACCGATCAAGGTCAGCGCGCTTTCGGCGGCTGACCGGGACCGGCCCCGCCGCTGGGCTTGGCGTCCACCTTTCGGACTTTGGCGCCCTCCCGGAGCGCGTCGTTCCCGATGACGACGACCTCTTGACCCGAGGTCAGGGCGCCGTCCAGGATCTCGACCAGCTCTCCCGCCGCCTGACCCGTCCGAACGACTCGCGCCTTCGCCACCCCGTTCTCGACCACGAAGACCAGCGACGCGTTGTCCCGGCGCACGACGGCGTCCTTGGGCACGTAGAGGGCCTTGCGGTTCCCGGTGATCTCCAGGGCCACGCGGGCGAACATCCCGCTCTTCAGGAGGTGATCCGGATTCCTGATCCGGACCTTGACCGGGAACGCGCGGCTCTGGGGATCGGCCTGCGGGACGATGTGGGC
>Ga0209887_1000261_pt1 | contig 15698 bp, 12 predicted proteins | sample GWRWN1_30_40_FD_187230 | JGI IMG/M metagenome (GOLD analysis project Ga0209887, IMG submission 187230) | Riverbed sediment microbial communities from areas with no vegetation in Columbia River, Washington, USA - GW-RW N1_30_40 (SPAdes)... | ecosystem: Environmental > Aquatic > Freshwater > River...
AAGACTCTTCGCTATGTAGATTTGATTCTGCGGCACTCCAAGCCAGGCGTAGGTTGGAAATACCGGGATTTCGTCTCTCCCTCCCATGTAGGTGAAGACTACCCCGCCCGCCTCGACACAGGGATAAGCCGTATGATGGACTTTGTTTTTTAACTGGCTGCCGGAAGGTTCCGCGGGGGTTTCCAGCACATTGCCTTCGACGTCATACTTCCAGCCATGATAGATGCACCTCAGACCGCACTCTTCGTTGCGACCGTAAAATAACGAAGTCCCGCGATGGCTACAGTGAACGTCCAAGAGGCCGATTCTCCCCTGAGTGTCACGAAAAGCGACGAGGTCCTCGCCGAGAAGGCGCACGCGCACGGGAGGGCAATCAGGATTGGGAATTTCCTCCGACAGCAGCGCCGGAATCCAATAGCGCCTGAACAGACGACCCATCGGGGTGCCGGCATGCACTAAGGTCAACAGCTCGTTTTCTTCTCTCGAGAGCATGACTTCTATCCTTCCTAGGGTTTCTTGGCGAGAATCTCTTTGAGCATCTTTGTGGCTTCGGCAGTTTCCTGATCCACGGTGGGCCCGTTTTCCCAGAAAACTGCGTCGTCTCTCAAGCGGTATTGAGGTGCAATGACGTCCTTGGGGATATCCGTGCGCCGAGAGTTGGCGTTACGCTGCCCGGATTTGACGGACTGCTCCTGGAACAAACTTTGTCCTTCCCTTGAAAGAAACCAATTGAGAAAGATTTGCGCTGCATGGGGATGAGGAGTGGGAGCGATCAAGCTAATCACTCCTTGTCCGCCGGCGATATAGTCGCCCTCTTTCAACGTGTGGGTTATCGACTCGACAGGAAGCCGCTGCTCTTTAGCACTACCCAATTCCGCGTCGTCGCAGGGAACGCATACGGCCGCCTTCCCCGTGGCCAGCCAATCCACCAACTGTCGATGATCTCGACTCAAAGTCAATTGCATATCGCCATACAGCTTGCTCATGAATTCCGGACCCAGGACCTTATTCATATAGAGGTACCAAAGAACATTGCGGGCAACGCCGGCAATGGATGGGTCGTAACCGATAATTTTTCCCTTCCACTTCGGGTTTATAAGATCCCACCACGATTTGATTTCGTCTGGCTTCGCTTGCTGTGTGTTGACGGAGATGTAAAGACCTCTATGCCCCTGAAAGACGAAAGAGTGACGAGTTTCAGAATCGACAAAGCGATGCTTGCCCTTGAACCATTTTGACTCGTCTTTCACCTCCGGCAATATAAACGCAGGGGGCATGGGAGCCAGAGCCTTTGCGGGATACAAAACTGAAACATGTGTCCCTTGTCCACCAATATAGATATCGGCTTGATATTTTCCCGCTCTCCGCTCGGCCATGAGCCGAGACGAAAGCGCGGGGCCGCTGGGGCCGTCTACCAGGTTGAGCCTGATTCTGGGATAAGCTTTCTGAAACTGGCTCACGGTAAACCTGGGATAATCAACGACGTATACGGTGACCTCACCTTCCGCCTCCGCCGCCTTCAGAGTTTTGTCCCACTCAACTTGCCAGCCGGGTCTGGACTCAGCCGCTCGCCCCGCTCCGTTGGCAACGAAGTGGAGGAGTAAGGCGATACTCGCACCAAAAAGGAATACTCGCTTCACTGATGTTTCCTTCACTGCCGTATTTAAGTTAATGCGAAGGTCAAATTTCCTTTACAATAAAAGCCGAGCAAATAGCAAAGAACTCTGGCGAATGCCGATTGAACGATCCGCACGATTTAAACTGCTTGGCCGTGTTGAACCTTAAACTTGGAACCGCCCCGGCTTTGAACGGCGTGAACTATTTCAACCGGCGAGTGACTTATTTCGGCGCGGTCGCCAGTAGCCATCAAAATAGTTGACAGAAGCTCTTTTTGCTTCTAGGTTCAGTGGCGTTCCAACCTAACGACAGGAGGATCATGCCATGTTCGGTGGGCACGTTTTTCCCAGGCTAATCTCCGTCCTCCCCAGTGTTGCTAGTGTTATTCTATTTGCTGCCTTCCAACCATCCCAAGCGCTAGCACAGTCGCCGGCGCTCGAGAAGGTCATCGAAGGAGCAAAGACGGAAGGGTCCTTAAAGTTGCAGTGGCTGGCTGGTCGTCTTGATGGCGAGGCCGGCTTAAGGCCAATGATCGCGGCCATGAATAAGAGGTACGGGACCAACGTGAAGCTCCAATACACGCCTGGCCCCGACTTCCCCACCATGCTCAACAAGATCTCCCAGGAGAAGGCGGCGGGGTTGCTCTCGAGCACCGACATCAGCTTGATGGCCGCATCTCACACGGCTGAAGGGCTAAAGACTGGGTTGCTCAGGAAGCTTGACTGGGGCTCCATCTTAGAGCGCCCGGCGCCATCCGACGCGAGCATCAATAGGGTCGCGCCAGAAGGTGTGGCCGTCATGATCGCCTCTCGCGTTATCGGAATCACCTACAACACCAACCTCGTGAAAGGTGAGGACATCCCCGCCAGCATGGAAGACGTATTCAAGCCCAAGTGGAAGGGCAAGATCGTGTCCACCCCATTTGGGGTGGGACTGACTCAGTTCGCCGCCAAGGACTTGTTGGGTTACGACCACATGAAGAATTACACCCAGCGGCTCGCTAGGCACATCGGCGGCCTGACCGCTTGTAGCAACGTCGATCGGGTCAGTAGCGGGGAGTTTGCGATGATGGTGTTTGATTGTGGCCAGGATGACACCCTGCGATACCAAAAACGGGGTGCGCCGCTGGGCCACGCGACGGTCAAGGAGGTCGCCGCCACTATCCAACTGCACATGGGCGTCCCGGTTCATGCTCAACATCCCAACGCCGCTGCTCTTTTCATCAATTTCATGAGCACCCAGGAGGGCCAGGCGCTCCAGTGGGAACATGCCAGGCACGACCTCCATATCTACCCTGAAGCTCACACGCGAAGTTCACTGCAAAAGGTTGCGAAGGCGCATGGAAAGTTTGGCATCGGTACGGTGGAGCGAGAGTTAATGCTCGGACTTGTGGAGACCGATCGCATCAGAGTCGAGTTCCAGAAGATCCTTAAAGAAGGGAGTCGGTGAGTACTATCTGGCGAAATCGAGTTCAAAACGCTCAAGCCGTTTAAGCCGTTCAAAACGTTTTGAACGATTTGAACCACTTGAACGAATTGAACTCTGCTAGGCGAAAGACCCATTCGCTCCGGAGGTGCTCGTCCGACCGCTGTTAGAGTGAATAATCCGTGCCGGCTGCCAACCTAGAAACAGGAAAGGAGGACTGACCATGTTGGATGGGCGCATGATCTCTTTTCGAGGTGGCTTCATCACTGTTCTAGTCACTCTGGTTCTCATAGGGCTGGGCTCTTCGGCCCCGGCGCAAACGCGACCGCCAGCGCTGCAAAAATTGGTCGAAGAGGCGAAGAAGGAAGGGACGTTGAAGCTACAGTGGCTGGGAGGACGTTTGGATGGCGATGCGGGGTTGAGGCCGATGGTAGCGGCCCTGAACAAGACGTACGGGACAAACTTAAAGCTCCAATACACGCCTGGTCCCGACTTCCCCACAATGCTCAACAAGATCACCCAGGAGAAGGCAGCAGGCGTGCCGTCGAGCACCGACATCAACTTGATGACCTCAAACCATGTGGCTGAGGGAACAAAGAACGGGGTGATGAAAAAGATGGACTGGGGCTCGATCCTTGAGCGCCCGGTCCCATCTGATGCGAACGTAAACAGGATAGCCCCCGAAGGAACTGCCGTCATGATTGCCTCCAGGGTAGTCGGCATCACCTATAACTCTAACCTGGTTAAGGGCGATGACGTCCCGGATGTAATGGAAGATGTCTTTAATCCCAAGTGGAAGGGAAAAATCGCCTCCACACCGTTCGCCACAGGGCTTTATCAGTTTGCCGCCAAGGACATGCTGGGCTACGAGTACATGAAAAACTACACGGTCCGGCTCGCTCGTCAAATCGGCGGTCTCATTGCTTGCAACGCGGTCGATCGGGTGAGCAGCGGCGAGTTCGCGATGATGGTGTTTGACTGCGGCCACGATGACGCCTACAGGTATCAAAAGCGCGGCGCGCCGGTGGGTCACATAACCCCGAAAGAGATTGCCCGGATCAATCTTCTTTACATGGGCGTTCCCGTACATGCCGAGCATCCCAACGCGGCGGCGCTCTTCATCAACTTTATGAACACTCGCGAAGGCCAAGCTCTCCAGTGGGAGCATGCCCGTCATGACCTCCATATCTATCCGGAGGCCAATACGCGCAAGCCGGTACAGAGGGTGGTCGAAGCGCGGGGGAAACTCGCGCTCGATAGCGTGGAGCGGGAATTGTCACTGGGGCACGAGGAGGTCAACCGCCTCAGGGATGAGTTCGTAAAGATCCTGAAGGAATGGGGCAAGTAGCCGTTCAAATCGTTCAAACGGTTTAAGTCGTTCAAACCGTCTGAACGAGATTACGGCTGGAACGGCTTGAACTGCTGGAACGATTTAAACCGTCACCGGTAAGTGAGGCGCAAATGACTGAGCTCGCGCTGAGGCTTTTTAAGTTTCCCGCCATTCGAATCCTACGAATATCGCCGCTCGTGCCGATAGCGCTGCTACCGATGCTGGCACTCGCCGGGTTTATCCTGGTGATTCTATGGGTGAGTTTTCAGACCGGAGTTATCGGCACGGCGCAAGCCCAATACACGCTGGATAATTATCGCGCTGTCTTTGCCGACCCTTTGGCTTATAGCTCGCTGTTAAACACTCTTGTCTTTGCCACAGCCACGACGCTCTTTGCCATGGCTATCGGTCTTCCCATCGCCTGGCTGACCGAGCGGACGACCATAGGCGGGAAGCCAATCATATACGGGATCATGACGGTCGGCCTGCTCATTCCCGGGATCTTTGTCGCTATGGGCTGGACTTTCATAGCTCATCCCCGCATCGGCTTCCTGAATCAGTGGCTGGTTTGGCTCTTTGGGCTGGACGAAGGGCCGATCAATATCGGAACTCCCATCGGCATGGGTTTCGTCCAGGGGCTCAACCTCGCTCCTCTGGCTTTTATCTTTACCGTGCAGATGTTCCGCGCCATGAATCCCCTGCTGGAGGAGGCTGCGCGCATCGCCGGTTTGAGTTTTACCGCGACCTTAAGACGGGTCACCTTGCCTCTAGCCACGCCGGGCATCCTGGCCGCGGGGATCTACATTTTCACCGTTGGCATCGCCACCTTCGATATTCCCGCGGTCCTCGGTCTCGGTAATCGGGTTTACCTTTTCAGCACCTACATGTTCATCCAAACTTTCCCGCAAGAGTACGTCCCCAGGTATGGGATCACCGCCAGCATCGGCACCGCCATGATCATCGTGGCGCTTGGACTCACTTACTGGTATGGGCAGGTGCTGCGCCGGGGAAGTCGCTACGAGGTGATCACCGGAAAGGGATATCGGCCCAAGCCGATCGATCCGGGACGCTGGGCCATTCTCTGTTGGGCCTGCATCGGTTTCTACGCCTTCATAGCAAAGCTACTGCCGGTGACAATGATCGCTTTCGTGGCTTTTTCACCCTATGTCGCGCCGCCGTCTTTCGACATGCTCAGCCAGTTGTCGCTGAGCAATTTCTACAGGATCAATTGGGAGTTAGTGCTGCGCGGGCTCCGCAATACCATTACTCTGATGGTGGTTGTTCCTGCGGTGGTACTGTGCGTCTCTTTCTGCATCTCATGGCTGGTGGTGCGCTCGCGCAGTCGCGCGCGCTACCTACTAGAATTTGGCGCCTTTTTACCGCACACGCTGCCGGAGGTGCTCTTTGCCATCGGCGCGCTGTTGTTGGCGCTCTTTGTTCTTAAAGATTTCCTCCCGCTCTACGACACCGTGTGGTTGATCGCCATTGTTTATGTCGTGGTTCGCATGGCCTTTGCCACCCGGGCGATGAATGGCGCTTTGCTGCAAGTCCATAGAGAGCTTGAGGAGGCTGCGTCCGTGGCCGGCCTCTCGACCCTGCGCACGGCTTGGCGGGTTGTCCTGCCCCTGATCCGGCCGACGATGTTTTCCGTGTGGATCTGGACGATGCTGCTGGTCTATCGTGAGGTAACGGTAGCGGTCTTTTTGACCAGTCAAAACAGCATTACCCTGCCGGCCATTGTTTGGAGCTACTGGAACGCTGCCGGAATGACCGAAGCCTCCATGGTTACGTTGTTAATGATCACACTATTCTCGCCGCTGCTTGTGCTCTTCTGGAGGTTTGGGCGACAGGGCGGAATGGCTTCAGGTTGATCAGGTTACTGTGGTGTTTCGGGAATTCACTAACTAACATGATCGTCATTCCGGCCGACCCCGGCGAAAGCCGGGGGAGAGCCGGAATCCAGGAATTGGATAGGAATCTGGATTCCCGCTTCCGCGGGAATGACGAAATCGGCCCGGCGACTTCGTTTAACGAACTTCTGAGACAGGACAACTACCGAGAAAGGGACAAGGTTGTGATCCGCATTCGGAATCTTGAGAAAGTATTCCTCTCCGCTCGCGGACCGGTTCGGGCGGTGCAGAGAATCGATCTCGATGTGGCCGATAGTGAATTTGTCGTCCTTTTAGGCCCCAGCGGATGCGGCAAGACCACGACGCTTCGTTGCGTGGCCGGCCTGGAGCGTCCGGACCGGGGAACCATCGAGATTGCCGGAGAGATCGTGGACTCGGTATCAGAGGGAAGCTACGTTCCTCCCGACCGCCGCAACATCGGCATGGTCTTCCAAAGTTATGCCGTGTGGCCCCATCTGACCGTCTACGATAACGTCGTATTGCCCTTGACGGAAGGGCGCTACCGCATCGCCAAAAATCAGGTCAGGGAGCGTGTCCTCGAGGTCCTCAGTTTGGTGCGTCTCGAAGGGTTAGAAACACGGCCGGTTACAGATTTGAGCGGTGGCCAGCAGCAGCGGGTTGCGCTTGCCAGAGCCATTGTGACTCGTCCAACGGTCCTTCTCATGGACGAGCCGCTCAGTAATTTGGACGCTCGTCTGCGTGACCAGATGCGGCTCGAGCTTAAGAGAATAACTAGGTCCGTCGGGGTGACGGCTCTCTATGTTACCCATGACCAGGCCGAAGCCCTAAGCCTCGGCGACAGGGTCTGTGTGATGAATGAGGGGAAGATACTCCAGGTGGGGCCGCCGCAGGTAGTCTACGCTAATCCATCCAGCCGGTTTGTTGCTGAATTCGTGGGCGAAATGAATTTCATCAGTGCCAAGGTCATAGGGCCGGCGGAGGCTGAATCCCTCCTGGGAAGAGTGCGCTGCTCCGTGCCCCCAGCCTGTCAGACCGGGAGTGAAGTGACTTTGGCCATTCGTCCTGAACATCTAAGCCTTTCGCGCAGCCGGGATGAGTATCATCCCGCCATCAAAGGCAAGGTTGTTGGCATAAACTACGTGGGTGATGCGACGCTATTTGAAGTTGAAGTGGGAGGCGCTGCGATTCGCGTCAAACAGCCGGGAGCTCCCGTTTTTGCCGTAGGAGATCCTGCCACAATTGTCTTGACGCAAGATTCCTGGCACGTCTATCCGTGATTCTTAGTCAAAAGGCTCCCTCACGCGAAGGATTTGAACCGCTCGAATGTTTTGACACTTTGAACTTTAAACCTTGAATGCCCCGCTCGCTTCGGGCAGCGGTTGCAATGGCAATCAGAATCAGCGGGAGAATAAGTCAATTACTCAGGCTTGACCCCGCTGGGCTGATCGTATTATGTCCCCGGAAATTCCTTGAATATTAAGGAGACTGATGTGATGAGTAAAGTTTTTTCTAAAGCAGTGCTGCCCGTATTTACCCTGACAGTACTCTTATTACTAGCTTGGCCCGCTCCCAGTGAGACCCAGTTTGAACACAAGCATGATCCCGTTCCTCCTGCTGATCGAGGTTTGTGGGATAGCTGTTGTCGTAACCATGATTGTGTAGAAGCAACTATTCACATTAAGTCCATTAATAAGCGATGGACTGAAGTGGCCATAGCTAATTTCCCGGTTCTCAAGGTTCAACGATCAAAGATATTTCCAAGTGGGAATGGCAAGAGTTATTTTTGTAGTTTCAACAGACGAATCCCCCCCACCGAATACAGCATCCTTTGCATTTTCATTGTTAGGCCAAACTATGCGCTAAACACAAGGAGAAACTAGTGCTTCGGGGGACACGTACTTTTCCAGGAGACCTTCTCTTCCGAGAAGGTGCCCCATTGATGCCCGGGATCTCAATCACATCGGCTTTGAAACCGCCGGCTTTGGCCTCTGTCAAAATTCTTGGTGAGAAGCTCGTCCGTTCCCAACCTGAGCGTTTCAGTCTTGACAAAAGGGTACTGCTGCTCAAACCGCCTGGTGAGCATATCCGCATCTTGAATCGTCAAGGCTGTATACCTGAGGAGTTTTCCCTCTTTCTTCGCTTCTTCAAGAAGGCGCGTTGGAATTCCGAGGACATAATACTAATTTCTCTTTGACTAGGAGAACGAAGATCAAACTACCCTAGAGCAGAAAAAGGTGTCAGGAACCTTTTGTTGTGTCGACGACCGATGGACGCGTGAGCAGGGACCGACTTAAACCATTGAACCTTGAACCATTTGAATTTCTCGACGAGTGGGAGCAGTTCGGCCGGCCGAGCGGGATTTACATCGACCGCAACATCAATTATTCGGAACAGCAAAAGTAAAGACGGGACCCCCTAGTGCTACGAACTCTTATTCACTTATTCAAGCCTGACCCGCCATCTTTTTCCTGGTCTTGGCTGGACTTCGTGAATTACAAAGCCTATGTGATAGTGCGCCTATCGTGTCAACGGCAACAAAGTGTACTGTCCTCTAACCTATCGCTTGAGCGCATCGGCGAGCGACGTGGCGTGACGGAGCGACCAATACAATCTGAAACCGAAGTGGTGAATTAACCGACTATGTTTTCAACTCGCCTCACGCTCAGTCTGAGCGTTCACCGCCGGCTTAACGTATCTAGGGCCCGCAAGGAGTTCAGACTGAAGCGGCCCTGAACAGGAGGAGAGAGCTATGCACGTCGGTTTCGTAGGGACCGGTAACATGGGCGGACCCATGGCGACCAATGTCCTCAGGGCAGGTCACCAGATCACTGTGTTCGACGCTCGCGCGGAGGCAACTGCGCCGCTCGAGAAGCTCGGCGCACGCCGCGCTCCCGACCTCCCCGCGGTCGCGGCGGCGGTCGAGGTGACGCTGACCAGCCTGCCGAACGACGCCATCGTGGAGGAGGTGCTATTCGGCTCCGCGGGGACGCCGGGTTTAATCGCCGGCGGTCGCGCCGGCCACGTGGTATTCGACCTGAGCACAGTGAGCCCCGACACGACGCGGCGGCTAGCGATCCGAGCTGCGGAGCGCGGGGTTCGACTCATCGACGCGCCCGTGAGTGGCAGCGTGAGCGGCGCCGTCGCCGGCACGCTGGCCGTGATGATCGGCGCGCCGGCCCACGATGTTGCCCCCTACGAAAGCGTCCTGCGCGCGATCGGTAAGAACCTCTTCTGCCTGGGCGAAATCGGCCGGGGGAACATCTTGAAGCTCCTCAACAACTACGTCGCGCTCACCAACCAGGCCGCGCTCTGCGAGGCGATGGCACTCGCCGATCGCCTTGGCGTCGACCGGCGGACTGTTGGCGCGGTGCTCACCCGCGCCTCGGGCGCGAGCTTCATCCTGGAGCGCAAGCTCTCCGCCCTTGTCGCCCACGACTATCGCGCCGGCTTCTTCGTCGACCTTGCCTGGAAGGATTTGCGTCTGGCCCTTGAGCTGGCCGAGCGAGCTGGCGCCCGCACCGAAGTGGCAAGGCAGGCGTGGGAACTCTACGGCGAGGCAAGCCAGGCCGGCTTCGGCCGGCTCGACAGCTCAGGACTGCTCAACCTCCTCGAGCCGCGGCCGGGGCCGGCCTGACGTTCGAGGCGGTGGGGCCGAAGAAGAAGAAAGGATGGCTTCGACTCGATCGCTCCCGGTTTCTTGGATGTAACGTTTAGCTAGAGCGGACGAATCGAAGAAAACATTCAAGGCGACCTCCGTCTTTCCTCAAGAACTGACTTGCTATGCGTTACTTTCTATCCTCCGGCTTCACATATTTCACGGTGCCGCCGCCCTTTTGCGAGTGGAGATAACCTTCCACGTCACTAAGCGGGTTGGTGTAGTAGCGCAGACGGTGCTGGACGAGGTCGTCGGCCTGGAGGGCCATGTGAAAGGGAAGATCCTTTTGCATGTAGGCGGCGATCTTGGCGCTCTCCAGAGTCGCGCCATTGCGGCTAGCGAGCTCCTTGGCGAGGGTCTCGACATAGCTGTCGAGCTCATTTTCGGGGACGACCTGGGAGACGAGGCCGATGCGCTCCGCTTCTGCGCCAGTAAGATTCCTGCCGGTGAGCGAGATGTAGAAGGCCTTCTTTATCGGTATACCGCCGTGAAACAAGCTCGGCGTCGCCGTGGCACCGTAGCTGCCGCGAATAATTTCCGGCATGCCGAATTTTGCCGTATCGGCGCTGATTACGAGATCATGGCCATTGATCATTGCGAGTCCCCCGCCCAGGCACCAGCCCCTGACGGCTGCGAGGGTGACTTGAGGAAGGTTGCGCATGATGCGCACGATCTCCACTACGCCGCCATCACCGCCCCGGCTGCGTCGCCGGTGGGTTTGGTTACTGCGCATGTCATAGAGATCCCGCCCCGACGAGTAGGAATCGCCCGCACCCGTCGTAACGATGCAACGTATTTTGTCGTTGTCCGCAAGAGAACGCAAAATGCCGACGAGCTCGTTAAGCAGAGCGATGCTGAGGGCGTTTTTCTTTTCCGGCCGGTTGAGTGTCAGCCAGGCGATGCCTTCTTCTTCGTTGATATTAGCTGAGATAAATTTGTTGTCGGGCATGGTTTGTCTCCCTAGAATAAAGTGCGTTCAAATTGTTCAAGACGTTCAAACCGTTCAAGCTGTTTAAGCAATGATGTCATTCTGAGGCCAAGGGCCGAAGAATCTAGATCCTTCGCGCTCGCTCATGATGACAGCTAAGGCTTCGGGATCGCAGTGATCGGATGCAAAGCATGATTAGGAAAATCGGTAAAACGCTTTCGCATTATCTGCGAGGATTTTCTGCTTCGTCTTATCCGATATATCCTTGCGGCGGACGACTTGGCTTACGCTGTGCGGCCATTCCATGTCCCAGTGCGGATAATCGGAGGCATACATCATGCATTCGTCGCCGAACTGTTCGATAACCAGCGGTAGCACTGACTCCTCGCCCTCGCAGGTGAAGTAGCAACGATGGTCCTTGAGATACTCGCTTGGCAGCATCTTGAGCGGTTCCATTTCCGATTTTCTGAGGAGATATTTTTCGTCAAAGCGCTCCATCCAGTAGGGCAAGAAGCCGACGCCGGCTTCGAGAAAGCCTACCTTGAGTTTTGGGAAGCGATCGAGCACTCCATTGGAGATCACGGATACGATCGACAGCATCTGTTCAAAGGGATGGGACGTCATGTGCACACCCAGATATTTGTGGAAGCGCGTGTTGCCGACCGCAACTTGGGCGGTGGCATGAAAGCCGACCGGCACGCCGAGCTCCTGAGCTTCGGCGTAAATCGGATCGAACTCGGGTTGGCCCAAATCCAGTCCCGACTGCACGTAAGTGGGCATCATGACACCGACGGCGCCCTTTTCTGTGACGGCGCGGCGGATTTCTTTGACCGCTTCCGGCACTACTTGCGGCGCAATCACCGCTGCGTACTTGACTCGATTGCCGGTGCTCTTGCAGAAGTCGTAAGCCCAGTCGTTGTAGGCCTTCGCCAGCTCGACGGCCAGGTCGAGCTCGCGCACCAGGCCGATAGCGAGGGCGTTACTCGGGTAGGCGACGGCGTCGCCGATCTTTTCCACGTCAAGGTCTTTGCAATATTCATCAGGGTTCGCGGGTTTTCGGCCCGTCGTGCCGTTCAAAAAAATATCCCAGCCGAAAGAAGGGAAATAAGGCCCGCTGCGCGCGCGAAAGCGCTCCGGCAAATAGTTCTTGTAGGCCGGCCCGTCGAGATGATGAGCATCGGCGTCGATGACGGTGAAATTGCATTCCACGGTATAACCTCCTAGAAAAAGTTAACCGGCCGCTGAAAAACGCCGAGCTGAGCGTCGGTGTCTCGGGTTTCGTGTCTCGGGTCTCGAGTTGGGGGAGGGGAACACGAGACTCGAAACTCCATCCGTTAATCCTGCAGTCCGTAGCGCTGCGCGAGTTTTAGAAAGATCGAACCCACGAAGACTGTGCCGATTGCGATGACAAGGCTAAAAGCCGCCAGTTCGCCAACATGGCCGTTATCCCACAGTTCCCAAATTTTCACCGCCACGACCTGCGAGCCCGGCGAATAAAGCAGGAGGGCGATGGAGAGTTCCCTGAACGTAATGAGAAAGATATAGATCCAACCAGCGAGCAACGCGGGCATAATCAAAGGGACCACAACGTGACGAACCATTTGGAACCAGCTAGCGCCGCTAGCCATAGCGCCTTCTTCGAGCTCCTTGTGGAGACTCAAGAGGGCGGAGTGGCTGAAGCGAATCCCGTAGGGGAGGTAACGCGCGATGAAAGCCAGCACGAGAATCCAGATCGTTCCGTATACGGGCAAAGGAATCATGAGATACATCTTCAAGATGGCAATTCCCATCACGATCCCGGGAAACACTAACGGCAACATCGCCATTTGGTCGAGCAGCCAGCGCGACTTGATGGAAGCGCGGACGATCAACCACGCAGCAAAAAAAGTAATCATGATGGCGACGGTCGCGGACGTGATGCTCACCGTCAGACTGTTGAAAACGGAGCCAACGATGCTGCTGTCGGCGAAAGCAGTCCTATAGTTGTTAAGACTCAACAGTGAAACCGCACGCCACGACGGTGCTTGGGCAAAAGGCAGAAACGAGGACCAGGTAATGGCGGCGATGGGAAAAAACTGAAGCATCGGCAAAACGAGCATGAGACAGCCGCCTAACCAACGCCAGCGGCCTAAATCAAAGCGATGAGGGCGATACGCTTTGCCGCTGATGGTCGTGAACTTATAAGTCTTACTCGTGATTCGATAGTAAGGAATGAGACCGAGAGCAACCATGACTATCAGTATGATTGAATACGCGCTGGCCTCGCCGTATTTAGGAATAAGGCCGCCGCGAATCTGAAGATAGATCTTGGTGGTAAGCACCTCGACCCCGGCGGGAATCCCGATCAGCGCCGGAATTTCGAAAGCCTCGAGGGATCGAATGAAAGTTAAAATCAATACGGCTAGGACGCTCGGCAGCGCCAACGGAAAGGTTACCTTGCGAAAAACCTGCCAGCCGCTGCTCCCGGCTGTGGTAGCGGCCTCCTCCAGGGCGGGGTCCATAGAACGAAACGGGGTTGACATCAGAAGAAAGACGATGGGTATCCAGAGAAAACTCTCCACCAAGATCATTCCCTGCATGGAAAAGATATTGAGCAGCGGCGCGCCGGTGAAGGGCATGACCGCCGCATTGAGAATCCCCGCTTTGGGGCCAAGCAGCATAATCCAGCCGACGACCTTGATAATGCCTGGGATGGCGAACGAGACATAGGCCGTGATGTAAGCCAGCGTGCGAAAGGGGGCGTTGGAGCGCTCCGCGAGCCAGGCCAGGAGGGTTCCGTAGCAGATTGCCAGACCCGCGCTGCCCACCGAGAAGATCATCGAATTGGCGAGTAAGGTTTTAACGTCGCCGAGGGATTCGACGATGTTCATGAAGTGCTGAATGGTGAAATTGCCGGCTTGAAGACCGCGGTCTACTACGAGGCTGGTATGGAGGATAAAGAAAAATGGGGGAAGGACAAGATAGGCCAGCGTTACGCCGGTAAAAAGAAACATCCATTGGGCGGGGTTCATCATTACCATGACTTTAGCCCTCTCAACGCATTAGCGGTCTCGGGTTACCTAGTCTCGTGTTCATGCGAGACCTGGAACGAAAATCGAAACAATCCTTCGCCTGCTATATATCAAAACCGTTGCGTAAGACAATTACGATTACGAAGCTATTGGTTCCCGAAAAACGCTTTGCGGAGGTCAGGAAGACGGTTTGCTGAAGGGTCATCCTAAGCGGTCAGTCTCTTGTTCCGCGCAAGCCTATGCCCACGGCCCGATGAACGGCTCACCGGTGTAGGTGTCCGAGAGCGCCTCCAAGATCTCCGGCCAATTGTTGGGGTCTACTTTTTGGCGCAACTCCTTTGGTCGCGGCCGTCCGTCCCAGCCCACCTGCTCCATATAATAGTACAGCTCAAGGCAGTGCCCGTCCGGGTCGAAGGCGTAGGCGGCGTAGTCAATACCGGGGTGCAGTTCTGGCGGGATGATGTCGGTCTCGACCCGCACGCCGTTCTCGCGCAGGAAAGTGACTGCAGCCCTGAGCTGCTGGTAGTTAGCTAGCTGCAGGCCAAAGGACATGTTGGAGGTCTTGTCACTTAGGCCGAGCTTCCCACGCCACGCCTTAGGGAAGAGGGCCAGGGAATGATGCTCGTTGTCGCAGCGCAGGTACGCGCACCGTTCGCCTTGCCACTCCACTTCCTCTGTCAGGGTAAATCCTGCGATTTGCTGATACCACCGCATCGCGGTCTCGTAGTCATCGACAAAGAGGTTTACCGGGCCAACCCGGGTAATCTTGAAGGGCTGGGGTAGCCGCACGCCGTCAACGCTGTATTTAAGCGGAAGTGGGTTTACCCAACGATAGCCGTCAAGCACGTTGATACCCTTCTCGATGTCGGCCCGCACGAGTTCGTAGTCGGGAAGTTGAGGCTCCGTGGGTGGATTCGGGGTGCCGTGGCGCATCGGCACCGGGCGGGCATAGCCGTTCCAGCTTATTTGCTCGATGCCGTAGTATAGCTCAAAGATCTGCTTGTCCGGCGCCCAGACATAGAGATGAAATTGGGAACCTCCCCCTCCGGCTCGGCCCTCCCGCATAATATCGACCCCCAAGTCGCGAAAATATTTGCTCGCCTCGGCCATCTCGGTAACGCTTTGGACCTGCCAGGTGATCTGGTTGATGTCGTTTTCCGGCCGGAAATGCTTGACGTTGTGACCGGCGTATTGGCGTTCGTTGAACTTCTTTTTGTCGAACAGAGCGAAGGAGTGATGATCGCCTGCGTGCCTGGCGAAGAAACCTGCGCCCGCCGGTTCGGTGATAAAAAAACCGAGCAGATCGAAATAAAAGCGCTTGCCTGCCTCAAGGTCTGACACGTTGAAACCGAAATGGCCCAGCCGCCGTATCTTAAAAGGTCGGTCCAAGCAAATTCCGCCGACGTTGTATTTCGATGTAACTGTTGTTGTCATGATTGCCACCCCCAGTATCAAAATGCCGATACCATAGCGCAGACCGTTGTCGCAAGAACCAAGAAACTCCAATAATACGGATTTTTTCGACTGAAAGGTAAGCGGTCCTCAACTTTGTGATATCATCGAGAAAATCTCCCCTGCCCCTCTTTTTCAAAGAGGGGTTCTATGTGGTAAAGGTTCACACTGCGCATCGGATTGCTGCGCTTTTGTAAGAGGGGATCGAGGAGTTTTTGAACAGAGCCGAAAATGTTGAGAATCAAAAATCAATGGTGAAGGACGGAACAATGGTACAAGCATCAACGGATAATGGACAGAGCTGGGACTTTGAGGCGGATGTTGTGATCGTCGGGTCGGGGGCGGCGGGACTTCCTGCGGCGATCAAGGCCGTTGAAGGCGGAGCATCGGTCATCGTGGTTGAGACGAA
>Ga0209887_1000262_pt1 | contig 15678 bp, 17 predicted proteins | sample GWRWN1_30_40_FD_187230 | JGI IMG/M metagenome (GOLD analysis project Ga0209887, IMG submission 187230) | Riverbed sediment microbial communities from areas with no vegetation in Columbia River, Washington, USA - GW-RW N1_30_40 (SPAdes)... | ecosystem: Environmental > Aquatic > Freshwater > River...
TCGAGTATCCAGGAAGTGACGGTGTCGATCACTGCGTCCTGAACGGGCAGCCTGCCAAGTCCATGCACATCACCCTCCAGCACCACGACTTCAACGAGCGTTCCGTGTCGCTTGAATAGTGTTCCTAGCTCCTTTGGTCGACGCGAGCATCTGCGGGTGCGAACCCATCAGAGGGGAGCTTAGGCATACGATCTCCGGTTCAAGGAGGGAAGGCGACGGCTCACGCTGCTTGGTCCGTCTTTCCTGCTTCTATGATCGCTTGGATCGCTTCTCGTCGGCGACGGAAGCACTGCCGCCGAGAGATCTTTAGTTCCTTCCCGATCTCATCGACCGCGCGTTGCTCGAGGTACCAAAGGAAGAGAAGCCTTCTGTCGCGGTCAGTGAGTCTCTGCATCCTTTTGCACAGTTCGGAACGCTCATCCAGATGCTCAAGCAGGCCGGGTCGAATCCCCTCAGCGAGCACTCGATCTCGACCCGCCCGTCCAACGTAATACACAGAGGTCGTGTTCGGCTGCCACCAGTCCGTGTAGGTAAGGAGGCACCGGATCACTTGATCGGCCGCAGCAAGAGACAACGCCCCCCTTAGGTTAGACACTAGACCTTCCTCCGGTGTCACGCGAGTCAGGGATATCCCCCACGTCCGTGGCCTTCGGCGCCCGATTACCCACAGGCTTCGGTTCAGACTCCGGTTCAGTCTCGACCTCATCGTGGGGCAAGTCATACCCGTAGTACCTACGCGGGACGGTGCTCTCGCCGGCGTCCGTGAGAACGACACCGATCACATGCGCCCCTAGGCGTTCGAGGAACTCGTGTGCGCGCTGGGCGACGTCCTGCGAAGTCTTGCCCGCCCTCGCGACGACTAAGACATCGTCGATCGCGGGCAAGAGGTGTGCGGTATCTCCTTCCGCCAGGAGCGGAGCGGTATCAAGGATCACGACGTCGGCGAGTTCCTTGGCTTCCTGGAGAGCCCTTCGCATTTGGCCCGAGCTGAGGAGCTCGCCTGGTTTCGCCGGGCGCCGCCCGCTTGGCACGACTGCTACTTTTTCTATCGAGGAGGCCCAAACACGTCCTTCCAGGACCCTCTGCCCGTTCGAGGATGCGAGGGCATCTGACAATCCGGGCTCGCCTGGCACTCCGAAATACTGATGGACAAATGGTCGGTGGAAGTCGCAAGAGAGGACCAAGGTGCGCCTGCCTAGATCGGCCAGCGCCGCCGACAGGTTGGCCACAACGGTCGTCTTCCCCTCCGAAGGCCCGGCACTAGTCACGAGGATCGTCTGGGCACCCTGGATCCTTCGCGTGCGACCCTGGTGCTCCCCGGGATGGTCATTCGACCCGAGCCTGGTGAGCGTCGCCGCGAGGAGTCGAAACGCGTGAGCCGCCCGCGACTGCGGTCGGGCGGTCATCACGGTCTCACGCCGCCGCTGGCTCCCGGACCGAGGAACCTCTCCGATGACCGGATATCCGAAGTGCTGTTCGGCTGCTTGCTTCGTCCGGATCGGCGACCGGCTGCGTTCAACGAGGATCGCCAGACCGGCCCCCAACAGGAGACCAATGACGAGACCGATCAGCATCCTGGCGATCCGAGAGTTGGGTGGTTGAAAGACACTGGTTGCGACAGGAACGGAAGTGGCATGCTGGACAATCTCGAGCCCGACGGGTTCGATTCCTGACGAGAGCACGGACTGCTGCTGCTGATACAGACTCCCGTAAACACTATTCTTGGCCGTCAGCTCCGCCTCCAGCAGATCGTCCTGAGTGTCGGGAGTGGCAGCGATCTGGCCCTGTAGCGATGCGATGTCATCGGTGAGCTCGTCGAGTTGTTCTTGGATCGCTTCCGCCCGCGATGTTGCTGATGCCAGCTTGCGATCGTTGAGATAATCGATGAGTTCTGTGGTCCAGGCATCGGCCAGACGCCGGGCATCACCCGACTCTTGGGATGTTGCCGTGATCCTGAGCGTAGTAGCGGTCTCATCCGCCACAACGCTCATGCTGTCTGCCAGATCGAGCGGCTTTCCCGCGTAGCCTATGTTTTGGGCGACCGCTTGGGCGACCGGCTCGATCTTCGCAAGCGACGCGACGGTTTGAAGAGCCAGCCCGCCCGTTTGCTCCGTGCTGAGAAGCACGGTGCTTGCCTGGTACGACGAGGTTGGACTTCCGACGTTTGCGACTGAGGACGTAACCCACGCCGCGACCACGGCGACGATCACGGTCGCCAGCACGATCAGCCAACGGCCGCGAAGGATCCGGAGGTAGTCGGTCAGATCCAAGGCGCACTCCCAACGAGCCGATTCGTCAAGCCCACGGACACGGCTGCCGCCTGATTGGGAACCCCCAGTTTGTAGAAGATCCGCGTCTTGTGGCGTTCGACCGTCTTCGGGCTGATGCCCAGGTGTTTTGCGACCTGCTTGGCCGCCAGCCCGCGGGCGATCAGCGACAGGACCTCCCGCTCTCGATTCGTCAGCGCGCCGTTGACGGGTCTCAGCATGGTGATCCCCGGGACGAGCGCCGACGCCAGGGATCCTATGGATCCACCCATGGAAACGTGCAGGGCCTCGTCTTCGGTGTCCGACGCGCCACGCTCGATGGCTGGTTCACCGAGGAAGATCACGCGTGCGCCCTGGCGGCGCAGCCGGGCGGCAGCGAGCTCGGCACCTGGCAACTCGGTGTCGACCGCGACAGCGTCGGCGACCTCGCCGTAACGAAGGCTCTCGGCGATCGTCGTCGTCGGCATGGGGACGAGTTCCGGATAGCCGCTCAGGGCCGCCGCGAGCCCCTCGGCCACCATGGCGTCGCGATGGACGATGACGACGGTCCTCGGCCTCATACCGCGCGCTCCGCGACCGGGGCCTCGATGGGACTACCGGCGAGAGCCTTGATCCGAGTGGTGAGCTCGTCCGGACGGTCGTCCCTCGCGAGGAGCTCCAACTCACGGATCGCGCGGCGCAGGGCCGCTCGGTCCGGCACCGCCGGCCGAGCAACCACGATCCCGGGGTGTTCACTGGGCAGGGGCTCTTCGCTCGGGTCCACGACCTCTTCGTTGAGCTTCTCCCCGGGGCGGGCGCCCACGAACACGACGGGGATGTCCTTGCCGGGAACGTGCCCCGACAGCCGGATGACTCGCCGGGCCAGCTCGTCGATGTTCACCGGCTCGCCCATGTCGAGGGTGAAGACCTCGCCCTCCTTCGCCAGGGCAGCTGCCTGCAGCACGAGCTGTACGGCCTCCTGGTTGCTCATGAAGTAGCGCGTCATCGCAGGGTCGGTCACCGTGACGGGCCCCCCGTGTGCGATCTGCCGAAGGAACGTTGGGATCACGCTTCCCCGGCTCCCCAAGACGTTCCCGAATCGCACGGCGCAGAAGACCGACGAATTGCCTTGGAGGCTCCGCACGATCTGTTCCGCGAACCACTTCGAGGCACCCATCACGCTTGCCGGCCTCACCGCCTTGTCGGTGGAGATGAGGACGAATCTCTCGACGTGCGTGGCGGCCGCCGCGTCCGCGACGTTGGCGGTCCCGATGACGTTCGTGAACACGGCTTCCGCCGGATTCGCCTCGAGGAGAGGAACATGCTTGTGGGCCGCGGCATGGAACACGACCTGCGGTCTGTAGTCCGTGAACACGGAGTACACACGGTCCTGCTGCCGCACGTCTACGAGGACCGTCTCCACCGATGTGGTCGTGTCCAGCTCGGTCATCACGTCGTGCAGATGCGTCTCGTCGTGGTCGAGCAGCAAAATCGATGCCGGCTGGAACGACGCAACCTGACGAACCACCTCGGAGCCGATCGACCCGCCCGCGCCGGTGACCAACACTCGCCGTTCCCGAAGCATCGCGGCAACCGCCTCGAGGTCGGTTTGCACCTGCTGGCGTCCGAGCAGGTCGTCGATCTGCAGGTCCCTGAAGTCGCGAGCGAGCGTGCGACCGCCGACGATCTCGCGGACCGATGGAAGCACCCGGAGGTTCACGTGTGCGCGTTCGCACAGGGTGGCCACGTCGCGAACGACCTCGCTCGTCGCCGAGGGGATGGCGAGCAGCACCTGATCGACGTCGAGCTTCTCCACGAGCTGAGGGATCCGAGACCTGTCGCCCAACACGCGCACGTCGCGAAGCGTGAGCCCGATCTTCCGTGGATCGTCATCGACGATACCGACCGGCCGGAGCCCGAGAGACGGGTTCGCTCTGAGGTCTTTCAGGATCATGGCTCCGGCAGAGCCCGCACCGACCAACAGGGCTCGCTTAGTCGCTACGGCATCTGCTCGCTTGCGGAAGGCGAACAGGCGGCTCTCGAAGCGCACGGCCCCGAAACCCATCAGCGACAGGGCGGCGCCGAAGACCACGACGGACAGGGGCAACGGGCTCGCCGTCCCACCTACCACGGCATTCCCGGCGACGATGAAGCCTCCGGCCGTGATCGAGCTGAGGATGACGCGTCGAGCCTCCTCGGCGCTTGCGTACTTCCACATCTCGCCGTAGAGGCCAAACAGCGCGTTCGACAGCAGATAGATGGCCAGGGACACCGGGACGAAGAGTCGAAAGTTCAGCCAGTAGCGCTCCGGGACGTCGCCTTCGAAACGGATGATCAGAGGCGCAAGGTACGCCGCAAAGACAATGACCATGTCCAGCAGGAGCAGAGGCAGGTTCCGTCGCAGGCGCGAGCCCACCTTGGCGAGCCATGTGGTCCCGCCGGCATGCTTCGGCTCAGAAAGGGGCAAGGGTTCCATAACCAGGAATACCGAGTCTAGGGACGCCGGCATGCACCCTCATCGAGCGCAGAGCGTACGTTGCATACGTCGTTCGACGTACCATCTGAGACGCCCTCCGTTTCACGACGTCCACGTCCCAGTTCCTCCGGTCACGACGTCGATCTCGTATCCGCCTTGCTGTCGTCCGATCAGGACCTCTTCGCAGCAACGCCTCATGCGTTTGCGGGATTTCAATTACGTTGATGGGCCGATGTTCGGTTCACAGAGCCCCGAGAGACTTGGCTACGATGAGCGAACAACCGATCGAGCCGGGCACGCTACCCGACGACGAAACCAAGGCACCTCGCAAGGAGATGCCCATCGAGCTCGACATCGTGGCTACACCAGGGGACGCTTCGGAACCCGACGTCTTGACCGTGCCGGTGGACTACCAGGCGCGAAAGCGACCCGACGTGCTCGAGCTGGACATGGGAGACGGCGCCATCCTCTACGACGGCGACGGGATGCTGGTGCACCACCTCAACCCGTCGGCGACCGTGATCTGGCAGCTGTGCGATGGGTCCGGAAGCGCCCAAGAGCTCGCTCTCGACATCGCTGAGGAATACGGGCTCGACCCCGCGACCATCGTCGGGCAGGTCATCACCGTGATCGCCGAACTGGACGCCCTCGGTCTCGTCGAGGATGCCAGGAACGAATCACCCCCGGCCTGACCTACTTCACCGATCGTAGCCAACGTGGTTCTAGGCCTCTGAGCAGGGCATTTGAGGCTCTGAAGCCATGCGTCCTAGTCGGACAATTACGGAGAGCCGCGTATCGCGCGCAGGCCGGACGTGGCCTATGGTCCCGGTCATCTCGAGAAGAGGAAGGAGTAGCCGATGGCCGACAAGGGCAGTGGGCTAGACCGGAGGGAGTTCCTGCGCCGGGCTGCGGTAACGACCGCCGCCGCGGCGTGGGCGGCGCCGGTGATCCAGACGGTGTCTGCGTCACCGGCCTTCGCCACGACCAACGGAACGCCGCAACCCGACGGGTGCTTCCACTCGATCGACGCGGATGAGGGGAAGCTCAGCGGCTGTATGGAGACCTGCAAGTTTCAGGACGACACCGTCTGTGGGCCCCCCGACGGTGCGTGTCAAGACATCTGCGGTCCGGCCTGCAACCTGCCGGAAAACGCGTGTCCTCCCGAGTACTGCGACCCAGCCTGCTGGGGCTGCAGCGCGACGGACCCCGACGAGGTCATCTTCATCTGCGGATAATCGGGATCTAGCTACGAAACGGGCCGCCAGCTGTGAGGGCGGCCCGTTTCGTACGTCCGCATATGGCCTGGATCCTGATCTGTGGAGCTGTTTCCTCGGTCAGGGCCCAAGGGACGCGAGGAGTCCCGCGCGCTCCTGTACGGAGCCACCGGCGAGCTCGAATGCCTCGGCATCGGCGGCGATCCGCGAAAGGAGCACCACACCCCTGGCTTCATATCGATAGAGGTTGAACGCATATCGAGCCATCCGGCGGACGGCCTCCGCGGATGGCATCGGCGTAAGCCTCGGAGGGCCGTCGCGCTCCGGCGTTGGGAAGATGAGCCACCTGATCCCTGTCGGTGCCCCGACCTCGCCGCCCAGATCCTCGGGTCGCACGAAACGACCTTCGAGCCGATCCGACAGCGGGGTACCTCGGTCCTGCAGTCGATCCTCCAGCCCTGGAAAGAGCCGGACCGTCCCCATGTCGAGGGAGAGACGTTTGGGGAACGGGTATGCACGGCCGGTGACCGGATCGATCACGCCCGCTTCGTCCGAAAGATAGCGGAACCCTAGGTCGAGCAGTCCCGCGACGAGGGAGGACTTCCCGACGCCGGCCTCGGCCGGGATGAGCATGGACGAGCCATCGCGGCTGACGGCGCCCGCGTGCAGCAGCAGGAAGTCGCGAGTCTTCTCGGGCACGGAGGCAGGGATGTCCCACACGGCGTGAGCAAGGATCCGGCCGAGATCCCGACTCTTCATCTTGAGCTCGTCCCCACGGAAATACGAGTACAGAGGGGGATCCCCTTCGGCATCCTCGCCCAGCACGAACATGGAGATCTGGACCGGCCATGCTCCCAACTGCCGTCGGCGGAAGGGCTCGAGATGCCATCGGAGCGCTTCGGCGAACGACGCATCGGTGCTGCGGACGAAGAAGGGAAGGGAGAGCAGTCGGTAGTGATCCTGTGCGACCCAACCTGGGTCGAAGGTATCCCGTCAGCCACCCCCCGGACGGGTCTGGTCACGATCGGGGAAGGGGTTGGGCTGCGCGCTCATCGAGCCCCTTCCATGAGGCTCCGTGCGGAGTCGATGAGCAGATCGGCGGCCTCCGGAACGGACCCGACAACGAGGCGCGCGACGGGGAGCGACTCGATCAGCTCACGGAGCAGGAACACTGCGCGCTCGCCCCAGATGTTCAGGTTGAGGATCGCTTGCGTGAACCTGAACACCATCTCCGAACCGCTTGCGCCGACGATCTCGGTCTTCGCCCCAGGTTGGAATTCCGGGAACACGATCCATCCGATCTCCGTCGGGTCTGCAAGCCGACCCTGCAGCTCGTCGACCGACACCGGCCATCTCGGCGTGATCGCCCGAAGATGCTCGGCCGTGGGTCCAGGACGCCTGCGACCTCGAGGCGGCGTCTCCTCGATCTCCGGGAGCAGCGGCAGGTCGCTCAGGTCGACCAGGAGGGGCAGAGAGATGCCGTGCATGTTCCGCAGGATCGGGTCCAAGCTCACCACCTCATCGCCGAGATACCCGGCCCCGGAGCGCACCAGGATGGCCGCGAGGGTCGGGAGATGGGGTTCGGGGAGACTCGGCAGCACGATCGCCTTGCCTCCGATCTCGATCGCGGCGGCGCGGACGCGGACGAACTGATTGGAGTGAGCCGTCGCGGAATCCCTTGCGCTGGACACGATCTTCCCCAGCATCTCGCGCCGGTCGCGGCCCCGATAGAGGGACAGCGTTCCTCGGTACAGCGTGTTGATCCCGTGGATCTGCATCTGGCCGGCCCGTCGCTCCACACCGCAGTCGGCGGACATCACCATCCTCTCCTCGAAGGAGCCCTCGGGCACCACGAACGATCCCAGATACCTGCGGGTGAGATCGAGGAAGCCCTCATCGGTTGAGCGCACGGCGAAACCGATCCCCTCGATCGCATAGTGATCCTCAGCGACCCAACCTAGCCGCTCGAGCTTCTCCTCTCATTCGTTGAGCGGTAGGCGTTGCTCCTCGACCATCACCCCTCCTTCCGTGCGATCTGTGTCGGCTCTTTCGGCACGGCGGTGGTCCAGCCCCGTACGATAGCGATGATGTCTGTTCGCGTCCTCGTCGTCGATCCACAGCCGTTCTTCTCCGAGTCGCTGGCGCGGGCACTCGAGGAAGACGACCGGCTGGAGGTCGTCGGCTGGACGGCCGATCCCGGCGACGCGCGAAGGCTGGTGTCGACCCTCGGGCCCGACGTGGTCCTGTGCGATCTCGAGCTCGCCACGCCGGCTACGCTCGGTCCTCTCGACCGGAGCGACGACGAGCCCAAGGTGATCGTGCTCACCCGCGGCCACGAAGGTGACGCGCTGCTGCCGGTCGCCGCGGCGGGGGCGGCAGGCTGCATCGGCCACGACATCGGCGTCGGCGATCTCTGCGCGCTGATCGCCGATGCCGGCGCCGGCCGGTTCGTCGTGAACCCCATGCGACTCGGGGCCGCCCTCCGGCGGGCGGCCTCGGGTGCTCCGGCCAGCGAGGTCACCGCAGACCCAATCGATCTGACGCTGCGGGAACGGGAGATCCTGGCCTTGCTGAGCGAGGGGCTCGACAACGACGCTATCGCAACTCGCCTTCATCTCAGCACCCACACCGTCCGAACGCACGTCGCGAACATCCTTCGCAAACTGGGGGTTCGCAGCCGGGCCGAAGCGGCGCGGGTCGCGCTTCGCGCCGGCGCTGAGGCGGAGGTTTCGGTCATGCGGATCATGGGGCCACCACTCGGAGATCGATGACCACACCGGAGGGACCCGTCCTCATCACCTCGGCGGATCGCTTGTTCCTCGAGTCCGCTGCCCGATACGTGGAACAGGCGACCGGCGAGAGCACGCTCGTGGAGCGAGATGGGTTGGGTGCCCTGATGACGATCGCGCGGCATCAGCCGCGGGCCGTCCTCGTGCTCGGAGACCCCGAACGTCTGCCGGCTTCGGCGTTCGCCCGCAGGGTGATCGCGAGGTGGCCAACGCTGCCGGTCGTCGTACTCGGATCCGGCGCGGGAGATGAGGGAATGCTTTCCGTGACGTCGGATGGCGCGGCCATCCTGGAGGCGCTCGCGACCTCCCCAAGCCAGTCGCCTCGTGCCCGCGATGATGCCCGAGGTCATGAGGTCGCCCAGCTGCAGAGCCTGACGAAGCGGGAACGCGCCGTCCTCGTCTTGCTCGGCCGGGGACTCGAGTTCGAGGAGATCGCCGATCGGCTCTCGATCTCGGAGCACACGGTCAGGACGCATCTCCAGAACCTGTATCGGAAGCTGAACGTGCACAGCCGGCTGGATATCGTTCGACTCGTGGCCCGCCACGGGCTGCTCGAAGCGTCTGAGGAATGAGCGAATCTCGCGCGCGTCAGCGGCGAGCACCCGCCACGTCGTCCATGAGATCGTTGCGGCGCGCGAAGGCCGCGGCCTCGAGTCTGGAGTGCACCCCCAACTTCCCGAGCACGTTCTGGATGTGTGTCCTGGCCGTCTGTGGGCTGATCACCAGCGCCTGAGCGATCGCGTCGTTGTCCCCGCCTTGCGCGAGCAGGGTCAACACCTCTCGCTCTCGCCTGGTCAACTGTCCCGCCCGACGCAATGCGTCTCCCTGCTCCTCACGTCTGCGCAAGAGCCACGATAAGAGGTCACCCAGGAGCCTCTGCGGCACGAACGTTTCTCCACGATGGATCGTCTTCGTCGCCTCGAGGAGACTCTGGAGCGGCGCGCTCCTCGTGAGGAAGCCGGACGCTCCGGCTTGGAGGGCAGCCACGAGGGTGAGCACATCCTCGTCGTCGTTCAGTACGAGGACCCGGCAGCCGGGTGCCGCTTGCCGGATCAACATCGTCGCGCGGATGCCATCCCCGTTGGGAAGGTTCGCATCGACGACCGCTACCTCTGGCCGAACCCGTGCGGCCTCCGATGCGGCCTGCATCGTGTCGTGCGCCTCGGCGACGACCTCGAACTGCGGCTCGCTCTCGAGGGCCACGCGCATCGACTCGAGGAAGAGGGAATGCTCGTCCGCGATCATGACCCTCACGGCCTCCTCGCTCATCGATGCCTCCCTCTCGCTGCATCGCCCGATCGACGCACGGAAAGCGGCATGGTACGCCTGGCCGAGCTACGCTGCACGCGTTCCGCGCGGTACGAAGCGTACGGTGAACGGACGAGTCCGCCCCCGGATGCGTAGCCAGACGGTGCCAGGTCACCGCCGATCAACCCGCAGCACGCCTCTCCGTTACATCCGTGACCCCGTGTCGCACCGCAAAGGTCGCCGCCTCGAGTCGCGAGTGAACCTGGAGCTTGGTCAGGATGCTCTGAACGTGCGTTCTGACGGTATTCGGGCTGACCCCCAGCCGCCGGGAGAGACGGTCTCCGCCCAGTCCCTGCACGAGGAGGCTCAGGACCTCGCGCTCTCGGGCGGTCAGCTGCTCAGCGAGCATCCGAGCTTCGCGTTCGGCGCCGTCGCGAGACCGTCCGTTACGGGAGCCGTTCGGAAAGACCGGTTGCCCGTCGAGGACCGATCGGATGGCGCTCGTGAACGACGACACAGGCGTGTCTTTCGTGAGGTAGCCGTGGAACCCAGCCTGGATCGCTCGAAGCACCGTGCGTTGATCGTTCAGGGCCGTGAGCACGACGACCTTCGTCTCCGGACAGGCTTCCAGGATGTCGTGCCCGACCGAGAGGCCGCTCCTGTCGGGCAGGCCCAGGTCGACGAGCGCGAGCGTGGGTGAGGCGGCCGTGACGGCCTCAAGGACCGCATCTCCTCGGGTGGCGTGGTCGATCTCGTCGAACCCCAGCCTGACCAGAGTCGGTCGTAACGCATCTACGAAGAGCGCGTGGTCGTCGACGATCAGGACGCGGATAGCTGCCACCTTTCCGCCGGGAGTTGGAGCACGAACGTCGCTCCCGATTTGGACGGGCGTAGGGAGATCGATCCCCCGTGCGCCTCCAGCACTCGTCGGGCGATGAACAGGCCGAGCCCGGCTCCATCGTGCACCGAGCCGCTGCTACGGCCTCTGCTGAAGGGATCGAACACCGTCCCTCGTTCCTGAGGGGGAATGCCTGGGCCTCGATCGCGGACGACCACCCGCGCCGACCCGTTCGGATCATCGACCCTCACCCGGACCTCGGTGCCCGCCGGCGAGTAGACCAACGCGTTACGCACCACGTTCGCGATGGCACTCCTGAGCTGCTCCGGATCGCCGAGCACGAACAGCTCGTGCCGGGCCTCGATGCTGACCCGATCGGCCTGCGCGCCGAGGGTGGCCGAGGCGACCGCATCCCGGGTCACCTCGACCAGATCGACCCTGTGGCGACTCGGTAGGCCGTTTCCGGTCGACCATCCCAGCAGCGGCTCGATGAGGTGCGAGAGGTGCTGGAGCTCCTGTCTGGTCCGACGCACGAGGTCCCTGCCTTCCGAGCGAGTGGTCCGCGCCGCCCGGTCGAGCGCCGCACTCGCGCCCAACAGCGGTCCTTTGAGCTCGTGCGCTGTCCACGCGATCCCCAACTCGTTCGAGGGGATCACAGACGGGCGCACGCCGTCGAGACCCAGTCGCGTCAAGACACCCTCGACGAGCGACGCGAGGCCTTGGACGAAATCATCCTGACCGGTGGGCCCGTCACCGACCAGGAGCACGGCGGCACCTGCGCGGACGGAGAGGACATCGCGATAACCTCCGACCTCGCGGAACCGGGCCCGCAGCGAGGGCATCCGGAGGCGTCGAGAGGCGTCGCCGGATGCTCGAATGGACGCGCGCAAGCGGTCGCGCCTCTGAACGCCGAGCCCGTCCGACGCAGCGAGGAACCATCCCCACCCATCGCGGTCCGGGATCAGCCCGACGGTTGGCCTCCCCAAGTGCTGGTGGCACACGCGCACCGCGTGCCGAAGGGCCTCGGTCGCGGTTCGAGCCCACAGCAGCCCGGAGGCGAGCTCGAGCAGCGCGTTCTTCCCAGCGAGCTCCCGCTCCGTCTCCGTTCGCGTCCGCGCGTCCGCAAGGACGAGCGAGGACTGCCCGGCAAGGGCGATGAGTACCTCCTGCCGGGCCTCGATCATCGCGGTCGGTGCCAGTATCTCGACCACACCGGCGGCCTCTGCACCGTTGTCGAGCGGGAAGAGTCCCAGCGACAGGCCCGAGGACCCCCGCACCGGGAGGTGAGCCGGACGCCGCGTCAGAAACACCGACCTCCTTCGATGGGATCGCATGCGGCCGAGAGCATCGTTGGGACCCTCGCAGGCGATGACGTGGAGCCGATCGGAGTCGTCCGGGACCGCGACGCGGACCGTGGCCGACGGTCCCCCGGCCGCGGCCCTGATCCACTGGGCGCAGGTCGCCGCGGCGCCGGCCAGCTCGGACCATTCCGGCGCAACGGCTGATCGCCGCTCACGCGCCTGCTTTCGCGTCATGTTCGGGATGCCACCCCTCCCGGTTTACCCCGGACGGAACAAGAAAAAGCAGTTTGGAACACGCTCTGTGTTCCTGTCAACGGCCTACAGAGAATCCCCTACATCGGTTCGTGAAACGGCCATCCTTGGGACCAATAACGTCAGCACGGTGGCCAGGGTTCGCGTACTCGGCCTACGCAGCATGGTGTATTCCGCGTGAGGGGGTCCGATGACAAGATGTGACGCCGTTTCCCCACGGCTTGCTGGGCCCAAACATCGAGCAAGGTCGGTGATGGATTCGCGCGAGGAGATCCTCGAGGAGACGGGCCGCGCCCTCCGGAGGGCCCGACGAGCTCGCGACCTGACGCTCCGTGACGTCGGCGCGATGTCGCAGGGACAGTTCAAGCCGACCGCTGTCGCGGGATACGAGCGGGCGGAGCGAGCCATCTCCCTCGAGCGCTTCTGCGCGTTGGCGCAACTCTACGGTATGAGCCCCGAGCGATTGCTCTCCCAGATCCTTTGGCGCATCCGAGGGAGACCCGAGCCGATCATCGACCGCAGGCGGCTCCCGGACCTACCGTCGGATGAGGCGGGGACGATCGGGGACTTCCTCGAGGAGGTCCGGCGACTCCGCGGGAACTCCGAGGGCGAGACGATCACGATCCGGATCCAGGACCTCGAGGTCCTGGCCACCGTGACCGGGCATCAGCTGCGGGATTTCCTCGAGGATCTGCGTCCGGCACTGACCGCCGACGCCTCACGAGACTAGGCGCACGACCCTACGTCGGTCGTCCCGACGATCAGGAAGCGTGGAAAGCGACCCGTGGATGACTCATGGTTCCAGTTGAGCGAAGCTCGTCGGCGACGGGCCCCTGTGCCGGGAAGACGACGGCCAACCGACAGCCTCGGGCCCACAGGTCATCGGCGAGCCGGCGGATCGTCCAGCACCCCCCGTGCGTGAGCGTCGCGAGATCGCAGAGATCGAGGGTGACGATGCCTGCGTCGCTCGAGATCGCCGTGTCGAGGAGCGGCGCGAGATCGGACTCCTTGAGGGTCCCCTGCAGGACCAGCCACTGCGTGCGGTCGTTCGGATCCGTGAACCCGAGCGGTACGACGGCGGCCACGGCTCATCGTGCGACCGATGCCGAGAACTGACCAAGTGGGGGGAACCCCCACCTTCGCGGTCGCCGTGGTTCGCCCGGCGTACCTCACGTGCCACGCATGAACGAGACGGTCTCGGCGAGGCCGTCTACGAGGTGCGTCCAGGGCTTCCACCCCAAGACCTCCTCGGCGAGCACGACATCCAGGGCGCTTCGGCGAAGATCGCCCGGACGCGCCGGACCAAAGCCGGGCGTCCCAGCGAAGCCGGTGATCTCTGACAGCATCCGGTACAAACCGTTCACCGACGTCTCGACGGCCGTCCCGATGTTCACGAGCCGCCCGGTGCCCCGATCGGCGGCGAGCGCGAACGCATGCACCGTATCGTCAACGAAGACGTAGTCCCGCGTCTGATTCCCGTCGCCGAAAACCGTCGGTGCCTGTCCCGTGATCATCGTGGACGAGAAGATCGCGATCACGCCGGCCTCACCTTGTGGGTCTTGCCTCGGTCCGTACACGTTGGCCAGCGCCAGTGCCGTCCACTCGATCCCGTGGAACCGCTCGTAGAAGGAGAGGTAGTCGATCACGACCTTCTTGCTGATGCCGTATGGCGATACCGGCCTGGCACTGGAGAGGCCGGTCTCCTTCACCGGCAGCTTCCGTGGCTCCCCGTAGAGCGTTCCGCCGGACGCGGCGTAGACGACCTTTCGGACACCCGTCCGACTCGAGCATTCCAGGATGTTGAGCGATCCCATCACATTGACGGATGCGTCGAAGACCGGATCGTTCGTCGACGTCGCCACCGCGGCCTGTGCCGCGAGGTGCATCACGACCTCGGGGCGATGACGCTCGAACAGCGACAGGAGCCCCTCGGCGCGAACGTCCATGTTGAAGAAGGTGAACTCGTTCCCGTAGCCGCGCGCCTCGGTAAGGTTGGCGATCCTTCCGGTGGAGAGGTCGTCGACGGCGACCACGCGGTGGCCCTCGGCCAGGAGGCGATCGCACAGGTGGGAGCCGATGAACCCGGCTCCCCCCGTGACCAGGATGGTGGTCACCCGAGCTCCAGCGAGGGGTCGGCGCCCACGCCCAGGGACGTCCGTTCGCCCCGGAGCAGCCTCCAGGCCCCGGCGACGGCGATCATCGCGCCGTTGTCGGTGCACAGGTCCAGCGACGGGAACAGGACGCGGAGCCCGGCCTCGGCGCCGGCCTTCTCCATCCGCTCGCGCAACCGCGTGTTGGCCACCACGCCCCCGCCGAGCACGACCGTCTCGACCCCGCGATCTCGCGCGGCGTCGATCGTCTTCGCCACCTGGACGTCGACGATGGCCTCCTGGAACGACGCCGCCAGGTCGGCCGGATCGACGTCGCGCCCGGCCTGACGTTCGGCCCTCACGTGCCGGAGCACGGCCGTCTTCAGACCCGACAGCGAGAAGTCGAAGTCCCCGGAGTCGGCCATCGGGCGCGGGAATCGGATCGCGTGCGGATCGCCGTCCCGGGCGAGCCGGTCGAGCGCGGGCCCGCCGGGGAAGCCGAGCCCGAGGAACCGAGCGATCTTGTCGAACGCCTCCCCCGCGGCGTCGTCGACGGTCTGCCCGAGGAGCTCGTAGCGAAGAGGTTCCGGCATGTGCACGAGCATCGTGTGGCCACCGGACACGACCAGGCACACCGCGGGGGTGATCCCGGGGCCATGCTCGACGGCGTTCGCGAGGATGTGCCCCTCGAGGTGGTTCACCCCGATCAGCGGCGCCCCCGTCGCGAGCGCGATCGACTTGGCCGCGGCCATCCCGACCAACAGGGCGCCGACCAGGCCCGGGCCGACGGTCACGGCCACGCCGTCCAGATCACCGAACCCGCACCCGGCGGTCTCGAGCGCGGCGTCGATCAGCGGGGTGAGCGCCTCGACGTGAGCGCGGCTGGCGAGCTCGGGCACCACGCCGCCGAAGCGCTCGTGCACGTCGACCTGGCTTGCGATGAGGTTGGCGAGCACGGTCTCCCGGTCGACGACCGCGACCGCGGTCTCGTCGCACGACGTCTCGACGCCCAGCACCTTCACGCCGATACCCTCACGGAGCGGCCCCGTCCTCGTCGTCGGCCGGAGGCGTCACGCGACCCCGGGTCGCACGCCGTCGGGGAGCTCGTCGAGCAGCCGGCGCAGACGCGTCCGGAACTCGGCGTCGCGGATCCCGTCCAGCCACATGATCAGCGCGTCCTCGCCGATCTCCTGGTAGTAGTTCTTCCGGATGCCGACGGGGCGG
>Ga0209887_1000267_pt1 | contig 15549 bp, 12 predicted proteins | sample GWRWN1_30_40_FD_187230 | JGI IMG/M metagenome (GOLD analysis project Ga0209887, IMG submission 187230) | Riverbed sediment microbial communities from areas with no vegetation in Columbia River, Washington, USA - GW-RW N1_30_40 (SPAdes)... | ecosystem: Environmental > Aquatic > Freshwater > River...
CAGTCTCTGGAGGTGCGGGGCGCAAAAGATTTCGACCAAGTTTTCCAAGCCGCAACCAAAGAGCGCACACAAGCTGTCATAACGCTCTCGGACCCCCTGACCGGTAGCCAAGGAAGACGGATTATGGACTTCGCGGCTAAGAGCCGGCTGCCGGCGATGTACGGCGACAGCGCGTTTGTGGAGGCTGGCGGCCTCATGGCTTATGGGCCGAACATTTCCGATCTGTACCGGCGCGCTGCATTCTTCGTGGACAAGATCCTAAAAGGGGCCAAGCCCGCCGACCTCCCCGTGCAGCAGCCTACTCGGTTCGAGCTGGTCATCAACCTCGACACAGCCAAGAGGATCGGCCTCACGATTCCGCCAAATGTGCTGGTACGGGCAGATAAGGTGATCAAAATGACCGAGAGCAGGGAACAGGAACCAGAAATTAGCTATTGAGAAAACAATGGGTAAAAAAATCGTTCTCTTCGTACTGGCCAGCTCAATTCTGCTTTCTCTCCATCTCGCCGACGCGCAGCAGCCAGGGAAAATTTTCCGCATAGGTTACCTGGATTCAAGCACTGCTTCCGGTAGCGCGGTTCTCGTGGACTCGTTCCGGCAAGAGTTGAGCAAGCTTGGATGGATTGAAGGAAAAAACATCACCATCGAGTATCGGTTTGCCGAGCAAAAGTCAGAGTGCGGGCGGACAAAGTTATTCGGTAAGGCGTAACGCGCTAGGCGGGTAAGGAAATTCTGCATTTTGGATTTAGATTAGGGAGAAGAAAACAGGGATAAGAAATTCTGAAAAAACTCGCTGGATTATTCCGCTGAGAATCGGCAATCTAAAATCCAAAATCGGAAGCCTAGTGCATAATGCCGCCGCCTTCTACGACGAGCAATTGTCCGGTGACGAAATCGCTGTCAGAGCTCGCCAAGAAGAGCGCCGTGCCGACGATATCGGCGGGAGTCTCGACTCGCTTGAAGGAGCGCTTATCGACGCCCTCTTCACGCCGCTTGCGGACTTCGTCCGTCACTGACTCTTCGCTCATCGTCGAGCCCGGGGTCATGCAGTTGACGTTGATCCCCCACTCGCCAAGCTGCCTGGCCATGACCCGGGTCAGCGCCACGACACCACCCTTCGCGGTGGTGTAATGGGGCATGTTTCCGGAGCCACTAAAGAAAGTACCCGAAGCGATGTTGATGATCTTGCCACTTCTTTGTTTCTTCATGATTGGGATTACCGCTTTGCTGCAAAGGAAGACGCCTTTGAGGTTGACTTCCAATACTCGGTCCCATTCCTCCAACGCCAATTCTTCTACAGGTCCTTTCCAAAGCTTCTGGGTGACGTAGATCGCTGCGTTGTTGAGCAAGACATCGATGCGCCCGTATTTGTCGACGGTCTCGCGCATCAATCCCTCGATATTGGGAAGGCTGCGCACGTCGGCGGCGCGTGACCAAGCTGAAAACCCGGAATCGATGAGCGCATTGGCAACCGCCTGCCCGCCTTTCTCGTCGATGTCGGCGATGACGACGTGGGCGCCTTCTTCAGCAAACCGTCGCGCATAGGCTTTGCCGATGCCGTGGGCCGCGCCGGTGATGATCGTCACTTTGTTCTGCAGTCTCATATTTTCCTCCGTGACAAATTAATTGAACTGATCAGCACCTTTTTTGGTCGTTCCCGAAGGTAAGGGCGGGTTTTAAACCCGCCCTTACAGCTTGGCCGGAATGACGTTTGAAATGACCGAACTTAAGAGACACCACGCCACGGCAGCCTAAGCAAAGCTCGGCGTTTTGCCTTCGAGTAGTGTAACCAGATTGGTCGCCGGGAAGCGAAGCCCGACAAAAAAGCTCCCGAAAAGACCATAAACCGCGCTGGCTTCGTCGAAGCGCATTTCGTAGACGAGTTTCTTGAAGACCAGCGGGTCGTCGGCGAACAGATCCACGCCCCATTCCCAATCGTCGAACCCTATGGAGCCCGAAATAATTTGGATGACCCGGCCGACATATTGGCGCCCGATCATGCCGTGCTCGCGCATCATCCTTTGGCGTTCTGTAATCGGCTCGCTGTACCAGTTCTTATTCTCGCCGCGAAGCTTGTTCATCGGGTAAAAGCAAAGGTAGCGCCGCTGCGGAATCTCCGGCCAAAGACGCGGCGCGGCGGCCTGCCGCTGCTTGGCTAATTCTGCCTCGATCTCCCGGTTCCATTCCGCGCTTCCCGGTTGAAGGCCCTTCGCCGTCAACTCCGTGTAAAGTTTCGCCGAGGCTTCGTAGAGCCCCAGTTCAACCACGGAGACGTAGGAATGTGTCGGTTCGAGAAATTCGTGCAATCGGGAGTGGCTCACGCGAAGTTGGGCGTGGTTCAGCTCATCTAAAGTGCGCCGAAAATGAACCACCATCAGGTCGCCCTTGTGGCCCAATAGAGAAAAGAGCGCACTGGGTTCCTCCTGGTTTTTTTCCATGCCCATGAACATGGCGGTGGATCTGTCGAGGATGTGCTTTTGATCCGATGCGCCCAGGGCGCGCCAAGCGGACCAGCGCACGCGAAACATCTGGTGCAGGATATAGGAGCCGTCCAACGTCAGCGGGACAGCGGGTAGCGGGTTTCCCTGCGCTTTCGGTTTCTCGTGCTCCATGGTTTTACGAATACCTCAGACTTCGTTTGCCGCTGGCGAACCAGCACTGGCCGCGACGCTCTAACCGAGCTGCGGTGAACCGGTGGGCGCCGGTTGATCCGGCTTGACCCCGCGCAGGCGATCGCGCAGCGCCTGAAATCCGCGCTTGGCCAGGCGCAATAACTTCGGAATCAGCCAGACGACCAGCGCGAGAAAACAAACGATGAGGATGAGCATCAGGATCGGATGATGGAAGATCAGCCAAATGCTCCCGAACACCGCCAAGTCTTCGGCGATACTGGCGAACCAATTGCTGAAAGGTTCGGGACTGACATTGAGGGCCAACCGCGTCGCCATCTTGGTGCCGTGGGCCGCGAAGGCGATGGTCCCGCCTGCCAGAACCGCGGCCAATTCCAATGCCGGATTTACATCGCCTAACGTACGCGCCGCGAGGATAGCGCCCGCCGGCACGCGGATAAACGTGTGCAGTACATCCCAGCCGTTGTCCACGTATGGAACCTTGTCGGCGAAAAATTCGATCAGGTACATGACGCAGGCCACCGCGATGACCGCCGGATGGGTGAGGACTTGCAGGTCGGGCGGGAGCTGGATCATCTCTGTCCGCCCGGCGATACCCAACGCTGCCACAGTGGCATAGAGATTGATGCCGGAGGTCCAAGCCGTCCCCATCGCCAAACTCAGTGCTTGAAGAGTGTCCATATTGGGACTCCTTTGAGGGCTGTGTCGCTACAGTGAAAGCAATAAATGTGTTGGCATAAATCACCCTCCCCTTAATCCCCTCCCGTCAAGACCCGTCAAGGGAGGGGAAACTTCTTTAGGTTCCCTCTCCCCTTGCGGGTTAGGGTGAGGGGGCATGTAAACTTATTTATGACCGTTACTATAGCGGCCTGCTCCTAGTTTGACGCTGTAGTTTGGAAAAACATTAACCCGATCAGATTTTCCACTTGCTTTCGATCTTGTCTTTGAATTCTTTGGTAAAGGCATTGACTGCCGGGAACTGATCCATCCATTTATAGGGCCGGCAGGCGTCGATCAAGACGCGGTCGGAGGTATAGCCGCGGGGCGAGCGCTCCTCCGGCGGCAAAGCAGGTTCGCAAACCGAAGCCCAGACCCCTTTCACAACGTCGAGCCCCTCGCGCACGTGACAGCGCGTAGCAATCGCCCAGATGACATCGGCCGGGTTGGCGATATCGATGTCGTCGTCCACGACCACGACAAACTTTCCCCCATAGGCTCCCGCCCGCGCGCCCGCGGCAACGAGCAATGCTTGTTTGGAATGTCCGGCATAGCGCTGCTTGATTGCGATCACGGTGAAAGGGCCGGGTTGACCGCCGTAAACGAAGCCCCAGACGCCTTTGACCTCGGGAATTCCGGCTTTCTCCAGCTGCTCCCAGAGTGTGGCGGCGCCGAGAGGGATCGGTAGATAACTGGCTGGAGGTTTCAACGGCGGTGCCCCCAGCATGATCGGATCATTTCTATAATAGACCCGCTTCACTACCATGACGGGCGTTTCGCCGACGTTTTCTTCGGTGAAATAACCCGGCCACTCCCCAAAGGGTCCTTCCTTGGGCATCTCCTCGTCTTTCATGGGCGGAAGCTCGCCTTCGAGAACAATTTCGGCATTCGCCGGAATCGGCAAACCGGTCACGGCTCCCGGTGCCACGGGGACGGGCGATCCCTGTAGATAACCGGCAAACTCAAACTCATTTACGTCGGGTGGCAACGGCATTTGCGCCGCAAGGAAGACCGCCGGCCCTTGGCCTAAGGTGATTGCGACGGGAAGCGGTTTGCCGGCGTCTCTGGCGCGTTCGAAAGCGAGCCGGCCATGTTTGCCCATATTCATCTTGACCGAGACCTTGTTTTTATCCTGAACCATCACGCGGTAGGTGCCGATGTTGATCTTGCCGGTGTCGGGATCTTTTGTGATCACACCGCAACCGGTTCCCAAATAGGGTCCGCCATCGAGGTCATGCCACTTTGGAGTGGGAAACTTGTAGAGATCGACCTCGTGCTCGGCCATCTGGTTCTCGAAAATCGGGCCGCCTTCGACTTGTTGAACCGGGACGGGTTTGTACGCGGCGAGTTTTTTTCTCCAGGCGTAAAGATAATCTATGCCGCTTAAGTCGGGTGAGATTCCCATCGCCGGACCGGTGCGCTTGCAGGTACGAAAGACGTTAGAGATGACTCTGAATCCGCCCGGGAAGCCATTAAACTTGTTGAATAGCAGCGCCGGTCCTTCTTTTTCCGCGCCGCGCTCGGTCAACGCTCCAACTTCCAAGTTGAGATCGACGCCCTCAAGTCGCCGCAGCTCGCTCATTTCCTCGAGAGCTTCGATGTACCCGCGCATATCCGTGATGTCTGCCATTTTTTATCCTCCGTGATCGAAGGTCATAGTATTGTGGAGGGGTAGAGGTGTCAATACAGATCGCACGCCAGCAGGCTGCTGAAAAAAAAGACTCATATGCTTTTGCGCTCAATCGCCTCCATTCAGTTGGCTTATGGCCTATGGCTTATAGCGTATGGTTCCTGGGTTCATCCATATGCCATAAGCGATCAGCCATATGCGAAGTACGCGCGCGCCTCGCCTCCGAGATGCTTTTGAGCAGCCTGCAAACAGAGTTTTTCAACAACCTCGAAGAGTGTTCGCGGCGGATGTTCTCTTGCACTTGGAGCTTCGTTCCTTTACCTTGAAAGACAATGTCTCAGTTGCTTTTTTGTCTCATTGTCTTCGTTAGCGTGCTGTTTGCGCTACCCGGGGGTGCTTACGCGACCAAAGTTCAGGAATTTGTTCTGGACAACGGTCTTAAAGTACTGCTGCTGGAAGATCACAAGAGCCCGGTTGTGACCTTCCAAGTCTGGTATCGGGTGGGTTCGCGTAACGAAAAAGACGGCAAAAGCGGCTTGTCCCATTTTCTCGAGCACATGATGTTCAAAGGGACCAAAAAGACAAAGCCTGAAGAGTATTCTCGCATCATCGCGAAAAATGGTGGACGGTCCAACGCTTTTACCAGCTCTGACGTGACGGTTTATTTCGCGACTATGAGCCGGGACAAGATCGGGATTGAGCTTGACTTAGAAGCCGACCGTATGGTCAATGCGCTGCTGGGTGAAACTTACTTTGAACCCGAAAAGAAAGTTATTCAGGAGGAGCGCCGGCTAAGAACGGAGGATAATCCGGTCTCAGCACTGGGGGAAGTGGCGGGTGCAGTGGCTTATATGGTCCATCCCTACCGCAGGCCGGTGATCGGATGGATGGAAGACATTCAAAATCTAACCCGCCAAGACCTGGTTGATCATTACAAGCTCTACTATGAGCCCAACAACGCCTTTATCGTGATGGCCGGAGATTTTTCCACCGCAGAGATGCTGCCAAAGATCAAGGCCGCGTTCGGAAATATACCGCGCGGATCGGAACCGCCGAAGGTGCGAGCCGAAGAACTACCCCAGCAAGGCGAACGAAGGGTCACATTGAAGAAGGAAGCGGAGCTGCCCTTTGTCTTGATGTATTACCATACACCCAATCTAAAAAGTCCGGACAGCTACGCGCTGGATGTGCTCAGCGTTGTCCTGGCAGGGGGCCGGAGTTCGCGGTTGTACCATGATTTGGTTTATCAGAAACGCCTAGCGAGAAGCGTGGACGCAGATTACAACGGCTTATCCATCGATCCCTCCGTATTTTCCGTAACTGCGCAAGTGATGCCGGGAAAAGAGCCGGCGGAAATCGAGCGCGAGATCGATAGTCTCTTGGACCAAGTGAAGTCGGAATTGATCAGCGACCGCGAACTGCAGAAGGCGAAGAACCAGATAGAATCCGCCTTTGTCTTTGGCCAGGACTCGATTTTTGGGCAAGCGATGAAGATTGGTTACTACGAAGCCGTGGGCGACTGGCGGCTGATGGATAATTATCTGGACGGCGTCCGCAAGGTGACTCGCGAGGATATCCAGCGTGTCGCTAGACAGTACTTGGACCGTGATCGTCGAACCGTCGGCGTACTGATTCCCACCAAAGAAAACGCCTCATGAAAAAGCTCTCTCTAGGTCTCTTCCCTATCCTATCGATCTGTTTGCTGGCGCTGCCGGTGAAAGCAAACGTGGTCCCGCAGCGATCGGTCTTGGGAAACGGCATGATCCTTCTGACCTCTGAGCAAAGGGCGCTGCCGATGGTTTCCATTGAGCTTTTGATCGATGCCGGCTCCCGCCATGACGGGCCGAAACAGGAGGGGTTGGCCAACTTAACGGCCAGGCTTTTGACCTACGGGACGCAGCGCCGGACAGCCCTGCAAATCAGCGAAACTCTGGATTTTATCGGCGCCGGCCTTTCCGCGGGTTGCGGTGAGGACCTCGCCACTGTAAGCATGACTGTGCTCAAGAAAGATTTGGCCACAGGGCTGGAACTCCTGGCTGAAGTTTTGACCCTGTCGACTTTTCCGCAAGAGGAGATCGATCGCCAGAAGCAATCGATTATTGCATCCATCAAAGCGAGAGAAGAGAACCCCGGGGACATCGCCCAGAGGAGATTCGCGGCGGCGCTTTATCCGCAGAGCCCGTATGGGCGGCCGGTCGAAGGGAGCGAAGCCTCGGTAAAGGGACTGGAACAGCAAAGCCTGAGAGCCTTCTACGAGCGCCATTATCGACCCAATCGGACTATTTTGTCGGTGGTGGGCGATATCTCGCATCAAGAGATTGCGCAGGCACTGAACGAAGCCTTCCGCTCCTGGCTTAAGGGCGAACCGGCTACCGCGCCGGTCGCGCCTTCGAAGGTCGGCACAGCAGAGACCCTACGGGTCAATAAAGAGCTCACCCAGGCGAACATCATTCTCGGCCATGAAGGGGTGGGTCGGGAAAACCCGGACTATTACGCCATTCAAGTGATGAATTATATATTGGGCGGCGGTGGTTTTGCCTCGCGGACTCTGGACTCGATCCGAAACGAGCGCGGGTTGGCTTACTCGGTTTACAGCTACTTCAGCTCTGAAAAGGGCCACGGCACCTTTGAGCTGGTCATGCAGACAAAGAATGAAACCGCGCTGGAAGCGATCCGCATCGCCAAAGCAGAAATGCGTCGCATGCGCGAGCAACTTGTTACTGCGGAAGAGCTTTCAGATGCGAAGGACTATCTGACGGGGAGCTTTCCGTTGCGCCTCGATACCAACCGCAGAGTCGCGAATTTCCTGGCCCAGGTCGAATATTTCCAATTGGGGTTGGACTATCCGGACCGCTATCCTGATTTTATCCGAAAGGTGACGCGTGAAGATGTCCAGCGCGTGGCCCAGAAGTATCTTAAACCCGAGACACTCATCACGGTGATTGTTGCGAATCAGAAAAAAATTGGCGACCAATGAAATCCTCGCCTGCATTATTTGTGGAAGAGTGACCAAGAAGCGAGCGCTTTGCAGTCCCACACTACATGGGCCGTGGCCACAAGATTCCCAAGGGCTTCTTGACAGCTGGACGAAGGGTGCGGCATAGTTTGTGCTATGTTGTGTATTGAGAGCCGAGACTCCCTCAGCAATGCACTGGCTCCGTTCGGCCGGAGACAATGGATTTGATGAAGAAAATCCTCATTGTCGAAGATCACGCAGATATGCGCGAGCTGCTGACTTGGCAGATTGAGCTTATGGGATTTCTGCCGATCCCGGCGAAGCACGGCAAGGAAGGTGTAGAAAAAGCCGTCGCCGAACAGCCTAACCTCATTCTATTGGATATCATGATGCCGGGAATGGATGGTTGGGAAGCTGCACGGACTCTGCGGGCGAATCCGGAAACTAAAGATATTCCGATTTTGGCTGCAACTGCTTTATTCCGCGATTCTGACCTAAAAGGTTGTCTCGACGCCGGATGCAACGGATACATCGTCAAGCCGTTTACGTTTCAGGAGCTGCAGGGAAAAGTGCGGGAGTTTATTGCTTCGAGTAACAGCGACCTACCGTCATAGTTTTTCGCCTCTGATCTCCTTTCATTACCGATCGTTCCCTACTAGGATAGCCGCGAGAAGTTTGTTGATGTCTCAAAAAGACAAGGCCATCGCTATTATTAAGCGTCTGCGCGACGAGGGTTACGAGAGCTATCTGGCGGGCGGATGTGTGCGCGATACGCTGCTCGGAAAAACGCCGCAGGATTATGATATCACGACGAATGCCAAGCCCGACGACATCGTTAAGATTTTTTCCAAAACTGTCCCGGTGGGCGCGCAGTTTGGCGTCATACTCGTCATGGTCGAAGGCCAGCCATTCGAGGTTGCAAGCTTTCGTCACGATGGCCCGTACCTGGACGGCCGGCGGCCGACCCACGTCCGCTACGGTAGTTTGCAGGAGGATATTTTCCGGCGCGACTTTACGATCAATGGGATGGTCTATGATCCGATCGCAGATCGACTTATCGATCTCGTCGGCGGGCGAGTGGATCTAGAGAGCAAGTTGATCCGCGCCATCGGTAGTCCTCATTCTCGTTTTGAAGAGGACCGGCTGCGCATGGTACGAGCGGTGCGTTTTGCAGCCAGCTTGGATTTTACGGTCGAAAGCGAAACGTTGGCTGCCATTCGTGATCTGGCGCCCACCATCAAACAAATTTCCTGGGAACGCATCGGCGAGGAGATTACGCGTATTTTGACCGAGGGCGGGGCGAAAACCGGATTTGAGTTGTTGGATCGGACGGGTCTCTTAAAGGTTTTGCTACCCGAAATCGACGCCATGAAAGGTGTCGAGCAAAGTCCGGACTATCATCCCGAGGGGGACGTTTTCACGCACACGATGCTAACCCTCAGCCACCTGGATTCGCCCACAGAGACGCTGGCCTATGGTTGCCTGCTGCACGACGTGGGTAAGCCGGTCTGCATCCAGCGGGATGAGGAGCGACTCACCTTTTACGGCCATACGGACAAGGGGGCTGAAATGGCTGAGGAGGTGTTGAAGCGATTGAAGCGAAGCCGGACGACACGGGAACGGGTCGCCTACTTGGTGCGCAGTCACTTGCGTCATATACAGGCGCCTCAGATGCGCCTCAGCACGCTCAAGCGATTTCTGGGCGAAGATGGGATCGACGAGCTTTTGGAGCTGACGCGCATCGATGCGCTCTCCGCCAACGGTGATCTCCAGCACTACCAGTTTTGCAAACAGAAACTGGCGGAACTGAAAGAAGAGGAGATTCATCCGGAGCCCCTGCTGCGGGGCCGGGATTTGATCGCCATGGGGTTTTTTCCCGGGCCCAATTTCCAAACCATTCTCAAACAAGTTGAAGAAGCGCAACTCGGAGGAGAGCTGTCCAGTCGCGAGCAGGCGATGGACTGGGTGAACAAGCATTACGGCAACGAGGTCAAGAGATGAAAAGCTCACAAGCGTACAACGTCGTGGGCCGGCCGGAGATTCGACTGGATGGTACAGATAAGGTTACCGGCAAGGCGGTTTATACCGTCGATGTCGAACTGTCAGGATTGACCCACGGGAAAATTCTGCGCAGTCCCTATGCCCATGCTCGGATCAAACGAATTGACGGGCGGAAAGCGGAGGCGCTTCCGGGAGTCTATGCGGTTATCACTCGCGACGATCAGAGAGGATTGGGAATGTTCGGCGCCGCGTATAAAGATCAGACCATCGTCGCCATCGATAAGGTGCGTTACGTGGGCGATCCTGTGGCCGCGGTGGCGGCGGTTGACGAAGCGACGGCGGAAGAGGCTCTGAATCTGATCGATGTCGAGTACGACGAATTGCCGGCCGTGACTTCGATAGAGGAAGCGCTGGCTCCCGACGCCCCTTTAGTGCACGACAGCTCGTTCAGTGGCGGGGAGATGATGGGACAACATTATGAAGCACCGAAAGAATTTGCCGGCAGCAATCTTTGTTATCGCTTCAGCTATGCCAAGGGAGACGTCGAGACAGGTTTTAAGAAAGCGGATCACATTTTTGAAGACACCTTTAGATTTCCGCGGGTGCAGCACTTTTCCATGGAGCCCCATGCGACCGTTGCCCATGTGGACGGGAATCACATCACCCTGTGGGCCGGCACGCAGGAGCCGTTTACCTTGCGCGAGCATTTGTCCGAGATTTTCCATCTGCCGCTGAACAAAATAAGAATCATCGTTCCGTATCTTGGCGGCGCCTACGGTGGCAAGCTTGCCGTGAAAACGGAACCGTTGGCGGTGGCCCTGTCATGGAAGGCCAAACGGCCGGTTCGCCTCGCCCACTCCATCGAAGAGAGCTTCAAGACAGTCACGCGCCATCCGGCTCGAGTTCAGATCAAGACTGGAGTAACCAAGGACGGGAAACTTGTGGCGCGGCAATGTCTCATTTACATGGAGACGGGCGCCTATGCCGACGCCGGGCCGCGTGTGACGCAGAAAGCGGGCTATCGTTGTTTTGGACCGTACCGAATCCCCCACGTCAAGACCGATGCGTACACGGTTTATACGAACACCGTTCCCGCGGGCGCTTACCGCGGGTTCGGCACATTGCAGGTGACCTGGGCCTACGAATCGCAGATGGACATCATCGCGGAAAAACTCGCGATGGATCCGCTGGAGTTTCGGCTCAAGAATCTCTTGAAGAAGGGCGAGCTCTACACTCCGGGAGATACGCCGGTGGATTGCGATCTCAAAGAGGGTTTGCTACGGGCCGCCAAAGAGATTGGCTGGAATAAGAAAGACAACAAGCCCAATCGGGGCAAAGGGCTGGCGTGTTGTATGAAGGACGGTGGTGGCACCTACAAAGTCGCCTCCGCCGCCGTCAAAATGAATTCCGACGGTAGCATTATCTTATTAACCGGCACCGTCGAGATCGGGCAAGGGGCCCGCACCGCATTGAGCCAGATTGTCGCTGAAGAGCTGGCTGTTCCATTGAACCGCATAACGGTGGCTGAGCTGGATACCGATGTAACCCCCTATGACGTCAACACCAACGCCAGCAGCTCCACTGTCGTGATGGGACTGTCCGTCCAAAGGGCCGCCCAAGATTTGAAGCGCCAGTTGTTGCGGCATGGAGCTAGAGTGCTCAAAGCAATCCCCGATCGATTAAGGCTCAAGCATGGGCGAATCGAAGGCAATAAAGGCCAAGGCATTTCCTTTGAAAGCCTTATGCACAAAATTTTCTCATCAAAGGCTGGTGAAATCGTCGGACGCGGGGCCTACCAAGACGTCAAGAGTAAAAAGGCCGCCTTGGGCTCGCCCACGACTTTTTGGGAGATCTCCTGGGGTGGAGCGGAAGTGGAAGTCGATCGCGACACCGGCGAAATTACATTGATTAAATATGTCTCGCTGGCCGATGTCGGCCAGGCCATCCATCCGGTGCTGTGCGAAGGACAAGATGAAGGCGGCGTGATGAACGCGCTCGGCCACAGCCTGCTGGAAGAAATGGTCTATCGAGATGGACAGCTCTTAAATCCCAATCTTGTGGACTACCGGGTTCCGACATTCAGCGACTTGCCGATGGGTTTTGAAACCATCCTCGTGGAAAATCACAACGGTCCGGGACCTTTCGGCGCGAAGGGAACAGGAGAAGGGGGATTGTTGCCCGTTGCGCCGGCAATCGGCAACGCCCTCTACAAGGCGACGGGGGTGCGGCTGTACCAGTTGCCGCTCACGCCGGAGCGCGTGTGGCAAGCGCTGCAAGCAAAGAAGCGGAGTTGAAATAGGGTTGAGATAGCGCCGAAAATATCTCAGGAGACTGGCGGCGAATCACTGCCCTTTAAACAGATCGAAAATTAGCCCGTCGGGGAACGGCACGTTCAGTATCCGTTGGAACAAGACGTAGAAAAAGCCCCATGTACAAAAAGTCATGATGACGGTAATCGGCCATTTCTCTCGCCCGGCGAGCTTGAGATAAAGGACCATCGTTAACGGCACCGCATAAGAAAATCCCAAGAGCCAAATCGCGATAAAGAATCCCACGGTCCAACCGAGGATCGTCAAGGTGCGGCGGGTGGCCACCTCCGGCGAAACCTCGACAGCCCCCTCGCCCTCGAACGCCGGCCCGCTGACTTTCTTGTGACCTTTGAAATCCTTAGCGAGCTGGATCAAGGCCAGCACAAGTGTCGGTGTGCCGATGACCCAGGGAAACAGTCCAGCGCGCACGCCAAAATTTCTGCTCTGCCAGAGGGCCAAAGCAAGGAGGATGACAACGCAGACCGTAAAGACGACGCGCCGGTCGAAGCGGAGCCCGCCCTTGGGGGCTGCTTCGACGGTAGCCGTAGTGGGCTGGCTTGCCTTCTCCTCCCTCTTCTTTTTGATGAGCGGATAAAGAATGCCGACTAGGGTCACTGCGAAGATTATTAGAACGCCGGGCCGCCAAGTCCATGCCAGACCATAGTTGTCGGTGGCGAGAAATAATCGATTCTCGGCGAGGGGGCCTAGAACTAATCCCAACAACACCGGCGGACGCGGCCATTGCAACTTCTCCATGACCCAACCCAGGCCGCCGAAGAAAAGGACAACAAGCATATCTTGGAAGGCATTCTTCTCGGCAAAAGCGCCCAGGTAGATAAGCAAGAGGATGAGAGGGATAATCAGGCTCCCGCGTACTTGAGTAACTTTCGCGAGAGTATTCAAAAAAAGGAAGCAGACAGCTACCGTGATAAAGTTAGAGATAATGATGACCCAGACAAAGGAAAAGGTGAGATCTAATTTTCCCTTGGGCGGCGGGATGAGCATGTCAGGTCCGGGTACGATGCCTTGGATGATGAAGGCACCCAATAGAATGGCCATGACCACACTCGCTGGCACCCCAAACGCGATCGTCGTAATTAAACTCCCACCCAGTGTCGAATTGTTCGCCGCGCCCGGACCTAGGACTCCCCGCACATCCCCTTTGCCAAAGCGCTCTTTATTGGGCGAGCTCTGGACCGCGTGCGCATAGGCAAGCCACTGGGTCGTCGCGGCACCCATGCCGGGAATGATTGCGGTAAAAGTGCCCAGAGCGCTGCAACGGATCACCAGCCACCAGTGGCGAAAGGTATCTTTGACCCCTTCCATGACTCCGCCGAGTTTTTCTACCTTTTGTTGGGCGATGCTGGTTCCCAACACTGCCAGCTCGATGGTCTCCGGAATGGCGTAGAAGCCGATGGTGATGGGTACGAGACCGATTCCATCCCAGAGAAAGAGTTGGCCGAAAGTATACCGCTGTATACCGGAAATCGGATCCAAGCCGATGGTGGCGAGCATCAATCCGATTCCGCCCGCGACAATACCTTTGAGTTGATCCTCGCCGCTCAGTGAGGCGACAAAGGTGATGCCGAGCAGGGCCAACATGAAAAATTCAGGAGAGCCGCAGGAGAGCACTAGAGGACGTATGACGGGAATGGCTACAGCCAGCGCGACGCCAGCGAATATCGCTCCGACCAGCGAACTCATCAGCACCGCACCCAGCGCCCGGCCCGCCTCTCCGTTTCGCGCCATGGCATGGCCGTCGACAATGGTCGATGCCGTGGTGGGCTCGCCCGGCACGCCAAACAAGACGGACGTGATGTCGCCCGTCGTCGCTGTGACCGCCGTCATTCCGAGCAGGAACGCGAAGGCCTCCACTGCGGACATCTTGAAAATGAAAGGCAACATCAAGGCCATGGCCGTCGGCCCACCGAGGCCGGGCAGAATACCGACGACAAAGCCCACCGCGATCCCGATGATCATCAGGCTGAAGGTCGACCAGTTAAAAACCTGAAGCAGACCGGCGAATAATGCGGTGAACATTTCAAACATCGCGGCCTAAATCCTCCAAACAGGGTTCGTCGGGATACCCGCACAGTGTTGCCGGTCCATGGATTAGCGGAGCTAGTTGTAAAGAATGTCCTTGAGTTTGCCCACTATCGCCGGGTCGAGCTTGAACAGAGCCGAGATGTCCTTCTCGATGACATCGGCGGGTACCGGATCGACATTGAGTTTTGATTTTTTCGCGTCCGAGAGGAACTCAGGATCCTTGAGGGTGTCCTCAAAGGCTTTGCGCAACAATTGAACCCGATCCTTCGGGGTTCCCGGCGGGAGCGTGTAGGTGCGAACAATATCGCTGTCGCTGTGGATGCCGACGTCGATCATTTTGCGGCCTTCGTCGGTCTTGGCGAGCTTGATCGCCTGCGGAACCTGGGACAGGTCAGGATGGGTTCGGCGATTGGCCTGTAGGACGACGACTGCGTCGCCGCTGTCTAACGCTTTCCGCCAGGTAACGCTGACGGAATCCCAACCCCAACATCCACCGGCGACCTCGCCGCTCTCCGCGGCCAACCTGACGTCGGCAGTGCCTTTGTAGCCGGTGACAAGCTGGATCGGCAAACCCAATGCCACTTTAAAGATCCGGGTCGCGTTGTCCGGCGTCGAGGTGCCGGGAGCGATACCCCCCATTTTGACCGGCGTCTTTGACGCCATCCAGTTCTCTACGCTCGTAATACCGCTGGCTTTGGTCATGGCGCAGACGACGTGATCGGTGATGGGCGCGCCAAGGTACTCGAACTTGCGCGCGTCGAATTCGATTCCTTTTTGTCCGAGAACCTGCCCGAGGAATAATCCGCCGATGAAATGGCCGATGGTGAGACCATCGGGTTTAGCGACCTTGTATAGGTGGTTGGCTGCTATGAGACTGCCGGCGCCGGTCATATTTTCCACGACGATGGCGGGTTGTCCGGGAATGTGCTTGCTCATATGGCGGGAGATAGCGCGGGCATAGGTGTCGAACCCGCCGCCAGCCGAAAACCCGACAACGATCCTAATCGTTTTGCCTTTGTAGAAATCATCCACAGATGCTGCGGTGGCCGGCGCCAAACCAATCAGCAGGGCTAGAGCTAACAGTGAAAATCTTTTGCCCATCGTAGGTATCTCCCTCGCATCGCCTGTGCGGCGCATGCTTGCCCGGTCAAAGTTGGCAGAGGCTATCTGATTGGAGTTGAAAAATCAACGAGATTTTGCCTCCGCTGACCTCCAAAAAGATCCGCTTTGGATAAACTTAAAGATTGTGTTCATAACAGC
>Ga0209887_1000269_pt1 | contig 15504 bp, 13 predicted proteins | sample GWRWN1_30_40_FD_187230 | JGI IMG/M metagenome (GOLD analysis project Ga0209887, IMG submission 187230) | Riverbed sediment microbial communities from areas with no vegetation in Columbia River, Washington, USA - GW-RW N1_30_40 (SPAdes)... | ecosystem: Environmental > Aquatic > Freshwater > River...
GTTATCTTCTGCTTCGGCTGACGGAGAGCAGCTTCGGGGGAATTGCCATGAAATATCTCAGCCTCGTCCTGGTTCTTTGCGGTGTGTCGGGCTTGACCGCAGCGCCCGCACGTGCCTTCGATATCCAAGGCCAAAACGCCAACCTCCAGGATGGCGTAAACCATTTTGGCTCTCCGGCCGACCCCTTCCTGAATCCGGACTTCACCAAGGGAAGCTCTCTCGCCCTGCCCTATATCGGCAACAGCGACAGCGGCTTTATTTCGGATTACGGCAACTCGATACCGATCCCTGGGCCCGGGATCGACCGAGCTGCCCCCGCCTGGTACTGGCCCCGGTAAGCGGGCTTCACCAACACCCATCGCCGAGCTTTATGGCTTGCGCACACATGCGCGGCCGAAATGACATGCGCGCCTAGCGGCGTGCGCGCTTACTTGCAGAGGCCTCGTTGAGGCCGTGGCGCCATTGCGCCGCCCGCGCCAGAGCTGGCAAGCGGACAAAGGAATAACCCCGGCCGGGAGATACCCGACCGGGGCTGGCATTTGCCGGAGAGATAGGTAGTAGGGCTATCTCGTCGTGTATTTAGCTGAGCTTCAACGGCTCAGCGGAGACGGCCTTCTCATGGTGACCGACGCAGCCTCCAAGGCTTAGCGTCGCTGTGATGATGATGGCGCAAGCGATGAAGACGCGCATGTCAATTCCCCCGTTCTCATTGTCGCTTCTGGGGACGACTATATCGATTCTTCGCGGGAAAGCTGTGACACTTTTGACACGCAGCGCACAAAAAGAGCGCCTGCGGCGGTTCCGCCTTATCTGATTTCTCTCGCGCCGCGCTGGGGCTTGGTACCGCTGGGGGGATTCGAACCACCGACCTCTTGATCCACAGTCAAGCGCTCTAACCAACTGAGCTACAGCGGCATTCGCAAAGCCTTCGGGGCGAACCTAAGCGGAGCCAGCACCCGTTGCAAGCGGGGCAGCCCGGGCTTTTGAGCCTGAAGCAGCAGGACTGAAGAAAGTCGAAACGAAAAGGTCTCGGCCCAAGAAAAAGGCCCGGGGCGCGAAGCCCGGGCCTTCTTGCGCGCTACGCTACTACCCTCGAATCTTGTCCGCGACCATGCGCGGGGTCAGGCCGTTACGCCTTCCTGACCGCGTCGAAGGACCGGGCGACTTGGTTCTTGATCGGCTCGGCGGTGTCGGCGGCAATCTTGCTCGTCAGCGCCCTGATCTCGCCCGCCTGATTGGCGAACACGTCGAACTGATGGCGGATGAAGCTCAATTGCAGCTCGACGATCTCGGCGAGGTTCTTGGCGCCGGCGAGGCTTTTGGCGAGGTCGAAGGCGGAATTCAGGTTACGCTGGGCCAGATCGATGAGCTTGCGATTGAAGGCGGTGGCACCCTGGCCAGCGGCATCGAAGGACCGCTCGAGGGCATCGATGGCCTCTTCGAGCGCATCCTTGCCGCGCTCATAGGCCTCGCGGCTCTGGTTCACCGTCTTCTCGGCCAGAGCGCGTACGCTCTCCGGCACGGTGGTGTCGAGCTTGAACGATTCGAAGTCTTTGGCGGCTTTGCGGAAGCTATCGCGCGCCTGCTCGGCGGCGGCTTGTGGGGAATAAGTCTCGCTCATATCAGCACCTCTGCTTGGAATCATTTCGCCTGGGGAATGCGGGTTTGGCCCATTCGGCTAGGGGGGTCCGCCGCACTGTGTTTTGTTGCACTGCAATATAATTGGTGCGCCGCGATAAGACAAGGGTGTGAGGGGCGGCATCAGCACTTTTTTAGCTCTGTCGACGAACTTTCCGGTTTGGCCCTTTGCAAAGCTCCGAATTCGCCTAAATTAGTGGATGAGTCGAGCAAGCGCCCCAAGATTGGGGCGTTCGTGGCGTGTGGCCCTAGCCCAATTCCTTGCGCCAAGGCGCCTGAACGAGCTCTCTCCGGTTGCTTATTGGGGGCCGCTATGGCCGACCTCAGACTGCAAAGGCGCGGCGAAGTGCTGGAAGGGGACCGTGAGGCCCTCGAGCACATCGCCCGCGCGCTTGAGGGGCGGGTGCTCCCCGGACCGGGCTCGGCCGCGCTTCCCAACGCGAGCGAACCGGCCGAGGCGCTTGCTCTCACACCGCACAGCCTGAAGCTTCTGCTCGAGGCGGTGCCGGCGGCGATCGGCATCCTCGTGAGAGGCGGGCTCGTCCACGTCAATAGCGCCTTCGCCTATGCCTTCGGCTATCGCTCGGCGTCCGAGTTCCTCGAAGCCGGAGGCCTCGACGCGGTCCTTGCCAACGGAGCCGCTCTCATCCAACAGGATGGCGCCGAGCGCAGCGCCCCGATCGATGCGCTTACCCGCTCGCGCCGCAGATTGAAGGTCGCCTTCGCCTCGACCCCTCTCGACGCCGAGGGGAACGTCAAGCTGTTACGCCTGATCGATCAGACCAGCCTCGATGAAGAGACGCCGCTTTCCCCGTCATCGTCGGAGGCGACGCCCGCGCCCGAGGAGACGCCGAGGCTCGTGGCCGACGCCGCGACCGGGCGCGTCGACTTCCTCGCCAAGGTCAGCCACGAGGTGCGCACCCCGCTCAACTCGATCATCGGCTTCACCGAGCTGATGTTACAGGAGCGGTTCGGCGCCATCGCCAATCAGCGCTACAAAGGCTATATCGAGGACATTCATCAGAGCGGCCTCTACGCTCTCTCGCTTCTCAACGATCTCCTCGACATCTCCAAGATCGAGGCCGGCAAGTTCGATCTCAATTTCACCGCGGTCGACGTGCCCGATATTGTCGAGGATTGCGCCGGCAGCCTGCAGCCGCTCGCCAACCGCGCGCGCATCGTGCTCAGGACCTCGCTCGCACAAGATCTGCCGTCCGTCGTCGCCGATCCGAGGCGCCTCAAGCAGATCCTCCTCAATCTCCTCACCAACGCCATCAAGTTCACCAAGGAAGGCGGGCAGGTGATCGTGTCGGGCACGCTCGTCGACGGCGAGCTTCGCATAAGGGTGCGCGACAACGGCGTCGGCATGACCAAGGACGAGATCGCCTTTGCCATGCAGCCTTTCCACCAGCTCGACACGGCGCCGCGCAAGCAGACGGGAACGGGCTTAGGCCTTCCCGTCACCAAGGCGCTGGTCGACGCCAACCGCGCCCGCCTCGTGCTGACGAGCGAGCCCGGGGTCGGGACCTCGGCCGATGTGATCTTCCCGGCCGAGCGACTGTTCACCTCCTGAGCTGAGTTTAGGCGCCTCGCCGCGGCCAATGCGCTGTTCTTTGTGCGGCTGCGAAATTTCTGCCACGGTGCAGCATCGTCGCAGGATTATCGCTGAATACACTACCGCTCTGTTGCATGTATTCTTATTGCTTGAACGATTCATACTTGAACACTAGAGATTAGAAGACTTCTAAAGTTGATTAGATTACGATATTCTTGTTGACATCGCCCGCACGCCCGCCCTAAGCGAAGGAAAGCCCCTCTTGGCGCCCGGCCTGGGGGGCTAAGTCTTGGTCCGATACCGGGGCCTTGAACCCTGGCCATTGGAGGAATCGATGCGACTTGGCTTCGCGCGCGCGTCAGCGCTTGCGCTTGTTCTCTCCCTCCTCGCCGCAGCTCATGCTCAGGCCGCAGAGCCCGGCGAGATCAATATCTATTCCTACCGCCAGCCTTATCTCATCACTCCCCTGCTCAAGGAATTCACCGACGAGACCGGCATCAAGGTCAATGTGATCTTCGCCGAGAAGGGCCTCATCGAGCGCATCCAGGCCGAAGGGCGCAACAGCCCGGCCGACGTGCTGCTCACCGTCGATGTCGGCAATCTCACCCAGGCGACCGCGGCCGGCATCGCGCAGCCCATCTCTTCGGCGACGCTCGATGCCGAGATCCCGCAAGCCTATCGCGGCGACGATGGCCAGTGGTTCGGGCTGACGCGCCGCGCCCGCGTGGTCTACGCCTCGAAGGAACGGGTGAAGCAGGACGCCATCACCTATGAGGAGCTCGCCGATCCGAAATGGCGGGGCAAGATCTGCATCCGCTCCGGTCAGCACGTGTACAACGTGGCGCTGATCGCCTCCATGATCGCCCATCACGGCGAGGACTGGACCGAGCAGTGGCTCAAAGGCGTGAAAGCCAATCTCGCGCGGAAGCCCGCCGGCGACGACCGGCTCCAGGTCAAGGGCATCTATGCCGGCGAATGCGACATCGCCATCGGCAATACCTACTACATGGGCGCCATGCTCAAGAACGATAAGGAGCCCGAGCAGAAGGAATGGGCGAACTCCGTCACCATGCTCTTCCCCAACTCGGGCGATCGCGGGACCCATGTCAACGTCTCGGGCGCCGTGGTGGCGAAATACGCCCCGCATAAGGACAACGCGGTCAAGCTCATCGAATTTCTGGCATCCGACAAGGGCCAGGAGATGTATGCCGAGGTGAACAACGAATATCCGGTGAAGGAAGGCGTGCCCTGGTCTCCGCTGGTCAAGTCCTGGGGCGATTTCAAGCCGGACCCGATCTCGCTCAACGAGATTGCCGCGCTTCGCAAGAAAGCGAGCGAGCTCGTCGACAAGGTCGGCTTCGACGAAGGTCCAAGCTCATGAGGGGGCGACGATGAGCTTCTACAAGAAGATCGATAGGCAGGTATTAGGCCGCGCGGGGCAGCGGGCCTACGTTCCGCCCAGAAGCGGTGCGGAGTGGCTGGTCGGCGTCGGTTTCAGATGCTGGCTCGCGGGCTACGACACCGGCGACATCGCCTGCTGGGAGAACGGGTGGAACGAATATGCCCGGGCACTCGGCACCGAGCGAGCGAAGCGCGCCGTGACCGAGCTTGCCTGCTGGGTCAGGGCGGTGCGCGCCACAGCCTCGCGCAAGATCGAATATTATCCCTTCGGCTGCGCGGGCTTCTGCGCCGATGAGTGCATGGCGATCTCGCTGATCGCGGCCTCCCAGCATCACCGCTGCCCGGCGATGCGGGCCTGTGCCCTGGCGCTCACGGGCTCGGACCTGGTGGAGCCCGTGATCGATGCCGCCAACGCCTTTGCCGACGTGCTGCAAGAGGCCGATCAGCGCTTGTCGTCAGAGGCGGTCGCGGCCCTGATGGCCGGCAGGCGCAAGGGAGGCGGGGACGGTCTCACCGAACGCCGCTAAGGGCGAAGCGACGGCCCGTGGCGTCGCGCCCGAGCGCCCTTCTTTACGCCGGCGGCTGGCGCGCCTCAAGGATAGCGGCAATCTCGGCTGGTCGGCGGCGGCCTTCCTCATCTCGCTGATCGCGCTCTTGCCGATCCTCGCCATCGCGCTGATCGCGCTTCAGCCGAGCGGCGATACCTGGCCGCATCTCATCGCCAATGTGCTGCCGGGCGCGTTACGCCGCACGCTCGGGTTGATGGCGGGCGTGGGGGCCTTGAGCCTCCTGATCGGCACAGGCACCGCCTGGCTCGTCACCATGTATCGCTTTCCGGGGCGCCGTTATTTCCAATGGCTGCTTCTCCTGCCGCTGGCGATCCCGACCTACATCATCGCCTATTGCTATCTCGAGCTGCTCGACTATTCGGGGGTGGTGCAGACCGCCTTGCGCGATCTTTTCGGCTGGCATGACGCACGGAGCTATTGGTTCCCCGACATTCGCAGCCTGGGGGGCGCGATCCTGGTGATGAGCGCGGTGCTCTACCCTTACGTCTACATCACCGCGCGGGCGAGCTTCATCGCGCAATCGGTGTGCGTGCTGGAGGTGAGCCGCACGCTGGGACGCACTGCGTCGGAGACCTTCTGGCAGGTCGCTCTGCCGCTGGCCAGGCCTGCGCTTGCCGCGGGCGTCGCGCTCGCGCTCATGGAGACGCTAAACGACATCGGCGCGGTCGAGTTCTTCGGGGTGAGAACGTTGACGGTCGCCGTCTACGACACCTGGCTCGACCGCAACGACCTTGCCGGCGCGGCGCAAATCGCCTGCGTCATGCTGCTCTTCGTGTTTGCGCTGCTCCTGTTCGAGCTGGCGCTCCGGGCTAAGCGCCGCTTCCACCACACGACCGGCAAATACCGCGACTTGCCGGAGGACAGGCTCGGGGGCTCTCGCGGCGCGCTTGCGGCGCTCGCTTGCGCGCTGCCCGTATTGTTCGGCTTCGTGCTCCCGGCGGGCGTGCTCCTCCATGACGCTGTGGTGCATGTGGCGGCGGGGTTAGCGCCGGCGTTTTGGCAAGCCGCGCTGAACAGCCTTCTCTTAGCTGCGGCGGCCGCAAGTCTCGCGGTCGGTTTCGCCGTGGTATTGGCTTACGCGCGGCGGCAAACGCGCTCCAAGCTCATTCAGGCTGCGAGCACCCTCCCCGCCATCAGCTACGCGGTTCCCGGCACCGTGCTCGCCATCGGCCTCCTCATTCCGCTGGCAGGCCTCGACAACTTCGTCGATTCCCTGATGCGGTCCCTGTTCGGGGTCTCCACGGGGCTCCTCCTCTCAGGCACCGCTTTTGCCATCGTGCTGGCCTACACCATCCGCTTCCTCGCCGCCTCGCTCGGCGCGATGGAGGCAGGCTTGAGCAAGGTGTCCCGCAATATCGATGCCGCGGCGCGGACGCTCGGCGCGACGATCAGCGAGATGCTGTTCAAGGTGCATCTGCCCCTGCTCAGGCCGGCGCTCGGCGCCGCTGCGCTGCTCGTCTTCGTGGATTCGATGAAGGAGCTGCCGGCGACGCTCCTGCTCAGGCCGTTCAACTTCGATACCCTCGCCACGCAGGTCTTCACTCTCGTCTCGCTCTATCGCTACGAGGAGGCAGGGCTTTCCGCGCTCACCATCGTTCTCGTCAGCCTTGCCCCTGTCCTTCTGCTTCACGGGGTCATCGTGGGAAGCCGGCCGGGAGCCTCGATGAGTCGCCGCGCCGCGCCCGAAACAGGCCCTGAATGGGCCCTCCCCATCTCTTGATCGCCCGATAAAATGCGGGAGTTGGTCTCGCTATCTCGGTTCAATCGGGCTAGAAAGACGGGGTCTTAAAATAATGGGAAATGGCCGGGCCTTGGCTTGGAAGGCCCGCGCCGGGAACGGGTGGGTAGGGACGGCATGAAGCCTCGCCAAATCCCTTGGAAATGGCTTCTTCTCGGCCTCATTGTCCTTCTCCTTGTCGGCCTTGCGATCCTGCCGCGGCAGTTCGGTGATTCGTCGCTACTCGCAAGTCGCGTAACCGACGCCTTGTCGGCCTGGACCGGCGGAGAGGTCAAGCTTACCGGGCCTTTGCGCGTGCACTACTTCCCCGATGTCTCGATCAAGAGCGGGTTTGAGCTCAGCAACGCCTCGCGCCTGCCGCTGGTGAAGACCATCACCGCCAGCGACGCCAAGATCTCGCTCGATCTCACCGAGCTTCTCTTTGGCCGCATCAGGGTCGATGCCTTGCGGCTGCTCAAGCCGGAGATCGCGCTAAAAGAGGTTCCGTCGCTCGTCATGGGGCCCGACCAGACGCTGGAGGCGCGGGTGGCTAACCTGCTCAGCGGCGCACCGGTCGGCGTGATCCGTCTGCGCGACGGCACAATCCACATGCTTACAGCTTCGGGCACAGAGGCGATCACTAAGATTGATGCGCGTTTCGACGCAAGCTCCGGTACTGGCGCGATGTCAAGTTTCGGCTCCTTCACACTCAGGAATGAAACCGTTGGCTTTGCCTTCGATTGCGGCGCGCCCTCCCAGACGGCGGGCGGCCTCCGCATTCCGGTCAGTCTCACCCTCACCTCAACGCCGGTGACGGCCAAGGTCACAGGCACCGCCTCGTTCGCCAACGGGCTTCAGCTCGATGGCGATGTGCAAGCCGACATGGCAAGTGCGCGCCGGTTTCTAAGATGGGCTGGCATCGCGCTGCCAGAGGGGCAAAGCCTGCAAGGTCTATCAGCAGCGGGCATGGCGCATTGGAACGGGGCGACGCTTACCTTCGACGACGGCTCTTTCACGCTTGACGGCAATACGGCAGTCGGCCTCCTCGCCGTCACGCCGGGGATACGCCCGCGCGTCGACGGAACGCTCGCCTTCGACCGGCTCGCGCTCGATCCCTATATCGGGGGCAGCAGGCCGGCGGAGCCCCTGGCCGCGCAAGTCGCGCTCCTCGATCGGGCGCTCCTCAAATATTTCGATGCCGACCTGCGCATCTCGGCAGCCGAGATCACCGCCCCCGCTATCACGCTCGGGCGAGGCGGGTTCACCATCAGCGCCAAACAGGGCCTAATCGCGAGCGAGGTGGGCGAGCTTGAGCTTTGCGGCGGCTCGGCGGGGGGCCGTATCGGCATCGACCTGTCGCAAGACGTGCCGAAAGCCACCTTCACGGCGAGCGCTTTCGACGTGCCGGTCGACGGCTGCCTCCAGCCCCTGGCGCTCAATGTGCCGTTCAATGGGGTTGGCACCCTGAAGGCCGAGCTCACGACCGAGGGCCGCGATTACAACGAGTTGGTCAGGGGTCTTGGCGGCGCAATCAAGGTTAATGCGCGAAACGGAGCCGTGCCGGTCGATTTCACCCGCCTGCTCACGGTGGCGGCCCCCCTGGACGGCGAAGGTTGGAGCCGCAACAGCGTCACTTTGTTCGATTCTCTCAATGCCGATTGCCGCCTCGGTGCCGGCCATATTTGGTGCGACATGTTCAACATGCAAACACGCCGCGGGTTGATTTCCGGGTCCGGGGACGTCGATCTGGCACAGCAGACGCTCGATTGGAGTCTGTTTGTCGCCAATCACGCTGCACCGTTGAAGGCTTCGCAGCTCAGCACGGAGACCCCGCCGCGGATCTCCATAAGCGGGTCCCTATCGCAACCGATGATCCGGAGAGCAGACCGCCCAACCCTTGGCGGGGGGTCGGCGCAGACAAGCCCGGCAACCACCCAGATTTCGCCGCGCTGATCCTCGCGGGAGATGTCTTCGACTGAGAGCACGACGGTGTCCGGGCAACTCAATCGCCAACTTTGCGGAATTCTCGGCACGGCAGGGGCGCTTGGCCAGCGCTGCGGGCTTGCGTCAGTCCTTGCCGCTTGCGTTATCGCTTCGGCCGGCGCCCGGGCGGAGGATATGCTCAGCATCGCGACCTGGGGCGGCGCCTATGGTCAATCGCAGGAGATCGCTTATTTCGAGCCGTTCGCCAAGGAAACCGGCACCAAAATCGCGACCGAGATCTATGACGGCACGCTCGCCAAGATCAAGCAGATGATCGGTAGCGACGAATCCGAAGTCGATGTGGTGGATGTCTCCGCGGCGACGCTCGGCACCCTTTGCAACGACGGGCTGCTTGAGCCGATCGAAGCTTCCAGTCTCGGCGCGGCGCCCGGCGGAGAGAGTGCGGAACAGGACTTTTACTCCGGCGCTCTTTCCTCTTGCGGTGTGGCCAGCGTCGCGTGGTCGACGGCGATTGCCTTCGACCGCCAGGCCTTGAGCAAGAACCAGCCCTCTGAGATCGCCGCCCTTCTCGATACGAAGCGCTTCCCCGGCAAGCGGTCGTTGCCCGACACTGCCCGTTATACGCTCGAGCTTGCCCTGCTCGCGGACGGGGTGGATCCGGCTAACGTCTATACCGAGCTTGCGACTCCCGCCGGGGTGGACCGCGCTTTTCAGGCTCTCGACAAAGTCAAGGGCGACATCTTCTGGTGGGACAATGCGCAGGAACCGATCACCTGGCTGCTGGAGAAGAAGGTGAGCATGGCGGCGGGTTATAGCGGCCGCATCTTCCTCGCCGCCGTCGGCGACCGCCAGCGGGTCGGCGTGATATGGGACGGCCAGATCTACGATCTCGACCTCTGGGCCATCCCCAAGAGCGCAAAGAACAAGGACGGCGCCAAGCGCTTCATCATCTTCGCCACGGACCCCGCGCGGCTTGCGGCGCAAGCACAGCTGATCGCTTATGGCCCGATGCGAAAATCGGCGCTTTCGCTGGTCGGCAAGCATCCCGTCATCGATGTCGAGATGAAGGACTTTCTCCCCACCGCGCCGGACAATTTCAAGAAGGCGCTTAAGTTCGACGACGCGTGGTGGACCGCGCACAACGACGAGCTGCAAAAACGCTTCGAGGAATGGCGCGGGCCGCTCTCGCCCGGCCAGGGCAAGCCACCGATCGAAGTCAAGGCGCCGGAGGCGGAGCCGGCGCCGGGGGCCACTCAGGCGCTTCCCTGAAGACCGTTAAGCGTGCGCGCTTGCGCCATACCGGATTGATAGAGCGGTAGAATCCCGCGCACGTCTCGCAACAGCGCCCACGCTCGTATCCGCGAACCGCCCTCCTCTTGCGCGCGGGTCAGTGTTGCATGCGCCACACGTCAAGCCGTAAGGCCTTCCGCCGGCGCAAAAAGAAAATGCGGGTAAGGCTGAACTCCCGTTTGCGTTGTCTGTCGTCTTCATGTCATGCTTATCGGCGGAGAGAGTCCTTTGGGTGCAACACCCGCGGACATCCCTCTTACACAGGATGCACGACCAAAGAGGCCGATGCCGCCTTGGCGAGCCGGTTCCCGGTTCAACCATCAAGGCTGGCAGATGATGCAGCCAAGCACTGCCGGAGCGGGGCCGGCAGTGCACTTTGGTGAAGCCCAAGCAAATCTCAGAACGGCCGGTAGAGCCCGAGCGCGACATAGAAGCTCGGGTCGTCTTCCAGATAGTTGCCGGTGAAGCCGCCTGAGAGGGTCACCTCCATATCGCGGAAATTCGCCCGCACGAAACCGCCGCCGCGGCCTGCATCGTATTCCTCATTGCCGAGCGCGCCGCCTTCGAGGCCGAGCGAAAATCGCTCGCGCAGACGATAGCCGAGCCGCGCCAGCGCCCAATATTCCTGGAAGGCGGTGCCGTAAGTCGCGTCAGCCGAGAGAAACATTCTCTCGGAGAGATCGAGCCAGCTCTCAGTTTGCAGCCTTAAGCCGAGTGCGCTGCCTTGTACCGAGTTGTTCGGGTCGTGCGGGACGATATGCTGGTCCTCCGCCTCGATGCCGGCAAACAGCTTGAGGATGAGACGCCCGGGCCGGAACTGGTAACCGACCAGCGCCGCGAGAAAGGCGTCCTGGCCATCGAAGGTCGTCGGCACATGGACGCCATCGACGCGAAGCGTGCCCTCGTAATCGTAGCGGCCATAGGCGCCCACGGCGCGGAGGCGCCAGCCCTTCTCGTAAAGTTCCGCCTTGCCGAAGGCATAGCCGCCGCCCACATAGCCGCTAGCGTAGTTGTCGCTCACTTCGAAGCCGGTGAAATATTCGGTGCGGGGGGCATCAGGCGCTGCGGACGCCGCCGAAGCGGACAGGCCGAGGCCAAGGAACAAAAGTCCTCCCGCCCCGCTTACGCGCAGCCAAGTCCTGAAGCCTCTGTCGACACCACCCAGCACAGCGAAAACTCGCCCGCCGCATCGGGTCGACTATGCTGCATCTTTTGCGCGAGACCTAAGGAAGGTTTAGCAACGGCATGGCTTGCAACTCGATGCACTTCAATTTTAGGTGGAAGTCTTCAACTTGAGGCCGCAAAAGCCGTGCTTTGTTCACCACAGCGCAGGAAGAAATGAGACCCGAACGATTCGACACTTGGCTCACGGTCGATCGGAAGGGCCTCTATTGCCGGCCGGGCGGCTTCCACATCGACCCTTATGGCGGGGCCAAGCGCGCGGTCATCACCCACGGCCATTCCGACCATGCCAGGCCCGGGCACGACCATGTGCTGGCGACACAAGAGACGCTTGCCGTCATGACCACGCGGCTCGGCACGCCGGCGCGGCTGAGCGCTCAGAATGTGGCCTATGGCGAGACGCACACCATCGGCGATGTGGCGGTTACGCTCGTTCCCGCCGGCCATGTGCTCGGCAGCGCGCAAGTGCTGATCGAGTGGAAGGGCACCCGCGTCGTGGTCTCCGGCGACTATAAGCGGAGCGCCGACCCTACCTGCGCGCCGTTCGAGCTCGTCCCCTGTCATCTCTTCATCACCGAGGCGACCTTTGCGCTGCCGGTGTTTCAGCACGGCGAGGCGGCCGAGGAGGTGGCGAAGCTCCTCAAGTCGCGCGCGCAGTTCCCGGAACGCGCGCACGTGGTCGGCGTCTATGGTCTCGGCAAATGCCAGCGGGTGATCGCGCTTCTGCGCGAGGCGGGATACGAGCAGCCGATCTATCTGCATGGCGCGCTTGCCGCGTGCTGTGCGCTGTACGAATCCTTCGGCGTGCGCCTCGGCGCGCTGAAACCCGCCACCGGCGCCAAGCGGGAAGACCTCAAGGGCGAGATCGTGCTCGCGCCGCCCTCGGCAATAGCCGATCGCTGGTCGCGGCGGCTTCCCGATCCGGTCACCGCTTTCGCCTCCGGCTGGATGCGGGTCCGCGCGCGGGCGCGCCAGCAGGGCATCGAGCTTCCGCTGGTGATCTCCGATCATGCCGACTGGCGCGAGCTGACTGAGACCATCGCCGAGACCGGCGCCGAGGAGGTGTGGGTGACCCATGGGCGCGAGGATGCTCTGCTCCACCACATCCAGACGACGGGCCGAAGGGGCCGCGCGCTCGCGCTGATCGGCCGCGAGGACGAGGACCAGTGAAGGCCTTCGCGGAGCTTCTCGACCGGCTCGCTTACACGCCGTCGCGCAACGACAAGCTTCGCTTGCTTGCCGACTATTTCGCTTCCGCACCCGACCCCGACCGGGGATTCGCGCTTGCCGCGCTCACCGATGGCCTCTTCTTCAGGCTGCCGCTGCGGCGCATCCTGACCGAGTTGCTCGGTCCGCGCGTCGATCCTGTGCTGTTCGACCTGTCGCGCGACTATGTGGGGGACACGGCAGAGACCGTCGCACTCATCTGGCCGGGCGGCGTGACGGGTTCTAAGCCGCCCCGGCTCGCCGCGATCGTCGAGGTGTTGCAGTCGGCACCCCCGGCGCAAGTCCCTGCCCTCCTCGCCAATTGGCTCGATCAGCTCGATGCCACCGGGCGCTGGGCGCTACTCAAGCTCATGACCGGCGCGCTCAGAGTCGGCGTCTCGGCCAGGCTCGCCAAGACGGCGCTTGCCGAGTGGTCGGGCGTGCCACTCTCAGATATCGAGGAAGTGTGGCATTGCGTCGATCCGCCCTACGGGGAGCTGTTGGCATGGCTTTCCGGGACAGGGCCGCGGCCCGAGGTCGGCACGCGGGCGACCTTCAGGCCGCTGATGCTGTCGCATCAAATCGAGGACAAGGAGCTTCAGTCGATCGCGCCAGAGGACTTCGTCGCCGAATGGAAATGGGACGGCATTCGCGTGCAGGCTGCCCATCAAGGCGGCGAGAAGCGGCTCTTTTCGAGGACCGGCGACGATATCTCGGGCGCCTTTCCCGATGTGGTCGAGGCTCTTCCCGAAGGCGTGGTGCTCGACGGCGAGTTGCTGGTGGTGCGCGAGGGCGAGGTTGCACCGTTCAACGATCTTCAGCAGCGGCTCAATCGCAAGAGCGTGACGGCGGCCATGCTCAAGTCGCACCCGGCCCATATCCGCCTCTACGATATGTTGTTCGAGGGGGGCGAGGATCTTCGCGCGCTCCCCTTCATTGCGCGCCGCGCGCGGCTCGAGGCCTGGCACAAGACACATGCCCCGCGCCGCACCGATATTTCCGGCATCATCGACTTCGCCTCGGTCAAAGAGCTCGAGACGCTGTGGGCTGGCGCGCGCGAGACCGGCATCGAAGGGCTGATGCTGAAGCGCCGCGACAGCCCTTACATCGCCGGCCGCCCCAAGGGCCATTGGTACAAATGGAAACGGGCGCCGCTCGTCATCGATGCCGTGCTGATGTATGCACAAAGGGGGAGCGGCAAGCGCTCGTCCTATTATTCCGATTACACGTTCGGCGCCTGGCGCGACGGCGACGCCGGGGAGCCCGAGCTGGTGCCGGTCGGCAAGTCCTATTTCGGCTTCACCGACGAGGAGCTGAAGGAACTCGATGCTTTCGTGCGCAATCATACCGTGGACAGCTTCGGGCCGGTGCGCCAGGTCGAGCCCAAGCTCGTATTCGAAGTCGCCTTCGATTCGGTGCACCGCTCGACCCGGCACAAATCGGGCGTCGCCATGCGCTTTCCGCGCATCCACCGCATCCGCTGGGACAAGCCGGCGGGCGAGGCCGACCGGCTGGAGACGCTTGCCGCGATGATCGTGGAATAGCGGAAGTTGGCGCAAATGAGCCATGAAGCGTCGGGGCACGATGTCGCCGGCCTCACCTGGGACCAGGTCAAGGAGCGGCTTGCCGGAGGCGCCGCGGCGATCCTGCCGATCGGGGCCGGCGCCAAGCAGCATGGCCTCCATATGACGATGGCCACCGACCAGGTGTTCGCGGAGTATTTTTCCCGCGCGCTCGCCGGGAGGATCGATGCGCTGATATGGCCGACGCTCACCTACGGAGCCTATCCGGCCTTCGTTGCCTATGCGGGGAGCGTCAGCCTCTCCAATGCGACTTTCCAAGCCGTGGTCACCGAGATCGCCGACTCCCTCTTAGGGTTCGGCGCCCGGCGCGTGCTCATCCTCGACACCGGCCTCAGCACCATTGCGCCGGTCGATGCGGCCATACGCGCTTCACACGACCCTTCGCTGATCCGTCACTTGAAGGTGTTCGCCGGGCCGCGCTTTCGGGAAACGGTCCGCAAGCTTCAGGGGCAGCCTTATGGAAGCCATGCCGATGAGATGGAGACGTCGCTGATGCTGGCGATTGCGCCGGAGCTGGTTGACATGGCACGGGCCGCGCCCTGTCCCTTTTCGCCCACGGGGCCGTCACCAGGAGCGCTCTCGCCCGACGACCCGTCGTCGCCCACCTACGCGCCGAGCGGCAGCTTCGGCGACCCCACGCTCGCCTCGGCGGATAAGGGTTCGCAGTTGCTCGCCGCGATCCTCGACGATCTGATGGAAATGGCGACTTAGCCCCGGGGGCGTCACACGGAGTGGGCGTGGTCGCCGGCCGCGGCCGCCCGCTGGCAAATTGAGGGACAATCCCTAAATAAGGGTGCAGTTTCGCGCGACCATCAAGAGGCGTTGCATGTTCACCCGAACCTTGACCCTGTTGACCCTTGCCGCTCTGTCCGTCGCCTTCCTTCCGAGAGAGGCGCTCGCTCAGGACCTCGCCATTTGCTTCTTCACGGCCGAGCGGGTGGCCAATGGCGAGAGGGTCGAAGACGAGGACAAACGCGCAGGTCACGAGGCCTGCCAGCGCGCTCTCGCGCAGACCTCAAGCATCGTGCAGAAATATCAGATTCAAGAAGCTGATTTCGAAATCGTGGGGCGCCCGCCCAAAACAGCGAACTGAGGCGCTTCGAGCGCCTAGGCCACGCGTGCCTTGGTCGGCTGGACGACAATCGAGCCTTTGTCGCCCCGGATGATCTCCTCGTCGGCGAGCTTGAAATTCTCCATGCGCACCGTGTGGTAGCGGTCGAAATAGGCCTTGAGCGGCTTCTCGATGGCTTTGTCGTAGTCGGGCCGCGCCACATGGGTCGCGCCCTGCACCACCTTCACCACCTTGCCGTTCTTAACGATCAGCTCGCCGTTTTTGAACACGAGCTCGGGCTTGGCGAACATCGCCTCGCGGTCTGGGTCGTCGCGATAGACGGTGATGTCGCCTGAAGCGCCCGCGCC
>Ga0209887_1000272_pt1 | contig 15363 bp, 15 predicted proteins | sample GWRWN1_30_40_FD_187230 | JGI IMG/M metagenome (GOLD analysis project Ga0209887, IMG submission 187230) | Riverbed sediment microbial communities from areas with no vegetation in Columbia River, Washington, USA - GW-RW N1_30_40 (SPAdes)... | ecosystem: Environmental > Aquatic > Freshwater > River...
TGGCGAAATACCTCGACCATCGGATTCGCCAGCGAATCGGGACGCAGAAGCCCTATCCGTGGAACCTTCGCCGGCTGCTGCGCCATCGCCGCCGCCCCACACATCGCGAATGTGACAACGACAGTGATAACCCCCGCCCATTTTGGATTTTTGATTTTGGATTTTCGATTGGCGGAGTGGGAATCCAAGAATCGAATCCCAAAAATCTCGTTCATGTGTTTGACTCCCTTAATCGAAAATCGGCAATCTAAAATCGAAAATGTCATCTTATGACTCTGTCCGCTCTCGCCAGCACATTCGGCGGTATTGTCAGGTTGAGTGCTTTTGCCGTTTTGAGATTAATGATGAACTCAAATTTCATAGGCTGCTCCACAGGAAGTTCGGCGGGATTCGCGCCTTTTAGAATCTTATCCACATAGACCGCAACGCGCCGGTAAGATTCGGCGGTGCTGGGGCCATAAGCTAGGAGGCAGCCCTGCTCTGCCCACGTCCCACCCATCGCTATCGCCGGCAATTGACGCTGAGCAGCAAGCTCGACAATTCGTTTTCTATGAAGGTTCAGGAAGCCAGATCCCGGGATAATGACAGCATCGGCACGCTTGCTTCTTGCCGTGTCAAATGCGCTCTCCAGCTCGTCCGGCGCGCGCACCTGAAAAACCAACAGTTGCACGCCCAAAGACCGCGCAGTGCCGTCCATGTGTTTGAAATACAGTTTCCAATTTGGACTGGCCGAATACGCTAACACAGCCACCAGAGAAGCTTTGGGAATAGCTTCCTTTGCCAGCTCTAGTAGTTTTCCACTCAACTCCGGCGCGAGACTGGATATCCCCGTAATATTTCCACCGGGGCGCGCCAGGCTGGCGACAAATCCTAACTCAACCGCATCACTCACACCCGTCATGACGATGGGAATCGTCGTAGTCGCGTTCTTAACCGTCTGGACGGTCGAATACCCGCCGGAGGTTACAATGACATCGACCTTAAGACGGACGAGTTCGTTAGCAAATTCGGGTAGCCGGTCGAACTTTTCTTGAGCGAACCGCCACTCGATCGCTATCGTTTGTCCTTCGATGTAACCGAGTGACTGCAAACCCTGCAGGAACGCTTTTTCACCGCCTCCAGCACTGGAGCGTGTAGCTAGATAGCCGATACGCGGTACCTTCTTCCTCTGCTGCGCGTAGGCGAGGTGGACGGAGGCCAGAATGAAAGCAGTGAGCATGATCAGCGGGAATTTAGGCCGCATCACTTTGCTCCTTCCCGTCACCGTAATCTCTCCGAGTGGGAGACAGTGGGAGGGGAAAATCTCAACTCAAACCATTAATCAAAAGCGTTTCATCAGCGAGTTTTCCTATGGCAACCTATAAGAGCATGAACAATGCCATAACCAGCATTCTGATAGGCAAATTGAACGCCGTGAATTCATGGAGGAATTCCTTACATAGGAAGCTCGCAACTGTGTTGAATCCGAATAGGGTGCATCAAATCAGCTACAGGGAGTAGCAAATTTGATGCACCTGCCCTGATATCAACTGGACACTGGGTTGGATATCGACATCGCACCGTCGAACTCCTCTTCCCTGACACAGTCCCAAAAAAACATTAGCCCGACCGGGAAGAAACCGGTCGGGCCAATAAGTTGCTGATCGCTGCTGCTGCCAGGACCTGGCCGGCAACGTTCCGGATTTATGTCTATCGGGCAGCTCGCTTATCCCACAGTCGCTGATTCCTCGTCAACCGCGATCTTGTGCCCGGCTTGCGCAAATTGTCCGGTGGCCCGTAGCTATCCAAAACGGGGATTTGCTCGCGCCAAGACGCCAAGAACGCGCTTTGTCATTTCGACCGAAGGGAGAAATCTTTCGTTACATCCCTCGCATTCGCTCGGGATGACGGGCCTCAGCCCGTCACTTTGCGGCCTTTGCGCCTTTGCGCGAGATATTCCGAGTCTTGGTTGCGGCTTTGCCGCGCTAGGTTTTCTGCGGTTAGCACCCAAAAGCTGCGAACGTTTTCCCTTCCCTTGACACGCTAACTGGGCTGCACTATGGCTGTTAAAAAACGAATCGAGGCATGGTTCATGAGCATTCGAGGAAAAACCGCAATCGTTGGCATCGGCGAGACACCCACCGATCGGTTGGGCAGCAAACCGGGCGAGCCACGCAAATCTACCGCCGAGTATCTGGCGTGGGCCGCGCGCCTCGCCATGGACGACGCCGGGTTAACCAAAAAAGACTTCGACGACCAGGGGCTCGCCGCCATCTATACGACCAATCATTCGCAGCCGTTCTGGCCTGAGGAAGTCGCGGCGATCTTGGGAATTACGCCAGGCGTTTCTCTCGCCGGCGGCAACGGCGGCGCCAGCTCGGTCTCGCTGCTGGGCCACGCCGCGGCGGCAATCACCGCCGGCCTCTGTGATCTTGTGTTGGTGATCGCTGCGGCCGCGCCGTTTAGCGAACGCGGCGGTCACCGCGGCGCATCCGCCGACACCCGCGACTACGAAATGCCCTTCGGGGTCATGGGACCGAACTGCAAAATCTCCTTCGTCATGAGCCGATACATGCATGAGTCGGGGATGACGGAAGAGCACTTCGGCAAGATCGCCGTCACCGGACGCTATCACGCATCGCTCAATCCCAACGCCTATCTAAGAAAGCCGATCACCATCGAAGATTACAAAAAGTCGCGCCTGATTTCAGATCCGATCCGGCTTTTCGACTGCGTGATGCCGGCCAACGGCGGCAAGGCCTATATCATGACTTCTGCGGAACGCGCCACGAGCATGCGCAAGCCGCCCGTGTATCTCTTGGGCTGGGGGGAGTGTAACAACGCGAGCTTCGGGCCGCGCTATCGCGCCAACCCGTTGATTACGGGCATTACGCAAGCCGGGAAACGGTCCTTTGATATGGCCGGCGTCACCCATAAGGATATTCGCTGTCTCAATCTCTATGACGATTACATTCCCATCGTGATGATCCAGATCGAAGATTTAGGATTCTGTGGCAGAAACGACAAAGCGTTCTTTGAAAAGACCGACTTCACATTCAAAGGCGATCTGCCGATCCAGACCAGCGGGGGCATGATCAACTGCGGCCAACCGTCGACGACGGGCGGCATGCTGCACGTGATCGAAACCGTGCGCCAGATCCGCGGCGAAGGCGGCGAACGGCAGGTACCGAATGTTAAATTTGGTATTGCGACCGGCGTCGGAGCTGTGAACTACGGCAAGAATTTCGGCTGCACCGCTGCGGCGATTCTGGGGAGCGAGGTCTGATCAAAGGAAAGGCCAAGCTCGAAATTCGAATTTCGAAATCCGAAGCACGAAACAATTTCAAATGACAAAATATCCAATGTTCTAAACAAACTCGATTCGGACTTGAGTTTTGGATTTTACTATTTCGAATTTTGAATTTGTTTCGGATTTCGAGCTTCGGATTTCGAATTTTGCTAGTGATTGGTGGTTAACAACTTGAAAGTTGAGAGTTAAAAATGACGGATGAGAACAAGGCGATAAAAAAACCGTTACCGGAGATCACTCCCGTCAACCAACCTTTTTGGGACGGCGCCAAAGCCGGCAAGCTCATGATGCAGAAGTGCCAGAACTGCGGCACGTGGGTCTTTTGCCCGCGGCCGGTTTGCGGCGATTGCGCCAGCGACAAACTCGAATGGGTACAGGTCAGCGGCAGGGGCAAAATTTTTTCCTTCACCGTGATTCGCGAAGTCGTCGGCCAAGCGTTGCGCGGCTTCGCGCCAGACATTCCCTACGTCACCGCATGGATCGACCTGGATGAAGGGCCGAGATTCTGCAGCAACATCACCGGCTGTCCGATCGATAAGGTCCACATCGACATGCCGGTGGAAGTGATATTCGAAGACAGTGGCGACGGGATTATGCTACCGAAATTTAAACCCTGCTCAAGCCGCTGAATAGGCATAGATATTTCGCCGATCGCCCTGAGCAATGTCGAAGGGTGCGCTCAATCGTCACGCTTCAGTTGGCTTATGGCGTATGGCTTATAGCGTATGGTTCGCAGGTTCCAACTATATGCCATAAGCTATCAGCCATATGCGAAGTACGCGCGCCTCGCATCTGATGCTTTTTGAGCGGCTTGAAAGTTAGTTTGAAAAGAGAATTAAATGAAAAAACTTTTAGGTTTACTTGTGATCAGCGGTGCGGTCACAGCCGCGCTATTTTTTCTTACCAGCCTCGCCCGCACCGGAGGAAACTCAGCAACTCAGGCTATCACGTTGAAGCCGGGCTCGGCCATTCAAGAAGGCTCCTTTGTTTCCATCGAGTACACTCTCACCGATGACACCGGGAAAGTCATCGATTCCAGCGTCGGCAAGGAGCCTTTGACCTACCTCCACGGCAGCGGACAGATCGTTCCGGGTCTTGAAAAGGAGCTGACGGGACTGAAAGTCGGCGATCAGAAGAAAATAGTCGTCAAGCCCGAAGACGGTTATCGCAGTGACCCGAACGCCTTCCAGGAAATTCCCAAAGATAAGCTCCCGCCTGAGGCGCAAAAAGTAGGAACGATGCTGGCAACCAAAGGCCCTCAGGGGGAAACAATCGCCATGCGCGTCCATCAAGTCAAAGAGAAGACTGTCGTGGTCGACTTCAACAACCCGCTGGCGGGAAAGACCCTCAACTTCGACGTCAAGGTGACCGACATACAAACAACCGGGCGATGAAATATCCCCCTGACTCTCTGCGCTGGTCGCCCGTCGACCCACGCAAATCTCCCCTGGCCCCTCTTTTTCAAAGAGGGGTAGTGCTAAGGGACGAGCGGAATTATAAGAACAGCGTGCAAAAAAATCCCCTTTAAACACTCCATTTCGACTCATGGCTCCAAAGTTTTTCTACGGCTATATTATCCTCGCGCTCTGCTTCGTCAACATGGTGGTGATGCGCGGCGTCAATGGCGCCTTCAGCGTCTACTACCTTGCCCTGTTGGAGACCTTTGGCTGGTCGCACAGCGAAGGCGCCAGCATCGCATCGGTGAATTTTCTGGTTTACGCCCTGGCAGCGCCGTTTGTCGGATTCGCCTTCGATCACTTTGGGCCTCGATTCTTGATGCCTTTGGGCGGGGCTCTGGTGGGAGTTGGATTGCTGCTTTCGGGTTTCGGCAACTCCCTCTGGAATCTGTACTTATCCTTCGGCTTGATCACAGCTCTGGGTCAAGGGGCACTCGGATTCGTCGGGCACAACGCGCTGATCTCCTTTTGGTTTGTCCGCCGCCGCGCCACCGCCATCGGCATCGCCAGCATGGGGCAAGGATTGGGCGCGTTGATCATGATCCCACTGACGGAGTTTCTCATCAGTCGAATCGGATGGCGTCTGACCTTTATGGCGACGGCTGGTTTGATTCTCCTTGCGGTGGTTCCTGCGAATGCCCTCTTGCAGCGCCGCGACCCGCAAGAGATGGGACAACTTCCCGACGGCGACAGCGCCCCCGCGTCAGATCATTCCGGCCCACACGCACAGAAGTCCGCCACGCAGTTGGATTGGATGCTACGCGCTGCGGTCTTGTCCTTTCCATTCTGGTGTATCACCGTCGGCCACCTGGCGCTGGGAACCGCGCTCTTCATGATCAACACGCATATCGTGGCTCACTTGGTGTCGCTAGGGTTTGACAAGCTGGTGGCTGCTTTCGTCGCTGGATTGATCGGATTCGTGAGAATCGGCGGGACGGTTATCTGGGGATTGGTCTCCGACAAGCTTGGACGCGACTGTACCTACGGGGTCGCGATTCTGGTGACTTTAGCGGGATTGGTCTGCTTCATCGCAATGTCCGGGGCTTCGCCCATGTGGTTCGTTTATCTTGCCGCAGTGCTTTATTCCATTGGCCACAGCGCCGGCAATCCGACCTACGGCGCCGTGATTGCCGATATCTTTTCCGGTCGCAAGGTCGGTCTCATCTTCGGTTTTCTGGAGATCAGCTTCGGTCTGGGCAGCGCGTTCGGCGCCTGGATCGGCGGTTATCTTTTCGATCTCACCGGATCCTACAGCTGGCCCTTTTCCCTTTGCCTGCTCTGCTTTGCGATTTCCGGGCTGGCCATTCATGCCTGCTCGAAGTGGCAGAGCCGGCAGGCGTCGGAACGCGCGGCGTCAGGTGCGGCAATCGCGGGATAGGCGGTTGTTGTTAGTGCAAAAACTATGGTCTATTTGCCTAACGAGTCGGGTGGAGCACGCCGTAATCATACTTTCTCCCCCTTGACGGGGGAGAATTGAAGAGGGGGTGCTGAATTTTGCAGGCATCGTCCTAGCGGATCACCCCCATCTCAATCTTCCCCCATCGAGGGGGAAGAAGTTTAATCCTTAGATCGTGCTTGCTCTATAGGGAGAAGGTATCTAAATATGGCGATTCAATTCTGCCTTCACGGCTCTGCGCGCAGCGTTCAAGCAGCGGTTGATCGCGCCAAGCGCGCCGAGGCCGTCGGCTTTGAGGCAATCTTCTTCGCCGACAGCCACATGAACAATGTCGATCCATACCAAGTCATGGCTATGTGCGCGCTGAACACGAAAAAGATTCGCTTCGGCACGGCGGTGACCAACATGGTCTATCGCGATCCCACGATCACCGCTAACTCCTTTGCCACGTTGAACGAAATCTCCGATGGTCGGGCCATTGTCGGTTTGGGCACGGGCGATGGCCCGGTCTACAGCCTCGGACGAACTGCAACCAAGCTGGTCGAATTCGAGAAAGGACTGCGCGTGATTCGCGACCTATTACACGATCGAGGCGTCGAAGTTCCAAAAACCCAGGAGCGCACGGCCAGCGGCCGCGTCACACTGAAAATCGGCAAGCGTCCGGTGCCCATTTACATTTCCGCGGAAGGTCCGAAGGCACTCCGGGTCGCCGGTCGCGTGTGCGACGGCGTGATTCTTGGAACAGGCTTTGATCTCGACGTCATGGAGTGGGCGCAGGCCCGCATCGCTGAAGGCGCGAAAGAAATGGGAAGAGCGATCTCGGAAATCGACGTGATGCCCGCCGGCATTATCTGCGTTGACGACGACGGGGCTCTCGCCCGCCAGCGCGTGCGCTCGCGGATGGCCAATCGCGCGCACCATAATTTCCGTTTTACCATGGAAACCGTGCCCGAAGGTCAACTTGCCGGTGTGCGGAAATTCATGGAAGGCTTCGATATTTCCAAGCCGATCGAAGAACGGGTCGACCCCAATCTGGTCACGGATTATCTACTGCAACGTTTTACGATCGCCGGCACGCCGCAGGAGTGCGCGGCACGCGTTAAACAACTCGAAACGGCGGGAGTCAAACGCCTCCTGCTAACTCCTCCCAACACCAACTATGATGCAATCATGGAGGCATGGGGACGCCGGGTCATTCCTCTTTGTTCCTGAGTCAGAAGAAGAACTTCAGCGCGAAGTATTCTTCGAACGAATCGGCAGATAAAAGATAGCTCACCGCAGAGGCGCTGAGGGCGCAGAGTAAAGAGTTCTTGATCAGGAAATACTCCGATCTCTGCGAACTCCGCGTCTCGGCGGTACAATAAGGCTTCAGTTTTAGCGGAACCTGAGTTGTGTTTATGCCAACTTAACTTATAATTAAGAAAAGATATTCACTATTCAAAAGGAGATGTTCATGGGGATTAATTTTTGGCGGCTTCTAGTGGGAGCTGCCACGCTCAATATGTTTGTATCCATCGGTGCTTTCGCGGCTGAGAAGAGCAAAGAAAACAATGTCGTGAAGGATGGCACCGTCGTCAGCCTCCAGTACACACTTTCCGGCGAGGATGGCAAAACCATCGAGTCCAACAAAGGCAAAGACCCTCTCAAGTACACCCAGGGAAGCCATCAGATTGTCCCCGGTCTGGAGAAAGGGCTTGCGGGAATGAAAGTCGGCGAAGAAAGACGGGTCAAAGTAAAGCCTGAGGAAGGGTACGGCCCGGTGGACCCGAAGGGATTCCAAGAGTTCCCTAAAGAGAAGATCCCCTCCGAAGGTCTTAAGGTTGGCGCAGTACTTATGGCCAAAGGCCCCCAGGGACAACAGGTACCCGTGCGGGTTCATGAGATCAAAGAAAAATCGGTGGTGCTCGATTTGAACCATCCAATGGCGGGGAAAACGCTGGTGTTCGACGTCAAGGTCTTGGATGTTCAGCCGGCAACCGTGCAACCGACGCAACCTACAGTACCGCCGCAGCCGGCAAAACCAGCTCAACCCGCGCCGACCAAATAATGCCCGCTGACCCCCTCTTGCATCTCCCCGTCACGGGGGAGAGAAGAGAGGGGGCTCGCAACTGACGGCTATCGACGTGCGGCTGGAAGAATTCGCGGCTGAACTTAGAAGGTCCCGCAAGGTTGTATTCTTCACCGGCGCGGGCATTAGCACGGAATCGGGCGTGCCCGACTTTCGCAGCCCTGGCGGCATCTGGACGAAATATCAGCCGGTCTATTTTCAAGATTTCATCGCTAGCGAAGCGGCGCGAATTCAACACTGGCAACTCAAAAAAGCGACCTACGAGCTCTACAAAAAGGTCCAGCCGAATATCGGCCACTATGCGATCCGTGACTTCGAAAAGCGCGGCCACTTACTTGGACTCATTACCCAGAACATCGACGGACTGCACGGCATCGCCGGGGTCTCCGACGAGAAAATTGTCGAGCTGCACGGCACGGATCGCCTCGTGACCTGCCTGCAATGCGGGAAACGACTTGAGCCGGCCAGCGTCTACGAAAACTTGGGAGAAAATTTCACCGTCCCCACCTGCGACGCCTGCGGCGGCTTGCTGAAATCCGCCAACGTCTCCTTCGGCCAGCAGATGCCGGCTGAAGCAATGAAACGAGCGCAGGCATGGAGCGAGCAAGCCGAAGTCTTCATCGTCATCGGCTCGTCTCTACAAGTCCAACCCGCAGCGTCTTTCCCCGTCATCGCCAAACGCAGCGGCGCGCTGCTGGCTATTATCAATCGTGACGAAACCCCGCTCGACGAACTCGCTGATTTCATTCATCGCGGCGCCATCGGCGAATTCTTTGAAAAGCTCAATCCGCTGGTGTCCGACGCCTGAGAAGCTACAGGTTTTTCCTCAACGGCGATGGTAAGAGCGAAGAAATCCTTAGGGCCGGTGGATTTTGAGATCCCTGACGCGAGCGATCGCATCAAAGTCGCGGTCGTTATGGTAAAGCTCTGCGTCGTTTTCCAAGCAAGTGGCGGCTATAAGGCAATCTATGGTCTTGCGAATCGTAAAGCCTCGACGGCGGCAGTCACGATAAATACCTGCCGCGTGCTCAAAAAGATGTAATCCTCGCATTCTGAGAATCGGGTAGCTCTGGAGGATCCCTCGCAAGCGAACAAAATCCATTTCATCTCGAATGCCCTGCAAAACCTCGCAATAGACGAGATCGGTAAGCCCCAGCGATTCCCCTTGTTCGATCAAGCGCGTAAGATGCAAATCGAATGGAGTTCCCTTGGCCCCGAAAAAATCGATCCAAACCGTGGTGTCAACAACGATCACAAGCGGCTACGGCGCGACTCGTCAAGATCGCCGTCCCATTGGACCTGACCCCGCAGTTTTAGAATTTCCTTGCGCTTAGCGCTTTTTAGAAGCTCTTTGAGAGCTAGATGAACCAGCTCCCGCTTGGACTTACATTGGAACACCTTCAGTCCTTCATTGATAAGCCGGTCGTCGAGCTCGATGTTTGTCCTGGCCATAGCTTCACCCCCCAAAAACCAGGTTATGCGCCGATGGTGTAGAAGTCAAGCTCTTTTGGTGTATTCCTTTGGAAGGACATCCGAGAGAAACCACTAGGGTTGTAGCAAAATCTTGCGCGCGCCCGGACTGCCAGCATGGGCAATCGCTTCGACACCTTCGCTCAGCGGATAAACCTTCTCAATCAGAGGCGTCACCGAAACGCTCTTTTCTCGCAGCGCATCTAGCGCAGGAGTAAACGGACCGCAGCGAGAACCCACAACGGTAATCTCGTTGATCACCAACGGCGCAAGCGAGACTTTGTGCTCGCCGGCGATAGTGGTCTTCAGCACCAGTGTACCGCGCGGGCGAACCGCGCCCATCGCTAGTTGCAGGCCGGAAGGGGAACCCGTGGCTTCGACGACTACGTCGAATTGTTTGGGTTTCCAATCACTCAAAAGCATCGTTTTGACACCGGATCGCTTGATGAGTTTGAGCTTGTCCGGATGTTTTCCCACTAAAGCGACGTTAGCGCTGGCGAGCCTCAGAACCTGAGCGCACAAAAAACTCAGCTTGCCGTCCCCCAAAACCAGAACTTCATCGCCGGGATTGAGCTGCACCTGTTCCGAAATCTCGAAGGCCGCGGCGAGGGGTTCCGTAAAGACGGCCTCTTCATCGCTAACACTTGCAGGCACAACGTGCAGATTAGTGACTGGTACGGAGACGAATTCGGCGAAAGCTCCGTCGGCGCCGAGAATCCCCATGACACTTCGCGATGGACAGTGGCGGTCAAGCCCACGATTGCAATAGTCGCAGCCTCCGCAGGCGAAGTTGATTTCGCCGACAACGCGCTTTTTGATGAGCTCCGGTGGTCCATCAGCGACAGAGCCGACGAATTCGTGTCCCGGGACACCTCGGAAAGCCATGTAGCCTTGAAAAATTTGTAGATCGGTGGAGCAGATGCCGGCGAGGTGAACTTTGACCAGAGCGGTCCGATCGTCAGCTTTCGGCATAGGGTACGATGCATCGAGGCTTAGTTCGCGACCATTCCAGTAGATAGCTTCCATAGGTTTTCAACAGGGCCTTTGCCGCACCGAAATAAATCTTGCCGCAGCAAGCTGACGGTGTAGCAAAAAACATTTATGAGAATTTACCCAAAAGTTGTCACCCCCGAATGTTTTCATCGGGGGTCCAGTCTTAGTTTTGTCTGGATTCCCGATAGAAGCATTCGGGAATGACGGACTTTTAGAGGCCTGGAACGGTTTTAGCAGCAAGCTGCGCAGGATGGACTCAAAGAGTTTAAACCGATCGGCTTGCTCAATTTCGAAGTGGCCGAGCCCACTTGGTTTTCGGTTGAGGTATTTTCTCGCCATCGACGTAGATATCGCAGCCGCGCTCGTGGAAAAAACAGAGCAGTCCTTTGATCTTTGGACATTCTGGAATCGGCTCCATGTAACCCCACACCATGTCGTCAAAGAGGTTATCTCTAATCTTGACTGACCAGTAAGAGGCCGGCCCTTTGTAAGGGCAGCGGGACATCGTTGCGCTCGAGACGAGCATGTCCATGCGCACGTCTTCCTGAGGAATGTAATAGCGCACCGGGTGATTGGTCTCGAAGAGGAGATGAGGCCGGTGGGTATCGGCAACCGTCTGTCCGTCGATAACGACCCGGACGTGCCGTTTGCTCGGCAGTGCATCCACACGTTTGTATGGATCTCGCGCGTGCTTAAAAATTTCCTCGTCTTCTTCCATCCACTTGTCCATTTTGGGCCATTCGAAGGCAAAGTGATCTTTTAGACTTGTGACCTCCGGAAGCGGGGCAGTATAACTCCAGGCCGCGGTTTCAGCGCATTGCTTGCCGACCTGGATCGACCAGTACGAAGCTTCACCTTTGACCGGGCACCGGCTCTTCTGCTGGCTCGGCACGAAAAGGTCTGTCCGGACGTCTTCTTTGGGAAAATAGTAAGCCGGCAAAATTTCCGCCTCGCGCACGAGTTTGACTCGTTTACTATCGGCGATCGTCTCACCGCCAAACATGACACGCACATGGCGCGGGCTATCGCTCACGTGAACCCAGTGACCCGGGTCGCTGCTTACTGGTACGCGCTGCTGGATAACGTTGCTCTGCATAACCGCCTCCTTGCTCGTCAGAGCCTGTTCCAATCGTTCCAGCTGTTCAATCGCTTCGCTCGGTTCCAGCCGTTGAAGAATCTGCGACTTCAATCCGATGAAACCTCCGATTCAGGTGCAACAATTGGAACGGTTGGAACGAATGGAACAGCCCCTTCTTCAATTGAGCTTTTTTAATTTTTGCAGGCTGCGCAGCTCACGCTGCGGTTTGAGATGCTGCCCCATGATGGTCCAGGAGACTTCGGCGACGTAAATGTCGCTGCGCGAATCCAAGGCTAAGCCATGCGGAGCGATAAATTGGCCGGCCTTTTCTCCAGCGAAAACATCTCCCAGACGCGCCAACCGTTTGCCCTTCTTGTCATAGATATCCACGCGGTTACCCAAATTCGGACTCTCCTTGTTCACCGACATGCCCGGACCCAACTCACCTATATAACAGATGGGATCTGGCCGGGTGGTATCCATGTAGAGAGCGCAGGGCCTATGCAGATTGTTCCACTGCGTCTCGTACTTGCCGTTGCCGTCGAACACCTGGACACGATGGTTCTCCCGGTCGGCAACATAGACCCAGCCCTCTTTATCGCTGCAAATGTTATGCACGATATTGAATTGCCCGGGATCACAACCCGGCTCGCCCCAGGAGAAAAGCAGCTTTCCGTCGGGAGAATACTTGTGCACGCGGGAGTTCCCATAGCCGTCGGAAACATAGATCTCTCCTCTGGGGGAGAAAGCCACATGGGTGCAGCGGTTAAACGGCTCGCCGCTCTGATAGGGCGCTGGTTGGCCCGGGACACCCAAGGTGAAAATGACTTTTCCATCCAAGGTGCACTTTCGTACCGTATGGTCGCCATCATCGCTCAAAAAAATCGTTTCGTCGGGACCTATCGTGGCACCGTGCGCCCGTTTAAAAACGCCCTCCCCCCATGAACGCACAAAGTTTCCGTCACGGTCGAAAACGATGACCGGATGCGCGCCGCGCGTAAAGCAATAGACTTGATCTTTTTTATCCACCGCGACCGCCGCCACTTCCTTGAAGGTCCAGCCGTCCGGTGGCTTCCCCCAGCCCTCGATGACTTCGTAGCGAAATTCTCCGCTGCCAACGATCACACTCATACGAACCTCCTTGTGCTTTCACGGTTCAGGGTTCCGAGTTTCGAGTCTCGAGTTGAACCCGAAACCCGGAACGCGCAACACGAAACTATTCTCCGGTTTCATGCTCATACATTTGCCGCCATGCTTCGAAGCCGCCGCTCATACTCGCGACGTTTTTGAAGCCGTTTTCAACGAAGTACGCGGTGGCGCCAAGACTGCTGTTGCCGTGGTAGCAGTAGACGACGACCGCGGTCTCTTTGTCCGTGTTCTGGATAAATTCTTGAACATTGCCATCATGAAGGTGCAGCGCGCCCGGAATGTGCGCCGCGCGATAGGATCCCGGATCGCGAATATCGACAAACATGGACGCTTTCTCTTCCAGCTTCTTCTTGGCCTCATGAATCTGAATCTGTGGTATCTCCGTCATTGCTTGAACTCCTTATAGTTTCGAGTTCCGAGTTTCGGGTTCCGAGTAAAGGAGAATGCGGTGTGGAAATACCGAAACATTCGCGAGTCCATCACTCCAACACCCCATTACTCCATCATTCCAATCCCCTGTCCCATACCGCATTTCACCGGCTAAATCCATATCACGATTTACTCGCCCCTGGTATAATTCCGCGCCATGAAGCTCTCGCCTATCACATACTACGTATTGGCCGCTATCTGCCAGACTGCGGGATCGTCGGGAGCAGCGATGTTGGCGCCGTTCTTCATGAAGGCACACGGCTACTCCATTGCCTTGGCCGGCATCCCCTTGGTCGCCAACGGCATCGGCCGTGTTTCTTCTGATCTTTTATCCGGCATCATGGCAACTTACTTCAGCGCGGGAGCGCTGCTCATCGCCGCCACAGCCATCGGCCTGGCGACGAGCGCTGTTGGATATCTTTTTCTCGACACGATGCCGGTATTCGTGGGGGTCTGGACTCTCTTTGGATTGACTGAGGCAATGTTCGCCCTCGCCCTCAGGAAAATCGGGTTCGATCAATCCGCGCCGGAGCGCCAGGGACGGGTGCAGGGACAAATGGCTTCGGCTTTGGGCATCGGCTTCACACTCGGGCCGCTTTTGGGTGGCTTCGTAGGCAAGTGGCTCGGGCCCGACGGACTTTTTTTTCTTTATTCCGTGCCTCAATGCTTCGGTTTGCTTTTTATTCTTGTTGCAGGCGCCCAACGATACCGAAAAACCGTCCGTCACAGTTCGCAGACCCTATGGCGCGATGGAACTATTCTTTTAAGCAAAGCGCCCTTTCTCGCCTCCTGCCTCGCTATCTGCCAGTCATTTCTGTTCTTGACCGGAGTGACGCGGATCGCGTTTCCTTTTCTAGTCACGAATCACGTCGGGTTAAGTCTGGAAGCAGTAGGGATCATGGTTTCAGTTTCGCGCTTGACAGATACGCTAGGGCGCTTCAGCGGTGGCTGGCTCTGCGATCGAATAAACTCAAGCCGGGTGATTTTACTCGGGGTCGCCGTGGGGATCCCGATGTTTTTTCTTCAGGTCTATGGTTCCGGTTTCTTGACGCTTTTGATTCCACTTGCGGTGATGACGATGGGCTTTGGCTTTACCAACGTCGCAGCTACGACCTTTGCGCTTCAGTCGGCAAGCAAGACCAGTAAGGAGCTGAGTCTTGGCATATCGCGGGCGTCAAGCTCAGCGGGACAGACCGTGGGACCTTTATTGTGCGGCGCCCTTCTCGAAGGGATGGGATTCGACCGGGGTTTTCAGGCAATGGCACTGATCTCCTCTGTGGTTTTAGCGCTCACGTGGTATGGCCTAAAAAAGGAACCGGCCGAACTTGCAGCAACCGCCAATCGGGGTGCGTAACCTGGTTCGCCTATCGCAGTTTAGCGGTTCCCCTTGAACTCTTCACCGATAGCCAGATCTCTTAGCAGGGCCATACTATCGTTACCGACGTTTCCCCGGCCGGCTTTTTCGGCACGCCACCCATCGAGGTATTTGAGGATCTCATCCAGCGGCAACACGTCGGCGTATTTTTGGTTCATGTCGAACAGATTGATGGCGTGACAGGCTTCATGACGGTCAAAAACACACTCTTCAGCTACGATCATGCGAATCCGATTTGTGGTGCCATCGACGACACTGGCACGCACGCAACCGCTCGTGCTCTCGCCGCAGGTGATAATCGTATCCACGCCTAAGAAATTCAGATGACCGACAAGGGGCGTTCCCCAGAATGCGCTGGGGGAGGTTTTCTTCAACACGGTCTCGCCGGGAATCGGTTTGACCTCGTCAACGATATCGAATTTCCGCCGCACACGGTCGAGCTCTTCGTTATCCATAGTCGCCCGTTTCGCGCCATCGCGACGAAACGCCCAGGGCGCCACGTTTACGCCGTCCAACCCGGTAACGTGGATGACCGGAATTTCAACTTCACGCGCTTTGGCGAGCAGTCTTTGAATATAGGGCAGCGCATTCCAGCCCGCGAGCCCACAGCTTCCGGGCCAGGTTTTGATCGCTTCGACCACGGGTTCTGGCTTGTCACC
>Ga0209887_1000273_pt1 | contig 15343 bp, 14 predicted proteins | sample GWRWN1_30_40_FD_187230 | JGI IMG/M metagenome (GOLD analysis project Ga0209887, IMG submission 187230) | Riverbed sediment microbial communities from areas with no vegetation in Columbia River, Washington, USA - GW-RW N1_30_40 (SPAdes)... | ecosystem: Environmental > Aquatic > Freshwater > River...
ACAGCGAATCCAACCACTCGCAGGTCGAGCCCGTGCACTTTCTGCAGATCTGGATCGTGCCGGACGCGCGCGGCCTGAAGCCGGCCTACGGGCAGCAGGCCTTCGATCGGGACGCGGCCAGTCGGGCGTTCGTGCTGCTCGCATCAAAGGGAGGCCGGGACGGAAGCCTTCAGGTCCACCAGGACGTGGACCTCTGGGTCGCCCTCATCGGCGCGGGGGAGCGTCGGGAGCTCCGGCTGCGCCCAGCGCGTCATGGGTGGATTCACGTCGCCCGCGGGTCGGTCTCGGTGAACGGGACCGGGCTGGGAGAGGGCGACGGCGGGGCGGTCAGCGGCGAGGGTCGCGTGGCGTTCCTCGGGCAACAGCCGGCCGAGGTTCTGGTGTTCGACCTGGCGTGAAGGCGCCCGGTTCGGGGAGTAGCACCCACGCGGCGCAGACCGCGATCTCGCGGGCGGTCAGTGTTCTCGAGGGCACAGTGCGGCCCGAGGTCTGACCCGCTGTAGCACGTCACGTCCCACACAAGGAGCCGGCATGACAGCACCCGAAACGATCTGCCTGAGGCGACCCGAGTGAAGGTCATCGATCCCCCTGGGGGGGGACGGACGAGAAGGGCGTTTATGCTTCCTACCCCCGCTATCTGCCTACCGATGGCGGCATTGGCCGCTGAAACCAAGCCTGCGAGCGCTTCTGCTTCGCACGGCAACAACCAAGGAGAGCATCACATGAGCACGATCACCACCAAGGATGGCACGCAAATCTATTACAAGGACTGGGGCTCGGGTCAGCCTGTCGTATTCAGTCACGGCTGGCCGTTGAATGCGGACAGCTGGGAGGCTCAGATGGTCTTCCTGGCGTCCCACGGCTATCGCTGCATCGCCCATGACCGTCGCGGCCATGGCCGGTCCAGCCAGCCCTGGAACGGCAACGAGATGGACACCTACGCCGACGACCTCTCGACGCTCATCGACACGCTCGACCTGAACAACGCTGTCCTGATCGGCTTCTCCACGGGCGGCGGCGAAGTCGCCCGCTATATCGGCCGCCACGGCACCACGCGTGTGGCCAAGGCCGCGCTGGTGTCGGCCGTCCCGCCGCTCATGCTGAAGACGGCGGCCAATCCCGGCGGCCTGCCGATCGCGGTGTTCGACGGCCTCCGCGCCGGCTCCATCGCCGACCGCTCGCAACTCTACAAGGATCTCGCCAGCGGCCCGTTCTTCGGCGCCAACCGGCCGGGCTCCAAGGTCTCGCAGGGCATGATCGACTCGTTCTGGCTCCAGGGCATGCAGGCCGGTCACAAGAACGCGCTCGATTGCATCAAGGCGTTCTCCGAGACGGACTTCACGGGAGACCTGAAGAAGTTCGACGTCCCGACCCTGATCATCCACGGCGACGACGACCAGATCGTGCCGATTGGCGCGGCGGGCCTGGCCTCGGCCAAGATCGTCAAGCACGCCAAGCTGATCGTCTATCCCGGCGCGCCCCACGGCCTGACCGACACGCACAAGGACAAGGTCAACGCCGACCTCCTGTCGTTCCTCAAGGCCTAGCCTGGAGCGCCACCATGGCAAGCCCCAGCACCGTGGCCACACGACGGTCCGTCAGGGGTACGACTAGCGCATTCAGGCGTCTTGCCGTCGGCGGCAAGCCACGCGAGCGCGATGGCGACTGCTTCGCGTTCTGAGGGAGAACAGCGCCATGATGAGCACTTGGAGAGCGACCGAGTTGGGTGACGCCGGGCGCCAGCGGGAGCAGCCGAAAGCGGGTGTGGACGGTCGCGGTTCGGCGGCGTCGCTTCATTGGCACCTCAACACTTGGGGAAGACGATGACCTCACTCACGCCACGGTGGTTCTGCCTGCTTCTGTTGGTTCTTGCGGCAGGTCTCACGACCATGCCCGCGCGCGCCCAGAAGACTCAAGCTCACCTGCCGAAGGGGTTCACCGAGAAGAGGGCCAATGTGGACGGCGTGAACATCAACTACAAGATCGGCGGGCAAGGGCCTGTTGTCGTCCTCCTGCACGGCTACACCCAGACGAGTCACATGTGGACGCCGCTGATGCCGCGGCTTGCCGCGTCCCACACCGTGATTGCCCCTGACCTGCGGGGTGCCGGCGGGTCGGCTCGCCCGCCGGACGGGTATGACAAGAAGACGCTGGCCAAGGACATTCGTGGTCTCGTGCGCCAACTGGGCTACGAGCAAGTCAAGGTGGTCGGGCATGACATCGGCCTGATGGTGGCGTACGCCTACGCGGCGCAGTACCCCGGCGAGGTCAGCAAAGTCGTGCTCATGGACGCCTTCCTCCCTGGCGTCGGTGATTGGAAAGAGGTCTGGCTGCTGCGCGACCTCTGGCACTTTCACTTCTACGGCGAGACGCCTCTGGCATTGGTCAAAGGACGGGAACGCACCTACTTCGAGCACTTCTGGAACGACTTCGCTGCGGACAAGACCAAGTCGATCCCGGAGGCGGACCGCCGGATCTACGCCGCGGCCTATGCTCGAGCGAACGGCATGCGCGCCGGGTTCGAGTACTTCAAGAGCTTCGAGCAGGACGCCAGGGACTTCGCGGCGTTCTCGGCGACCAAGCTGGGTATGCCCGTCCTCGTGCTGACCGGCGAGAAGGCGTCCGGCACATTTCTCATCGAGCAGGCCAAGATCGTCGCGACCGACGTGTCCGGCACCGTCGTGAAGGGCTCCGGCCATTGGCTGATGGAGGAGGCCACGGATCAGGTCGTCCCCGCCATCGTCGCGTTCCTCAACTGAGCGCCCCGGCGGCACGATGTGAGCATAGGGCTGGCGTTCACCCTCGGTGTCGGCGCGGTCGCCGCGGCATTGGGGACGTTTGCGCTGGCGGACATTCTGGACCGTCGACGGTTCCTCCTCGTCACTCAGGGATGGATGTGCGCCTCGGCGGTCGCGCTCGAGATCCTCAGGCTGGCCGGGGTCGCGACGCCCGCGGTGTTGCTGGTCATGACGTTCGCGTCAGGGCTCGGGGCGGCCATGAACCCACGACCCCGAGGTGGTGCCGCGAGCCCAGCTGCCCGCAGCCGTCGCGCTGGGTGGGGTCGGCCTCAACGTCGCGCGGGCGGTTCAGTGGGCCAGCCCGTGCGGACATCGTGCAGCAATGGGCCGGCCGCTGACGGCATGGGCGGCAGGTAGACACCCGGCATGAACCCGACTGACAGCGTGCAGTGGCTCGAGCGGTACAGCGCCGTCATCCTGCCGGTCTTGGTCGTCGCCGAGCAGGTCGGGATTCCGCTGCCGGCGGTCCCGGCCCTCCTCGCGGTCGGCGCCTTCGCGGCGAAGGGACGCGTCAACCTCCCGCTTGTGATCGGCGCGATCGCGGTGGTGGCGCTGCCGGTCGATCTCGTCTGGCACGAGCTGGGACGCCGGCGCGGGGCGCGCGTGCTCGCGGGGCTCTGCCGACTGTCGCTCGAACCTGATGTGTGTGTGCGGCGGACGGAGAACCTCTTCATCCGCCACGGCGTCCGGGCGCTGCTCGTGGCGAAGTTCCTGCCGGGACTGACGACCGTCATGCCGCCCCTGGCAGGGATCTTCGGGGTCCCACGCCTCCGGTTCGCGCTCTACGACCTCGCGGGCGTCGTCCTGTGGGCGGGCTTCTGGGCGGGGATCGGCTACGTCTTCAGCGACGCCATCGAAGAGGTAGCCCTGCGCGTCAGCGCCCTGGGACGCACGGCGGGCCTCGTGGTGGCGGGGGCCCTTGTGGGCTATGTCCTGCTCAAGTACCTGCGCCGAAGGCTCTTTCTCCGGCGGCTCCGGATCGCCCGGATCTCCCCGGAGGACCTCAAGCGCAAGCTCGAGGCCGGGGAGGACGTCGCGATCCTCGACCTTCGCACCGCGCTGGACGTGGCCGCCACCCCGTATGCCATTCCCAGCAGCCGTTGGATCACGGCCGAGGCGCTCGACGAGCACCTGGCGGACATCCCCCGGGATCGCGAGCTCGTCCTCTACTGCTCCTGACCGAACGAAGCCACGAGCGCCCGGGTGGCGCTCCAGCTCAAACGCCGGGGGATCACCCGCGTCCGACCGCTCGAAGGGGGAGTGGCGGGGTGGATGGCACTGAGCTTCCCGGTCCGCGAGCTGGCCGCGCCCGCGATCCCCGCGCTCGAGAGTTCGCGGCCGTGAGCTCGGGGATGACCATTCCCGATTGCCCTCATGCCTGTGAGGGTGCTCGGTGCGAGTGCCATCATCGCCGTCGACACCTGAAGGGCCGATCGTGGGCGCGCCGGGGATCGGATGAGGCTGAGCCAGCGAGGCTGGCGGCAGCGGCTGCCATTGGCTGAACCCGCCGAAGGTCAGCAAAGGCCGAAACTCGGCATGGACCCACTCGAGACCGACGCCTGGATTCAGTCAGTTACGGCGCAGACGCAATCCTGGGGGCGAGTGCGGATCAGAGTCTGACCCACGATGGGCCGTTACCTCTCACACGAGGAGCCGCCATGTACAGCACCCGGAATGATCTGCCTGAGGCGACCCGAGGGAAGGTGATCGATCTCCTGGACGCCCGACTCGCCGACGCCGCGGACTTGCAGACCCAGCTCAAGCAGGCGCACTGGAACGTGAAGGGTCCGACCTTCATCGCCCTGCACGAGCTGTTCGACAAGATCAACGAAGCGGTGGAGGACTACGTGGACGACGTCGCCGAGCGGGTGGTGCAGCTCGGCGGGACCGCACACGGAACGGCGCGTCAGGTCGCCAAGCGCTCGACCCTGCCGGAATACCCGGCAGTGAGCGCCGGGCGGGACCACGCGGAGGCCGTGGCGACGGCGCTGGCCGCCTTCGGAAAGCTGGCGCGCGCCGGTATCGACGAGGCCGACGAGCTCAAGGACAAGGACACCGCCGACCTGTTCACCGAGATCTCCCGCGGGGTCGACAAGTGGCTGTGGTTCGTCGAGGCGCACCTGCAGGCCGACCGGTAGCGCCGACGAAGCTTGCCTTCCTGGCAGGCGCGAAGGTGGAGTGGCGTCGTTGGATCAGTGCCGCACCGCGCCTTCTGGGACCGTGAAGAGCGGGTTCGCTACGGAAGCTCCGCCGGCGCCACGGCGAAGTCGAGGCGGGCCGCGCCCCGGAGCACGGTCACCGTCAGGGGCTCCCCGATCGGCCACGCCACGAGCATCCGATGCACGTCGTCGACTGTCGCGATGGGCCGGCCATTGACCGCGACCAGTAGGTCGCCCTCCCGCAGCCCCGCCCGCGAAGCCGGCCCTCGCGCTTCCACCGCGACAATCTCGACGGCCTTCAGGGTGGAGAGGTGGTGCGCCCGCGCGAGCCGGCGGTCGATCGGCCGCTGCTGTCCGGCGAAGCCCAGGTAGGCGCGCGCCACTCGCCCCCGGGTCAGGAGCTGCGATACGACCCACTGGGCCGTGTCGATGGGGATTGCAAAGCTGAGGCCTTGCGCCATCGCGATCACCGCCGTGTTGATCCCGACCACGCGCGCCCGCGAGTCGACCAGGGGCCCTCCGGAGTTGCCGGGGTTCAGCGCCACATCGGTCTGGATCACATTCTCGATCAGCCGGCCCTGGGTGCTGCGGAACGCGCGCCCCACGGCGCTGACCACTCCCGCCGACACCGTGGATTGGAACCCCAGGGGATTGCCGATCGCGATCACGAGCTGCCCGACCTGGAGCGTGGCCGAGACGCCCAGCCGTGCGGCGGGCAGCCCGGAGGCGTTCACGCGGATCACGGCCAGATCGGTGGCCGCATCCTCGCCGACCAGGATCGCGCCGAACGTCCGACCGTCGGTCAGCGTGACGTCCAGCCCTGCGGCGTCGTGCACGACATGGCTGTTCGTGAGCACGTAGCCGTCGGGCGTGATGATCACTCCCGACGCCGCCCCGATTCGACCGCCCAGGGGGCCCCCGGTCCGTGTCCCGACCGCGATGCTCACCACCGCGGGCTCGACGGTCTCGACAACCGACACGACCGTGCGAGAATACGCGTCCAGGAGCGCGCGATCATCGATCGAGTCGCGGTCAGCCCCGATGCGTGAGGGCTGCGCCTGGGTCGGCTGGTCATCGGCCACCGGCTCGACCCGCTGGCGAACGTCTGCCTCATGCACTCCGGCGTTCTCCCTCATCCGACGGGGCTTCCGGTCTCTCCGCGCTGTGCCGTCCAGGCCCGGTCGTGTCCACGAGGTTCCTCATCCGGCTCTCCGTCGTCCTGGTTGAGGAGCTCGTTCGTGTCGTCCGCCGACGGGCGCCCGCGCCGGTTATCCGAGGGCGTCGAGCCGGCGCTGCAGCTCGGCCTTGGGCACGGCGCCGACCACTTGGTCCATGACTCGCCCGTCCTTGACGAACAGCAGGGTCGGGATCGAATGAATCCCGTAGCGGGCGGCCAGCCCCGGCTGCTGGTCCACGTTCACCTTGGCGAGCGTGATCTTCCCGCCGGACGTCCGCACCAAGTCCTCAAGCACCGGGGCGACCGCCCGACACGGGCCGCACCAGGGGGCCCAGAAGTCCACGATCATGACCCCTGGGGTCGCCGCCAGGGTTTCCTCCCAGTCCCGCTCCGTCGGATGGACGATCCCGGGCGCCTCGTGTGAGAGCTCCATCTCCGTTCGGCTCATGATCGCGCCTCCTCGCGCTTAGGATGCCGCTGAAGCCGCCGAGGATGCCAAGGCACACCACGGCGCGCCAATACCGCCCTTTGCCCGGAGAATCGAGGCCGGAGGCCAGCGCCTGGACCGGCAACGGTCCGGGAACGGAGCGGCCACGTCGATTCGAAGCAGTGTCCCATCTCCGCTTTCGACCCCGCCTTCCACGACGAGCAGGTGCCGCCCGTCGCGTGTGAAGGACAGCCCATCGGCGAGCCTCCCTGACTGCCCGCACCATGCCTCAGCCGTGCGTCTGGAAGTCAGTGCGTTTCCGTCTCACTCCGGCCAGGCGCGCAACGCCGTCCGGATCACCCGTCGCAATTCAGCCCGATTGGCCCCGCCTGCTGCCTGGACCGCCATTCCGTGAAGGACTGTCACGACGTAGCGAGCGAGCTGGGCCGGATCGGCATCGGCCGGCAGGTCACCCGTCGCTTTGGCGCGCTCGAGACGCTGGCGCAGCGCGGCCTCGCCCGCCGAACGGCGCGCAATCAGCTCCTTCCGGACACCACGGGCCGTCTCGCCACAGGCCAGGGCGCCCTGGACCAGCAGACATCCTCGTGGGTTGCGCGGATCGGTCAGGAGGTCGACGGCCCCGTGCAGGAGCCGTTCAACGACCCCGCGCGCCGTGGGCGCCTTCAAGGCCTCGCCCACGTAGGCCGCCGGGCCCTCGGCGTAGCGATCGAGCGCCTTGCGGAACAGGGCTGCCTTGTCGCCAAAGGCGGCATAGAGGCTCGGGCGGTTGATGCCCATCGCCTTGGTCAGATCGGACAGTGACGTGCCCTCGTAGCCTTTGCGCCAGAACACCTGCAACGCCCGGTTCAGGGCTTCATCGGCGTCGAAGGCGCGGGGACGCCCAGGGGGCTTCTTGAGTTTCATACCGATCGATATTAAACGACTTGACAATCCATGTCCAGCCGTGAGATATTTACCGTACGGTACACAACTGTCCGTGTGTCGGTCACCTTCTTCACAAAGGGGCGTCACCATGACGAAGCAACTCACCGGGAAGGTCGCGCTGGTCACGGGCGGGTCGCGTGGCATCGGTGCGGCCACGGCGCGCGCGCTTGCCGAAGACGGCGCGGACGTCGCCATCAGCTACGTGGCGTCAGCCGACAAGGCTCAGGCGGTGGTCCGTGACCTGGAGGGCCTGGGCGTCCGCGCGGCGGCCTTCGAGGCCGATCAGGCCGACACCGCTCAGGTCGAGGGACTGGTCAAGGCGGTGGCCGAGCGCTTCGGCCGGCTCGACATCCTCGTCAACAACGCCGCCATCTCGGTCACTGGCGGGATCGACAATCCCCAGAACAACCTCGCCGAGTTCGACCGCCAATTCGCGGTCAACTTCGGCGGCGTGGTGGCGGCCATTCGTGCTGCGGTGAAGGTCATCGGCGACGGGGGGCGGATCATCACGGTCGGCTCCGGCGTGGGGACGCGCGTGGGGTTCCCCGGCTTGGCCGATTATGCCGCGACCAAGTCCGCCATCGTCGGTTACAGCAAGGGGGCGGCGCGGGACCTGGCGCCGAGGAACATCACCGTCAACGTCCTGCAGGCCGGTGCGGTCGCCACCGACATGAACCCGGCCGACGGGGCGTTCGCACCCGCGCTCAATGCCACCTCGGCTCTTGGGCGCTATGCCCGGCCCGAGGAGATCGCGGCTGGGATCGTCTTCCTCGCTAGTCCCGGCGCGTCCTACGTCACCGGCACGGTGCTGAACGTTGATGGCGGGTACGGCGCGTAAGCGTCCAGTCCTTCGAGGACACCTGGTCGTACGCGAGTCACGCGCAGGAGCATAGCCATGGCGAAGACACTCACAGGCAAGGTCGCATTGGTCACCGGTGGATCGCGCGGCATCGGCGCGGCGATCGCGAAACGGCTGGCCGCGGACGGCGCGGCCGTCGCCATCACCTACGTCGGGGCGCAACAGAAGGCCGACGAGGTGGTGGGCGCCATCAGGGCGGCAGGTGGACAGGCGCTGGCCCTTCGCGCCGACAGCGCTGACGCCGGGGCGGTGAAAGACGCGGTCACGGAGACGGTCAAGACCCTCGGCCGCCTCGACGTGCTGGTCAATAACGCTGGAGTGGCCGTGGTGGCGCCGCCCGATGAGTTCTCCCTCGAGGATTTCGACCGCATGGTCGCCGTAAATATCCGCGGGGTCTTTGCCACCACACAGGAGGCGTCCCGGCACATGGGGGAGGGCGGGCGCATCATTACCATCGGCAGCGTCAACGCCGACCGGATGCCCTTCGCGGGGGGCGGCGTGTACGCCATGACCAAAGCGGCCGTCGCCGGTCTCACCCGCGGGCTGGCTCGCGACCTCGGGCCGCGTGGCATCACGGTCAACACCGTACAGCCCGGCCCGACCGCCACCGACATGAACCCGGCGCACGGGCCGTTTGCCGAAGCGATGAAGGGTCTGACCGCTCTTGGGCGGTACGGCGAAACCGACGAGATTGCGGGCCTCGTCGCCTATCTCGCCGGCCCTGAAGCCGCGTTTGTCACCGGCGCCAGCGTGACCATCGACGGCGGCTATGCGGCCTGATCGTACCAGACGGACTACTTAGGGAGGAGTGACTGGCGTCCGCTGGCTTGCGGCTGAAGGAGCGTTAAAGGCGCCATCGCGGTCTATGACGCATGTTGCCCCCGAGCGGGCGGACACCCGCCTGGGGGCTGTGGCCCACGATGAGGGCTCGGAGAGGGAAGGAGAACCCGAGATGGCCCGACGCGGCGACGGCATCTACCAGCGAAGCACCACGTGGTCGCTTGACTTCCGGCACGAGGAAGCAAGACGCAGAGGTCCCGCAACGGAACGGCGCAGCGCGTGTACGGGTGCGCCGCGATGACGTTTACTTGAAGGGCTCCTTGACGACCACTTTCACACCGCTGATCGTTCCCGTGACGACCTTGCGCACCTCCTCGACCGCCGTGGAGCTGATCTCGCCTGCCGCCTTGAGTGCACCCGTGGCCGCCGCCGTGGCCGCCTCCTCAGCACTGAGTCCAACTTCCTGGGCCGCGGTGATCGCCCCCTCGACCGCGTTCTTCGCGGCGGTCGCCACGTCGCCACCCACTTCGGACGCGCCCTTCACGACGGCCCCGGCGCTGGCGCTGATGGCGTCCATGGTGCCGATACCGATCTCTTTAGCCCCGTCCACCACGCCGAGGACTGCACCCTTAGCAGCAGCCCCCACATCGCCACCGACCTCCGCCGTGCTTTTGACGACGGCGCGGGCGCTCGCGGTGATCGCGTCCATCGCGCCGATGCCGACCTCCTTAGCTCCGCGAATGACGCCGAGTACCGCACCACGCGCAGCGTAGCCTACGTCCGCGCCGACCTGGGTCGTCCCCTGAATGGCTCCGCGCAAGATGTCTGAGACCGTTCCCGTGAGCGCCGCACCAACCGTCCCGGTGCCTTTGATCGTGTTCACGAGCGTCCCCCTCACGGTATCGATGACGGCGTTGACGATCTCGCCAGTCCCTTTGATAGAGGCGACAATGGAATCCTTTACCGACTCGACGACGCCCTTCTCGGCCATCGCTGACCTCCTTTCGTCGATGTAGCAGGCAGGACGTCAGCCCCGCGGAAACCAAAGCCGTCCGCAAGAGCGATCGCTGCCTGCGCCGAAGGCCCAGGGGATGGTTGGCGGGCTGAAGCCAGGTTACCCGGTTCCTTGAAGCGCTGTCAATCCCAGCTCGTGTGGCCTATGAACGAACTCACAGATCAATCCAGAATGTCGAAGCCGCGGTCGGGCGCGGAAGAAGAAGGCCGCGGCGCCGTGGATCCCCGAGCGGAACGCGACGGCGGCCGGCACGAAGTCGGGCGCCAGCCGGTCCACGTAGGTAAACCGGTAGCGGAGCGGGCAGCGCAGGTACTGGAGAAAGTGATGCCGAGGGCGGCTCCTCGCATGACCGCATACGACTTGCCCATTGACGAGTCCCTTCGTCCTGACGTAGCGTCGAGGGCGGTTCGATCCGTTGTCGGGGCGGCCGGGCTGTCAGCGTCGGGGCGCGCTCGATAAACACGGACAGATGAGTCATACTGCGAAGCTCCTGGCGGCCAGTGATCAGAGAGCGAAGTATCCGCGGGTTCAATCACCGCGGTTAGCAATGCCGGAACCTTCGACGAGGAAGGAGACTCGTCCGACACTCCAATCACTGGGAGGGATTTCTACATCAATCGGGACGGCACGGGCAAGTTGCCGAAATGCAGCTCGGTGTATGAGGGGGAAAACGGATGGCGCGTGTGTTTGTAGATTACTTGATTGCAATAGGATGGGGAGTTGTTGGTGCTGTATCGATGGCCTGTGGCCTGGGGATTCTATTACGGGTTTTTGACTGGCTGACTCCCATCGACGAGTGGGAGGAGATTAAGAAAGGGAACATCTCCGTTGCGATTATTATGGCTGCTGTGATCCTTGCCCTGGGAATTGCGATCGGTTTTGCCATCATGCCTGTCCCGGTCGCCCGATAGTACGATCGGAGCGGGACCGGTAAGGGCACACCGCTTCCGGGCCAACGAGGTGCGGTTGCTCCTGGGGTCATCGCCTACAACCTCGGCAATCTCCTGCGTCGACTGGTTCTGCCTCTTGCCATCCAAAGTTGGTCACTGACGAGCCTCCAGCAGCGACTCTTCAAGACAGGCGGGCGCCTCGTCCGGTATGCTCGGCACTTCATCCTGCAGCTTGCCGAGAGCCACTTGACGCGGCGCCTGTTTGGGCAGATCCTCGGGCGCATCGAGCGACTCGCGTGGCTCCCCACCTGATCGGGGCCCGCACACGAAGCGAGGGCATGAGGAGCGAGGTCGAACCAGCGGCGGTATCTCTGAAAGGGACGGCCGGGGTGAGCAAACTCAGACGCGCGGGGTCGCACACCGTCTATGCGTCGCAAGAATGTACTTCCATCAACGTGTCGGAAGGGGTGTAACGAGCTGGCCGACGGGATGGCCCGCTCGCTCAACGCCACGACTGGCGCAGAAATGGGTCTATATCGGAAATCCCGGTTTGGAGGTGCCCCGGTGATGAAGGACGAACGTCCCGACCGCAACCTGGCCATGGAGCTCGCCCGGGCGACCGAGGCGGCGGCCCTCGCCGCCGGGCGCTGGATCGGCCGCGGCGACAAGAACGCGGCGGACAAGGCCGCCGTCGATGCGATGCGCCTGATGATCGACACCGTCTCGATGCACGGGACCGTCGTGATCGGCGAGGGTGAGAAGGACGAGGCGCCGATGCTCTACAACGGCGAAGAGCTCGGGAACGGCACCGGTCCGGCGGTCGACGTGGCGGTCGACCCGATTGACGGCACCCGGCTCACGTCCGTCGGCCAGCCGAACGCGCTCTCGGTCATCGCGCTGGCCGAGCGCGGCACGATGTTTTTCCCCGGCGCCGCCGTCTACATGGAGAAGGTCGCGACCGGCCCCGAGGCCGCACACCTGATCGACATCGACGTCCCCCCGGACGAGAACGTCCGCCGCGTCGCCAAGGCGAAGGGGAAGCGGCCTGAGGACGTCACCGTCACGATCCTCGACCGCGACCGCCATGCCGACATCATCAAGGCCGTCCGTGAGGTCGGCGCGCGTGTGTTCCTGATCACCGACGGCGACGTGGCCGGGGCGATCTCGGCGGCGGCCCCGCGAACCGAGGTCGACCTCCTGCTGGGGATCGGCGGCACGCCGGAGGGCATCGTCGCCGCCGCGGCCCTGAAGTGCCTCGGCGGCGCGATCCAGGGGCGCCTGTACCCGAGAAATGACGAGGAGCGCCAGAAGCTGATCGACGCCGGGTACGACCTCGACGAGGTGCTGACGACCGACCGCCTCGTCTCCGGCAAGGACGTCTTCTTTGCCGCCACCGGCATCACCGACGGGTCGCTCCTGCGCGGCGTAAAGTACTGGCCCGACGGTGCCACGACCTACTCCCTGGTGATGCGCTCCCGCTCCGGCACCGTGCGCTACGTGGAGGCGCACCACCAGTTCGAGAAGCTCGAGCGGTTCTCCGCCATCGTCTACCGCCCGTGATCCGGCGGCGGATAGTACGAGCTCGGTGCCCCTGCAGGGCTTGCGCGAGTATGCCGCGGGAACCTGGACACACACCCCGATGACACGTTGCCCGAGCCCGCCCATGACCCATGCGGTTGGCCAGGCGGGCCGGCGCAACACAGCTCGCAGGATCAGGGTGCGCCGGATCACCAGTGAGCTTTGCTCCTAGCACGACTGGCTGCCCGCGGACGCCATCGCCCGCGGTTCGTTGCCAATGGACAAAACACCGGAGGGCGGAACGCGATGCGAACCTGGCGACTCTCTACCCTGGCTGCAGGATTAACTGTCGTGATGACTGGGACGGGATTCTCGGCCGACACCGTACAGGTATTCCGTTATGATGGCAGTCTTCAATGCGGAATGGGGCAGGCCGTGCCCTTGGATGAAATGGCGAAGGAGCTAACGGCAGTAAACATCACAGTACTCTCAAGCGAGAAGAGAGTCGTTCCGGGTTTCATCATCCCCCTGTGTGGAGCCCCGACCGGTATCGCGAACGTATATGAGATAGCTAAAGATGATCTTCCGCGAATACCGGCTGACCAACAGGGAGTCAAGAGATTTCAGTCCTGGGTGTATGACGGTCCCTCAATCGAAGTCGCGAAGTATGACGGAAGCCTGCAATGTGAAATGGGTCGACCCGTGCCACTGGACGAAATGGAGAAGGAGTTGCGTGCTGCGAGCATCGCCGTACAGGCAAAGGCCAAGAAGGCAGATGGGATTCAACACCCGCGGATGTGTGGAGCATCGACGGGCACGATGAACGTGTACCGAATCAAGACGTCAGACTTGGAGAAGGCTCGAGGATTAGGCTTTGTTCTTTATATCGAAGGGATCTCGATCGCGAGAGATCGAAGAGGGAGTAACGTGGCGATGCGACCCTGAAAACGTCAGCTACCCAGAAAGCGCCGGAGCAATGGTGTGGTCTATTTGCCGAGCGGGAAGCGACGAGTCCATTTGGAATGTAACCCTCGACGGCCCGAGGGCCGGAGGAGGGTTACATGATGAGTGCTCCCGCGCGGTGGGAGTACCTGAGGCGATCGACGCGCCGGCTATCGACAGGCGGCGCGACCGGACAAGGGGCCGATCCTCGATGAGTTCTGTCGGGTCCCGGACCAAGCTCAAGAGCGGCGTCACGCGCCACGTGTCGCTACGAGTACGAGGCGGGCTTGCAGCGCACGTACGAGGATTATGTGGTGGCTGTCCTGATGTTGCGTAGCCGGTGTAAGAGCGTGGAACGGCTTCTTCGGGGTCAGCCTGACCGCATATAGGTAATTCAAGTTCCTTGGTCGGGCATCACCTCATCAGCGACACCGGGACGTGATCACGTCAGGCGCCCGGAGCCGCGACGTCCGAGGCGTGAGGCAGCTTGACCGAGGCGCCGACGACCGCAATCAGCCGCGCGATCGCGAGGGCGCGGATCACCAGCCAGGACGGATCGAACTCGCGCCGCCGCACACTGAACTTCGGCGCTCGCGGATGGGCATGGTGGTTGTTATGCAAGCTCTCCCCCCCGGTCACCCACGCCAGGACCCGCCAGTTGTACGCGGTATTGGCGAAGTTCTGCCCACCGCGCCAGTGGCCAAGCCCGTTGATCAAGGGCGCCATCACGAAGACGTACAGGGCGGCATGCCCGACGCCCACGATCAATCCCGGCCCCACGCCGAGGATCCACGCGAGGAGACCGAGCCCGACGACCGGGCCCGCCCAGCCCCACCGGAACAGTGTCCGATCCAACCGGTCCTCCGGAATGTCCGGGGCGAACCGCTGGAGCGTGTCCGGATTCCGCGCTTCCCGCGCGTAGTAGTAGACATTCAGGAGCTGGACGCGCCAGAGCCCGAGGAGGCGGGGGCTGTGCGGATCGCCGGGTCGGTCCGTGAACGTGTGGTGCTTCCGGTGCACGGCGACCCACTCCTGACGGCGTTGACCCGTGGTGAACCAGAGCAGGGTCCGAAAGAGCACGTCCGCCACGGGGTGGACCACCAGCGCCCGATGGGCCAGTCCTCGATGCAGGTAGATCGAGGTGGCGATGACCGCGAGCTGCGTGAGGCTGACCGTGACGAGCGTAATGATGAGCGCTTCAGTGAGCACAGTGCCTCTCCTTCGTGTGTGGTGACGGAACCCGACGCGAGCCGCGGCCATGGGGCCACAGCACCAGGACGACGTTGATCAGGGCGAGCCCAACATTCAGCACGAGGAGGACTCGCTCGCTGCGACTGGGCCCCCCGACGGGCACGTTGAAGCGGACCCTCTCTTCCCGGTCGGGTGTCGGACACTGGTGTCGCCCGGCCCGTATTGGTCCCAAGCCGCCGAGCGCTTGGTTCGACGCGGTCGATCAAGCTCCGGGTACGGCAGCCCAGTAACATCAGGACTCCGTTCGTGCTGACGTCAAGGCGGGGAGGGACCACAACCTCCGAGGGCCGGCCCCCGGAGGTCGGGTCACTGAGGAACACCGCGGTCAGCCGATGTCGCCTCGCCAAGGTGACAAGATTCTAGAACTCCCCGCCGTGCGGCATGGATGGGGCGCCCGTCTTCCCCTCCTCCGGGATGTCCGTGATGAGCGCCTCGGTCGTCAGGAGCAAGGACGCGATCGACGCCGCGTTCTGGAGCGCGATCCGCTCGACCTTGGTCGGGTCGATGATCCCGGCGTGCATCATGTCCACGTACTCGTTCGACTCGGCATCGAAGCCGAGCGCGAGCTCCTTGGCGGCCTTC
>Ga0209887_1000274_pt1 | contig 15313 bp, 15 predicted proteins | sample GWRWN1_30_40_FD_187230 | JGI IMG/M metagenome (GOLD analysis project Ga0209887, IMG submission 187230) | Riverbed sediment microbial communities from areas with no vegetation in Columbia River, Washington, USA - GW-RW N1_30_40 (SPAdes)... | ecosystem: Environmental > Aquatic > Freshwater > River...
CACTCCGTCGAGGAGGAAATCCGCCGCGAGCTGGATTCGCCGGTCGCCCTCATCCAGGAGATGGGCGAGTACATCGCGGGCGCGGGCGGCAAGCGCCTGCGCCCGATGCTGCTCTTGCTCGCCGCCCAAGTACAGGGCGCCGAGGTAGCGATAAAGAGCGGAATCATCAAAGGAACGATTACTGTGGCGGGAAAGCCGACTGCGGATGTGGTGGTCTCGTTGGAGGGTATCTCGGCCGAAACCGCCAAAGCCCAAATCTCGCCGGCCAAACCGAAGAAGGCGGTAATCGACCAGAGGGAAATGAAATTTATTCCTCACGTTTTGCCCGTGCTGGTCGGTACGACCGTTGAATTTCCAAATCACGATACCGCCTGGCACAACGTCTACTCGAAAGGCGGAGCCAAAGATTTTGATCTCGGTCTTTATCAACCGGGAAAAACCACGAGCACGACGTTTGACAAACCCGGAGTGGCCAGAATCCTGTGCAATGTCCATCCTAATATGGAGGCTTTCATCGTCGTGAAAGAGCATCCCTTTTTCTCCAGCGCCGACAAAGGAGGCAACTATCGACTGGATGGAGTGCCGCTGGGCAAGTATCGCATTCAAGTCTGGCATCCGGAGCTCGGGACCACTGAGGCGGGAGTCGAACTGGTTCGCGCGGGAGAGGTGCTGGACGTTAATTTCGATCTGAAAAAGAAATAGCGAACGAAGCTTCGACTGCAACGAACCAAGAAAGCGACAAAGATGCGACGAAAAGAAAAGGTGCTCAAGAATCACAGTGAATGTCGCCTGATTGAAACGGAAGAGAGCAGAATAACCCTGAAAAACCTCACCTCTAAGCTGACGGCGGCGGAAAAGAGAGTGCTAGCTCTGGTTTCTTCTGCAAAGACCAATAAGGAGATAGCATTCGCTTTGGGCATCAGCCCGGCCACCGTCAAGCGTCATCTGGAAAACGTTCTTAGAAAACTCGCACTCAGAAACCGCGTCGAAGCGGCGATCTATGGCCTCATCGCCAATGGATGTCCGAGTGGAGCAAGCTCCGCCTGCCCTTTGGAGCTGTGGCGAAAAGCAAAACACGATGCCGACCCAAAATGGGCCATTTGACCCATAGACGACTTTAACTGCGCGGTGTTATAAACCGACAACAAACCGGTACTGCCACAAAAAGCACGTTTCACAGCAGAGGGCGTGGAGGAAACATGAAGCGTTGCGTAGCCCTGTGTTCGTTCTGCATTTTATTGTTGTTGGTTTTCCTTCGAATCATCTGGTCTGCGGAAACGGAAGCACCAAAGCCCGCCCCTGCCACCTACGTTGGCAATGAAGTTTGCCAGGCTTGCCACGCGCCCGCCTTTGAAAAATTTTCCCAGACAATGATGGGGAAAATTTTCTTGTTCAACCCGCGCAATGAGACGGAAAAAAGAGCCTGCGAGAATTGTCACGGCCCTGGCAGCAACCATGCGGCCGCGGGTGGTGGCAAGGGCGTTGGCGGGATGATCACCTTTCGCAAAGACTCGGGCGAGTCAGCAAAAGTCCAGAACGAAACCTGTCTCGGATGCCACCAGCGCGGCGTCCAGACTTACTGGGAAGCCGGTCCTCACGCCAGCCGCGGGCTAACTTGCGTCACCTGCCATACTTTGATGGAGAGGACGACCGACAAGTATCAGCTCGCGAAGGTTGGTGAGAAGACGCCTTTCTTTAACAAGCGGGCTGAGACCGAGGTTTGCGGTCAATGTCATCTGCAAAGAAAAGCCCAACTCATGCGCTCGTCGCATATGCCGATGAGAGAGGGCAAGATAACCTGTACGGACTGCCACAATCCGCACGGCACCCCCAATCCTTCGCAGCTCAAACAAACCAGCGTCAATGAAAACTGTTACACCTGCCATACTGAGCGGCGCGGGCCGTTTTTGTGGGAACATCCTCCGGCGTTTGAGAACTGTGGCAATTGCCATGAGCCCCACGGAACCGTCAATGATCGGCTGCTCAAGGTCACAGACCCGAGGCTCTGCACCTCGTGCCATAACGCAACACGTCACCCTGTGACACCGCGGCCGAAGACTTCGGTTTTCTTCTTTAACCGAAGCTGCACAAACTGTCACAGTCAAGTCCATGGATCGAATCATCCTTCGGGCCGATTCTTTCAAAGATAGGGAGGCCGGACATGAGACAGACGCAGATCTGTTTTGTTAGGGGCACGAGCCTGGTTCTCTTTTTGTTTCTGAGCTCTCCGGCGTGGGGGCAAATTAATGTCGGAGACTACACCATCAGTGGCGGCGGAGAGATCGGCGGCCTGCCGAGGGGCTTTAAAGGGGACTTGTCCAGGTTTGAAGAATATCGGGATATACCCGAAAGCATCATCGTGCCGCAACTCCAACTGATGATCGGGGGTAAAAGAGAAGATTACTATCTATATGCTGACTCCTACAAGACCGGACTTAACGACCAGAGCTATACCCTCCGGGTCGGGAGATATGGTCTTTTGGATATGGAATTCAAGTGGGATCAAATTCCGCACTGGTTCAGCGACGTCGCCCGGACCCCTTATACCTCGAGGGACGGAGTGTTCACTCTTTCCTCCAAGCCCACTGCAACCACGGCATCGCCAAACTGCGCCACCTCACCAACTTGCCAGTGGTTGAATACCACCGCGCAACCGATAAATCTTAACCTTTATAATGGCATTGCCCGGGTCAATCTTCGCTATACTCCCACACCGGGGTGGACGTTTACCGGGACTTACTGGCAAAATCATAACGTTGGCAGCCGAGCATTTGGCACTCTCTTTGGCACAAGCCCTGGCTCGTACAATATTACCGAGCTCGCTGAACCGATCGACTACCAGACCTATAACATTGAGCTCGGCGGAGAGTACGCTAGAAATGGTTGGTCCATCGCCTTGAAATACAATGGATCGATTTTCAACAACCTCAACAGTTCTATCGTCTGGGACAACCCGATGAACCTCACGGGCGTAGGGTCGGCATGTAGGGACTCAGCAACCTTGAATTATACCACCGGCACGGGGGCGTGCCGGGGCCGGATGGATCTCTATCCAAATAATCAGGCCCACACGGTGACGCTTTCGGGGGCAGCAGCGCTACCGCATAAGAGCAACTTTATGGGAACCGTGTCCTACGGCTTTAGGCTCCAGGATGCTTCGTTCTCACCGTTTACCATTAACAGTTGCTACGGTTCGGGACCTAGACCAGCGAGCTGTGCGGACGCCGCTCTGACGCCCTTGCCGACGATTTCCAAGAACAGCCTCTCTGGCGACGTTCGTCCGCTCATGGTCAATGCCACCCTGGTGAACAACTTCTTTGAAGGCGTTAACCTCAAGTCCTTCTATCGCTACTATGGTTTGAGCAACCACAGCAAACAAGTCGATATGCCGCAAGGATTTATCGTTCTCGATACCGGACCACGCACAGGGGCGGCGTTGGAACCGGAGCTTTTTTCTTATTCGAAGAATAGCGTGGGCTTCGAGGGGGGCTATAACTTTGCTCGTTGGCTGTCAGCCAAGTTCAGCTACGGTTACGACAGAATGCACCGGCAAGATCGCGAAGTATTCAACGCCGATGAATATGGTATGGGACCGACGTTCGATATCAAACCGATCTCCGACCTTTTGTTTAGGCTTGCTTACCGACATTTGTGGCGCAACATCTCTGCTTACAACGCGCTTCCGGAAGCTGATGCCGCCAATATTTCGAGAAAATACGACGAGGCGGCGCGGCGCCGGGATCGAGCTAGTCTTTTCGCTCAATACATGCCGCTGGAGAACTTGGAAATTCACTGGGGTTTCGAGTTGACCACCGATCGTTATCTCTATGCCACCGTGGGAGCGCAAAGAGACAATAACTACTCGCCCTCTTTCGGTTTTGTCTACACACCGCTGGAATGGCTCAGAGTCTTTGCGGATTACAATTGGGATCGCAATGATTGGAAGATGGATGTGCAGGACCGGACGGCTCTCACTCAGACACCCGCGACCAATTGTTTTCCCGCGGTCCCTCTTAATCAAAATCAGTGTTGGACCAGTCGAGGAAAAGATATAAGCAATACCATCAGCTTTGGCAGCGATATGGATCTCATCCCGAATCTTTTGGGATTCCGCATCCAATACACATTTTCAAACGGTTTCAGCTATGTTACTGCCAGCGGTGACCAGCAAAGTACCACCCCAGCCTCTAATTATCCTACTATAAAAAATCAGTGGTACGAGTTGCTGGCGCGCTTTGAATACAAATTGCAGCAAAATTTAGCCCTGCGATTCGGCTACTATTATAACCACGCCACTGAAAAGGATTTTGGCGTCGATATTATGAAGCCTTGGATGGGCGATGTGGACGTTGTTCCTACACCCAATGCTAACGTCGCAAGGTCGGTTTTTTTGGGCGATCGCATCAAGGGACCATTTACGGCTAACGTTGGATTCGTAACTCTGGCGTTCAAATTTTGAGAACCTTCCAGCAAGTAAACTTGAGTAGAAATCGATGCGGGCACTTTCCGATTCTTCTGAAAAACCCTGTCGGAGTCCTTCGACGGCGCTCAGGACGAACGGGAATCACACTTGATAGCATTGAGAAATTTCCGTTCATGCTGAGTCTAATCGAAGCATTCTTAGGTTTCAGCAGAATCGCTTCTTTAGCCTGATCCTTGGCCGACACTCTGAGAAAGTTCTCGCGTGCCCGAAGAGACCAGAAAACACTCTTTCATCCGGCTTGTGATTGTTGGCTTCACCCTTTGTTTCGGGAGTCAGTCCCATGCGCAATCCGTCGTAGCTCCTGCCCAAGATCCGTTGGCCGGTTCTCGCGTGTTCGGTTCTAAGGGCTGCTCCAAATGCCATGCGGTGAACGGTGTCGGTGCTAAGGTCGGCCCCGACCTAGGACGAATTCGAGCCAACCGCTCCTTCAATGATCTCGCTGCGGCGATGTGGAATCATCTTCCCGCAATGGTGGCGAAGATGAAGGAGCTTCATCAGCCTTTTCCCCAATTGGACTCGGCCGAGACTGGGGATCTCATCGCTTTTCTCTTTACCCAAAATTATTTCGAAGGCTTCGGTAACGTAGAATCGGGCAAAAAACTTTTCAATAAGAAGGGCTGCATCCAGTGTCATCAGGTTGGAGGAGTGGGCGGTGTTCTCGGCCCGAGTCTCGATGTCGTCGGACAATCCGGAGCGCCGATGAATGTTGCGGCTGCGATGTGGAATCATGGACCCACCATGGCTGAGGCCATGCGGGCCCGGGGTATCGAAAGGCCCAATCTCAGTGCGTCAGAGTTGCGGGATCTCGTTGCCTATCTTAGAGCGGCGGCGCCCGAACGCGCCGGAGCGCCGGTGAGTATTTTGCCTGGAAGAGTAAATGAGGGACGGGCTCTCTTTGAGAAGAAGCAGTGTATCAAATGCCATAGCATTCAGGGTAAGGGTGGCAATATTGGACCGGATCTAGGTCGGCGCGGGCTGTATCGCAATCTCGTCGAATTCGCCGCGGCCTTGTGGAATAAGGCGCCGGCGATGTTGAAGGCGATGAAACTTAGAAAGTTCACTGTTCCACAGCTAAACGGAGAAGAGATGGCGGACATTGTGGCTTATCTTCGCTCTTTTCAATATTTTGGCGAGCCCGGGAATCCCGATCTTGGTCGCCGGTTGTTGTGGGAAAAGCAATGCCTCAACTGCCATTCGCTGGATGGCAAAGGCGGCAAGGGGGCGCCGGACTTAGCTATGACAAAGGGGCGGGGCTCGCCGGCCGCGATCATCGCGGCGCTGTGGAGCCATGGCGATTTGATGACGGAATCCGCGCCGGAACGAAGTCTTTCTTGGCCGCAATTGAAATCTGGCGAAGTGGCTCATCTCATGGCTTTTTTTGAGCGATCAACGCGGAGCGAACGGTGACACTCGACAGAGTGATTGTTTTTGCGTCCCTGGTTTTTCTGACTGTGACAGCCGGCGTTCTGAATGCTCAACCGCAAGGAGAAACTTGCGTAGTTTGCCATGCGGCACTCGGCGTGGAGCACCTGACGAAGCCGGTGGAATTGTACAAGGCTGACATCCATGCGGCGAAAGGATTTGGCTGTGTTGCTTGCCACGGTGGGGATGCCACCCAGATGGGATTGGAAGCCATGGATCGGGCGAAGGGATATATCGGCAAGCCCACACCAACCCAGGTGATCGAGGTATGCGGGCGCTGTCACTCCGACGCGCGGTTCATGAGACAATACAATCCCTCTCTTCGGATCGACCAGGTTGCGGAGTATTACACTTCGGTTCACGGTAGGCGGCTCAAAGAACTCAAAGACCCGAAGGTTGCGACCTGCGCTAGTTGTCACATACCTCATTCGATAAGGCCGCCCAGCGATGCGCGCTCGTCCGTTTATCCGCTGCGCGTTGCGGATACTTGTGGGTCATGTCACGCCAATGCCGAATATATGGCGCCCTACAAGATTCCCACCGATCAACTGGCGAAGTACAAGAAAAGCGTTCATTGGAACATAATGACGAGTAAAGGAGACCTGTCGGCGCCCACTTGCAATGACTGTCACGGCAATCACGGTGCCGCGCCTCCCGGCATCTCATGGGTGGGAAATGTTTGCGGCCAGTGTCACCCCATCAACGCAGAGCTCTTTAACAAGAGCCGGCACGGACAGCTCTTTGTCCAGATGGGAATTCCGGGGTGCGCCACCTGCCACAGTAATCATGAGATACTCGAAACCAGTGATGCGATGCTCGGCGTCGGTGATAAAGCCATCTGTGGAAATTGTCATACGCCGCAGGATACGGGCGGCAAAACGGCGGTCGCAATGCGGGAAACCATCGAAAGGCTCAGGACAGACTATGAGGCTGCGCATGCCACCCTGGCGAGGGCGGAAAATGCCGGCATGGAAGTCAGCCAACCTCTCTTTGAGTTAAACGGAGCCAAGACGGCTCTTGTGAAGGCCCGCGCATCGATTCATGGTTTCAGTTTGGATAGCGTGAATGCTGAGGTTAAGCCGGGTTTAGAAATCAGTGACAAAGCGAGCGCGCGAGGGGTAAGGGCGCTGGACGAGCTTCAGTTTCGACGCAAAGGATTGGCGGTTTCAGTTCTGGTCATTCTCGCTTTGGTCGTTGGACTGGTCCTGAAAATACGCCAGATGGAAAGAAAGCCGTGAGAAAATGAACTACCCCGCAGCAAGGTGCGGGGTATCAAAAAAATTGAATTTATCCCAAGCTCGTCACCCCCGAATGTTTTTATCGGGGGTCCAGTCCGAACCTCCCTGGATTCCCGCTAAAAGCATGCGGGAATGACGGACTTCGGGAGGGTGCAACTTCTACGCAGCAAACTGCGGGGAATTCAACCCACTTAGATTAAACGGAGATAGGGACCGAAACGTTATGGCGAAAGACCATGCATTACTCCCCCACGATAGTACGCGCAGAAATTTTCTCAATTGGTTTCTCGGCACCACTGCCGGCGCGTTTGCCATCTCAGTTCTTTACCCACTCAGCCGCTATCTTATTCCGCCCCAGGTTGAAGAATCCACGGCCCGGACAGTCACCCTCTCGATTAAGCCGCAAGACGTCAAGCCCAACAGCGGGCAGGTTTTTCGCTTTGGCAGTCAGGCGGCGATTTTAGTTAAGACACCGGCCAGTGAGCTAAAAGCTTTCTCGGCCGCCTGCACCCACCTAGCCTGTATCGTCCAGTATCGGTCGGACATCAATCATATATGGTGCGCGTGCCACAACGGGCACTTCGACTTGAACGGAAAAAATATCGAGGGACCGCCGCCGAGGCCACTGGAAGAGTACGTTGTCAATGTCAGGGCCGATCAGATCGTCGTCAGCAAGAGGAGCTAAGCATGGAAAACCGGAGCCGAGAGCACGGAAAACTGTGGCTATGGCTCGATGAGCGGATCGGGCTCAAGGAGATCGAAAAGCTCGCTAGGAAAAAAGACGTGCCGGTGCACCGGCACACGATTTGGTATTACTTTGGCGGGATGACCCTGTTTCTCTTTTTGATTCAGGTCACCACGGGGATCCTTCTTTTGCTCTATTATCGACCCAGCGCCGGCGAGGCCTATGAGTCCATACAGTTTCTGATGACGGAGGTACAGTTCGGCTGGCTGGTAAGGTCGATTCACGCTTGGTCCGCTAATCTGATGGTCTTTGCCATGTTCATCCATCTCTTCAGTGCCCTGTTTGGGAAAGCTTATCGCGCACCGCGCGAATTGACCTGGCTCTCGGGTGGCGTACTGCTAAGCCTAACCCTCGCCTTCGGGTTCACCGGATATCTCCTGCCGTGGAATGAACTTGCCTTCTTTGCCACCAGAGTGGGTACGGAAATACCTGGTGTCATTCCGGTCATCGGGCCCTTCTTTCGCCGGTTGCTGCGCGGTGGGGATGATGTAACGGGGGCAACGTTGACGCGTTTTTATGGTATTCACGTGGCCGTGCTGCCAGCGATTGTTACACTCGTGCTAGGTCTTCACCTGTTCCTGGTGCAGAAACATGGCATGAGCACGCCTCCGGGCGAGGAACAGGAGGGCAAGGCCAGGCGCGCCATGCCCTTCTTTCCAAACTTTTTCTTGCGGGATCTCGTCGGTTGGCTTTGCGCGCTCGGTGTGCTTGCCGCTCTGGCGGCCTATTTTCCGGCAGAGCTAGGCAAGAAGGCCGATCCGTTTCAGCCCGCGCCGATCGGGATCAAGCCGGAGTGGTATTTCATGGCCATGTTTCAAACCCTGAAACTCTTGCCCAGTCATATTCTAGGTATCGAAGGGGAGCTGCTCGGTGTTCTTGCATTCGGTGTAGTCGGCTTGCTACTGATTCTCATACCTTTCCTCGAACGCCGTAAAGCGTCAGGGCAGCCGAGCCGCTTTCCTGCGGCTTTCGGAATAACGATCATCTTGTACATGGTTTTGTTGACTTACCTCGGATATACAATGAGTCCAACAAAATAATTTTGCATGGTGTTTGGAATCGAAACGTCTTACATTTGAGAGAAGCCTCGTGGCCCGTTTTCGGATCATATTGCTCGCTATTGTCGTTCTAGTGGTTTTGGGAGTTGCCTTTGCCGGTTATCGTACTTACAACTACGTTGAACACGATCCGAACTTTTGTGCGTCATGCCACCTTATGGCCACGGCGTGGACGACCTGGAAACAGGGCCCTCACAACAAAATCAACTGTCACGTTTGCCACCAACAGAACATTCAAGACCGCGTCCGCATTGTCTGGCACTGGGCGGTCTCCGACCTTAAAAATGTTCCGCCTCACACCAAGCTGAATAGGAGGGTGTGCGAAGATTGTCATCTAAACGATCAATCGAAATGGCCGCAGATCAGCAAGACGGCAGGCCACGAGCTTCATGTGAAGAGAGCTAATTTAGAATGCCTCTCATGCCACCTACCGTCTTTACATGCTGTGAAGCCAACAACCAAAGAATGTGTTACATGTCACTCCAAGGCCACTGCGAATATCGGCGGGATGAAGGCATTTCACTGTACGAATTGTCACCAGTTTGCGGCTAAGGATGTCGGCCACGGATTGAAGCCCGAAAAGGAAACCTGTGTAGCCTGCCACTCCGGAATGTCATTGAAGGGTGAAACGTTTCCAGATCACGGGCCAATGCAGTACGATTGCAGCGCGTGCCATAAGCCTCATACCCGGCCGCTGTTGAGTTTCTCCGACTGTCTGGCGTGTCATAAAACGATCGCGGAAGATCGGCGCCATTTTGAGCAGAAGGCTTTGACCAATTGCATCACTTGTCATAAGCCTCACGACTGGAAGGCTGTAACGTTTGCGACAACTAAAAGGTGACTAGAAAGGAGACAAGATTATGAGGAAACAGTTATTGACCGCAGTTTTGGGATTCGGGCTCGCAGTGGGCTGGACCACCGGGACCTTGGCGGCGGATGCGAGCGCGGGAAAGACCGCATATGAAAAATCGTGCGCCGGTTGTCATGGCGCGGATGGCAAAGGCAACGCGGCCATGGCCAAGGTTATAGGGGAAAAAGGGTTGAATATTGTCGGGAAGGAGACCACGCAAAAGTCGGACGAACAGCTTTTGAAAATTATCGCCGAGGGAGCAGGAAAAATGCCGGCTTCCAAGCTCAGCAAAGATGAGCAAAAACAAGCCCTGGGCTACGCGCGATCCCTGGGGAAGTAAACCATTAGTAAACAATCAGCTTTTCCTATGATGGGCGCTGCAGTAAGCGGTATTGGAGCGTCCATTCGGGAATGACACATAAAATTGTCATCCTGGAGCGGTGTGGGAAATGCTCCTCACTTTTATTTAACGCGATCTCTTCCGGTTGGGAATTGCACCAAAGGTCGCCGCCCTGCCGAAGAGTACCGCTGAACCGCCGAACTGCCCGATTTCGCACGTAACCGGAAATCGTTTGAACAACGCGGGTGCTGCCGCCCAAGTAAACTGTGCTCAAGTCCAGGCCGTAGTTGAATAGATTCATTTTCGCGGCTCGAAGAGTAACCAGTTTTTCCGGAGCGGAAGGATTGGCGGGTGGAGATATCAACAGAATGGCAGCGATCGTGAGGAGAGGATTGAACCTCATTGGCATCCTTTGATGATCCGAACACAACACAACGAAATCTCCTTCGCTCGTACCGGTCTATCAAAGAAGCTTACCAGGCTCAATCGTAATCAGATTTCAGGCATCTTCCTGATCGTGAGAATGAAAGCGGCGGATCTCCGATAAATGAGAAAAATAACGTGTTTTCAACTATAATTTCCTCTAAAAAATCTCCTTCTGCGCTGGCACTTCTCTTGCTCCCTTTATCGTTACGAACCGCCAGATCTTTCTACACCAGCAAAAGGAGGGAAGAATGTTTACCGATAAAATTGAGCTCAAGGACTTTGATAAGATGGATCCCGAATACAAAGATCTTCTGGGACGGGTTTTGACGATCCAGGCAGACTGTGAGATCGGGGGGCCACATCTTTATGTGCAGAAAATGCTGCCAGCGGCACCGACAAAGCTCGATCAACTTATCGTCGCTCGTACGGCGGCGGAAGAAATCGACCATTTCCGCAAGGTAGCGCGGGTGGCCGGCGATATCGGCGTCGACGTCTCCTTTGTGCTGAGCCAACCCAACGAGAAGCGTTTCGTGGACGCCTTTCGCGGCCTCATAACGACCTGGGAGGACAACGCCGTTTTTGGCTTCTTGATCGATCGGGTCGGACGATATCAGCTGGAAGAATTCTACGATTGCAGCTACCTGCCGCTGCAGCGAATTCTCCCGGACATCGTGACCGAGGAGCTGGGACATATCGAATATGGTTATAACAAAACAGTGGAACTGCTCTCGAAGGGTGACGAGCAGAAAGAGCGGTTACAGAAAACCATCGATTATTGGTACGTTCGCGCACTCGACATGTTCGGGCACAGCGGTTCAACCCGCGCCGAGCGTTATCGCTACTGGGGACTCAAACGACGGACCAATGAACAAGCTCGGGACGATTACATGAAAGAAGTGGATCCGATCCTGGAGAAGATGGGGTTGAGAATCCCGGATCCACTTAAAGGCCGTCGCTATACGTAACTCGTACGGAGGTTATATGCCGCAACCCGCCCATAACATTGAAAAGCTCGATGAGCATTTGCTGGAAGTTGTGCGCGCTATCCATGGCGCCGTTAAACAGGGCGTATCTCACTCGGATGAACCGAAAGTCATAGATGGGGCGATACGGGACTGTAAAGAGATCCTCGATGTGATCATGGAAGGAAATGTGTCGGACTGGTTGAATTAAGTCCCACAAGGTGACGAACAGGCGTTGAAATGAGCGAGCCAAAAGTCTTTTATTACGAAACAGAAATCGAGTGGACCAAAGAAAAAGAGGGACGGATAAAAGGGCCCTCCCTTCCCGCGGTCAGTGTCGGCGCTCCTCCGGAGTTCAAGGGACGAGAAGGGCAATGGACGCCGGAACATCTTTTTGTTGCCTCGATCAACACTTGCTTTATGCTAACTTTCCTGGCGATTGCCGAGAATTCTGAGCTGCCGCTGGTGCGTTTGTCTTCGACAGCGAAGGGTAAGCTCGAGAAAGTGCCAGGGAGCGGTTATCAGATAACGGAGATCGTTCTTAAACCCAGGGTCGTGATTGCTTCTGTCAAAGATTTGGAACGGGTGCCGCGAATCCTGGAAAAAGCCAAAGAGAACTGTTTTGTATCTAACTCAATAAAAAGTGTTATCAAGCTCGACCCGGAAGTCTTTCACCATCAGACACCGGCGTCTCCTTGCCCCTTTGGCTGAGCCCGGGTTCCGGCGTTTCGCCTTCAACGTAAAAAGTCTGAATAAGCGCTCGCAGAACCAAATTCTCTTCGCAGGGGCTGTTCTGCTTGATTCTGCAGCAATGAAAATTCGTCAGCGCGTTGAAGGCGAAGGGAGAAACGATTTGTATGGACGCGGAGAGACGAAAGTCCAGGTTTTGGGTTGGCTTGCTGCCGGTGGGAGTTCTCGCTGCCAACTTGTTCGCTCTTGGGCTTCTGTATGCCTACACTCTCCTGAATCTAAGGCCCTTTCTGCCCGCACACGATACCGTCATGATTTTTGGCCAACCCATGGTTGTGTTTATTGCTCTTTTGTTCCTCTTGCCAGCGACCGCGAGTCTCATTTTCCTCTGGCCGGTGTTCTTGTGGCCGGGCCGTGGCGAGTCAGATGCAGAGGTCCCGCCGAGGATCGTACAGAGAGCAGCAAATGCTCCGGTTGTTCTGGGTATCTTTACGGCTGCCGTTTGGACATTGGTTGGCGTTGTAACCTTGCTGCGAGTTCGTTTCACACTCTTCGAGCTGACCCCTGGCTTGTGGGCACATTTTTTTGTTCGTCCAATCCTTACGGGTTTGATCGCAACCACAGGAGTCTATTTCGCTGTCGAGCTCATATGCCGGTGGCAGGTGTGGCCGGCAATCTTTGCCAACAGGCCAGTTACAGGCGAGCCGGGTATTTGGAGAATTCGACTGCTCCACCGGCTCATCATGTTCTGGGCCACTATAAGTTTTCTTCCGCTGAGTATTGTGGCGTTGATTGCTTATATGCGCCTGGACGGGATTGCGGCTTCTACGGATCCGGTCAACGGGAGGGTGATGTACACGATCATCCTAATCGGATTTTCAGCTGCCCTAGGAGGGGCCTGGCTCGCATGGGTTCTTTCTCGGACCATGGTAAACCCCCTCCGGCGCCTGGAGCTCGCCATGGAGGGTGTTCGAGGCGGTGATCTCAACGCGAGGGTTGCCGTCGGATCCACCGACGAAATCGGCGCGCTCGAACTGGGATTCAATGAGATGACGGAAAGGATCGCGCAGAGTTACCAAGCCCTGGAAACAAAAAACCGGGAGCTGGCGGAAGCTCTGGATAAACTCGCCTATCTCGAAGCCGTGAAGCGAGGTCTCGATCGATTCGTTCCCGATACGGTGCGGCGTTTGATCGAGGAAAACCCACAGTCGCCGGCGCTTCAGAAAAGCGCAAAGGATGTAACTATCTTGTTCTTGGACATCCAGGGATATACCGTCCTCAGCGAAGAACTGGCACCGGCGTTCCTGAACGAAATCGTCGAGAATTACTTTTCGATGTATCTTTCCGACATCCGCGGCGCGGGCGGAGACATCAATGAAACGGCGGGCGATGGGTTGATGATCATTTTTCAAGACGCATCTCCCTTGAAGCATGCGGTCTCAGCCGTCAGGGTCGCACTGGCCATCGAGGATAAAACGGCGGCAAGAAATCTCAGGGAAGAGGGAAAACATCCTGCTCTGGTGGTTAACATGGGAGTATCGTCGGGCGAATGCGAGGTCGGCTCGACCAGGTTTCGCGGCACGACGGGAGAGCGCTGGACCTTCACGGCTTCTGGGCCCAGCACGAATCTGGCGGCGCGCCTCGGCGATTTCGCCCGAGACGGCCGGATTCTCGTCAGTCCGGAAACAGCCAAACGGGTCCAAAGTCACTTTCTACTGCGTTGCATCGGCCCGGTTGGGCTGAAAAACATCGGCCAACCGGTTGAGGTCTGGGAAGTAAAGGCGGCGCTTTGATTAGACTCGGCGGCTCCCTCTGCTCGTCTCATTTGCGCAATTCCAACCCCGTTTTCTCAACCCCCAAGAAGACGAGATCTCTGTAAGATTTGAAATCGTTGTTAGATAATTTATGAATCGAAGTCTCAGAACCATGCGAAGCGGATATTCCAGGTCCTCTTAGTTGCCTTCATCGGGTTAGGAAGTGATATTTCACACTCACTCTGTGAATACAATCTGGTTCAGCTAAGCTAGTTAAGTAGAAAATTCCTACTAGTGCGAATGATCTGCCGTTTATTGGCGATTATGAAAATATTTTCATTCAATTACGCGAAACTAAAAGCATCCTTTCGTGGCATAGCCATTGCTCCGAAAGTCGTACATGGCCTACAGGAAGGAGGTGAGACGAAATGAAAGGCTTGAAAGTTCTGCTGTCTATTGGGGCGGTAGCATTGTTGTTTGCAACGACCGATTCTTTTGCGCAGAGAGGGCCAGGGATGATGTGGCGGGGCAGCGGTGGTTGGGGACCGGGGTCTCCCTACAACAGGATGTATGATCCCAAAACCGTCGAAACTGTGAGCGGAGAAGTCGTTAGTGTATCCCACATCACCCCTAACAAGGGAATGGGTGCCGGGGTTCACGTGACTTTGAACACCGGTAAAGAAACCGTCTCGGTCCATCTCGGTCCCAGCTGGTATCTAGAAAATCAGGACGTGAAAATCGAGGCAAAAGACAAGGTTGAAGTGAAGGGCTCCAAGATCACTTTCGGTGGCAAGCCAGCCATCATCGCCATCGAAGTGAAAAAGGGCGACGAGGTGCTCAAACTCCGCGACGACGCCGGATTCCCGGTTTGGGCCGGTTGGCGCCGACGCTAGTTTGAGTGGGTTGATGAGGTCGTGCATGTTCGACGGCGAAGGAATAAACTCGTCTTCGCCGTCGGCCGTAGTTCGGAAGCTGTAGTTTGGGTCGAGACGCATATCACGCAAGGCGCCTGCGCTTATCCCATCACGCCGTCGACTAATATGCGTGGGGGTTACCAGTTAGCCGTCGCCAATGGCCAGCGCAACCTCTGGGGGGAACCTAGCGCAAAAGATCTACGAACTCGACCGCCGCATGGAGTGCGGCTGCTGCATAGCAGGCTGCGGCACCGTGCGCATGCGGGAAGACTTCGTCGGCGCGGTGGGACTGAACAAGATCGCCCGGTTTCGTCTCGATCCCCGTGATCAACGGGGCGATGCGGACTTTTACGAGCTGATCGGCGATGACAATGGCGTGTTCGGCTGCCACGACGTCTGCCCGAAGAACCCGCCGTTGGCGACGCAGATTG
>Ga0209887_1000275_pt1 | contig 15312 bp, 13 predicted proteins | sample GWRWN1_30_40_FD_187230 | JGI IMG/M metagenome (GOLD analysis project Ga0209887, IMG submission 187230) | Riverbed sediment microbial communities from areas with no vegetation in Columbia River, Washington, USA - GW-RW N1_30_40 (SPAdes)... | ecosystem: Environmental > Aquatic > Freshwater > River...
GCGTCCTCGACGGTGCCGCCGGCCCGGAACCCGTCGCGTCCCCTGTTCCCTCCGAGATTCGCCCGCGGGAAACCACGCGCCGGCAGGTCCCCGACGCCGAGAAGAGCAGCCATGTCGAGGCCGTCCATAAGGCCGAGCGAGGTGGGGTTTCCCTCCCGCGAGCCAACGGGTATCGTCGAGCCGACGTGATCAGGCTCTTACCGTTGGCGCTCGCGCTCCTCGCGGTCTTCGTGATTGCGAGATGGCTCCTGCAAACGGCGGGCCGGGCAGGCGCCTCGCGCGTCCGGACCCGGAAGGCGACGCGCCGGCCCGGCGGGTACGAATTCGATCGGCGTTGGGATCAGACGTACCGGCGGCTGAAGAGCGTCGGCGGACCCACGGAGCAGCGCGCCGAGATCGTCGTGTTCCTCGACTCCCACCGAGGCGTCGAGGCCTACGTGGAACCGAAGACGGCGATGAGCCCGCTGTCGGTCGTGCTCGTCGACGAAGCCGGCGACTGGCGCAGGTTCGAGCTCATGGAGGACACGTACATCCGCCAGATGGCGTCGGAGCGAGGCATCCGCGTCTTCGACGCTGCCCGAACCGGCTATCCGAAGCGGATGAAACGAACCGGCCGAGGATCGAGCGAAGGGTAGAGAGACACGTCGAGGCGGACGGCGAGGGTCTGCTGCGTCAACCCCTCCTCTCGAGCTCGACGTACCAGGCAGGCTTGAAATTCGGAGGCCAGGACCTCATCGCGCATCGGCGCGGACGCTAGCATGCCGCCTCGCACTCTCCGGGATCTTCCACGACTGCGAGATCGAGCCGCCACCGACCCCGGCCGACCGGATAGGGTCGGGTGATGCCGTCGGCCACGATGTAGCCGTGCGCATGGGCCGCCGATCGAGTCAGCCGTAGGGCTTCCCGGCCGGTCTTGCGCGTCATGTCCGACTCGAAGATCCTCACGACACCACCCACCGATCCCACGGGTTCTCTCCGATCGAGAGCCCGGAGCGACCCTTCCTTGGTCAACCGCGAGCGGTCAGTTCTTGTAGAGCAGCGCGTATGACGTCGTGCACCCTCTGTCCTGCAAGGTGCTTGTCGTAGGCCACCTCGCCGGCTGGATCCCGCCTCTGCGTGCGCGAGATCACGATCGCGTCGCGGGTCAACCACTCGTGCCCCGAAGTGGTCCCTAGTTCGCCTCGGCCCAAAACCCAGCGATCGAGTTCCGTGCCGTAGTGCCACCTAACGGCCGTGAGTATCGTGCCGTGAGCGATCCGATTGCGTGCCCATCGCAGCCCCTGGAGCAACTCCGTCTTGCGTCTTCCGGTCGCCTCGGCAAGGGCACACAACCAGAACAGCGACTCGCCCAGCTCGGCGAAAGTGTCGGGGTCGATGCCCTCACTCTGCTTGGCATCGCAGCGCTCGATCGCCGCCAGGCATGCTTGGCGCAGACGGTCGAGCGGATCGGTGGCCACGGCCTCGACCGTATCGTCCTAGCGAAGCTGACGTCGAGGTCCCGCCGGGCGCGGGCGACTCGGGTCTAGGACTTTCCAACCGAGGAGCGGCGGCGAGTCACGGACACTCGACGCTGAGCCACGACGCGAGCCGGGGCCGACCGGCGGCGCAGACGGCACGATCGAACTCGGGCCCGGAATCGTCGAAGGCGATGACCCATCGCGGCCCCCGGCGGCAGAAGTCCTGCGTGTGCACGCCGAGCACCCAGCGTGGCGAGATCCCGGACAGCGACGTCGCGCGCTCGTACGGCAACGGCGGCTCGGCATCGGGGCCGGCGACGGCGTATGTCTCGCGCGCTCGCGCCTCGTTACGAAGCCATGCCGGTAGCGCGCCGCAGCTCGGCCTGTAGTTCACGCGGTTGATGAAGAAGCTCGCCACGCAGTCGCCCAGGAAGCAGTGCGCCTCCTGGATCAGGAACACTGAGCGGCCGTCGACCGTCGTCTGCTCAGGGTCGGGCGTTCCGCCCGGGCAGGCGGCGAGCAGGACGAGGGCGAGCATGAGGAGAACGCCCCTCACACCTCGGTATACGGATGGAGGCGCTCGAAGAGGGGAGCGGGCTGGAGTCAAGGAATGAGCAGGTGCGGCAGGCGGCGGGGTGAATGAACCGTGTGGACCTTTGATCGCGGGACCCATGGAGAGGGTATATGCCTCCATGGCTGAGCGAAGGCCGCTCAAGCCCAGACGTGCGAGTCCTCACACAGGGCGGCTGGAGTCGGCGACGGGTCATTCCGCGATTGGGGTCCCACCCCATCCCAGAGTTGGCCGGCGGCCTGAACGGCCCAGGTCAACGACCAGAGCGTAATCAGCGCGCGCTACCTCGGACCGGGCGTGCGCGTCTGAGTAGGTGTGAGGCCTATCGTGGACGTCGAGGTGGCCGAGGAGTTGACGCACACCGAGGGGCAGGCCCCAGCGGAGGACCGGCTCGCGGAGCTGTACGAGCGTCACGCGCCGGCCGCGGGGCGTTTGGCGTTCCTGTTGACGGGCGATCGAACCCTCGCCGAAGACCTCGTCCAGGACGCGTTCGTGCGGGTCGTCGGTCGCTTCGCCCACCTCCGGGTCCCCGACGCCTTCGACGCTTACCTGCGCCGGACGATCGTGAACCTGCACACCTCGCAACTTCGACGACGTGGCACCGAGCGAACCTACCTCGAGCGCCAACGGCACGGGTCCGATCCCGGTGAGGTGATGCCTGACGTCGGGGAACGTGCGGAGCTCTGGCAGGCGGTGCTCGAGCTGCCGCCACGCCAGCGCGCCGCGGTGGTGCTGCGGTTCTACGAGGACCTCTCGGAGCACCAGACGGCGGAGGCGCTCCGATGCTCGACCGCCGCCGCCAAGTCCCTCGTCGCACGGGCGATGGAGACGCTCCGGAAACGAGTGAGGAGGGACCAGCCGTGAACGACTTGGAACGAGAGCTCCGCAGCCTGCTCGAGACGAAGGCCCGCGATGCGGACGTCGCGCCACGGCTCGCACGCAGGGTCCTGAAACGCGCCCGCCGTCGTCAGAGTGTCACCGTGCTGACGGCGATCGTCGGCGCGCTGGTGATCGTCGCTGGCTCGATCGTGGGTTTCCGGGCGCTCGAACGGATCGGCGGGACGCAACTCCCGGCGGACGTACCTGCGCTGCCAGACGCGCCCGAGGGGTTCAGGTCGGCGGTCCTCCCCTACGGCGCGATCGCGTACCCGGAAGGCTGGACGCTCCTGGCGTCCAAGGGAGATCGCGAGATCCTCCACCTGACGAACTTCGATTCCGAGTTCGAAACAGCGTGCTTCGTCACCGACGGGCAGGCACTTCCGCCGCTCGGCGCCGTCCTACTGATCCAGCGCTTGCCTGCGGAGGACCTATCCCTGCCGACGTGGCCCGTGGTCCTGGCCGAGCCGGGTCCGAGCGCCCTCGACTGCCGTGGCGCCCAGGAGGGCGACTTTGGCGAACCCGAGCAGTTCCAGGCGACGTGGCGCAGCGGATCTGCGGCGTTCGTTGCGAACGTGGCCCTCGGCCCGCTCGCGCCCGATAGTGTGCGACGGCTGCTGTTCGAGTCGTTCGCGTCCCTCCACCTCATCGGCGGTGATGCCCGACAGACGGAGGGGTTCCTCGGCGAGCGGAATGTGATCCTGGACGCCGTCGATTCACCCGTGGGGCCGGTGACCCTCTACGCGTACCGAGATGATTTCGAGGGCGGTACGTCGTGGATCGGGATCGCCGGACCGGCAGGCACTCATCTCTCCGGAGCCGGGTCGATCGGTGGCGAGGTGCCCAGGGCCGACGAGAGCGTGACGATGAGCCTCGACAGCTGGGGAGGAGTGGTCTGGGGCGACGTGGCTGCCACGGTGGCCCGCGCCCAGCTCCGGACGGTGGAAGGTGCCACGTATGCCGCGACCCTCGTGCCGCTGCCACCGAGCTTGGAGGCCGAGGGGCACCAGGCGGTGTGGGGCGTGGTCACCGAGGCGACGGGCGACCGCGTCACGACGCTCCTGTACGACGCGGAGGGGAATGTGCTTGGCGATTATGTCCCCCTCGGCCGCACCACGGTGGCGACCGGTGAGGATCCCGAGGGTGGACCCTGGGAGCTCTACCTCGAGGTAACGACCGACGGCACTGGCCTGGGGTTCCGATTCCTACGGGGCGGCGCGGGCAGCGGCTGCTGTCTTCGGCCACTGCGGGGTGACTTCCGGCTCGACGGCTCTCAATCAGGCTCGGGAGAGCCCAGCGCCATCACCGCCCTCGCATCCGATGCCGTCACGAAGGTGGTGTTCGAGGCGACGAGTGGCGAGACGATCGAGGGGTCCCTCTTCCCGGTCCCCGACCCCGAGCTCGGCATCCCGCAAGTCGCGCTCGTCATCGTACCGAGGGCGATCGCGGTCCGAGGCGAGCTCGTCGCATACGACGACGCCGGCACGGAGCTGGCCCGGGAGCCGCTTGGCGATAACCGGGAGCCGCCGGGCCCGACCCCTGAGATCGACGCGGTCTGGAAGCTGCTCCGGCAGGCTCGCGACGCGATCGGCCGGTGGGGCTCGCACCACGAGGACTCGCTGGCGACGTTCACGCTGGACGAGGCGCGGAGGTCGATCCGGGAGATCGCGTGGAACGCGTCCGGTCCCGGAAAGCCGGTACCCGGCGAAGTCAGCATCCGCGGGGTCGAGCGTGCCGGCGGCTCCGAGCTCACCGGCTGGTCGGGATGGACCGTCGCGCTCGTCTCGACGACGCCACCTCCCAAAGGCTTGACCTACTGCATCGCGGTGAACATCGCCGAGGATGGCGGCGGGAACTTCCGATACGGGACCCAGGACGCGGCGAGCTACTCCGAGTGCCGGGGAGGCTGGCCGGAGCTCAGCTGATGCGCCCCGGCGCCGCGAGGGCGGATCTCCGATCTCGGGTTCCGCGCTGTCGAATCGCCGGCGCCGTCGGTCAAGCTGGTGCCGCCGGTGTCGAGCGCGTTCGTTTGCTGGCCTATGAGCTCGTGTATCTCTGGGCCGCCGGGGCAATGAGGAGGCCAGCCGTCGACCGTGAACCGCAGTGTCCAACGGAGGGCTGGGCTCGCGACCTCCTCGAAGAAGAAGCGTGCGCCCGGCTTGAGCACGCGGCGGATCTCCACGACGGCTGCCGACCAGTCGGGAATCTGGTGGATTGCGCCGAAGTCGAAGACGGCGTCGAACGATCCGTCGGGTGCCTCGATCCGAGTGGCATCCCCAACTCGAACTAGCGTTGCCGGGCGTCCCGCCAGTCGACGGCGTGCACGTTGGACCATGTCCGGGTCGATGTCGATGAGCTCGAGGTGCGCTGCGCCGAATCGGTCGAGGATGATCTCGCCGCCGACTCCTCTCCCGCAGCCGAGCTCGAGCACCCTTCCGCCTGCGACGCGGCCGCCGAGCCGCTCGAGGAGGGGCGCCACCGCGTGTCGCTGTACGAATGCACGCGTCGGGCTGTTCAGCCCGAGCCTGCCAAGCCTGTTGAGCTTCATCTCCTGTCGGGAAATCCTGCCCCGTCGCGCGCCCGGTGCCAAACTCCCTCTTCACGCCTAGCTGACAGCTACCTGAGCGTCTTCTGGAGCTCCCACACCGGTCGCACATCGATCGTGCCGTACCAGGCGGAGAGGACTTCGGCGGCCATCTCGACGGCCTCGTCGAGATCCTCATGACTCCAAACTCGAGACCCCGATCAGCCATGGCAATCTGATCGATGGGAGATCGGTTCCCGGACGGACCTTGCGAGGGGTCGAGCCGACCGATGTCCTAGTAATCCGAGTGGATCGAGTCTGTGTCGGCGGGGCGGATTGGTACTTGGTGTTCGCCAGTGGCATTGACTCTGCTCGACTTGAGGCGATCTCAAGCCTTCAGAGTCCTCAGGAGCCCCGGACGATTCAGAGGCACCCTTGCCCTGTAGTCAACCGAGTCAACGGAAGGCCAAAGGAGGATGCTCCGAGGCGGGCCGTATCGCGAGGAGACGACGATGAACGACCTAGAGATGGAAGGCCCTAGTGCGATGAACCAGGATCCCGAGGCGATGGAGTCCGTTGACGAGCCTCGCATCAGCCCTCGACCCACTTGGAACACGTCCGGACAGGGCAAGGAGGCCTCCGTGCCGATCGAGATCGACGGCAGGTGGAACTGGTGCGCGTTCCTGTTTCCCACCGTCCTCGCCGGGATCAAGCGGCTGTGGCTGTGGCTGCTCATCACCGCTGCTCCGGTGGTCCTGATCTCACTGGACATTCTGCCCGGTGGCCTGGGCGGGCAATTCGTATGGGTCTGATCCTGGTCGGCACATCATCGCGGGACTCTGGCCGGAGAGTAGCCTGGCCGCGGACACGACAGGATCGTCACGGTGGGGGCCAGGGCGGAGCATGATGAATCAAAGGAGGGTGGTCGATGAATCGTCCGTCCCACACCCGCGTCGCCGCCCTCGTCACCGGCGTCTCGGCCGGGATTCTCGCCCTGACGGTGGTGCTCATCGCTCTCCAAGCAGAGCCGAAGGGCGGGGGGCGGATCACGGCGCCCCCTTCCGTCAGCATCTCGCCGTCCCCCGAGCCGTCGCCCCTGGATCCGGTGACCCTGACCGCCTCCTTGGACGAGGAGCCCGTGAGCTGGCAGGAGGTCGCGTTCCTCCCCGTAGGCGACGCCGAAGCACAGATTGGGGTCCAGCCCTGTTTCCATTGCGGCGAGCAGCTGCTTCCGAGCGCGCTCGCGGTCGATAGCGATGGGAGCTTCTGGGTCGCCGACAGCTTCAAGGCCCGTATCGCGCACTTCGCTCGGGACGGGTCCTTCATCGAGGCGTTCCGGGCAAAGATAGGCTCCGCCGTTCCGGACTCGACAGGCTCGGCGGACCTCGCGTTCGTCGGAGATCGTCTCTACGTCTTGCTGGAGGAAGGCAGGTCGAGGGTTGCCCCCCTGGAGGCGCGCGGACTCGGCGAGCCAATCATGGTCAACGACGGGGGGCAGGGACTCCACGTCCAGGCCGTGATCCCCGGCCAGGACGAGCTCACCGTCATGATCAGTGGCGCCGAGCGGCTCCTCGGGGGCTACTGGGCGTTCGCGACGGTCGACCCCGCGATGGGTCAGGTGACCCCCTCGCCGGGCGTGCGAAACTCGACGGGATCGTACGTTGACCTCCAGCCGCGCCTCGAAACGCCCCCGGGCGACTTCGAGATCCGGTGGTTCCAGGCAGGCAGGGGTCTCGTCGCAGTCCAAGATGTTCGGTTCCAGCTCGTCCGAGGAGGCCAGGAGGTGAAGACCAGCGTCGGAGACACCTACGTGCGAACCGCCACCCACTGGGGCGTCGCGACGGTGATGAGCATCGGGAACGGGCAGGGGCTCCCGGTCGGGGCGTGGTACCTCGAGATCGTTCCCGAGAGCCCTTCCATCCTCTTCGAGCGGCTCCCGGGCGACGGCTTCATCGGGAACGTCCGCCGCTATCTCACGGTCGCGCCCGATGGACGGGTCTATTGGATGCGCCTCCTCGAGGACGGCCTGCACATCTATCGGCGTTGAGCGTCAAGGTGCGCACGATGTGTGGGGCGAAGATGGTCTGTGTCCTGAGATCGATCACCACGACGTGGATCGCGGTCCTCATCGGATCCTGCACCGAATCCAAGACTCCGAGCACGCCAACAGATCCACTGACGGCTAAAGGGCACAGAAACCTCGGATTGGGGCGGTGACCAGGTCCTTCTTCAGTTCACTCGACCTGCTCCGCCTCCGCGGCCACCATGCGGGACCCAGACCGTCCACCGGCGAGACACCTGTTTCCTGAACATTGTTGGGCCACACGGGACCCCATGGCTCATCTCCGGATAGAGCCATCACCGGATCCTGGCGGTCCGCGGGGCAACCCCGCACGCGCCCGGCGGGGGTGCGGTGCCACGAAACCGGCCGGGGTCGGGAGGTCTTTCGAGCTCGTCCTCGGGTTCCGAGCCGGCTGAACCAGCTATGAAAATCCGCTGGTCAGGGCCGATCGGAATAGATGCACCCTTCACCGTCAATCTGCCTCTCGAATTGCATTTATGTAACTTGCGGAGGCGAAGGGAACGGTATAAGAACCACGACGTTCCGGGTCAGAGCGTGGGTGAACGCTCGGGGTTGGGACCGGATCACCCAACGGTGACGCCGACTGGTCCGCTGATGACCGTTGGACGGGCTCATGCCAGCCGCCCATGATGGTCCGGGATGGTGGGGGGAGTAGGAGCGCAGGTTCGCCTGGCCGAGGTGGTCGGGTCGCTCTCGTTGGTCACCGATCTCGCCACGGGACAGCCTCTCGAACACGGCCTGCGGCGTAGCTTGCTGGCCGTGTGGCTCGGGGAGAACTTGGGCCTCGAGCCCGCCGACCTCAGCGACGCGTACTACGTGGCACTGCTTGGATCGGTCGGCTGCACGATCGAGGGGACCGAGTTAGCGCGGTTAGCCGAGGACGACATCGCGCTCAGCGAGCGGGCAGCCACCGTTGACGTCACGAATCCGGTGGAGATGGCGGCGTTCGGGCTGAGGAACTTCGGGGCCGGCGAACCGCCCCTTCGCCGCATCGGCAAGGTGGTGACCGGCGCGGTCTCAGGCAGATCGGGGTTCATGGCCGTGTGTCGGGACGTGGCCCTGCGCGTCGGTGACATGCTCGAGTTGGGCGAGAAGATCCGCCAGGCGCTCGCCCAGTGTCACGAGCGATGGAACGGCAGAGGCGGGCCGAAGCGTCTGAAGGCCGAGGGGATCGAGCTCGCGGCGCGAATCTTCCACGTCGTACACGACGCCGAGGTGTTCAATCGTATCGGTGGCGTCGACGGTGCAATCTCCATCGTGCGGCGGCGAGCAGGGAAGCAGTACGACCCGCACGTTGCGGAGAATTTCACCGCCATCGCCGAGCCGCTGTTCCGCAAGCTCGAGTCGGAGCCGACCTGGGATGCCGCCATGGGCGCCGAACCGGTTTCCGTTCGATGGCTCTTGCAGGAGGAAGTCGATGCCGTCGTGGAGGCGATCGCGACCTTCGTAGACCTCAGGTCGCCGTTCACGGTGGGGCACTCCGCTGGAGTCGCGCGGCTCGCTGAGGAGACGGCCCGTGGCATTGGGCTTCCGAATGGTGAGGCCGTGACCGTGCGAAGGGCGGGGTTCCTCCATGACCTCGGGCGATCAGGCGTGCCGATCGCCGTGTGGAACAAGCCAAGCCCCTGGACGGGCGAGGACTGGGAGCGGGCCAAGCGGCATCCGTCGCTGACCGAGCTGGTGCTCGCCCGATCGAGTGGCCTTGGGCATCTGGGAACGCTGGCCGGTCTCCATCACGAGCGCATGGACGGGTCCGGGTACCGAGGAGTGCCGGCCTCGTCCCTTCCCACGGCGGCTCGGATCCTGATCGCTGCAGACGCATACCAGACGAAAGTAGAGTCGCGGCCCCATCGCAGCGCGTTGGTGCCCGAGCAGGCCGCCGAGGTACTTCGTCGCCGGGTCTGCGATGGCCTGCTCGACGACGAGGTGACCACGGCGCTTCTTCTGGCCGCAGGACACTCGCCGCCGCGGACATCCCCGGAGGTACCGGCTGGCCTCAGCGAGCGCGAGGTGGAAGTGCTGGGGCTGATCGTCCGCGGCCTCTCGAACCGACAGATGGCCGAGCTCCTTTTCATCTCACCCAAGACGGTGGGCCATCACGTTCAGCACATCTATGACAAGCTCGACGTCTCCACCCGAGTCGGAGCGACCCTCTACGCGCTGCAGCACGGCCTCATGCGCGAAAGCCCGTAGGGCACGATCGACGAAATGGGGTGATCACCCGATGCTTGCTCAGGGTCGCCTCGGAACAATGACTGGGAGTCCAAGGACGACTCAGAGAGGAGGAGGAGACCACCATGAGGCAAGAGATGAAGTCGTTGCCCCGCAGCTTGGTCGAGGAGGTGTGGAACCGCGGCAATCTCGAGATCGTCGATCAGCTCGTCGATGTCAGCTACGTCGGCCACCCTTCCGGTGCGGACGGCCCCGAGGGCTACAAACAGTACTTCATCACGCTGCGCGCCGCATTCCCCGATATCCGGTTCTCGGTCGAGGACGAGATCGCGGAAGGAGACAAGGTCGCCGTCCGTTGGACGGCGACAGGCACGCACCAGGGCGAGTACGCGGGCATTCCGCCCACCGGCAAACCGGGTGCGATCTCGGGGATGACGACGTTCCACATCGTCGATGGCAAGGCGGTCGAGTGCTGGACGAACCTGGATGAGCTGGGGATGCTCCGGCAGCTCGGCGTTCTCCCCACGCCGAGTTAAGTCGGTTGAAGTCCGACACCGACCTACGATTGAGGAGACCATGAGGGGTCGCCTCGTCGGCCCCTCATCTCCTCCTGTAGGGCACAAAAACATCGGATCGGGCCCCGTGACCAGGTCTTTCTTCGAGTTCGCTCGACCTGCTCCGCCTCGGCGGCCACGATGGGGGATCCAGACCCGTCCACCGGGGCGAGACACCTGTTTCGTCAACATTGTCGGGAGAGAACGATACGCATGTCAATTCCCTTGCGTGGAGGAAGGTCTCATACAAGAGCACCGCGTTGCAGCCTGGGTCTCTTCTCCCGGGTTGGAAGCTCGCACGTGAGGACAACCGCAATCGGTACGATGCACAAGTCGTCAGATTCAGGTAGGCGCGAACGAAACTGATCACCCCGTCGTCGCGATTCGATTCCCGCTGGCGCCGTCAAGTGCCAACGGCTAGAGGCGACAATGCCCGAGGCAGCCCGGCCCCATGAGGCTCCTCATCCTTGGCGGGACCGCCTTTCTCGGACGGCACGTCGTTGACTGCGCGCTGGCACGCGGACACGCCGTCACGGTATTCAATCGCGGACGCACGAACCCGGGCCTCCGGCCGGAGGTGGAAGAGGTTCGTGGCGACCGCGACAAAGACCTCAGCGCTCTGGTGGGACGCAGGTGGGATAGCGTCATCGACACCTCGGGCTACGTTCCCCGCGTCGTGCGCGCGTCGACCGAGTTGCTTATCGATAGCTCCCACTACACATTTGTCTCCACGATTTCCGTCTACGCCGACTTTCGAGCCGGTCCCGACGAAACCGCCTCGGTGGATCAACTGCCCGAGCCCGAATCGGAGAATGTGCAGGAGCACTACGGAGCGCTCAAGGCGGCGTGCGAGAGAGTGGTCGAAGAGCTCTTTGCAGCCCGGTACCTCATCGTCCGGCCCGGCCTGATCGTGGGACCCTGGGACCCAACGGGACGGTTCACGTACTGGCCGCTGAGAATGGCTCGCGGCGGAGACGTGCTTGTCCCTGAGCCTCGGGACCTGCGCCTGCAGTTCATCGACGTACGAGACCTCGCCGACTGGATCGTGCGTCGGGCCGAGCTTCAAACGGTGGGCGTCTTCAACGCGACCGGTCCACTTCCTCGGCCAACGATTGAGGAGGTGTTGGAAGCCTGCCGCCGGCTGGCTAATCCCGGGGCGAGACTGCATTGGGTAGGGGCGAGGTTTCTTCGTGATCGAGGTGTCGATGAGTTCGTGGAGCTGCCCCTTTGGGTCGACGATCCGGCCTGGGCGGGGTTCATGGACGTTGACGTGTCGAAGGCCGTAAGTTCGAGCCTGACGTTTCGCCCCATCGATCAGACGGTGCAAGACACGCTTGCCTGGGCGCGTGCCAACCCCGATTGGGAGCCGTCGCGCAGGCAGGGTGTCGAGATCCCGCAGGCAGGGCTGGACCCCGAGCGCGAGATGCAGCTACTCGCCGAATGGAAGGCTCGAGGGTAACCGCAGGGCGCCTGACCTCGACGTACCACGCGGAGCCTGCTTCCGGCTAGAGGGATCCGGCCATCGGCCTGTGCTCGCTACCTCAGCAGAGAAGGTAGCCGCTGATTCGCCCCGGCAGGCTGATCCGGTGGGTGTAGGGCACAAGAACCTCGGATCGGGCGCGTGACCAGGTCTTACTTCGAGTTCGCTCTACTTGTTCCGCCTCGGCGGCCACGATGGGGATCCCACCGTCCACCGCGCGAGACACCTGTTTCCTGAACATTGTCGGGCCACACCGAACCCCATGGCTCCCCCTCTCCTCAACTCGCCTTGAGGGGGAAAACCGCTGGTGAGGCTACCGATCGGAGTTAGTGCACCCTTCAGGCTGGCGCGGACCTCGTCGTCGGGCTAGTGCGCGAGGCCGTCCAGATCGAAGCCGTCGGTGAGCGCGATCGCCAGATCACGGGCGTAGCCGGCCTTCTGGCGGCTGAAACCGATGGTGCGGAGCTCGGAGTCCGACAGCGTGAGGAAGCCTTGTGGCCGGATGCTGCCGTCCAGCGCCTGAGGGGCACACAAACCATCGATCGTCGCCGTGACCAGCGACTTCGTGGGATCGACCCTCCTTCGTTTCTGGGGAGGTTCACTCCGTGCCGTTCGGTCCTTTGTATCTCTTGCTGCGTCGGCTAGTCCAGATGATCGCCGGCTCCTATGATCTGGACCGGGACATCGAGCTGACGGTCCTTCGCCACCAGCTCACAGCCCTCAAGCGCCAAGTCGGTAGGCGACGATTTCGCCTGTAGGGCACAAAAACCTCGGATCGGGCGCATGACCAGGTCTTTCTTCGAGCTCGCTCGACCTGCTGCGCCTCCCGGCTACGATGGGGGGCCCAGACTGTCCACCGGGCGAGACACCTGTTTGAGAACATTGTCCGGCCACACAGGACCCCATGGCTCATCCGGATGGTAGGTGGAGCCATCACCGCGTCATGGGGGGACCACAGGCAATCCGCATGGTCAGCAATTGCCCGGCTGGGTGCAGTATCCCGAAACCCTCCGGGGTTTCGGGAGGTCTTCCGAGCTCGTCCTCGGGTTCCGGGCCAGCTAAAACCAGCCTCGAAGGTCACGCCGCCGATCGGAATAAATGCACCCTTCGGTGTCCGGAGAAGAAGGTCCACCACCCGGCTAATCGGAGCGCCCGCGAAGCCGAACGGGGTGAAGCAGAATCAGTCAGCAACTGATTGCACTAGCCTGCCGCGACGACCTCCAGCGCCTCGTCCGCGTACCGTTCGAGCTTGCCAGGTCCGACCCCCGCCACGGCCGCGAGGTCGGCCCAGTCCCTGGGCTTACGCTCGGCGATCTCGGCGAGCGTCCGGTCATAGAAGACGACGTAGGCAGGCACGCCGTCGGTTTGCGCCCGCTTGCGGCGCCATTCGCGCAGCCGGTCGAAGAGCGCGCCGCCTCTTCCCACCGTGACCGGCGGTCGGGGGGTCGACGACCTCCTCCGGGGCACCGACGGCGCGAGCTCCAGCTCGTTGAGGAACGGGCTCGGCTGCGAGCGACCGTCGGTCGGCCAGGTGAGGAAGAGGTACCGGCGGGCTCGCGTGATCCCGACGTAGAGCAGCCGTCGTTCCTCCTCGGGGTCGGCCTTGGTTCGTCCCGACCGAAACGGAAGCTCGCCGTCGACCAGACGCGGGAGGAACACCGCGTAGAACTCCAAGCCCTTCGCCCGGTGATATGTAAGGAGGTTAACGCCTCGGCCACTGTGCTCAGCTGAGAACCGGCGGGCCAGCTCGGCGACGAACGCCCCGAGGCCGCCGTCGGCGTTCGCCCGCTCGAACTCCGATGCAAGCGAGCGCATGCGCGCGAGGTCGGACTGGCGCGTTACCTCCTCGTCGTCGTCGGGCGACGCCTCGGCGTCGTAGCCGAGCTGCTCGGTGATGTCCGCGACGGTCTCGGCCACGGACCCTCCGCCCGAGCGTTTCAGCCGCTGGAGCACCCCGCGCGGTCCCGGTCGCCGGAGGAACGCGCCGTCGCGCACCTGGTATGGGATGCCGGCGTCAGCGAAAGCCTCCTCGAGCGGCTCGGACCGGGCATTGATACGGTACAGCACCGCGATCTCCTCGAGCGGCACGGCCTCCTCGTCCCGCAGACGCCGGACGGTCTTGATGACGGCGCCGACCTCGGCCTTCTCGTCGGGCTCGGCGCGCGCGACCGGCGCGGGCCCCGAGGGCCGCGTCGCCCGGAGCGTCTTTCGGAACCCGCCCAGGCGAGGGGCGAGCCGGTTGGCCACGTCGAGTACCTCGGGCGAGGAGCGGTAGTTCTCCTCGAGACGGACCACCCTCGCGTGAGGGAACCGCCGCCTGAAGCCCAGGAGGTGCTCGGGCGAGGCGCCGGTGAACGCGTAGATCGTCTGGTAGTCGTCGCCGACGACACAGAGGTCGTCGCGGTCGCCGAGCCACCGGTCGAGCAGCGCCGCCTGCAGAGGGTTCACGTCTTGGAACTCGTCCACCGTGAACGCGTGGAACCGCGAGCGGACATCGTGAACAGCATCCGGGTGCTCGTCGAACAGCCGCAGGGCGAGCCCCAGCATGTCCTCGAAATCCAGCCGGCCCATCGCACCCTTGCGCCGCTCGTACCCCTCATAGATGCGGAGCATCAACTCCGCCGGGATCGGCGGCTCGTGGTCGCCGAGCTCAGCGTCGTACCGCGCTGGTGGGATCATCCGGTTCTTGGCCCACTCGATCTCGCTCGCGAGCTCGCGCCTCGGCAGGAACTTGTGCGGCGGCGGCAACGCGTTCGCGAGCGAGGCGATGAGCGGGGCCTTGTGGTCGAGCACGTGGGGAAGCGGTTCACCTGTGTGCGGGGGCCACAGGCGGGAGAGCTGCGAAAGTGCGGCCGAGTGGAACGTGCGAGCCTCGACCCCTTCCACGCCAAGCGCCACGAGTTGACGCTTCAGCTGGCCGGCAGCCTTGTCGGTGAACGTCACCGCCAGGATCTGCGACGCGTCGAACGCGCCGCTCCCGACCTGGCACGCGATCCGGTGCGTGATCGTCGTGGTCTTGCCGGTGCCCGCGCCGGCCAGGATCGCCACCGGCCCGCGCACCGCGAGGGCGGCCTCACGCTGGGCGTCGTTAAGCCCGGCGAGGACGTTCTCGAGGACGTGCACCTCGCGACCCTAGCACCGCGGCCCCACTCGGCCTCGGAGGTTCTTGACGGTCCTGGAGACGAGCACTTCCACGGTCGGCCAGAGCTGCAACCCATACCCGATGTGGACCGCCAGTCTGCCGGTCTTCGTTCTACGTAAGAGCTTGATGGACTGCTCGTGAGGATGCTCAATGTCGATCATTCTTGCTTTGTCGCTTCGAGTCGGTGACTAGGTGAAATGAGTCGAACTTTCAGCAGAATCCACGCGCAGACGCTCCCCAGGGAACCCGTTCGCAGGTCGCCGTTCTGTCGTCCGGGGCGAGAACGCCCCGTGGGAGAGAGAGGAACGAGCTTCGAGGACTACACTGCGGAGGACATGTCCCAGTGGGAACGCCGACGGAGAGGGTTAGCGTGGAAGCCATGAAGGTCTACCACCTGACGATTCAGGAGAATGGGCACTCACGACGGTTCGTCTACGAGGACCGTGATCAGGC
>Ga0209887_1000277_pt1 | contig 15262 bp, 16 predicted proteins | sample GWRWN1_30_40_FD_187230 | JGI IMG/M metagenome (GOLD analysis project Ga0209887, IMG submission 187230) | Riverbed sediment microbial communities from areas with no vegetation in Columbia River, Washington, USA - GW-RW N1_30_40 (SPAdes)... | ecosystem: Environmental > Aquatic > Freshwater > River...
GCCCGGTTCCACCTGGGCGCAACAGGCCCAGCCGGGGCAGGTGGTGGCGGTGTCTCATCAGCCAGGAGGCGCATACAAAGTGGACGCCGAGGCGGACTGGTATGTGATAGGCGGCGACGAAGCGGCGCTGCCTGCGGTGGGGACCCTCCTTGAGGCGCTGCCGCCGTCCTGCTTCGCCCATGTCTTCGTGGAGGTGGCCGACCCAACAGAGGAACTGAAGTTGGAGTTGCCGGCACGGTTTCAGGTTACGTGGCTGCACCACGGTGGGGCGGTCGGACGGGTCGGGCGAAGGCTGGAGCAAGCGGTGCGGGAATTCCTATTCCCGGAGGGCAACGGCCGGGTCTGGATCGGGTGCGAAGCCGGTGTCATGCGCGATATCCGCCGCCACCTGTTGAACGAGCGGGGGATGGACCGAGCTCGCGCCCACACCCAAGGTTACTGGAAGTACGGCGCCGTGAACCACCCCGACAACGACCGGGGCCAGGACGTGGGATGACTCGATCGCGCGGACCTAGGGTCGAGAAAAATTTTCCACGCAGGTCCGGAAGGACGCGGCCGTGAGATGGCCTATCGCGCACCAGTAAACCGGCCAGGTCTGATCAGTGATCTGAGGGCTGGACGTATTGCCTACATTGTAGTAGCGCATGTAAGTGGCGCGGCTCTGCGTTTCGTCTTGGAGAGACCGGGAGAGAGTTTCTAAGGTGGTGCTGGTCACGGGGAAGAGACTATAGGTGCGAGAAAATCGATATTCCTCTCTCCAGTCCGCCGAGGACCCGGCTGCCAAGTCCAGTCGATGGGTCGTGTAGTCCAGGATCGAGAAGGCCTTGCGATCGTAGGAAAGCACCTGCAGTCCCGGGTTGTTCTGGAAGACGGGGCTGATAGCCGGAGTCACGAGCAAAAAGCTCGAAGAGCGGCCGGTCTCGCCGTCGGGTGTCAGTCGAAACTCGTCCATGTGCGAATGGCCGGCCAAGGTGAACAGGATCGTGCTGCGATACTGGTTGAGCAGCTTCAAAAAGGTTTCCTGGAAGCCGTCTTGCCAGAGCGGAATAACTTTCTCGACCTTGTTCCCACCCGTCGCCATAACAGTGTTGTACGCATCGATGCCGTACGGAATGTGATAGAGCAGCCAGACCTTATCCCCTTTGGCGGCCGCGTCCTTCAGTTGTGCAGCTAACTAACGGAGCTGGTCTCCGGCGGGGTCGTCTTTCGGGTTGCCGCACTTATTCTGGTAGTCGGCCGCAAAGAACACTGTGTTCAGCACGACGACGCGATGCTTCGGTGTCCCTGGCGCCGCGGCCGCATAGTATCCGCCGGTCGGAAAAGTCTGCATGAAAGCGCGCTCGTTGTTGCCGTTGTGAAAGAGTACCTTCCAAGTGTCCGCCGTACGACGCAAGAACTCGCCCTGGGGTTCGAGCTGGTAGTCCCCGCAGTAGGAGTCTTCATTGCCCAAAACCGGATAAATCGGGATGTCTGGAAACTGTTCGCGGATGCGTTGGGTTAAGAAGGTTATCGTCTTGTCGATGAACTCGTGAAGTCCCCGCGGGTCACGGTTGCCGGCATACTGGTAGTAGGTATCACTGAAACCGTGCGCCAGCCAATCGCCGGCCAGCAAAATGAATTCGGCCTTGGGCGCGACTAGCGCCGCATGCTTTAGAGCGGAAACGAACAAGTTGTAATTCGAGTCCTTGCCGTACTCCCGTAGCCTGAAACCTGAGAACCATCGAAGATCCTCGTACATTCCGACGGTGGCGACTGGACAAGCTCGCGGAAGAGTTTCGGATCATAGAACGGGTCGAAGTGGAAATCCGTGAGACTCAGGATGACCCCGATGTCCAGTTGCCCGGTGTCATCACTGGCGCGGGACTGGGTGGATGTTGGGCGAGTACTCGCACAACCCACCAGGAATACAAACAGTATGAATACGGCAACGCGCAAGGGCTTCAGATTTCTTGGCAGGAATTTGGTTTCAACAATATAATATAAAGCGATTTCGCAACAAAGAGTAGCCACGCTCATAGAATGGTCAACTTAGATGGGTAATACGAAAGCGGACGCGAACCTTTTGCCTCACTTCGGTTTGACAGGCAGAAGGTAAAATGTAATGACTTCGGCTTGAGGCTCGGAGGACTCAGAACTATGGAAAAAGAAGAAACGTTATCCAAGAAAAGCGCTCCGATCATTATCGAGCAGGCAGGAATGCGCATGACAGTCGACCACCGCCGGTCCGGCAGCGGTGATGAAGGGTTGACCTTCGACATGGTCGTGGCAGGCGCAAAGGACGAAGAGAAAACAATCCTTCGCTTCGACTGCTTCTACAAAAACCCCCATTATCACGTTGGCCCGTCCGGCAAACATCCGGTCCATAATATGAAAGAAGAAGGCATAGAGGACCCGGTGGGCTGGACTCTGGAGCAGCTCAAGACTCGACTCCCTTCAATGGTTACGGAAGCCGGATACGAAGAAATTGCCAGCCGGATCGATCAGCAAGCGATCGCTAACGAGCTTCGCCAGTTCGAGCCGGAGATACGCGCGAAATTTTAGCGCCTAGGTTGTCACAGGGAAACGTCACTGACTATTCTCTGAACCGCACGATGAGATGCGCAATCCTTAGCCCGGTCCGGCTGGGAGCGTAAAGTGCTTCAACGTGCGGCCGAGCCTCAGGCTAGTCGGCTCGGCCTGTCATCCGTTGCCGGCGCGGGGTTAATCGCGACACACAATTTTCAAGGAGAAACGCACATGGCTAAGAAGAAGGAATACACCTGCGTTCTCGTCGAAACCGACGGTGAAGGGATCACGTGGATTACGTTCAATCGGCCGGAGAAGCGCAACGCCATGAGCCCGACGCTACACGTCGAGATGGAAGAGATCCTGTTCGGGCTCGAGACCGATGAGGACACTAAAGTTATCGTGCTTACCGGCGCCGGCAACAGCTGGAGTGCCGGGATGGACCTCAAGCAGTATTTTCGCGAGACGGATAAAGACCCGGTGGGGCGTTTCCGGGCGGCGACGGCGCATCGTCGCTGGGCTACGGAGCTGCTCACATGGTCGCGCAAGCCAAGCATCGCCATGGTTAACGGTTATTGTTACGGCGGCGCATTCGTCTCTCTGGCGGCTTGCGATATCGTGATCGCGGCAGAAAACGCAACCTTCGGTTTGTCCGAGGTTAACTGGGGTATTATCCCCGGCGGCAACGTGAGCAAAGTCTTCGGCGACATGGTGTCGTACCGCAACGCCTTGTTCTATGCGATGACCGGGCGCACTATCGACGGCCGCAAAGCAGTGGAACTGGGCATTGCGACGCTGTCTGTTCCGGCAGAAAAGTTGCGCGAGGAAACGGTTGCAATCGCGCGGGAACTGATGGCGAAGAGCCCGATGGTGCTGGCTTACACCAAACAAGCGATCCGCGCTGTGCGCGGCATGGACATGGATCAAGCGTACGAATATTTGGGCGCGAAGAGCATGGCGCTCCGCGCCGCCGATCCGGAACAAACGCGAGCCCGCGGCATGCGCGAATTCCTCGACGAGAAAAAGTTTCGGCCCGGTTTAGAGCCGTTGAAACGGCCTGTGAGTGAAAAGTGAACTGCATTTTTATAACGCGCCCGCTTAATGCCGCGCCGTAAACGGCAAACTGCTCCGCCTAAGGAAAAGAGCCATGCCTCGCTTCCGCCCGGTCTTTATTTTGCTCGCAGTCATATCAACGGTTGGCGTGCAGTTTTCCACCTTGTTCGCCCAGACCAAGATCACCATTGGCTATGCGGCGGTGAGTCCGAGGACCACCCCGCTATACATCGCCCAAGAGCAGGCAATTTTCGCGAAGTACGGCCTCGATGCGAAGGTTGTGCTCTTTCGCGGCGCGCCGACCTTGGTCGCGAGCCTCGTTTCCGGCGAAATGGAAGTCGGCTACACCGGCGGCACGTCGGTGGTGGGCGCCGCGGGGCAGGGCAATTACCTCCGGATTCTTTCGTCGATCTCCAGCACGCTCACGCATACGATGATGGCTCATCCCAGCATCAAAAGCATCGAGGAGTTGCGTGGCAAGCGCTTCGGCATTCAGAATATGGGCAGCAGCACTTGGATGCATACCATGCTGGCGCTGGAGTATGTCGGCCTCGAACCAAAGCGCGACAATATCAATATCCTGAGCATCGGCGACTCGGTATTGATTGGCCAGGCGCTGGAAGCGGGTCGAGTGGATGCGGCGGTGCTCGACGGCGCGCTGGTCCGCAGGCTCCGAAGCAAGGGCTTTTCGACCATCACGGAGTTACAGCCCGCGAAGATTCCGATGCTCAACCAGGCTGTGGTTGTACACCGGAATTTCTGCAAAAACGTTCGGAAACAGCGGAGCGAATACTTATGACCTTGGTTGAGAGTTTGGCTTTCAGCATGGCGCCGGCCAACAAATCCGTCGTGATCAAAACCATGATGCGACGTTTTCAAATCAGCGACCCGGCAGTGGGGGAGGAGGGGTACCAGGACTATCTTACCAGCGTCGAGCGGAAACCGATCCCGAGTTTGGACGGGATGCGAAACATCAGACGATTGATGGCTTTGCTCAATCCGAAAGCGGCAAGCGTCAAAATTGAAGAGCTTGTCGACGGCCGATTGATCCACAAACTCAACGACAGCGGCTTTATCGACAAAGTCGGCGCCGGTTATGGTTTGAAATGACTGCGGTCAGGGCTGAAGTTAAATAGCACCTCGCTAGTGGCCGTCGCTGCGTCTTCAATTATCTCGATAAAAGCCTTAACAAAGCTGAAGTAACTTAGCCGTTTTATATAGGATCCTATCTGAAACCCGGGAAAGTGGTCGCTTTACTCGTTCCGTTCGTCGCGTTGTTATTGGCCGCCGCGGCAGAAGCGCAAACCGACAATCAAGAGCTCGTCGCAAAGGGCCAATATATTTTCTCCCTCGCGGCTGGTTGCGCTTGCCACAGTGATCCAAAGGGGACGCCGCACGCTGGCGGAAGAGCGTTTCCCATTCCTTTCGGCACGGTGTACAGCACCAACCTGACCGCGGACAAAGAGACGGGCCTTGGCGGCTGGACGGACCAACAGATTGCTGACGCTGTAACCAAAGGGGTGAGTCGCGATGGGGGTAGAATCTTGCCGCTCATGCCTTACGGTCCGTATTCCGGGATGGCGCAGGAGGATCTCAAGGCGTTGATTGCATTCTTGCGCACGCTTAAACCGGTGCGAAAGCCGACGCCGGAATTGCAGACGTCGGTTCCCTTGCTCCGCAGCATTGCCGCCGACGGATGGCTAAAGGCCTTTGGGCAGTTTTTTACCTCACCGGCCACGGCGCCGAAGAGCGGTATTGAACGCGGCAAATACCTAACCGAGCATGTCGCGATCTGCGGCGATTGTCACACGCCGAGAAGTTCCATCGGCGTACCCAACCGTTCGATGTATATGGCCGGAGCGGGTAAGGATATTGGTCCCCTGGGCGAGAGCGTCCCCAACATTACGCCCGACAAAGAGACCGGTATCGGCATCTGGAAGCGGGAAGAAATCGCCGATTTGCTAATCACCGGCACGAAGCCTGACTTGGATTACGTGCGCGGACTTATGTACGATGTGATCCAGGGCACCTCCCACGGCTACCGCAATATGAGCCGTGAAGATGCTCTGGCGATTGCGGATTATCTTAAGTCGATCCCTGCGATCAAGAATAAAGTCAAGTAGATTTCCACGAATGAGTCCGGCGATGGGCTGTCCGAGACTCGGTAAAGTTGGAAAAATATTCGGAGGTGACAATGGCGAATGTTATAGGCCTCGGTCACGTTGGGATCTATGTTCGGGACTTGGAGCGGATGGTTGCGTTTTACCGGGACACTCTTGGAATGCGTGTCACTAAGCAGAACTGGCGAGCTGGGATTGTGTTCTTGAGCGCCGACCCCGAAGGCGCCGATCACGAAATCGCGCTTTTTCGCGGGCGTCCGGAAGGCGCCGATTCGCAACTGATCAATCAGATCTCGCTTCGTGTCGCGACACTCGAGGATCTGCGGAGCTTTCATCGGAAATTGGTTGCCGAGGGCTATCGCATCGACGCGGTTGTCAACCACGTGAGCGCGCTCGGCTGTTACTACTTCGACCCGGAGGGCAATCGCTCAGAAGTATTTTGGGTTACCGGCCGCGCTTGTTGGGTGCCGATTGCACATTTGATCGATATTGAACAGCCGGACCGAGCCGTATTGGCCGAGGTCGATCAGCTCTGGGAAAGACTGCGTCATGTCGGGATGGGGGAGCGAATGACGAATGAACCCGCCACGCTTCAGCTAGATTAAGGCCTAGGCTGAGAGCGTCCTGTTTCAGACCATTCACCGCCCTCCCGAGGTCACGTAGTTAGGACGTCTGCGCTACGCCGATCGCCTCGCATTTTTTGTCAAGAAGTAAAGTAAAGCCGCCGCGCGCTTGCAGGAAAGTGTATCCTAATGCTACTCTTCAAATTTAATGAATTCTAAAATTCTAGTTTGGTCATTTTTTTTTATTTGTCTGCTCTCGGGGTCTGCTGGCGGAGCGGATACTGACAACCCAGCGGACAAACCAAAAGCAGAGTCGCCGTGGGTGCGCAAGGTCATATTCGGCATAGCCCTGCAGGACACCGGGCCGATAAGCGACAAAAACGAAAGCGGAATCGATCCCAATTGGGAACTGCAGTTCAATCCCCCAGGGTGGAAATGGTGGCGTTGGATCGGCACGCCTTATACGATCGTTGGCGTGACGCCGAATTTTAACGGCGACACGAGCGCAATGTACACCGCTCTCAATTATGAGATTAGTCTGTCCAATAAATATACCGACGCGTTGACTTTTAATCTAACCAAGACTCTCTTTATTTCTCTAGCTGTAGGCCCCGCGATTCACAATGGCCCCTTAAAGAAGGACGAGACCCGCTGCAAACAAACCGACGATTGTGGATTTGGTTATCGCATCATGCCCCGGATCTTTGCCGAGTTCGGCACCTATTTTCTGAAGAATCACGGCGTATCCTTCTTCTTCGATCACATGTCGGCCAGAGGTTTGGGGGCGCCACAGAATGAGGGAGTCGACCACCTTGGAGTTCGCTACCACTATGTCTTCAAGACGAATTAATAAGAATTCTAACCCCGCAAAAATAATCTGAGGGGAGCTGAATATCTCGCGACTAGAGCGCCAATTCCCCTTACCTAATGCGAAGTAGCTGATCCTTCCGCTTATCTTTGCGATACGGGGCCGGAGACAGCCGATCTTTTTCGGGCTCGCCCACCGAGGAACCATGTGTTTTGGAAAAGTATTTCTTTTGGTCCCGCGTTGAATCAAAGGCGTCTTCTTGCCAGAACAATTGGCACATCAGCGGATCGATGTCGATCACTCTTGGCGAAGGTCTGCGCAATCCACGAGGCTGGGATGAATTCGCAGGCTGCCGAGGCTGGTAAAGATCGAGCCGGTCGTTCAAGAGCAGGGTCATAGGAGGCGGCTCGCCGTGCCAAGTAAACATCTCGTATGGGCGACTGCCGCGCTTCTCTGTCTCCGCTTGGTGACTGCTTTTCTGATCGAGCTCACGCCGCAGGAGGCCTACTATTGGAACTACGCCATGCACCCCGCGCTCAGTTATTTCGACCATCCACCGATGGTTGCCTGGGTGATTGGCGCCGGTTATTTTCTGCTCGGCAAGTGTGAACTCGGAGTGCGGATAGGCGGGTTCCTGCTCACCCTTCTTTCAACGTGGCTCCTCTACGCTTTGGGTAAGTTGTGGTTTAGTCGGAAAGTAGGGCTCTGGGCCGCTCTGCTCTTTCAGTTGCTGCCGCTATTCTTCGTTTATGGCGTGCTGATCACGCCTGACGTACCGCTCACTTTCTTCTGGCTGCTGACGCTTTATCTGTTCTCGCTTGCCCTGCGCGAGGATCAAAAGTGGGCTTGGTACCTTGCCGGAGCTGCACTGGGGCTTTGCATGCTCTCCAAATATACGGGAGTCTTCTTAGTTCCTTCCGCGTTTCTATTTCTCATTGTGCACCGTCGTTATCGTCAGTGGCTGCTGAGAAAGGAGCCTTATCTCGCTCTGGTCATCGCCCTGCTCGTCTTCGCTCCGGTGATCCTTTGGAACATCGAGCATGGCTGGACGTCATTTGCCTTCCAAGTGAGCGATCGGCTGAGCGAAGAGACGAGCCATCCACTACGCCGGTTAGCGGAATTTCTCCTCATACAGCTCGGGGTGACTTCTCCGACGCTGTTGGTCGGGCTCCTGTTGAGTTCGGCGATTCCCGTCACCCTAAGCATGAAAGACCGGCGTATGAAGTGGAGATTTTGTTTTCTCTTGTCAGTTCCACTGCTCGTCTTCTTCCTGTTTTATAGCACTCGTTCTTCGGTCAAGGCCAACTGGACGCTCCCCGGGTATCTCTCTCTCCTTATCGCCGCCTATCCTGCCTACCGCTATCTTCGGTTCAACAGCGGAGCCCGGATGAAGCTGGTCGCCCGATATTTCTTGTTAGCATGGTTCTACGCCTTGCCGATTGTTTATATCGTTGCCGTTTACCACTCGACTGTAACGATCCCTAACGTCACCGTGCACCACTGGACGACTGGTTGGAAAGAGTTAGGCAGGGTCGTCGGAAGGGAGGCGATAGCTTTTGAAGCCGAAACCGGCAAAAAGGTTTTCATCCTGGGCATGGACACCTATAACCTGGCTGCCGCTCTCTCGTTCTACACCGATGACAGCCACGAAGTTTTCTCGCGCAACCTCGTGGGAAGACGCGCCCGGGCCTTCGATTACTGGACAGCAAAGATCGATCCGGTAGGTCTCAATGCCTTGGCGGTGGACCTTGAGGCTCCAGACCTTGAGAAACTGAGAAAATACTTTACCCGGGTTGACGAAAATGTAAGACGGGTTGCCGTAATGAAGGGTGATAGGGTTCTCTACCGTTTCTATCTGGTGAAGTGCTTTGATTATGTCGGGAGCCCATCTTAATTGTGGAGCCTAGGATTTGTGGGGGGCCGGGTCACTTTTTGGGCGGGCGGAGGAAGAGGCTCAAAAAGGCCGAGGCGAAGAGCAAGCCGATAAAGATACTGAAGGAGAGATAATAGCTTTGGGTATAGTCGAAAAGGATGCCGAAAAAAGGCGGCCCGCCGGCGGAGAAGGCGTGAGTGAGTAACGAGCCCAGGCCACGGATTTTTCCGAGTGAGATGCGCCCGAAGTAGTTGGCCCAGATCATTTCCGCCAGGATGGAGGTTCCGCCCATGCCGATGCCGTATAGAAAGAAACCGGAGTAGAGGGAAAGAAGCCCGGGGGTGGAGAGGGCCAACAAAATTCCCACGGCTTGAATCAGAAACTTGGCCATGATGAGCCTGCCGAGGTCCCTGCGCTCGGCGAGGAGCCCCCAAATCATGGGCGTGCTGAACTGCATGAAAGCGATAGTGCTCATGACGAACGCCGCCACCATCGCCGGATGGCCCTGATCGCTCACGAACGAGAAGACGTGAAGATTCAGTCCGGTCACCCCGACGTGCGCAACCCCGAAGGTGATCACGATAAGCCAGAAAGCTGGGGTACGGAGTGCTTCGCGACGACTCCAGACGACATCGTCGGTTGCGCTCGGACGCACTCTCGCGGGATCAGCTTTGTTCGCAGGCGCGCTCCTCTCGTGTTGAATGTAGGATCTTCCGTCCGGCAGGAGCCCCATGTCTTCCGGCCGCCGGCGCATAAAGAGCAAGGCAGGACCGACAACCAACCCCAAGGTAACCAAGCCAAAGACGACCCAAGCCCCGCGCCATCCCATGTGCAAAATGAGCGAGGCCGCCAATATAGGCATGCCGACTTTGGCCAGGCCGTGGCCCATGCCGGCCAGGGCGAGAGCGCGGCCGCGCATGCGGACGAACCAGCGCGAGATGGAAACATTCACCACCATCCCGCCCATGAGTGCATCGCCCGGACTCACCAGGAGCCAGCGAAAAAACAGGAACTGCGAAAAATCCCTCGCCTGACCGAGGAGGAGAAACCCCGCTCCCGAAATCAAACCTCCGGCGGCCATGAGCCACCTTGCGCCATGGCGATCTAACAGCGTGCCAACCAGCGGCGCCGCCGCCGCGCCGATCAGGATCTCTCCCGAGCGGATCAGCGAAAAGACACCCCGGGAGATTCCCAGGTCGCTCGAGAGCGGTTTGAGAAATACGCTCAAGGTGCTCGATATCGAGAAGGCGGAGGCGATGTGGGCGAGAAAGCCGACGGCGACGATCGTCCAGCCGTAGAAAAACTTTGACTCAGTGGTTGCTTGCTCCGCGGTGGTCGAGAATCGCACTGCTTTGGTTGTATCAAGGATCGGATCGAGACTACAAGGACGTGGAATTTATAATCCTATTCTGAGGACCAGGTCTCGAGAGGTTGTTGAAAGAAGCGTTGAACGAAAGTTTTTCAACCGTCTTTCTAAAGGCTGGCCCAGGGATCCCGGGGCGTTACTCGGTCAATATCTTCTTCACTCTTTCGATAACGTCGGGCGGCTGATTTAGAATCTCATTCAGCAATGCTTGGAGTTCTTCTCCCGTGGACGGATCGACATCCATCCGGCTCTTTTTCGCCTCCGCGAGTAGTTCCGGATCTTTGATTGACTGGACGTACGCCTCGCGAAGCATTTTCACTCGATCGGCAGGCGTTCCCGGCGTCACCAGCATGAAGCGGCCGAACTCCGCGCCGCCGAGCAGGACGTGGGCGACACGGCGATTGGTTTCACTCGTCTTGTACTGGTCCATCAGTTCGTAAATGGTCGGCGCTTCGGGGACCAGAACGTCGCGTTTTTTTGCGGTCTGCACCAGATGGCGGTCGAACCCCTTCTTGTGCCAGCTATCGAAGGGCTCCCGGCCGTAATGAGGGTTGATGGTGTTGCCGCGGCACTGAATCTCGCCTTTCTCTACGGCCAGATCAATCTCGTTGCCGCCCGGATAGCCCATGACGGTGTTGATCTTGGCGCCGAAAGCAAGCTCAAGAACGCGGTCGAGGACGTAGCCAGCGCTCGACACCCCCGCGGTGCCGCATTTGGGAGGCTCTTTGGCATTGATGATATCGCCAATGGTCTTGTACGGCGCATCGGCGCGCATGTAGAGCAGCATGAAATTTTTTTCCTGCGAACCGATGACCGAGAACTTGCGCAGATCGAATCGGACTTCCTTGTGGCCGGAGAGTTGTTCCAAATAAGTGTTGCTGTTGGGCATGAGCAGCGTAAGGCCATCGGGTTTGGACAAGCTGTACACGTAGTTGGTCGCAACGAGGGACCCGGCCCCCGGCATGGTTTGCACGATCATGCTCGGATTTCCGGGAAGATACTTGGGGATGAAGCGGGCCAGCAGCCGCGCCCAGCGGTCATAAAATCCGCCCGCGGAGGCGCCGACGATGATGCGAACTTGTTTTCCTTGGTAGAAGGCGTCCGGTTGAGCGTGAACAAATGTCTCACTATCGGAAAACCAAAGGAGCAAAGTTAAAGTGAAGCTTGAAATGATGCCTCGTATTATCATATAGCCTCCAGAGTTTTGTTATCTCGCCGACCCGGTACATCGATGCGCAGTCTCAAACGTCCTTAGGTCTATTTTTGGGTGAAGATTAAAATTCATTTTTGGCCCAGCTCAGCCATCACCTCGTTGACGAAACGCAGATCCATATATTCGGCCGGCTTTCGCTTCGGCTTGGTATTGAGTGCGATGGCTTGCCACTGCGCCATCAACTCCACCCCTCTTTCGGTGGGCACCGGCACGAGGGCCTCCCGAATCATCTGGTAGGCGTCGAGGGCAGCATCGCGGTTCAAACCGAGGCGCTTCGCCATTATTTGCGAGGCGTCTTCGGGATTATCGCGGGTGTAAATCACGGACCGGACGATGGCGCGAACCATCCGTTTCACCATCTGCGGATTCTCCTTGATGGTCTTGCTCGTGGCGGCCAGGCCCGTGAACGCCGTATCTTTGAAAACGTCCGCGAGACTGACGAGCCGTTTCATACCCGACTTCATCGCCAGGAAATCGGCGGGCGGCGCCAGCAAGGCGGCAGAGATAATCCCTTGTTTCATGGCGGCGATCTTGGGTTCGTTGCCGGGTAAACCGATGTATTCCACGTCTTTGTCCGGGTTAATCTTGTTGAGCTCCAACAAGGCTTTAGTGCCGGCGGCGGTTGACCCGCCAAAGGTGACACCGATTTTCTTTCCCTTGAGATCGGCGATTCTTTGGATATCCGGCGTCACCACCAGGGAAAAAGTCGGGCGACCTACCTGCTGTGCCAAAAGCATGATGTCGTTTCCTTCCCACACCGCGGGCATTTGTGGTCCCACGGAAAAAATGAAATGGATCTGATTGGCGAGCAGCGCCTGCACCGCCGTCGACGCGCCGCGTACGAAGACAAGCTCGAGCTCCAAGCCCTCGCGCTTGTAGAACCCTTTTTCTTGCGCCACCAGCATCGGTAGAATCTGCACGCTGGGCGACGGAAACGCGCCGCGCACCGGTTGGCTCTCTGCTCGATCAGCTGCAACAATGAAACACGCAAGCGAAATAATAAAGACCAACCGCATAAGATTCTCCTTTCCTGTGACCCTCCGCGGGAAAAGGTTCCTATTTGATCAACGCGTCTACCAGGCTGATCCTGACCCGTGCGCTTCGTGCGAAACCGGCGCGAGCACTTTGTAAGGATCGCCAAACCCGGACGCTGCGTCGAGCACTTCCGGGTGATGCAGCAGGGAGCGATCGAGCATGCCGTGGGTATCGACGACTAGACGATCGTCGATGTAGAGGCGTGCATTAAACACCGAACCGTCCATGTGCCTGAAGTTCGGGTGCTTGCGCGGTGTTCCGAGACCAGCCCAGGGCATCTTGCTGATTAGCTCCCAATGCATCGGATCGTCCATACCATGCTGAGCCGAGGCCTTCGGGTGGTAGCCGAACATGATTTCGATCAGACGATTTGACTCGGGAACTTCTTTGAACAGTCGCTTGCACTCTTCGCCGACTTCACCACCGCCGTCGACCTCGGTAATGATGTTGTCCTTTACTTTCCAGCGCATCGGCTCAGTTAGCTTCCCCGCGACCCCTTGGACGCAGCTTAAATAAACGTCACCGTTCGACTGGCCTTCGCCGTTGAACACGCCGCACCGGCCCCAGGGGAAATGGCAGCGGCCGGGAGGGTCGCCGGCGCGGAACTGCATGCCGTACAATCTTTTGCCGTCATACGTCGCTGTCAGGTTAGTTCCCAACGAATCTTCTATGCGAACAACTTTTCCTGCGGCGACCACTTCACGAACTTTTTCGGCTAATTTCCAAAGTACTTTGTTGGGAAACTTTGCGTAGTCGCGGGCTAACAGTCCGGCGTTGCCTTCAAAGTAAATATGGTAGGGTTTCATTCGCTGTTCGTGCAGCTGGGTGCCGCTTTCCTCTCGCTTACGGCCCATGGCGCGATGCGCCGGGGTGAATGTGATGAACACCGGCCACACCCAGATGACCACATCCGACGCGTGCATGGCCTCTAAGACTGGCTGCGGCACGCTGCCGTAACGCGCGATCGGTTCAGTGACGAGGGTCATCGGTTCTGCGCCGAAGAAGCGCAGACCGGCGGTGAGCGCTTCCAAGGTAGTTTTGTCGCTGCGCGTGTCGGCTAACAGTAGCACTTGGTCACCCTGGCGGAGATCGGCGGCTTCGATCATGTTGCGAACGCCGATCATCATATCGGCAACTTCATAGGTAGTGGTCATGGTCTCTCCTTTATCCAAACCAGGGATTTGCTCGCGCCAAGACGCCAAGAACGCCAAGTTCGGAAGTTTAATTTCTTTGCGGCCTTTGCACCTTTGCGCGAGATACTCCGAAATTTTGGTTGCGGCTTTGCCGCGCTAGGGCCTTCGTGGTGAATATGTGCTCCACATCGTTGTACGAGCTTATGGCCAATCTTATGGGGTCGGTTCCCATCCGGCCGTTTTTAGCTCACGGTAGATTTTCTTGGCGATGCTGTAATCGAAAAACTTATTGACATCCGCCGGTACAGGCACGCCGGCCAGCTCCGCCCGCATAGCGACGTCTTCCTTTAATACAGCATCGGGCACCCAGCCTTCGGCGGTCAAAACCGGACGGGTTGAATCGTAATCAAATTCATTGAATTCACGCTTGCGCTGGGTGTACTTGCCGATAATAGGAATCGTCTGCTCCCGGTAACGCCGCGCGTATTCTCTGCCTTTGATGACGCTGCGTAGGAAGCGTTCTACCAAATTCGGTTGGCGTGCCAACAATCGACTGGAAACCGCCAAGCCGACGTAGGCGAAACGAATCTCTTTTGCCGTGTCGCCAAGCATGTGTCCTTTGGGCTGCTTGAGTTGGGCAAAATCACCGGCACCCAATGGCACGGCATCGACGGTACCCGTTTGCAGGGCAGCGAGGCGTGCCCCGCCAAAGCCCACTGCAATGTAGACAACGGAATTGGCGTCTATCCCGTACTTGCGCAGCAGCAAGCGCACCGACAGCTCCTGAGTATCACCGCGGCTGGTGACGTCCACGCGCTTGCCGATTAAATCCTTTAAGTTCTTGATCTCGGGTTGCGCCGACCATAGTTGATACCCGGGGCGGTCGATATTGGTGTAAACCACTTTGATCTCGGCGCCGCGCAGCATGGCGGTGAGAGCGGAGCCTGCCGAGGTGCTGAAATGAAGGTCGCCGGCGATGAGCGCCTGAGTAGCGATGCCGCCGCCGGCCCGGATCATTTCCACCATGAAACCTTCGTCGCGGTGATAGCCTTTTTCGATGGCGACGAATTCGTCCATGTAGCTGGCGGTGACCGCGGCCACGGAAAACCTGATCTTTTCTTCAACCTTTGCTGCGTGGACAATCTGTGCCGGCAACCAAGGGGCGGCGAATAGGAGCGATAGCGGAAGCAGGACTCGGGATAAGAACATGACAATCAAGCAAGCTCGTCGTGGTAAGAGAATGACTAAGTTCGAAAATGGGCTACGTTACCGTAGTGCATCGGATGTTTAGCAATGGTTCCAATCTGGATGCGATTGCCGAACGGATCGTAGCCATAGGCCATAACCGGGTCCGGCTCGTGCCATGGGATCAGATGCGGATCCGGACCCCAATAGGTTTCCTTGCGATTAAATCTTTTTAGTATCTCTGGATAACATTCTTCGCTGGAGCGTAAGTCGATATGCGGCCCCTTGAAACATTGCGTGCTGCGCTGGGCGACTTGGTTTACCCGGTGCAGGATAAGGAATTGGTGGATGCGCTCCAAACTGACAACACTGTTTTCAATGGACATGCGGATGACTCCTCAATTGGCG
>Ga0209887_1000279_pt1 | contig 15234 bp, 18 predicted proteins | sample GWRWN1_30_40_FD_187230 | JGI IMG/M metagenome (GOLD analysis project Ga0209887, IMG submission 187230) | Riverbed sediment microbial communities from areas with no vegetation in Columbia River, Washington, USA - GW-RW N1_30_40 (SPAdes)... | ecosystem: Environmental > Aquatic > Freshwater > River...
CTCAACCCTTTCCCCACAGCTTGTCGAAAAATCCGCTTTTTTCCATTTCATCCAGGAAACGCCGATCGACGAGGTCTTGGGCTTTGATCTTTTTTGCCCGTGGGTCGACTCGGGAAACTTCATCCAAGATCGACTGGAACCCGTCGTCGTTCATTTGTAGCTTGGTTTCGAGAACTTTGACCTCGCCGTTGTAAGCCGCATCAAGAACCTTTCTGTCGGACAGACGCAGGTACTTTCCCATGACCTTGTAGACGAATTCCTTGTCGGTGTGGATGATTTTGCCCGCCTCCGCCATGGCTTTGAGAAATTGCCCTACAACTGGCTGGCGCTTTGCGACAAGCGACCTCCGAGTAAAGAAGACTGTTGCTGCGTAGGGAAGACGGAGATCGGGTCCATAGATCACGTAATGCAGGCCGCGGGCCAACGCTTGCGCGTCTGCCGGTGGGTTCAATGACGCGGCGTCGAGGCCGCCGGCCAAGAGCGCGGCTAACGTTTCCGGTGCACCGCCGGACTGGACAAAGTTGACTTCGGCCGGTTCGATTCCCGAGCGCCGCAAGGCCTGAACGGCAAAGTAGTGGGGATTGCTGCCTACCCGGTTGATGCCGACTTTTTTGCCCTTCAAATCCGCCGGTCGCTTTATATCGGGACGCGCCAGAATGCTGTGCGTCAGCACGTTCTTAAATCCGGCGACAAACACGAAATCCGAAGCTCCCTGAACGTAAGCGCGGATCGGCCCTTCGCCGCCACCGAGAGAAATTTCCGCGTCGCCGCCCAACATGGCCGCCGTAACCGAGGGTGAGGAAGCGATGAAAACGAGATCGAAATCCAGATTGTATTTCTTGAAAAGCCCGGCTTCGGTCGCGACCCATGGCATGGACTGAGAAAGCACGCGTGCCGAATGAATGCCGACAAGCTTATCCACCGCTAGTGTAGTGTCCCAGAAATCCCATGACAATTTATGCGGTCTACTCTCAGGCTTCGAGAGGGGTGGGACTGGAGCCCGTGGGCACAGGAACGAAATGGTTGTGCCAGGCTCCAACCGTGGGAAACCCCACTCAAGGGGTCGGGGTGGTGGCCATCAAGCCACCGGCCTATTGACCACGGGCGGAAGGCACGCCCCTCTCGAAGCATCTATATGTTATGTAAAGAAGCGTTAGGGACACTACACGAGTAGGAGGATGCTACATGGGAATCACCCGACGTAATTTCGTCACTCAATTGACCGTCGGCCTTGCCGGCTTGCCGCTTGTGCGCGGACTGAGTTGGGCGCAAGCGAAGGGCAAGCTGGGCTATATGAAAATTGTTGACAACGCTGCCATGTTCGTGGCCATGGAGAAAGGATTTTTCAAGACGGAAGGCTTGGAACTGGAAACCGTCCCAATGGCAGGCGGCGCCGTGATCGTACAAGGCGTGACTTCCGGCGATCTGCAGATCGGTTGGACGAACGTGATCTCACTTTATCAGGCGCACGTCGAGGGCTTCGATTTTAAACTGATCGCAGGCGGTGCGACTAACGTCAAGGGCAAGGGCGAGAGCCACGCGATCGAAGTCTTAAAAGCCTCGCCCATCAAGGGCGCGAAGGATCTCGAAGGGAAGACCATCGCCGTCAATACGTTGAACAACATTGTTCACCTGATGGCGATGGCGTGGGTCGATAAGAATGGCGCAAGTTCCAGCAAGGTAAAATTCGTCGAGGTGCCGTTTCCTCAGATGGAGGCAGCTCTGGTCGGGGGAAAGATCGACGCCATCAGCGTCCACGAGCCGTTTGCGACGGCGGCGCTGGAAAAAGGCCAGACGCGCGTGCTCGCGTATCCTTGGGGAGACGTGTTGCCGAAGTTTTTGATCGCCAGTTGGTTCGCTTCGGAAAAATGGATTGTGAAGAACAAAGAAATGGGTCAAGCCTTTGTGCGGGCGATCAGTCGGGGAGTTGACTCGATTCACGCGGATCCGGAAGGGAGTCGCGCGGCCATGGTAAAGTGGGCCGGTTTGAACCCGGATTTGGCCGGTAAGATCGGCTTGCCGGTCTTCGAAAAGGGGATTTCGGAGAAAGATCTCCAGGCGACTATCGACTTGACGCAAAAATACAAGCTCATCTCGCGGTCCATTAAAGCACGCGATGTCATCAGCGACCTGGCGCCGAAGGGTTGATGGAGGAATTACTCCAACCTCCTTCGGATTTGTTCCAGGTGTCCATCTATTGATCACCCGTGCCCATTCTCGAAGTCCAAAGTCTTTCCAAAAGCTATCGCCAAATGGGTGGCGAAACGACAGTGGCGATTGGCAATATCTCTTGCCAGGTCGACGCGGGAGAGTTTGTTTCCTTCGTTGGGCCCTCCGGTTGCGGCAAGACCACCTTGCTCATGTCCATCGCCGGACTCATCGCTCCCACTGCGGGAAAAATCCTGGTGAAGGGGCGCGCGGTCAACGGTCCGCCACCGAACCTCGTGCTGGTTTTTCAGGAGTTCAATAAATCGCTCTTTGCTTGGCGCTCTGTGCTGGGCAACGTACTTTTTGGATTGGATGCCCGAGGAAAGAAGGTTCGCGAATCCGAGGGAAAAGCCAAAGCGCTCATTGAACTTGTCGGCCTGAAAGGCTTTGAGAGCCATTATCCGTGGGAGCTATCCGGCGGTATGCAACAACGCGTCGCGATCGCGCGGGCGCTGGCTTACGAGCCGGAGGTGCTATTGATGGATGAGCCATTTGGTTCGTTGGATGCTTTGACCCGTCTGGAGCTCGAAGACACGCTGCTAAGATTATGGGAAGAACTCGGCACGACGATTCTTTTCATTACCCATGACATCGAAGAAGCCATCTATCTTTCGGATCGGATCTGGGTGCTCAGTCGCCGGCCTTCGGAAATCATCGAGGAGCTGTGGATCGACTTCCCCAGACCACGCCATCAGGTGACGACGCGCGTCGAAGGACGCTTCATGGAAATCAGAAACCAGATTTATAAACAGATCAGTAACGAAAACACGGCGTGAACGGCCCCAGCAAATTTAATTGGACCGGCTGGCTGGTGTTCGGTCTGTTCCTGCTACTGTGGGAATGCGGCTCTCGCGCGAGCCCTAAACTGCAACTCTATATACCCCCGGTCAGCCAGATTGTAGTTGCCCTCAGTCACTTGATTGTTTCCGGACAAGTGACCACGCACCTTTTAACGACTATGCGCCGCTTTTTGGAAGGTTATCTTCTGGCTGCGGCGATCGCAGTGACTGTTGGAGTTGCCCTCGGTTACTTTCGCTTCGCCCATAGTCTAACGGAGATGCTGATTGAGTTCTTGCGACCCATGCCCTCCGTGGCGATTATTCCCGTGGCCATCCTGCTGCTCGGCATCGGCGATGGGATGATCGTGGCGGTGACGGTATATGCGAGCACTTGGCCCATCCTGATAAATACTATCGATGGCGTGAGGCATATCGAGCGGACTTTGATCGATACCGGCAGAACCTTCGGCTTGGCCCGCCGGCGCATCCTTTGGCAGATTGTCTTGCCCGCAGCCTCGCCTTATATCGTCACGGGTCTTCGGGTTAGTTTGTCCATCGCTTTGATCCTGGTCACGACGGCCGAAATGATCGCCGGCAACAAAGGTCTTGGCTTTTTCATTCTCGACGAGGAGCGCTCGTTACAGAGCAGCAACATGTACGCCGGGATCATTCTTGTGGCGGCCCTGGGCTACGTGCTCAATCGTCTGTTCGTGGTCCTGCAGGAAAAGGCGATGAAATGGCGTCGCGGTATGGTCGCGAGAGAAGGGCTCTAAATATGCGCGAGCCCAAGCTCAACGGGATGTTCTTCCTGCTGGCTTTGCTGCTCGTCTGGGAGCTGGCGGCCCGAGCGGAATGGGTAAACCCGCTGATCGTCCCGGCTGTGAGCAAGATCGTGGGGACGTTTTCAGAATTGCTTTGGTCGGGACAGATACCTCTGCAGATTCTTGCAAGCCTAAAAAGAGCGGCGGTGGGTTACGCTTTGGCGGCGGCGATATTTATCCCGCTGGGAATTTTCATGGGGCTGTTTGATAATATCCGTCGCGCGCTGGAAGTCACGGTCGAAATGCTGCGGCCGATTCCGCCCCCCGTGGTTATTCCCGCGGCGATGTTATTTTTTGGGTTGGAAGACGAGATGAAGATCTTTGTCATTTTTTTTTCCTGTGCATGGCCGATTCTGCTAAACACCCTCGATGGAGTTAAGAACATCGATCGGGTTCTATTGCATACGGCCAGTACATTTGGGTTGCCTCAACGAAAGATCATCTGGCAAGTCATCTTACCCGCCAGCTCGCCGCAAATCATGACCGGTTTGAGAGTCAGTCTGCCGATCGTGCTTATTCTCGTGGTGATTTCAGAGATGGTGGGAAGCACCGACGGGATCGGCTACTTTATTCTGGATGCGCAGCGAAGGTTTAGAGTCGCTCAGATGTATGCCGGGATGCTGGCTCTGGCGATTTTGGGCTACGTTCTAAACCAGCTCTTCAACTTGGCGCACCGATCGCTGCTCCCTTGGCATTGGGGGATGACAAAGAGAATGGAGTAGTGGAGCGATGGAGTACTGGAGTGTTGGATTCCGGGAAACCCATTACTCCACTACTCCAATATTCCATTACTCCGTTCGGTTTAGACTCTATGCATCCCTCCGCCTTCAGGCGGTTTAGGTTGGTCGCGTCCCGGCAACCAATCCGCATCTTTTCGCGGGCTGTTGCCTTTCACTTCGAACTTCGCCCGGCCCATATTCTCAAACTCGATCTCAATCGTATCGCCGGGGTTCATGGGACGGAGCCCCTCATGAAAAGTACCGGTGGCGACGAGGTCCCCAGGATTAAGGCGGAGAAATTTTGTTAACCAAGCGATCTGATCAGGAATTTTGTGGGCCATGTATTTGGTGTTGTAGTTTTGTCGTGGCTCGCCGCTGGTCCACGACTTCACGACGACGTTGTGCGGGTCCGGAATCTCGTCTTTGGTGATGAGCCAGGGCCCGCAGGCGCCATGGCTGTCCTGGCCCTTGGGAATGAACTGGGTGCGCCGCGCCATGCCACGCGTTGAAATGTCAAAGAACGGGACATAACCGAAAACGTAATCTAAGGCTTTTGACTCCGGAACGTCTTTGGCGGTCTTGCCCATGACGAAGGCAAACTCCGCTTCCGGCTGGTAGACCACGGCTGCAGGGATGTCTCTGAGTTCGATGGTTCCGCCGGGTCCCACGAGATCGGGGGACTTGTAAAAGTATTCATTGGGCAAACTGTCAGGACTGCGGTCGGGCCGATCGACATAATTCACAAAAGCCGCGAGGCACTTGCTGGGTCTGGGAAGCGGGGATAGGAGCTGAACGCTGCTCAGCGGCACGCCTTCTTGTTCGGCCAGGATCTTTTCAAATCTGCGGCGGTATTTGCGCCAACCCTCGATGATCTCCTCCATGACTCTCTGCGGGCCTTTGGCCTTGCGCGAGCTGACTGTGTCACTGACATCTACAACCATATTGTCGTTTTTGATCACGCCGATCCTGTCATCGTTGAAGCGAAGAATCTTCAATGTTAAGTCCTCCAGTCGTCGAAATTTGCGCCTATCTTTGCGACAAGGCTAGGCAAATGTCAATCCGAATCCGAGCTTCCTGGCGTCACGAAATTACTTGCCCTTCGGTAGGCGAGAGCCTTTCCAAACTCGGACGATTGGTGTAAGCGAATCATAGGAGGACAAAATGCTGCTCATCAACAACCAGGAAGTGGAAAAGCTACTCGATATGAAATCCTGTCTGGAGGCTTTGGAGGACGGTTATGACGATCTGCTTAAAGGCGATGCCGTTTACCGGCCGCGCCTCGACGTTTGGATGCCTTGCGATCGGCCCGACGGTTACTATCGTTGGGGCACGATGGAAGGGGCGAGCCGGAAGATCGGCGTGTTTGCGATTCGGATGAAGTCCGACATTGTTCATTGGCCTAATGGCGACACCGAAGAAAAGTATTGCATGCAGCCGGGAACCTGGTGCGGCTTGGTGATGGTTTTCAGCGTTCGCAACGGCGAGCCGCTGGCGATCATTAATGATGGACTTATCCAGCACATGCGCGTGGGCGCCTGTGCCGGCTTGGGAGCCAAATACCTCGCGCGGCAAGACGCTGCCGTCGTTGGTATGTTCGGTTCAGGAGGAATGGCGCGTACCTATCTGGAAGCGTTTGCTGAAGTGCGTGGTATTAAGAAGGTCAAAGTTTATAGCCCCACGAAAGCCAACCGGGAAGCGTACGCCAGGGAAATGACGGGCAAATTGGACTTGGAAGTGATCGCCGTGGATAAGCCCGAGATGGTGGTGCGCGATGCCGATATCGTAGCGACTTGCACGGATTCCACCCGGACCGTTTTTGACGAGCCGGATTGGCTGAAGGAAGGAGCGCATATTACCTGCGTGCGTGCCTGCGAGATGGGGCCGAAAGTCCTCAAGCGTTGCGATGTTTCCTTGAAGCTCGGCAAGAATACGATAGAAGCGATGGACGAGGGAATGGTGCGGCTGCACGGCAACGTCGGTTATATCGCCGGCCAGCCGGAGGAAAGAAGCCGGATTCCCAATCCCGTGGTGGACAACTACAGAGGCGACCACTTTAAATATTTCATGGACTTTAGAGCCGGCAAGGTTGCGGGAAGAACCACTGACAAGCAGATTACTTTTTTCATCAATGCCGGCACGCAGGGACTTCAGTTCGCCGCATGCGCCGGGAAAGTCTATCACTTGGCCAAGGAGAAAGGACTGGGCCGGGAGCTGCCGACGGAGTGGTTTTTACAGGACATCAGGGATTAACAAGAAGGAGATTTAGGCCGAGACTCAGTAGCTGCCCGAAGTGCTTGATAGCGAGTTTAAGGCCTGGGGAAATAATGGTAGCATGACAATATGATTCACGGGCTGACTGACAGACCCAATTTTTTGTGGGATGAACCGCTTACTCGAGACGATCTCAAGAAACTTTTGGATGGTCGAAACGGGGAAGAGCGTCTTTATTACGCGGCCAAGATCTTGAGAGAAGCACGATTTGAAGAAGTCTGGGATTATCTCTCTCCGATGTTTCTGGCCTCTCATTGGGAAAGACTTCGCCCGAAACTGGGACGGAAGAAAAGGTTCTGGGAGTTCTTTTACGCTACGTGGCGCGAACATGGCCTTATCAGCTAAAGATATCCTCTCCGCCTTGCAGTGGGACTTTTTGTCTTTTTTTTTCCGGGGGGCTCCGCCCTTTTTCTTAACCGGGAGGACAGCCCTAAGCGCCTTTTATCTTCAACACCGCTATTCCGAAGATTTGGATCTGTTCACGTTGGACAGTGATGCCTTCGACCGCGTGCCTCTCTATGTGGCCGATACCGGAACAAGGTTAAGTGCCTCGGTTGCTTCGCTCCAGACCGCGCCTCAGTTTCATCGTTATCGGCTTTCCCGGAAAGAGGAATCGGTCATTGTAGACTTCGTTAAAGAGATAGTCCCACAGATATCACAAGTAAAAAATGGATTTGACGGAATCGTAGTGGATACATTGGATGATATTGCTGCGAATAAGGTTTGTACGGTAGTTAGCCGGGCAGAGATCAAAGATTATATCGACCTCTATTTCCTCGCACGCGCCGGATATCCATTGGAAAAGTTTATCCAGCCAGCCCAGCAGAAAGACGCAGGCGTTTCAAAAGCGATGGTGGCTTATCTCTTGTCCGATTTCAGGCTTTCTAAGGTCCCCGACTTCATGATTGCTCCTATTTCGCTTGAGGAGGTTCAGGAATATTTTCAATCTCTTGCTAGGAAGCTTGCTGTAGAGTCCTTTCCTCGGTAGAGAGGCTTGTCTGTCTAGTACCCCAGCTTATCGATTTCATCGTCGTCAAATCCGAAGTAGTGGGCGATCTCGTGCAGCACGGTGGTGCGAATTTGCTCGCGCAACTCGTCCGGGTCGGGAAAATCCCGCAGCAGAGGCTCCGAGAAAATTGTGATTTTGTCTGGTAAAATGGGCGGGTAAAGGCTGGAGCGATCGGGTAGCGGGACGCCTTGGTAGAGCCCATAAAGCGTGTCGTATTCGGGGTCGAGTCCTGCGTCGAGAAAAAGCTCTTCCCCGGGCCGCTCCTGGACCACAACTTCAACGTTGTGCAGCTGCTTACGAAACTGCCTGGGGAGCTTGTCGAGAACGCGCGCGACTTCTTCCCTGATTCCGTTTTTATCCACCGGTGAAGAGTTTGTATCAAGTAAAGAATCGGTGCAAGAGATGCAGGGCGCTGCTTCAAACGTTGGTCGTGGTCCTCTACTTTGCGCTTGCCTCCGCTGCATGCACTACCGGGCGGGCGCCGGTTTCGGTTATGCCGTCCCTCACCGACGACCTTGACCGGGAATCGCTTCACATGGCGCTACGCCGCAGCGTCTCCTACTTGGAGAAACTGCCGCCGGATCGGATTGTCGGGGAGCAACCCCGGCGCTTTACCGCTGGCGAAGTTTTGGATTCCCTGCTGGCTTTTGAGAAATCTTTCGACAATTGGGACTGCCGAGAGTGCTGGATGCGAGACTTCAGCAATCGATTCGACCTCATCCCGTCATCCGTCGATTCTAGGTTGGAGACGGTCTTGTTCACCGGCTATTACCAGCCGGTGATAGAAGGGAGTTTGGCGCCAACGCCGGAGTACGCCTATCCGATTTACAGGATGCCGGCCGACTTGATCGTGACTGAGCGAGTAAACCTTCAGCCGTCACAAACATCGGAGAAAATGATCGGCCGTCTTCAACGAGAGGAATTCGTGCCTTACTATTCGCGGCGTGAAATCGATGAATTGGGATCTCTCCGCGGACGGGGTTATGAGATTGCCTGGGTGAAAAATCCCATCGATCTTTTTTTTCTCCACATACAAGGCTCCGGCATTCTGCAGTTAGAAGATGGCCGGCGCCTTCTCATCGGCTATGCCGGCGCCAATGGCAGACCCTATCGAAGCATCGGACGATTGCTGATCGACCGCGGCAAGATCCCGCAGGAAGAGATGTCGATGCAACGCTTGCGACAATATCTATTAGATTATCCGGAGGAGCGAAACGAAATTTTTTCTTATAACGAAAGCTACGTCTTTTTCCGCTTCTTAGAGGAAGGTCCCCTGGGAAATCTCGAAGTGCCGCTTACACCCGGCCGATCCATCGCCACCGATGCGCGGCTCTTTCCCAAAGGCGCGCTGGCTTTCATCTTTACAGAAAGGCCCGTTCTCGATGCCGCAGGTCAGTTGGTGGGTTGGCAGCCCTTTTCTCGTTTTGTTCTGAATCAGGATACCGGCGGCGCGATCCGCGGTCCGCAGCGCGCCGATCTTTACTTCGGCACTGGCTTCGAGGCCGAAGCCGGGGCCGGTTATATGAATAGGCCGGGGAAACTTTATTTCCTATCGTTAAAAAATCCGTCCGCGGCTTCTTCTATCGAGAGATAGCCGCTAACGTCGCCCGTCAAATATCGGAAGCCCTGACCTCTTGAGCGAATTCCTCGGGCAGAGTAACCTTTGCAGACGTGGAGCGGCATACCGAAACATTACGATTGAAACTCGCACTGGCCATCAGCTGTGTCTATTTTTTTGCCGAGCTGATCGGCGGTTTTTTGACCAATAGCCTGGCCCTCTTGTCGGATGCCGGCCATATGCTGTCCGACATCGCGGCTTTGGCATTGAGTCTGTTTGCTTTCCGGATAGCCAAACGGCCGGCAACCGTCAGCAGCACCTACGGTTATCATCGGGTGGAAATATTAGCCGCGCTACTTAACGGCCTCACGTTATGGTTAATTGTTGGAGTCATTTTTGCCGCCGCCTATAACCGCTTCCTCGATCCGCCCGCGGTTGAGAGCTACGGTATGATGATCGTAGCGTTGCTGGGCTTGCTCGTGAATATTGTTGCCGCTGGCATCCTATACGGTTCACACCATCATAATCTCAATCTCCGCGGAGCTTTCTTGCACATTGTGAGCGATGCCTTGGGCTCTGTAGGAGCCATTGCGGCGAGTCTGATTATGCTGTTCACCGGTTGGTATGTTGCCGACCCACTGATCAGCATTCTTATTGGGCTTCTGATTCTCCACTCTTCCTGGAATCTGATCAAAGAATCTTTCAGTGTGCTCATGCAGGCCGTTCCAAAAGGCATCCGGCTCGAAGACGTTCAACAAGCGCTCGAAGGGGTGGAGGGAGTCAGCAAGGTGCACGATCTGCATGTCTGGGCGGTTACCTCCGACATCTTTACTCTAAGCGCTCACGCTGTGGTAGAAAACGGCGGCGATTTTCATCAGGTCCTTAACGGCATCGAGGACACACTCAAGGAGCGCTTCAATATCGAGCACACCACGATTCAATTGGAAACCGAAAGCCGCGAGGAAAAAGAGTTCAAAGCGTTCTGACGACCCATTGAACCGTCAGTGTGTACAACGCTTTAGACTAGTGTGGTGTCCCAGAAGGTTGTTTAAAAATTCCTACGATCACAGCGGCAGGAGTCGCACTCAAATCCCCCTTTGTCCCCCTTTTTTCAAAGGGGGGATTTTCTCCGTAAAAACCCCCTCTTTGGAAAAGAGGGGAAGGGGAGATTTTTTGGGCGAAATGAGGCGGGAATTATCTGAGACAGGACACTAATCTAATAGGTTGATGAAAAACGCTTAGGATACACTTTGGCTGGACACGACTGGCTTTTGTCTTGGCAATAGACAGGCCATTAGACCGACACTAATAAAAGAAAGAATTCCCAGAAACCAAAAAATCGTCGACAGATTGGCCGATATGAGCAGCAAACCCACGATGGTGGTCGAGGTCGTTTTAGAGACCTGCTGGATCAGCCGATCAAAGGAGACGATGCCGCCGCGCAATTCCGCCGGTGCATTTTGGGTCAAAAGACTTTTCTGCATCGGTGAGATCACGCCGTTGGCCAGCCCGTAGAAGAACAACGCAGCACCGGTCAGCCAGACACCGGGAGTAAAAGGGACGGCGATTACCGCCAGCCCGCTAATCAGAAAAGCGACGAATAGTAGATGCGTTTTTTCGCGCCCTGCTGCCAGCCGCCCCGCCTGGCTCGACGTAATCATGGCGCCAACAGAAAAAAAGATGTAAAGGAGCCCCGCAGTCGCAGTCGAGATTCCTTGGGTGCGCACGAGGAAGAGGGGGAAGTAGGTCAGGAACCCGTAGTCCAGAAAAAATCTCAAAAAGCCAGCTGAAAAAGCGATGAGGAGCCGCGGATGGCGGGTGAGACGCATGACGTCCCCAAGGTAGCCTTTGGCGCCGTTAATCCTATGTCCTTTGGTCTCGGGCATCCAGAAAAACGCCGCAATCCCAAGAGGGACAGTCAAAAAATAGCAGGTGAACGGCCAATACCAGGCAATCGTCGCTAGCAGGCCGCCAATAGGGGGAAGAACCAAATATCCTACGCGATCCAAAAAAACCTTCAGCCCTTGGCCGCCGATCTCCTTGTCTCCTTCGAGCAGATCACCGATTAAAACGATGGTCAGCGGGATCACGGCGCTATAGGCGACGCCCTGGATGGCCCGGAAGAAGAGCAGCCAGGTGAAAGTTGGAGCGAAGGCCATGGCCGCGCCGAAAATTCCGTAAAGTATGAGTCCCCAGGCCAGAAGCAACCGCCTTCCAAAGAGATCGGCCACGGCGCCGAACACCGGCGCCAAAAAAATTGCCGGCGCAGTCAACATGGTCATCACCAACCCCAGGGCGGCGTCGCTGATCCCGAATGGCTGCGTGAGCGCGGGCAGGGCGGGCTGAATGAAATTGACGCCCATGACGAGGGCGACGCTTGTGGAGAAAACGAGGGTGAGCGCGCGGCGACGTTCTGGGACCAATTCACCGAGACCGAAGAATGAAGTTAAAGAAAGCGCGCGCATTCGCCGCAAAGTAAATCAGTTCATTTTGTGAGTCAACAGAAGCGAGGCTCGACGATTGAAAGAAATGCGATACACCCGGTGACGGACCTACGGCTTCGAATCTTAGGAATGTAGAGCACGACCTGATGTGCCTTGTGGTAGCTGCGATGCCTCCGTGATATGGATTGGGCGAAAAAAGAGAGCACGTCTAGAAATAGAGGAGATAGCTTATGGCGCAAGATATGCGCTCGTGGATTAACCAGTTAGAGGAATCCGGACTGTTGGCGCGGATAAAAAAGCCGGTGGATCCACGCACGCAGATGGGAGCTTTGCTCTGGCAGGCGAGAGATCGAGCGCTGCTCTTTGAGAATCTGTCGGGATTTCCAAATTGGCGTTGTTTGGGGCAGGCGCCCGGCGATGTGTCTCTAGCTCCGGTGGCCTTTGGCACTCACCGTGACGAGATGGTCCCGGAATTTGTCCGACGAACTGAGCGGCTCGGCGCCACCCGATTGGTGAATGCGGGTCCGGTCAAAGAGAAGATCATCATCGGAGATAAAGTTGACGTGACGAAAATGCCGATCCATCAAGCCGGTATCCGCGACGGCGGTCCTTACATCGGCTCGGGGTTGATGATCACCAAAAATCCGGAAACCGGCAGGCGCAACCTGAGCTTTCATCGCCTGCAGATGAAAGATTCTAAGAAGTTTGGAATTTTGCTCTATCCGCGTCATGCCTGGGCCAACTACCAGATGTACGAGGCTCAAGATAAACCGATGCCGGTTGCCATTATGATTGGCCACCATCCGATGTATTACTTCGCCGCAGCGACGACGACGCAATACGGCGTAGATGAGCTCGAGATCGCTGCCGCACTGCTTAAGGAAGAGGTGGAGTTGGTGAAGTGTGAAACGGTCGATCTCGAAGTCCCCGCCCATGCGGAAATCATTTTGGAAGGTGAAATCCCGCCGAAGACGCGGGAGCAGGAAGGCCCATTCAGCGAGTTTCAGGATTACTATCTCACGGGCGCCGGGATGAACCCAATCGTAAACATCAAGGCTGTCACCATGAGGGGCGATGCAATCTTCAAGAACGTCCAGAACGGCACTGAAGTAGAAGGCTGTGTCTATCACAAAGTGCCCATGTCGGCGCAAATTCTCCGCCGCATCAGGACCGTGGGTGGCTTCGCTGACGTGAAGAACGTCCTGGTGTTGCCGGGAATTTTCGGCGTCGTAGTGCAGATGAATCCGCGCTACTACGGCGAGGCGAGAAATGTCCTGCTATCGGTCCTTTCCAGCGAGTATCAACATCCGAAGGTCGCCATCGCCGTCGATGAGGACGTGGACATCTTCAACTATGCGGAAATTTTGTGGTCCATTTCTACGCGAGTGAATCCTGAACAGGACATCGTCGTCATCCCTGGAGCCAGGATCCATGCGATGGATCCATCGTGTCCGGAATTCGGGGCTCCCGGAGCGCCGGGCTGGCATCGGATTGGCGGCAAAGTTCTCATCGATGCGACGAAACCGCCTGAGTGCGATCCCAAGCGCCGCTTCGAATTTGAACGTCTGCGGCCGGTAGGCTGGGAGACGATGCAATTGGAAGATTATTTGCCCGAGGGCTCGCCGCCGCTACGTTACAAACCGAAAATTCCCGGGCTAAAGAGTTGAAGGATTGGGAGCCGGAATAATGGCCCACTTATTCATCGGTTTCACCGAAGTAATCTCTAAGGATTCGCTCTTTGATATATTCCAGGGCTCCGAGATCCTGGATGATGTCACCGCCGGTGTCGTAGAAGAAGATGTCACCTTTATGGTTGCGGCCGATGGCTACCAACCATTCCAATTCATCGCGGTCTTCTAAAAGATAATTAATCGCCTGATTGGCGCCTTTGCTCGCGATAATGGTGACTTTGGGGTTGGCGGATTTTTTAGGTTGTGACATGCAGCGTCCTCCCAGTACGACGAGAGTCTATACCAGAAGAAAGGCTTCCACAACTTGTAGCAAGGAGGCCGACGTTCGTGGAAATCCTTGAAGTACCGGCTTCTAATCAAGTGCCCCGCCAAGTGGGGAGGTTCGAAAGCAAAGGGTCTCGCATTAAGTTTCAAATCAGGAACGGCAAGCACTAGCAGGGTGCTGAAAAGGCATGACGTCTTCTGGGAGTTTATCCTGAGCAGTGGAGTCGCAGGGCTCAGGACAAGCTTGTCGAAGGGTGAAGACGGACTTCTTCAGCACCCTGCTGGAGAATACTCGGTGGCCTGCGTGGGAGAAGGAACAGCAATAACGCTGAAGCTGTCTCCCACGCTCCAGGCCTGCCGTCATTTCTAGATCAGGGCCTCAGCATTTGCTGTTGCTGCTGTTGTTGTTGCCGAGCGTTGTCTTCCTCTTCTTCAATCCGTATTCCTAGCTTTTCTCCAGCAGCAATGAGTTGCGGCCAGTCGGTATTTGCGCCGGAGATCATCGCGAGATCAGTCTTGATGGAGGCGCGAATTTGACCCCCCGGATCCCAGAACTGTCCAAACGAGTATCTAAAGGTCGACTCTATGTAATTGAGGAAGCTAGCAATTCCGCTCATGCCGGCCTCGATATTCTTCAGCCCCTCCTGGCGGTCTCCGAGGCGCGCTTGGGTAAGGCCAAGGTATAGCCGCGCGACATGGTCGCCCGGGTGCATGGAAAGCGCTTTTTGCAGCGACTGACGCGCTTGCGCATAGTTCCCGGTCAAGTATTGGGCTTGGCCTAAAAGGGTAAAGATTCCCAATCGCAGCGTCGCGCCATACACCGCATTAGGGTCTGTTTGCGCAGCCTCCTGAAAATAGCCGAGCGCGGTCTGATTGTTGCCCACAAACAGCGCTTGTCTGCCTGCTTCAATCTGGCCTGCGGTCTGGATGGTCGCGCAGCCGGAGAGCAAAATGACCAACGTTAACACCGCCAAAGAATATGTCCCTTTCATAACTACCTCCTCTGGTTATTTGGCCCTTCGAAATGAAGTTCAACTGATTGGCTGAGATCTTTCTACCCAAGAATCGAAAAGCTGTATATTGGACTTTAGTCCAATATGGGTAAGGGGGTATTCCAACCTCCCAGTCCGCGTTGCGCGAGGAAATCGGAGCTCTTAAAAACTGATTGTCAGTTGTGTGCCCAACACTAATGCGTTGCCGATTGCGCTGCTGCCGCTGGGCCGGATCACATACTGGATGTCCGGAGTTATCGAGAGCCAGTTGGTTAAGGTAACCTGATAATTCGCCTCGATCACGGTCTCGGCGGTCGTGCGAGGAATATAACGACTGAAGGTCCCATAGATGACTCCCGCTGAAGCGATATCGTCGTCGCGCCGGGGAATGGCGCCCTGATAGCTCAGGCCGCCACCGACGAAATAAGGCATGGGGTTGACACTCGATTTAGGCGCAAGGGCGGTCTCCCCCCAAACC
>Ga0209887_1000280_pt1 | contig 15207 bp, 15 predicted proteins | sample GWRWN1_30_40_FD_187230 | JGI IMG/M metagenome (GOLD analysis project Ga0209887, IMG submission 187230) | Riverbed sediment microbial communities from areas with no vegetation in Columbia River, Washington, USA - GW-RW N1_30_40 (SPAdes)... | ecosystem: Environmental > Aquatic > Freshwater > River...
GAGGAGTACAAGGCCATCGTCGACGCCGGGCTCATCCTGCAGCTCGACGACCCCGGTCTGCCCGGCGCCTGGGACATGCTGGATCCGCGGCCGAGCCTCGAGGAGTACAAGCGTTACGCGCTACTGCGCGTCGAGATGCTGAATCACGCGCTTGACGGCATCCCGGAAGATCGGGTGCGCTATCACATCTGCTGGGGCAGCTGGCACGGTCCCCACACGACGGACATCCCGCTGCGCGACATCGTCGATGTTATGCTCAGGGTTCATGCGGGAGCGTATTCGGTCGAAGCCGGCAACGGGCGTCACGAGCATGAACACAAGGTCTGGCGAGATATCAAGTTGCCTGCCGGAAAAATTCTCATCCCCGGCGTCGTCAGCCACGCCACCGACGTCGTCGAGCACCCGGAGCTGGTGGCGGATCGCATTCTCGCCTTCGCCGACGCCGTCGGCCGCGACAACGTCATCGCAGGGACCGACTGCGGCCTGGGCGGGCGGGTCCATCCGCAGATCGCGTGGGCAAAGCTGCGCGCGCTATCCGAAGGCGCTGCATTGGCGAGCAAGAAGCTATGGGGCGCTTGAGTCAACTCCATTTAGTCAGTAGCGTGCCGTGCGCTCCGTTGACCCTTCCCCTTGCACCTTGATCCCCGGCTGGGTTATTTCCATGTAGTAGGGCTGTCAGCGAGTTTTTCAGAAAGCCGCACCACAGCTAGCTTGCGCAATTTTGACAGTACGAAGGAGTCAAAACGATGGCCATTATTGAACGAACCTATGGGAAAGAGAGCGACGTCGTCATCAATGAAGTTTTGATCTCGTCGGACTCGCACGTCATTGAGCCGGAAGGTCTTTGGAAAAAGCAACTGCCTAAAGCATTTCAGGACCGCGCGCCTGGATTTGGCGGGCAAAGGCCCACCGATTCGCCCGGTGCCATGGATAAGACAAAGCGCGTCGCTGAAATGGCCGCCGACGGCGTCAGCGCGGAAGTCCTCTATCCCACCCACGGGTTAAAGGCGCTGAGCCTGAACGATCCCGAGCTGGAGGCGGCCTGCGCCCGCGTTTACAACGATTGGCTGATCGACTACTGCCAGGCCGCCCCCGACCGTCTGATCGGCATCGCCATGCTCTCCATGTACGATATCGACGGCGCCGTAAAAGAGCAGGAGCGCTGCCGCAAGGCCGGGCTGCACGGCTCGGTCATCTGGCAGGTCCCGCCGTCCGAACTGCCCTTCGCCGCTGCGCACTATGACAAATTCTGGGCATCGGCTCAGGACCTCGATATGCCGGTGAACTTGCACATCTTGAGCGGCCACGGCTACAGCCGTACCCGCAGCTTCGGCGTTAACCCTGCTGCCGAAGGCGGCCTCACACAGGAGAGCAACAGCGTCAACATGAAACTGTTCCAGTCCATCAACAGCCTCTACGAGCTCATCTTCTCCGGCGTATTGGAGCGCTATCCGCGGCTGAAGCTCGTCTTGGTCGAAAACGAGATCGGCTGGATTCCGTTTTTACTCGAACAGTGGGACTACTACTTCAAGCGCCATGGAACCAACCGCGAAGGCCTCGCAATAAAAAAACTTCCGAGCGAATATTTCCACCGCCAGGTCTACGCCACTTTCTTCAACGACGCTGTCGGCGGCCATATCTTGTCGTGGTGGGGAGCCGACAACTGCATGTGGTCCAACGACTTCCCCCACGGCAACTCGACCTGGCCCCATTCCCGCAAGATCGTAGCCCGGGACTTGGGCGACCTCCCCGCTGGGTTGCGTGCTAAACTAGTGCGGGAAAACGTCGCGCGACTTTACGACATGCCGATTCCCACTCCGGTCTAAGAACCGGCGGGTCCCCATCAACGTGATAGTGCCAGATTCTCACCGAATACGTGGCCCTGCAAGTAGACCAGACCGAAGGCTGATAATTCGATCTTGTTTTACAGAAGGAGGGCTTCTACGGTCGGGCGGAGATGGCTGTCGCACTCACAAACCTTGACGCCGTTGCGCATGTGTCATTTCCTCTTTACAAAGTCTTTACGCTTGTTCATCGCACACCTGCTGGGTTAATTTGTCCCTGTTTTAGATGTCTGTCAAAGCCGGGTCGGCCCATGACGACCGCAGACCGGCAGGTCGCCTGTTCTCGATGTTGTCTGGCGCATCGGTTTTAATGAGATTAAGTTATGAAAACCCGCATCGCCGTACTGTTTCTGCTTCCAATAATTTTCTTGACGGCTAACTTGCACGCCGACTGGAAAAGCGATTGGGAACAAACCGTAGCAGCGGCCAAAAAAGAAGGGCGGTTGAACCTCTACGTCGGCCGGTACGGGCAAGCGGCGCTGCTCGACGAGTTCAAAAAGGACTACCCGGAGATCAAAATCGCCTCGGTCAACGGCACCGGAGATCAGCTCGCCACCAGGATAGCGGCGGAGACTCGCGCCGGGAAAACCATCGCGGATATTTACAGCGGCGGGCCCAACTCGAGTTATAGCCTGCTTTACCGCGGCAAGGTGCTCGACTCGATCAAGTCCGCCTTCATACTTCCCGAAGTGCTCGATGAGTCCAAATGGTACGGTGGCAAGCATATCTTCACGGACAGCGAGGACCAATTCATCTTTGTCTACATTGCGCTGCCCGGCGTCCGCGGCCTCTCTTACAACTCCAACCTCGTCAATGCGAAAGAATTTAAATCCTATTGGGATCTGACCAATCCAAAATGGAAAGGGAAAATCACCTCGCAGCGGCCCACCGAGACCGGACTCAGCGTCAACTTGCAGTTCTATTACTACCAGCCCGAGCTCGGGCCGGAGTTTATCAAGCGCGCCTTGGGCGCCATGGATGTTACATTCGGCGATCGGCGCACGATCACCGACTGGCTGGCGGTGGGGAAGTTCGCCATCTGCCACGGCTGCCGGCAAATCGAGAAGGCCTCCGGTCAGGGATTACCGGTGGAAGATTTCGAAACCGGGGACTGGAAAGAAGGGCAACCGCTGAGCACCGGCGGCGGTTCGATCAGCCTGATCAAAGGCGCCCCCCATCCCAACGCGGCGCGCGTGTTCATCAACTGGTTTCTCTCGCGCAAGGGACAGACTGCCATGCAAAAGTCCAATGATCTTTATGGCGAGCTGCCGCCAAACTCTCGCAGGGTAGACATTCCCAAAGATATGCTTCCCGCTGAAAACCGTTTGGTCGAAGGCAGAAAGTATCTAGACGTAGCACGCCACGAGTTTACCGACATGACTCCGGTGCTGAAGCTGGCGAAGGAAATCGTCAAGGCGCAGGAGCAAAAATGAGCATGCGTAACTGAAAGCGCGTGCAAATTATACAAGCGCCAATGCTGCCATGATTGCATTATGCTTAGTTTTGATCTGGGTGATTACATCCTCGATTGCCGCGTCCCCAGCTCGCCGAGAAATATCTGGTCGATTTATTCAGCGGCAAAGGCATGGCGCTCAGTACCTCGCACGCCGGCAAGCGCCTGCACCCTAGCGTTGAGAATTAATTGATGATAGCGCAAAAGCTTAAGGAGGAGATTTGACCATGGCAACTCAAAGCGCGGAACTTACTGCAAACCCGTATCAATCCAGTCAAGCGGCTGTTGAAGTAAAGGCGTATACCTATGACCGTTGGATGGAGTCCATCGGGATTCCCATTCATCGCGGCTTTTTCATCGAAGATTTGCGCACGGTCGAGCTGGGCTGGTGGGATGAGCGCCAATGCAATGCGGCGTTCGTTCAGCTCATGGGGCAGGAGGGCATCACTTCTGCCGTCGTCATGGAAATCGCGCCGGGGAAAACTTTGCCACCCGTAAAGTTCGCTCTCGACGAGCTGATCTATGTCCTGCAGGGCCGGGGCGTTAGCACGGTTTGGACCGCCGACGGTGCGCCGAAAAAAACCTTTGAGTGGCAAGACCGCAGCTTGTTTCAAATCGGCTCCAACTGTTACCTGCAACTGGGGAACATGCGCGGCGATCGGCCGGCCCGCTTGCTCCGCTATAGCTATCTCCCGCTGGCGACTTCGCTGGTCACCGAGCCGAGCTTTTACTTCAATAATCCGTTTCAGAAAGCAGACAGTTCAAAACAAGAAATGGATGCCTATTCCGAGGCCAAGCTGATCGAAAACGGCGATCCTTCCCTCGCCTGGGGTGGAAATCGCGTCTACTGGTTCGGCAATTTTTTCCCCGACATGGCCGCTTGGGATAAGCTCACGACCAATCGGCGCGGCGGCATGAGTGTGACGATCATGTTTCCCAATTCAGAGATGTCCTGCCACATGTCGGTCTTTCCCACGCGCACTTACAAGAAAGCGCATCGTCATGGTCCGGGGCGGGTCATCGTGATCCCGGCCGGAGAAGGCTACTCGATCCTGTGGGAAGAAGGCAAAGAGAAGATTGTGGCGCCTTGGCACGAGGGCAGCATGTTCGTGCCGCCCAACAAGTGGTTTCATCAGCACTTCAACGTCGGCGCCACGCCCGCACGCTATCTTGCGCTTCATCCGCCGCGGCAGTTTCGCGGCCATGCGGAAAAGATCGAAGACCGGGCCAAGGATATGATTGAATATGTCGATGAAGATCCGTGGATTCGGGAGAAATTCGAAGGCGAACTGGCTAAGGGAGGACTTACCACGCTAATGCCACAAGACGCCTATACAGTGAAAAGCTATAACTGGCATCCGACAAAGGGCTAAGAGTTACTTCATCCTCAAATTCTACCTTTTTTCTCCCCGGCTTCCTCGGTTGCAACCCGCCAAGTGTGAGCGGGGCGATGCAAAGGCTTGGTGAGTTAATGGAGTTAGGATAAGGCTGACTCGTTGTTCTCCTGACGGTGGAGGTTACGCAACTTAGGCAAGTCCGACACCGCAATGTTTTGCGCGGCTTGCTTTTGGTCTGTGTGAGTTTATGTGTTGCACGGACATCCGTGCGGGAGTAGAGTCTGCAGAAGCTCGATAGTCGGGCGACTCAATTAGGAGGATCAAGCCATGGCTAAAAATATATCGCTGGACGCGCGCGCGGATGCCCTCGAGCAAAAGATGAGCGACGAGCTCGATGTGCTCCTTTCGAAATCGGCGTTGTTCAATATGGCAGACGGCAAGCTCGGCGCGTCCAATGCTGGGTCTGACCTCGCAGCTAGACACGGTAAGTATTATTTGATGGCCGACGATCCGCGGCTGCCGAGAATGCCGGCGAAGCCGACGCTCGCCGATTTTTTTGATTATCGCGCCAAGGGCATCAACCATCTGCTGCAAAGCGCGACCCATGCGCTGAAGGCGTCCATGCCCGAGAAAACGATTCTCGCCTGCCTGCTGCACGATATCTCCAACGCGATCTTCATCAAGAGCGACCACGGCTACTGGGGCGCGCAGCTGGTCGAGCCCTACGTCGACGAGGAGGTGAGCTGGGCGATCCGCGCGCACCAGGCGCTGCGATTTTTTCCTGACGAATCAGTGGGCTACTCTTATCCGGAAATGTACGTCAAAAATTTCGGGCCGGACTACGTGCCCGACGACTACATCAAGGACGCGTACCAGCGCGCCCGGAATCACAAGTGGTACATGACCGCGCGGATGATTACCGTCCACGACATCTACTCCTTCGACCCCAACGCGGTGGTGAGCTGGGAACCCTTCACCGACATCGTCGGGCGCAACTTCAAGCAGCCGGAGGAGGGCCTGGGCTTCGACAACAGCCCGGTCTCGCACATGTGGCGCACGATCCGGCGGCCGACAAAGTATCTTTGAGGAACCTAATACCGCCGCCCGTTCCAGACGTTTCACCGCTGCGCTCCGTTCAAGTCGTTCAAATCGTTCGAGGAACTAAAAACAAAGAAAAAGCAATTCGACGATTCAGCTAACTCTCAAAAGTCGAGGCTGCGGGAATGGAGTGAACCTTACGGGGGCGAATTTGCCCAGGAAAATGAGGCGCTAACGCCGAACAACACGACCTGTCTGACCCTGCTGCCTACTCAAAAAGGTTGACACATCCTGGCGTGGTGATACGATCCAGCCGTAACCCAAAGCAAATTAAGGGAGGAGTAATAATATGGCTGACTGGCCGCCAGTAATAGACGCCGATGGACATGTGTTGGAACGTCAAAGCGACATCCGCAAATATTTGGAACCGCCGTGGAACCGCCGCAACACGGGACTCTGGCCCTCCGACCAGCCTTTCGACACGGACCTTTTTGATACCCTCGGCTACCGTGGCTACGATCGCGGCATGAGCCCGGCCCAGCAGGTCGAGATGTGGCTCAAGATCATGGACGAATACAACATCGAAGAGGCGGTGCTGTTTCCTACCGGCTCCGGCAACATTCCGAAGCTCCGCGAGCCCGAGTTTTGCGTTGCCGCTTGCCGCGCCGCCAACGATCACTTCGCCAAGGAGTACAACGCGCTCTCTAACCGCATCCACTGCGTGGGCGTGCTGCCGCTCAAGTGGCCGCACGAGGCGGCCAAGGAGCTCCGCCGGGCCGTCACTGAATTGGGCTTGGTCAGCTTCGAGCTCCTTTCCATGGGATTGCCTACGGCACTCGGCGATCCGATGTACGACCCGCTCTACGAAGAGGCGCAGCGGCTCGACGTGCCGCTCTCCGTCCACGGTAACCGCAGCTCTTCGGCCGAGGTCGGCGCGGGCGCCTTCAGAACTTTCGCCGAGGTGCACTGCTACACGTTCCCGGTCGGCATCTTTCTGCACTTCACCAGCATAATTTTCCAAGGGGTGCCGGTACGTTTTCCCAAGCTGCGCCTGGCCTTTCTTGAAATCGGCGCCAGCTGGCTCCCCTACTGGCTGGACCGCATGGACGAGCACTGGGAACTCCGCGGCGAGTTCGAGGCGCCTCATCTAAAGAAAAAACCCAGCGAGGTCGTGCGTGAGTCCCCGGTCTACTTTAGTCTCGAGGCCGAGGAGCGACTCCTGCCTCAGACCATCGAGTATGTCGGCGACGATCATTTTCTCTATGCGTCTGATATTCCTCACTGGGACGGTGAGTTTCCCAAGAACTTGAAGTACCTATGGAATCATCCGGATCTTTCGCAGAAGACCAAGGAGAAGATCGCCTACCACAACGGGAAGGAGTATTTCCAACTAGATCGTCCGGTCTCGGCGCCGGCTGGCAGAAAAGCGAACTGAGATAAGTGAATGTCAAAGATAAAAGATGCGACTCATAGCCGTCGTACTAACCGGGAGAATGTTACCTGGTCTTTATTAATTACCTCTGCGGTAACGGATCGGGGCCGGTGAGCTTTTTGAATAGCTCTACGGCTTCCAGGTCGCGGGGCATGTCTTTGATCGTTTGCTCCAGCTCCTCCGGCATTTGCGGTTCGGCCTTTAGGCCGGTGAGTTTTGTATATTCCTTGAAAAACTCGGGGTCTCTATAGGTCTTGCGCATCGCTTCCTGCAGGAGCTGCACCCGGTCTTTAGGCGTACCGGGAGGCAGGATATACGGGTTTCCGCTGCCTACGAAGGTCCGATACATCGCCACAAGTTTCCGGTCCATGTCCGACCTGGCAAAGGTCTCGATGTCAGGGAGTTTGGCAAAGCGGGGATGAGTGTGTTTTTGCCCCTTCGGAATCTCGATAATACCATGGAAGTCCATAAGACCTTTATCGGCCCATTCACGATTCTCGTGCAGCATAGAGTCCGCCACGGTTGACCTAGCGTCTATCTCACCCCGCTCGATAGCGATATCGAGTTCGCGTGCGTCGTATCCGGTGACGAATTTGGGTTGTTTCGGGCCGATCAGATATGTGAACAGTCGGCCGGAGATGTAAATCAGGTGCCCCACCGACTGGGCGCCGATTCTCACACCTGAAGCCGCGCGGAGCTTCTCCAGACTGTCGAGGCCCGCCACCTTGCGCGTTATAAAGACATGGTGGCTGCCGCTATAGCTGGTTCCCAGATAGATCACCTTATCGATGTCATAGAGCACCCCACTCTCTCCGAGAATGGAATGCATCACGAATGGGGTCGACATACGGCCAATCGTCAGGCCGTCCGGACGGACCGATTTATAAAGGTGGTTTGCCGCCTTCCGTCCTCCTCCACCGTCCATGTACTGCATCACAATGGTGGGATTTCCCGGAATGTATTTTTGGAGAAAAGGAACAACGGCTTTGGTCCGCATGTCCCCGACGCCGCCGGGCGAGCTGCTCTCAACGATGGTAACGGTTTTCCCTTGGAAGAAAGAAGTTTGCGGAAAAGCGAAGCTAACGATGAAGAGATCGAGCAGTAACGCGCCCAGAGAGATTTGGAGAAACACCACCGACTTGGACTTGTCGCATGTCATATGCACCCCCGTAATATGAGCACTCCGGCCTTCGTCAACTCTCTTCCCGTGATCTTCCCGATAAACGCTGTGACTCGAGCCCGATTAACACCTCTGAAAAGTCGTGTCAATGAGACAATCGTCGCTTGCTGTATGAAACGGGCCGCTGCACGCCCTCGTGGAAGTTTCAAATTCCACGTCAACTTCTATTAGTTTGATGAGCAAACATGACGTGACTCACATTTCCGGAATTCCGGAAACGTGCGAAATGTTCCACGAGAGGATAATCGGCGGGCAGAAGCAGCTCCGGCTGGGAACTTATCAAAACTGCTTTGACCGATCCGCAGGAGCGATGGGCTCTGACCTCGGTTCGGCGTCTAATCCCTTCCGAGTGGACCGCGGCCGCAAGCGCAATCGAATCGGCGAGAAGAATAAGTCATACTCATGCCTGACACTAGCCACGTTCCGAACCGGCAGGCAAAAAATGGGAAATCGCTTTAGGAAGCGAGAGAGGGAAGGATCTGCCGATAAAATTCCCGGTCGCCTTCGAACGTGCCGTCCAGACGGCAAATCTCTTCAACCGTGAGCCAGCGGGCGTCGCTCACTTCCGCTGCGTTGAGTGCCAATTCACCGGCGACGTACTCCGCGATCCACCAGTGGAGTCTAAAAGTTCCCCGCGTCGAGATGTTCTCCCAAACCTTCCGAATCGGCCGCACCCTCAAGCCGACTTCTTCCATCGCCTCCCGCGCCACCGCCGTTTCCTGACTCTCTCCAGGCTCGACTTCGCCGCTGACCGGCGCCCAATGCCCTCCGCCTCGGATACCCGGCGCCCTTTGTATGAGCAGAACCTTTTCCCCTTTTGTGATCACGGCGATGACGGCGTCGAGCATCAGTTTGACCGGTTCGTCTCGGTTCCAGAGGTGTGTTTTTCTCTCCTTCGCCGAAGCGTGGCAAGCGGCACCATAGCAGCTCGTCCTATCCGACGGCAAGAAATCATGAATGTCCCCTTTTCTGCCGGCTAGTTGAGGTCCGAAGCTGTGGTTTGATCACATTTAGGCCTTTCCGGGTCGGACCGCGCTATGTCTCGGCAGTTTCAGCAATTCTCTGCCATGGGAGCGTATTTTCCGCCCTTAGCGCATCACTTTCACTGTCAAATTCGCCCCGGTTTGGAACGTCCGGAACGGCCTCGTTTGCGTGCGAGCATCTGTTTCAGGCTGAAAGCGAGTGCTAATTATAAGCCTCGAAGCCACGCTATTTATGCGATCTTGTGTTACTGAATTAGTGCCTCACGCTGGCCGACCCCCGTCGGCGTTCTAGCGCCCGCCGAAGATCTCGTGAAACAATTTGGCGTAGCGCTCGAAATTGTCCAGGACCTCCGCTGGGGCGAAGGCGGGCTTGATGTTTTCGATGAGCCGGGCGTGGTCCGGCGGCGTGTCGATCCGGTCCGGAATGCGATTCATGCTCCGAATCACTTCCTGGCCGCGCTTGGAAAGCACGAAGTCGATGAACAAGCGCGCCGCGTTGGGATGCGGCGCCTTGGCGGCGATACCGGTGGGATGAATATTGGCAAAGACCGGATTCAAATACACCCAATCCACCGGCGCGCCGAAGGGCTTCAAAACTTCGAAGGTTTGCGAGTAGCCGCTGAGCGCGCCTTTGAACTCTCCCGCAGCCACGAGCTGAGCGATCAAATTGCGACCCGTGCGCAGCTCCGTCTGCTTGGCCAGCTCACGCATATACGCCATGCCCTTTTCCTCGCCCATCGCTTTGAGTGTCGTGCCAAACCACTCATAGGCGCGGCCTTCCATGGTGATCTGCCCCTTCCACTCGGGCTTCAGCAAATCATTGAAAGACTTCGGCACACTGGTCTTTGCCACTGTCCGCGTGTTGTAGCCGAACGCGCCATAATTCGTGTATGTCGATGTCCAGTGCGCCTGCGGGTCTTTATAGCCTTCGCGGAAAAATTTGCGCTCCGGGGAATCATAGGGCGCGAACAGACCGCGTTTCTTGATGTTCTGACCGTAGAAACTCGTCGTTACGATCACATCGCAGATATTTTGCGGTTTTCGTTGACGAATCGCTCCATCAAGGCCGCGTCATTGCTCCGATAGTAGATCGCATCTATTTTCGGATAGACCTGTTTAAACGCGTCCAGCAAGGTTTTCGAGTCGGCGGCGGTAAAAGTCGCGTACATCATCAGCTTGCCTTCCGCCTCCGCCTTCGCTCTCAAATCCTGCGCATTCGCAGGAAAGCTAGCAAGCCAGAATCCAACGCCAATCGGGAAAAGCAGCGTTCCGAGAATTCGAAATTTGTCCATCACTTCATTACTCCGTCAACCTGAATTATCCGCTCGAATATCCTAGTCCCGTCGTCTTATCAAGACGACGGGTGGGGCGATCGTGAATCAGTGAGTAGTGAAAGTCGTACTGTTTGAACAGATTGAAAAACCCAAACGCGCAGAGGATGGCGTTTGGCCATGCGGTCACGGTTATTCGAAAATTGAACGCGACAAGTCCAGATTCAGGCCAGACCCCAGATCACGCGCGGACCACGCGCGAACTGCTGGTGGTCAGGGCACGGTCTCTTTGCATTGCTACAATCCTTGTTAGTGAATGTCTGGTCGCGTAAGATCGTCATAAAGGAAAGGCGGAAGTCTTGTCTATGCGGCTCAATGAAATCAGGAAAAGGTATCGTAACGAGTGGGTACTGGTTGAGTTTTCTAAACTTGACAAGGATCTTCGCGTCAAAGACGGTAGAGTTATCGATGGTCGCGATGGAATTCCCATCGAGCGCGCCTACGATCTCAGCTTTGCAAAGAAGGCGGGACAGCGAGCTGACCCAAGCGGGCTGGAAACGTTAGAAACTTTACACAGTACCATCGGGTAGTCCGACCCGTGTAAGAGTTTCCCCCCGTCGTAAGCTTGATTGACCGTGAACCCATTACCATGGTAATTAAAGCTATGGCACTTGCACAATCGAAAGTTACAGCTCAGGGGCAGATTTCGGTTCCGGCGGAGGTTCGCCGAAAACTAGGTATCGGTCCGGGCTCTGTCCTGGAGTGGGATGAAGAGGGCGATGCGGTGATCGTTCGTAAAGCCGGTCGGTATTCGTCGGAGGATATTCATCGAGCGATCTTCTCCAAAGGGACACCCGCGCCGAAGAAGGTGGAAGAGTTCGATAAAGGCGTGCGGCGCTATCTGAAGAAAAAGCATGCGGGCCGTTGATACGAATGTCTTGGTCCGTCTGGTCACGCGCGACGACCGGAAGCAGGTTGCTGCGGCGGAATCCTTCGTGAGTAAAGGTGCATGGGTGTCCACGTTGGTTCTCATGGAAGCGACGTGGGTCCTTACCGCGGTGTATGAACTGACTCACGCTCAAATATCGACTGCCATCGATATGCTTTTGCATCATAGAGATCTCACCATCCAAGAGTCCGATAGCGTCGCCGCAGCACTCGAGCAGTATCGTAGCCGGCCGGGGCTGGGGTTCTCCGATTTTTTGATTCTTGAAGTAGCTCGGAAAGCCGGCCACCTTCCTTTGGGAACGTTCGACCGAAATCTTTCAAAGCTCGATGGAGCTGAAAGGTTGTAGTACCAAAGACCCCGCGTGATTTGACCTATTGAACCGAACGAGGTTTACGCCAGCCAAAGGTACGTCTATTCAACTTAAAAGGCAAAAACCGTCGAGATTTGGACAAATTCGGGATAGAAGTGAGAGGTCAAATGTCTACCAAAAGTACCATTGCGTACGGCCGTAATTTCCATCTCTACCACGAGGCACTCGACGAAGACCACGTCTATCTCGAACTCGAAGGAACAAAGTTTGAAGCGAGCTACAATCGAGTCATGGTGCCGATTCCTGTTCACATTTGGGAGGTTATTCGCCGCTACCCAGGCATTGATCTGAAGGATGCCGACAGAACGGACGCAGAAATCAGACGGTATGTCGAAGAGAAGATTGACGAGCGACTTAAACTGTATGAAGCGGCTGGCGGAAGGTCAAAAGGACTTGTGTCGCTATCTGGATCTTTAGCTTTTGGCACCGCCGACCAACCGCGCGACCAACAAATTGCGGCAGGAGTAGAATACTTCACGAAAGTGCGAGAGCATCAACGGCAAATAAAACAGGCTATTGAAGAACTGGAGCAGGCAAACAGCAAAAAATAAGAAACCCGAAACCTAACTACGATCCAACGAGACTGCACTTGGCTGTTCCTTAAGTATGGCCGCGAGAGGAAATCGCTATGGTGAGCGTGTAGTCTAGTGGCTGAAGCCTGCAAGAAGAACCGAGTGTCGCTAACGGAACTGCGAAACGGAAGGCGGGAGCCGACGGGGACAAACTGCTTGCGGTGAGAGTGAAGATAGCTCAGGGGGCTGGCGGAGAATTACGGAGTTGCTATCGCCGAAGTGGACCGGCAAGTGTGGGAATATCGATCTCTGGGGTTTCGAAGCTTCTGATTAGAATTTTGTCCAGCTAGTCACCAGCGTCCCAGTCCTCCAGTCCGCCCAAAGCAGCAATCCAGAGCACAGCTCTGGCAGCTGCTGAAAAAAGCGGAACATGCTTCGACAAGCTCAGCATGAACGGACTTTTCGCAATGACTTCAATCTCTGATCCGTTCGTCCTGAGCCCGTCGAAGGACTCCGAGGGATTCTTCATCAGCATGCTAGGCTAGCTTGAGGCCCATTGTGAGTAACGTCAATATGGTGCTGGTGGGCGATACCTTCGTGGGTCGCCCCGATCCCGATTCCGCCTTCGCCACTGCCCGGCATCTGCTCAAAGACGTAGACATCGCCTTCTGCAACCTGGAAACCGTGGTGGCTGATGCCAAGTATCTCGCGCCCCATGACCACGACCACCACCCTCGAACCGATGAGTCGATGTTCGACTCCTACGTCCGGGCAGGCTTCAATGTCATGAACCTCGCCAACAATCCAAGCACATGGCACGGCCTAGATGCTTTTTTGCGTTGCCTGGACGTGCTGGATAAGGCTGGCATCGTGCACGGGGGCGGCGGCCGCAATCTCACCGAAGCACGAAAGCCCGCCATCATCGAACGCAACGGCACCAAGGTCGCTTTCGTCTGCCGCGCCTCGGTGTGCGATCCCCTCACCGCGCCAGCCACAGAAGACAGGGGCGGTATCGCCTACTATTCCGTCCAGACTTTCTACGAGCCCCGGCTTCGGGTTCACCATGTGCCAGGCTCTCCACCGATCATCCACACTGTTCCTGATCGCGGCACGAACCGCGCGGCTCTGGAAGAGGACATTCGCAAAGCGCGAAAAGAAGCGGACGTAGTGATTGTATCCTGGCACTGGGGTGTGTCACCCGCTACGGGAGGAACCGGCGAGCTTACGGAATACCAGACAGAGATGGGCCATTTCGCTATCGACGCCGGCGCAGACATGGTGGCCGGCCATCATTCTCACGTTCTGCAGGCCATTGAGGTGTACAAGGGCAAGCCCATACTCTACTCTCTGGGCAATTTTGTTCACGACCTTCACTACCAGAAGCGCTCCGACCATATCCTCTTGGCCATGCTGGTGCGCTGCCGTATCCACGATGGCAAACTCCAACGTCTCTCCTTCGTCCCCGGACTGTACAAGGGGAACGGCCCGCCTGACTTCTTTCAACCGTCCCAGGCTCCACAGATCGTCAAGGACATACAGAAAATCTCCGCCCGCTTTGGCACACAGTTCGAGGTGAGCAAGGACGACGTGGCCGTGACTCTGGGAGAAACGAGCTGACAAAATCGGGGATCAGAAAATCGCAAACTGGGCAATTCATGGTGGCCAATACTACCTCTAGACAGGGTCGCCGATGTTGGGTAATGCTTTTGACGACGGAGGTCCTATGGCAACGGCAAATGTAAAAACGGACGTGATCGACGCCGACGCGCATGTGGTAGAGAACGAGCGCGTATGGGATTATCTCGAGGCCGGCGAAGAAAAATATCGCCCGACGTTAGTGGCCGAGCCGGACAATCCCGAGCGCCAGCATTGGGTTCTCGACGGCGAGGATCTCGGCCCCAAGTTTCCCTCGCCCAACGAGAAGCAATCTGAAGAGCATGTCAAAAGATTCGGCCGGGAAGTGGGAACTCCGGTGCAAGCCCGGGAGCTTAGCGATGTGACCCAACGGCTGAGACACATGGACGCCTTGGGGATCGATGTGCAAGTGCTCTACAACTCGCTCTGGCTGCGGCCGCTCACGCGCCGCCCGGAAGTGGAGATCGCGCTCTGTTGGAGCTGGAACCGCTGGCTGGCGGATGTCTGGAAACTCGGCGAGAACCGCTTGCGCTGGACCTGTGTCGTTCCGGCGTTGACCCCGACCGAAGCCGCGCCGCAAATTCGCTTCGCCAAGGAACATGGCGCCGTCGGCGTCTGCGTGCGCCCCTTCGAAAGGGGTAAGCTGATGACGGACCCGTTTTATTATCCAATCTACGACGAGGCCGAGCGACTCGACATTCCGGTGACCGTGCACATTGCCAACGGCAACCCCGATTTGTTCAAATTGCTGAACAACGAGGCCGGCGGCGGTTTCTCGACATTTCGAGTCCCGACAGTCACCGCATGCTACGCGCTGATCATGAGCGAAATACCGCGGGTCTTCGCGAAGCTGCGCTGGGGTTTCATCGAGACCTCGAGCCAGTGGGTGCCCTGGGTCGTTCACGAAGCCGTGCGGCGCTCCTTGGGAGGCAAACACCCGGTCTCGATCAACTGCTTCCGCGACTACGGGATCTATGTTTCAACCCAGACAGATGACGACTTTTCTTATGTGATCTCTTACGCGGGCGAGGAAAATCTCGTTATCGGTACCGACTACGGTCATGGCGATACCTCAAGCGAGCTCAACGCGATTTCCCGGTTCAAAGCGATGGAGGGCCTCAATCCGCAGGTCAAACGGAAAATTCTTTCCGACAATCCCAGACGATTCTACGGGATTTGAAGATTCGAAAGTGCTTTCAGGAT
>Ga0209887_1000282_pt1 | contig 15082 bp, 9 predicted proteins | sample GWRWN1_30_40_FD_187230 | JGI IMG/M metagenome (GOLD analysis project Ga0209887, IMG submission 187230) | Riverbed sediment microbial communities from areas with no vegetation in Columbia River, Washington, USA - GW-RW N1_30_40 (SPAdes)... | ecosystem: Environmental > Aquatic > Freshwater > River...
CCGGCGGCTCGGGCGATGGCCACGGAGAACAACCCGATCGGCCCGCACCCGATCACGGCGACCGGATTGGTGGTCAGGTCCTCGCCACCGGCCGTACCGAAGGTTGCGTGCACGGCATTTCCGAACGGCTCCATGATGGAGGCCGCGTCCGGGTCGATCCCCTCGCCGACGATCCACGCGTTCTGGGCCGGGATCACCACGTATCCGGCGAAGGCACCGTCGGTATCCACGCCGAGGATGCGCAGGTTCTCGCAGATGTGGGCCCGGCCGGTGCGGCACGTCGAGCAGTGCCCGCAGGCGATATGGGTCTCGGCGGCCACGAAGGCGCCCGGCTGGACGTGGTGCACCTCCGGACCGACAGCGGCGACGTAGCCCGCCACCTCGTGCCCGAAGGTCATGGGGGTGCGGATCCGGGCGGCGGCCCACTCATTCCAATCGTAGATGTGGAGGTCGGTGCCACAGACCGAAGCGGCGTGTACCCGAACGAGGATCTCTCCTTCCCCCGGCTCGGGGACGGGGACCTCGAGCAGCTCGGCCCCGGGGCCCGGGCGGACTTTGCGAAGCGCGCGCATCGTTGCGGACATCGTTTCGAGGGTACCCCAGCGCGGATGGATGCAGCCATCCCAGCGCGCTCATGCGGGTCACCGTCAGATACCTCTGACACAAAGGCAGGTCTGGAACGAATTGGCCCTTCGGTGACGTCGAAGGGCGGACGATGACCTCCAGGAGGCTCTTATCCATGCGGACCCGTGCCCTGGCCGTTCCGCTCGTTGCGCTCTCCCTGCTCGCCGCGGGGTGCGGCCGGCTGACCGAGGCAGGAAACGGAGGGATCGACCATCCGACCGGCCCCGCCGACCTCGTTCTGCGGATGGACGTCGGCGGGGGATTCGTGGCGCCGGCCTACGAGCTGCGACGGATCCCCACCTGGTCCTTGTTCGGCGACGGTCGGGTGATCACCGAGGGACCGCAGATCGAGATCTACCCGGGGCCTTCCCTCCCGAGCATCCAGGTCCAGACCATCACCGAGGAGGACATCCAGGCCATCCTTGAGGCGGCGAAGACCGCCGGGCTCCTGGGACCGGACCGCACGTACGGCCAGGGCTGCATCGCCGACGCCCCCACCACCACCTTCACCGTGTATGCGGACGGCACCAAACACGTCGTCAGCGCGTACGCGCTGGGCATGGTCCCCGGTTCGTGCCCCGGGGAGGACACCGAGGCCCGGGCCAAGCTCGCCAGGTTCTCCGCCAAGCTGAGCGGCCTCGCCGGCTGGCTGCCCACGGGCTCCCTTGGCCAGCAGGATCAGTTCGAGTTCTCCGAGATGCGGGTCTACGTGCAGCCCTACGCTGGATCCCCTGAACCGGGCCTTCACCAGGCCGCCCTCGACTGGCCTCTCTCGGATCCGTTGCTCTCCTTCGGGGAAGCCGACGCCACCTATGGCGACTTCCGCTGTGGCGTCGTGGGCGGGGCCGACCTGGCAACGCTTCTCCCCGGCGCGCAACGGGCGAACGAGCTCACCCCGTGGCGAAGCGGCGGGGCCGACTTCTCGTTGATCTTCCGCCCCCTGCTCCCCGACGAGCACACCTGCTGACGAGAAGTCCGCGCATTCGGACACCTCCACTCGGCCGATCCATTCCCAGACGGCGGATGACCCTTTGCCGCTCAAGCGGGTGACGGGCGGGCGCCGATAGGTAGTTCTGAGCGGAGAGAAAGGCCATCTCCTGGTGACGGCCAAACCGAAGGCACCCCCCATTGCGTCGCGATTCGCGTCGCTCGACGCTGTGCGCGATCTTTTGGCGCGTCAAGGAGAGCTCCCCCAGGGCGCCGTCCAGGCGATCCAGGCCCTCTCGGGCGAGCTCCGGCGGGCCACCGACGAGCTGAGCGAAGCCGACGCGCGCTACCGAGCCGTGGTGGAGCAGATCCCGGCCATCGTCTACACCGACGTCGTGGACGACACCATGAGCACCACCTACGTGAGCCCCCAGATCCACGACCTGCTCGGGATCTTCCCAGAGGAATACATCGCCGATCCGGACCTGTGGGCCAAGCAGCTGCATCCCGACGACAAGGAGCAGGCGCTCCAGAGCTACCTCCAGGGGCGGACATCGGGTGAACCGTTCAGCTTCGAGTACCGCCTGCTGGCCAGGGACGGACGAGTCGTGTGGTTCCGCGACAGCGCGGTGGTCGTGAACGATCGGGCAGGCGCCCCGGCGTTCGTCCACGGCGTGATGTTCGACATCACCGACCGGAAGAACGCGGAGGAACAGGTCGCCTTCCTGGCCTATCACGACAACCTGACCGGTCTTCCCAACCGGACGATGTTCGAGGAGCTCCTGGAGCTCGGCATGGCCCGGGCCCGCCGCCACGACCTCTCCGTGGCCGTGCTGTGCATCGACGTGGACGACTTCAAGCTGGTCAACGAGAGCCTCGGCTACGAGGCCGGCGACGCCCTGCTCCGGGCGGTCGCGGAGCGTTTACGTGAGGCCACGCGCGAGACGGACCTCGTGGCCCGCCAGGGTGGGGATGAGTTCCTGTTGCTGCTGGCCGACATCGAAGGGGGCTCGGTTCCCGGGTTCGAGGGCACGGACGGCGCGATCCTGGTCGTCGAATCGGTCGCCGCGCGGGTGCACGAGTCGCTTCGCGCGCCGTTCAACGTCGCCGGTACCGAGCTGTACGTCTCGGCGAGCATCGGCATCAGCATGTTCCCCCACGACGCCGACGACGCCACGGCCCTCCTGAAGAACGCCGACGCCGCCATGTACCAGAGCAGGAAGACGGTTCCCGGTAGCTACCTCCTCCACTGGAGGCAGAGCGAGGAGGCCCTGGGCAAGCTCTCCCTCACCACCCGCCTTCGAAAGGCCGTGGAGAACCGGAACTGGCAGCTTCACTACCAGCCGGTGGTCGAGCTGGCAGAGGGGAAGATGGTCGGCGTCGAGGCCCTGATCCGGTGGGCCGACCCCAATGGCGGCCTGGTTCCTCCAGGTGACTTCATCCCCCTGGCCGAGGAGATGGGGCTGATCGAGGCCATCGGTGACTGGGTGGTCGAGGAGCTGAGCCACCAGGCCGCCGCGTGGCGGGCCGAGGGCCTCGAGCTCGAGGTGTCCTTCAACCTCTCACCGCGGCAGCTATGGCAGCCCGAGCTGACGGAGAAGATCCTGCAGCAGCTCGGCGCGGCGAACGTGGATCCGGGGAGCATCATCGTCGAGGTGACGGAGTCGGCCGCCATGGCCGATCCCGAGCGGACACTGCGGATCCTCCGAGACCTGAACGACAGGGGCTTGCGGCTGGCCCTGGACGACTTCGGGACCGGGTATTCCTCGTTCGCCCGACTCCGGTACCTGCCCGTCGACCTGCTGAAGATCGACCGGCTGTTTATCCGGGACGTGGCCCAGGACGCCCAAGCTGGCGACATGGTTCGGGCCATCATTCAGCTCGCGCATGGCTTGGGGATGACTCCGCTGGCCGAGGGCATCGAGACCGAGGACGAATGGCGATTCCTGGTAGAGCAGGGGTGCCGTCTGGGCCAGGGCTTCTACTTCTGCCGCCCGGCCCCAGCCGAGGACATCCTGGCCCTGTACCGCCGGTCTGGGTTCTCGCTGATCGGATCGGTCGGCTAGCGGCGCGATCGCGTCAGCGGCGCCGTCGGGCGCGGAGCGAGGACCGCCGCCCTCCCGACGAGCCCGAGAACACCACGCGAGGCGGTGCGACCGTCATGCCCTCTTCCTCGAACTCTCGATGGAGGTCCAGGCGAGCGGCCATCCGGCTGATGTCGCTCTGCTGCTCGGCGGTGACCAGGGTGATGCCCATGCCGGTCCGCCCGGCACGGGCCGTGCGCCCCACTCGGTGGACGTAGCCCTTGTCGTCGGCGGGTGGATCGAAGTTGACCACGTGACTGATGCGCTCGAGGTCCAGGCCCCGGGCGGCCACGTCGGTGGCGACGAGCACGTCGACGTTCCCCGACTCGAAGCGCTTGAGCGATCGCTGCCGGGCCGGCTGGGTCATGTCGCCGTGGAGCGCCTCGGCTCGCACGCCCTTCGCCTTCAGCTTCTGCACGAGGCGGTCGGCCCCTCGCTTGGTTCGGACGAAGACGAGCGTGAGGTCTCGGTCTCGCTCGAGCAGTTCGATGAGCGCCTCGACCTTGCCATGGGCCGAGACCGGGACGAACCGGTGGTCGACCTCCTCGACGGTTTTGCCCTCGGACTCGATCTCGTGCCGCCGGGGATCGTGCGTGTAGGACGCCGCGAGGTGTCCAACGGCCCCGTCCAGGGTCGCCGAGAACAGCATGGTCTGGCGATCCGTGGGGAGGTTTCGGACGATCCGATCGACCTGCGGCTGGAACCCCATGTCGAGCATCCGGTCGGCCTCGTCGAGCACGAGGATGTGCACCTTGTCCAGCCTCACCAACCGCCGTTCAACCAGGTCGGAAAGACGGCCGGGCGTGGCGATGAGGATGTGGGCCCGGCCGACGCCCCTGCCCTGCTCGCGGATGGAGATGCCGCCATAGGCCACGGCAACCCGTACCCCCTTGGCCGCCGCGATCCCGATGAAATCGTCGGCCACCTGCGCGGCGAGTTCGCGCGTGGGCGTGAGCACGAGGGCCGACGGCGTCGGGCCGGCTGGGTCGACACGCTCCACAAGCGGGATGGCGAATGCCAGGGTCTTGCCTGAGCCGGTCTGCGACTTCGCCAGGACGTCGCGCCCGGCGATGGCGTCGGGAACCACAAACGTCTGGATGGGGAAGGGCGCTGTGATCCCCAGTGTGGACAGCGCTCGAACGACGGCCGGGGACGCGCCCAGGTCGATGAAGGATGGTGCGGTTGTCATGTTCCACTCCTTGTGCCGCGACTCGAGGTCGCGGGTCGGTCCGGGGAGGTTTTGCGACACCCGAGACCACCACGAGGAGGGACGAGGAAGCGAAACCTCACGGGACGGCGATGACCGTCCGTTGGCCCAAGGGTACCAGGGATCCCCGCCCGGGCTGGGAGGACGCTACCCTGACGCGGATGCGCGGCTCCACCGGCGATCTCGCCCACCGCCTGGCCGTCGCCAGAGGCGACGACCCCGCCGACGCCGTACTGGCGGGAGGGCGCGTGCTGTCGGTGTTCACGGGCGAGCTCCTGGAAGCCGACGTCGCATTTGCCGGCGAGCACGTGGCCGGGGTTGGGCGGTACGAGGGCCACCGAACGGTGGATGCCTCCGGGCTCATCCTGCTCCCCGGGTTCGTCGAGGGGCACATGCACATCGAGTCCACCAAGCTTCCCCCGGACGAATTCGCCCGGGCGGCGCTGCCCTGGGGCACGACCACGGCCGTCCTGGATCCCCACGAGATCGCGAACGTCTTCGGGCTCGAGGGCATTCGCGCGTTGCTCAAAGCGTGCCGAGGCATCCCACTCGATTTCTTCCTGATGGTGTCGTCGTGCGTGCCGGCGAGCCCCTTCGAGTCCAGTGGCGCGACGGTGGACGCGGGCGACATCGCCCGGTTCCTGGCGGAGGAGCCCAACGCGCTGGGACTGGCCGAGATGATGGATTTCCCCGCAGTGGTCGCCGGCGATGAGGGAACGCTGGCCAAGATCGCGGCGGCGGGTGGGCGGCACATCGACGGCCACGCCCCCGGGCTCTCCGGCCCCGCTCTGAACGCCTACCTCGCCGCCGGCGTGCGGAGCGATCACGAGTGCACGACGCTCGAGGAAGCGTTGGAGAAGCGCCGGCTCGGGATGACGATCATGATCCGCGAAGGGTCAGCGGAGAAGAACCTCGAGGCGCTGCTCCCCCTGGTCCTGGAGCACGGTCCCGCGAACTGCCTCCTGTGCACGGACGACCTGGAGCCCGATCACCTGCTGCGGGAGGGCCACATCAACGACGTGATCCGAAGGGCGGTGGTCCTGGGCTGCTCGCCCGCCGATGCCGTGACGATGGGAACGCTGAACGCGGCGCGATACCACCGCCTGTACGAGCACGGGGCCGTCGCGCCCGGGTACGTTGCGGACGTCGTCGCGGTCGAGGATCTGCAACGGTTCCATCCCGTCCGCGTGTGGAAGCGGGGCCGCCTCGTTGCCGAGGAAGGCAAGCCGCTCGAGGTACCTCGTTCGCCGATGCCGGACTGGATGCGCGGGAGCGTGCGGGTTCCCCACCTGACCGCCGAGAGCTTCCGGATCGAAGCCACCGGCCGAGTCCGCGTGATCGGCGTCGAGCCCGGCCAGATCGTGACACGAGCGCTGGTGGAGGACGTGACCAGCGTCGACCGTCAGGCGGTGGCGGACCCCGCTCGCGACCTGGCGAAGATCGCAGTGGTCGAGCGACACAGGGGAACCGGGCGGATTGGGCTGGGGTTCGTCCGGGGGTTCGGCCTGGAGCGCGGGGCGCTGGCGTCGACGCACGCCCACGACGCCCACAACGTGGTCGTCGTGGGCGTGGACGACGGCGACATGGCTACTGCGGTGAACCGCCTGGCGGAGACCGGCGGCGGCCAGGTCGCCGTGGCCGGAGGCGCCGTCCTGGGCGAGGTCCCGTGCCCCTTCGGCGGCCTGCTCTCCGATCGGCCGGCCGAGGAAGTGGCCGCCGCCGTCCACGCGATGGGCAAGGCCGCCGAGGAATTGGGTGTGAGCCTGCCCTCGCCGTTCGCGGCCATGTCGTTCTTGGCGCTGTCGGTGGTGCCCGAGCTCAAGCTCACCGATCGCGGCCTCATCGACGTGGATCGCTTCGAGCTGGTGCCGCTCCAGGTCTGAAGACTGTTCAGGCGAGGGCCCGGATCGCCTCCGCGATCTTCGGCCCGGAGATGCCGGCCCATTCCCGGAGTTCCTCGGGCTTCCCCGATCCCGGCATCTCGGTCACCGCCAGCTTGACCACGCGGCCCGAGAGGTCCCCCTCGCCGGCCAGCGCCTGCAGGACCGCGTCGCCGATGCCGCCTTCGATCCAGTGGTCCTCCACCACGACCACGAGTCCCGTCTCGCGAAGCGCGCGGACAAGCGTCGCCACGTCGATCGGCTTCACCGAGTACGCGTCGATGACCCGGACGGCAATGCCCCCGCCCGACAGCTCGTCGGCCGCCTTCAGGGCCTCGTAGACGGTCACGCCGGCTCCCACGATCGTCGCCCGGTCGCCGTCGCCGGACCGAAGGACCTTGCTCCCTCCGATGGGGAACCGCTCTCCCACGTCGTAGAGCTTCGGTGTCCCCTCCCGGGTGGTGCGGATGTACGAGATGCCCGGAAGATCGGCCATGGCGGACGTCAGCGTGGCAGCGGCGTTGCCGTCCGCCGGATAGAGCACGGTCGAGCCGTGAACGGCCCGCATCATGGCCAGGTCCTCCAGGGCCATCTGCGACGGGCCGTCCTCACCGATCGAGACGCCGGCGTGCGACCCGGAGAGCCGGAGGTTCGCCCGGCTGACCGCGGCCATCCGGATGAAGTCGTACGCGCGGGTGATGAACGCGCCGAAGGTCGCTGCGAACGGCGTCTTGCCCAGGACCTGGAGGCCGACAGCCGCGCCGACCATGCACTGCTCCGCGATGAACATCTCGATGAACCGATCGGGTGCGACCTTCTGGAAGTCCTCGGTGTGCGTGGAGTTGCCCACCTCCCCGTCCAGGACGACCACGCTGGGGTTCGCCGCCATCGCGGCGAGGGTCTCGCCGAACGCCTTCCGAGTGGCGACGGTGTCGTCGTAGCTGGGCAGCTGATACGTGAAGGGCTTCGGTGGTTGGGGGATCCGCAGCTCCGGCTTCGGTGGCGTGATCGTGATGTTCCTCGGCCCGCCGAGCTCGGCGATGGCCTTCTCCGCTTCGTCCTTCGACAGAGCCTTGCCGTGCCAGCCCTCCTTGTTGGCCAGGAAGGAGACGCCGTGGCCTTTCTCAGTCCTGGCCACGACGAGCACGGGCCCTCCCGCTTCCTCGGCCTCGCCGTAGACGGCGTCGATGGCCGCCACGTCGTGGCCGTCGACCTGGATGGCGTGCCACCCGAAAGCCCTCGCGCGCTCGGCATAGACATCGCCCCGCCACTCGAGCATGGTCGGGCCGCGCTGCCCCAGCCGGTTCATGTCGAGGATCGCGATCAGGTTGCTCGCGCCGTGGAACCAGGCGTTCGCCATCGCCTCCCACACGGATCCCTCGGCCGCCTCGGAGTCGCCCATCAGGACCCACACTCGGGCCGGGCTCTCGTCGATCATCATCGCCAGCGCCATGCCGAGGCCGATGGGGAGGCCCTGGCCGAGCGACCCGGTGGCCACGTCGATCCACGGCATCTCCGGCAGCGGCACGGGATGGCCCTCGAGCGGGCTGCGGAATCTGCGGAACGACAGGAGCTGCTCGTCGGTGATGGCCCCGATGGCCTTCAGGACCGAGTACATGAGGGGTGAGGCGTGGCCCTTGGACAGCACGAAGCGGTCGTTGGCCGTGTTCTTCGGATCGGACACGTCGTACCGGAGGTGGTCGGCGTAGAGCACGGCGAGCAGGTGCGCCGCCGACATGGACGAGGTGGGATGGCCGGAGCCGGCCTCGGTGGACGCGCGGATGCTGTCCACCGCGAGCTGTGCCGCGAGCTCGTTCCACTCCTGGACCTTGTCCATCCCGCCCTCCTGTTCGACCCTTGGTTCGACTCCTCGACTTCGGCGTTCCAGCTTATCGAGCGGGCGCGAGAAGGTTGCCCGTGACCTCCTTCATCGAACCCGACCGCACCGGGGGTGACATTCGAACCCTCTGGGAAGTCGCCACTCCACCCCAGGGCAGAGAAGATAGACCCATGCGCCTGCCGGTCATGCCACCAGTCGCCCCCATGCTCGCCAAGCCCGTGGAGGACATCCCGACCGGACCGTTCAGCTTCGAGCCGAAGTGGGACGGCTTCCGCTCGATCGTCTTCCGTGATGGCGAGGAGGTCGAGATCGGCAGCCGCAACGAGCGGCCGATGACCCGCTACTTCCCGGAGGTCGTCGACGCGATCAAGGCGCACCTCCCCGAGCGGTGCGTCGTGGACGGTGAGGTCGTCGTCCCAGATCCGGCGGGTCGGCGTCTGGAGTTCGAGACGCTGCAGCAACGGATCCACCCGGCCGACAGCCGGGTCAGGTTGCTGGCCGAGCGAACCCCCGCGCATTTCGTGGCGTTCGACCTGCTGGCCCTGGGCGACCGTGACTACACCAGCGATCCGTTCGCAGGGCGGCGTCGCACGCTCGAGGAAACCCTCGCCGGCGCCGCCTCGCCGATCCACGTCACGCCCGCGACCACCGACAGAGACGTGGCCGACCAGTGGTTCCGCACGTTCGAAGGTGCGGGGCTCGACGGCTTGATCGCCAAACCGCTCGACGGGACGTACCAGCCGGGCAAACGGGTGATGTTCAAGATCAAGCATGTTCGGACCGCTGATTGCGTGGTCGCAGGCTACCGCGTGTACAGGAACGAGAAACAGGCGATCGGGTCGCTGCTCCTCGGCATCTACGACGAGCAGGGTGAGCTTGCGAACGTGGGCGTCGTCGGCGCGTTCCCCATGGAACAGCGCCGGAGGTTGTTCAAGGAGCTTCAGCCGCTCGTCACGACCTTCGATCAGCATCCCTGGGATTGGGCCAAGCTCGAGACCGGCGTACGAACCCCCCGGAGCGCCGAAACCAGCCGCTGGAGCGCCGGAAAGGACCTCTCGTTCGTGCCGCTGCGGCCCGAACGTGTCATCGAGGTCCGCTACGACCACATGGAAGGGTCGCGCTTCAGGCACACGACCCAGTTCATCCGGTGGCGCACCGACCGCGACCCGCGGTCCTGCACCTTCGCCCAGCTCCAAGAGCCGGTGCGCTTCGACCTCGCGGACATCCTGGGATCGTGAGGCCTCCCAGGCCCCTGCTACCCTGTGCGCCATGGCCGAGTACAAGGAAGTTCGCGTTGAGCGGCTGTTCGTCAAGGTCCCAAACACCGACAAGCTGCGCAAGACGGCCGCCGGCCGCCATCGCCATCTCTTGGCGTCCGGATGGCGCGAGCTGGAACGGAAGCTCGAGTTCGATCATGTGAGGGTCCGCTACGAGCGGACGGGGCATACTCCCCTCAAGTCCCGGCTGCCCAAGGGCGAGGCCGAGGTCCCACGGATGGACCGGCGTCCCCGCGGCCAGTTCGGCGGAGGAGGCCGGGGCTTCGGCGGACGCGGTGGCGGGCGCGGGGGTCCTCGGGGAGGAGCCGGCGGTCCCGGTGGACGAGGTGGTCAGGGTGCCGGGCGTGGAGCCGGAGCACGCGGCGCCCCGACACCCGCAGGCGCCCAGCCCGGCGGCGCCCCGCCCCCATCCGGCCCGCCGCCCGCGTCGGCTCAGACCTAGGCTTCAGGCCGAAGATCCTTCGGCCATTCTCCTCAGAAGCCGAACAGAACCTCCCTGAGTTAGGATTGAGCGTTGTTCCGTTCGCCGCTCAGGTTTCGCTGAAGGCGGCCGAGTAGGGAATGTAGGGAGGTCGGGTGAGCGACGAGCAGGCCGTTCACGGCAAGGTGGAGCGGCCCAGGCACGATTCGGGCAGGGCGCATGCCGCGGAGCAGCCGTTTCCCTACCCGGTGAGGCGCGAGTTCGTCGAGCCCGACTGGACGCGCTTCCCCGCCTATGCCGCGGTCACCGCCGAGGAGTGGGAGAGCGCCCAGTGGCAGCGCGCCCATACGGTGAAGAACCTGGCGGAGCTGAAGTACGCGCTCGGCGAACACCTCGACGACGAGCTATGCGCCGACATCGAGCGGGACCAACAGGAGCGAGCCACGATGTCGATGCTGATCCCGCCCCAGATGATCAACACGATGGACCAGCGCGACCTGCGGAACGATCCCGTCCGGACCTACATGGCGCCGACGTATTCCGACCGGCATCCCGAGTGGGCCTCCCACCCCATGGCCGCGCGCGACAGCCTCCACGAAGCCGACATGTGGGCCGTGGAAGGGCTCACCCATCGTTACCCGACGAAGGTGCTGGCCGAGATGATCTCGACGTGCCCCCAGTACTGCGGCCACTGCACCCGGATGGATCTCGTGGGCAACGACACGGCGCAGATCCTCAAGTACAAGTTCGAGGCGAAGCAGCAGGAACGATGGGACGCCATGCTCGAGTACCTGCGGCGGACCCCGTCCGTGCGGGACGTGGTGGTCTCCGGCGGCGACGTGGCGAACATCCCGGTCAAGCGCCTCGAGGCGTTCGTCCTCGGCCTGCTCGACATCCCGAGTATCCGCGACATTCGGCTGGCCACGAAGGGGCTGATGGGCCTGCCCCAGCACTTCCTCCAGGACGACGTGCTGAAGGGCTACGAGGTGATGGCCACGCGAGCGCGCCAGCGCGACGTCGACATCGCCATCCACACCCACATCAACGCTGCCCAGCAAGTCACCCCACTCGTGGCCAGGGCCGTGGGGAAGCTCCTCGACATGGGGTACCGCGACGTTCGCAACCAGGGAGTCCTGCTCCGAGGGGTGAACACGACACCTCAGGCGCTCCTCGAGCTCTGTTTCACGCTCCTGGACCACGGCAGGGTCATGCCCTACTACTTCTACATGTGCGACATGATCCCCAACTCCGAGCACTGGCGGACATCGTTGGCGGAGGCCCAGGACCTCCAATACGCGCTGCTCGGCTATCTGCCAGGATTCGCCACCCCGCGGGTCGTGTGCGACGTTCCGTTCGTCGGCAAGCGGTGGGTCCACATGGCGAAGAACTACGACCGAACGCGTGGGATCTCTTCCTGGACGAAGAACTACCGAACGGGGATCGAGTTCGACGACCCCGACGCGCTCTCGCGCGAGTACCCGTACTACGATCCCATCTACACCCTGCCCGAAGAGGGGCAGGCGTACTGGCGCGAGTTCATCCGCAAGGGCCGGCGCGAGCTCCAGCCGGCCTGACCCGGCTCAGGCCTCCGTGACCTGGTTGAACAGGTCGAAGTACTGCTGGAACTCCTCTTCGGACAGGGCCTTGTACTCGTACAGGTTCGCCTCCGACGGGTCGTCAGGCGGGAACAGCAGCGGGCTTTGAGACAGGGTCTCGTAGTAGCGTCGGTTGCCACCCTTCGAGTCCCGCGCCTTCTGCGCCATGAGCTCCTGCACGCCCTTGACCGGCGTCATGTACAGGACCCAGTCGGTGACCTGCATCGCGATCTCGGGCCGGTAGAACCAATCCAAGAACAGGTGGGCATCCGTGGGGTGCTCGGCCAGTCGAGGGATCTCCATGGGAGTCACCCAGATGACCCCACCCTCCTCGGGCACCACGAACTCGAGGTCCGGGGCCCCTCCGAGGTACTTGTAGTAGAAGACGTCACCTGACCAGGCCATCGTGGCCCACGTGTCCCCGCTCACCATCGCGTCGGTGTAATCCTGCCCGTAGTACTTCCGCAGGACTCCGGAGTCGCGCTGCTCGATGAGTTTCTGCTGGGCTCGGGTGGCGTCGTCGATGGTCGCCTTCTGCGGATCCACCCCCAACATCAGCAGGGTCAGGGTCATCGTGTCCACCATCTCGGTGAGCATGCCGACGTGGCCGGCCAGCCGCTCGTCCCATAGGTCGGCGAAGCTTTTCAGCTCGAAGCCGGTGAGCTTGGGGTTGTAGGCGATGCCGGTGATCCCGCCCTGCCACGGCACGCTGTGCGCGTTGCCCGGATCGTAGATGGGGTCTGTGAACGCCGGCAGGAGGTTGGCCTCGACGTTCGGCAGCCGGTCGTGGTGGAGCTCCTCGAGCCACCCGCCTCGGTTCATCCGCGTGACCACCCAGTCGGAGAGGGTGATGAGGTCCCACCCGGTGGGTTGGTCGGCCTGGAACAGCGGGACGAGCTTGGCGAAGAACTCCTGGTTGTCGTTGATGATCTCCCGATACGTCACCTCGATGTCGTACTTGGACTGGAAGGCCTCGAGCGTGGGCCGATGGCCGCCCTTCGCCCGGTCGATATACAGCGGCCACTGGGCCACCGTGAGCTGGTGGCCGAGGGGCGGGAGCGTGCTGGGGGCGGCGGCCGGCGCCTGCTTGCCGGCGCACGCCGCGAGGAACGCGGCCGCGGCCATCCCAATCCCTCCCCGCCCGGCGCCTCGAAGAAGCTGCCGGCGCGAGAACGATCGATCCATCCATTTCCTCGAGCGGTCCGTCACCTCTCCCCCCCCTCGTGATCCCACGCCGAACGTTCGGCGTATCCTGCCACAGCGTCGGCCGGAACCGGGTCGGGGCCGTCAGGGCTCCGGCGGGAGCTCGAACACCAACCACCCTGCCACCGAGACAGCCGGCACCGATGCGAGCGGCGAGCCGGCCGGAGGGGCCGTCGGAAGCACGACGAACAGCCGCTCGCCCGGTGGAACGGAGCTTCGGAGCGTCGCCAGCGACGCTGCATCGCTCCCCGCCAGGCCTCGCCCGACGCATCGCGAAGCGAACGCCACCTGTGGGAAGGCGCCGGCGCTGGCGACCACGCACGGCCGACCTGCAGCGAGCCGGCCCACATCGGCGCCGACCGCGGCGACCTTCTCGCGGGCGGCCGCAGCGTCGGTCCCGATCCTGCGAGCCGTCCCGACCTGCCACAAGGTCAATCCGGCGAGGACGGCCACGGCGGCGCCACCAACGATCCGGAGGGCGGCGCCGCCGGTCAGGACCGAGATCAGGCCGGCCGCCGTCGGGAGTGCGAGCAAGGCGTACGCCGGGAGCAGGAACCGGGGCGCGATCCCCGACACGAACACAACGTACTCAACGGCTAGGGTCGAGCCCACCAGGACGGCGCACAGGACCGCGCCCCGACCCGGGGAGGAGCGCGTTCGCACCACGGCGGCGACGGCGAGGGCCGCGGTGGTCCCCCACCACAGTGCGCCGGCGAGTGGCACGTGGGGGTGCGCTTCCGGGCCGATGGTCGGCCCGTTCGTGAGGGCGAGGTTCTGGAGCACCCGCTGGCCCACTCCGAGCGCGGTCAGATGGCCGAGGGCGGCCGCCTCGCGCAGCGCCCGCCCCGGACCGCCGAAGCGCACCGACATCTCGACGAGCCAGGCCCCCCACCCGATGGCCAGCCCGGCGCCCAGCGACACCAGCGCGCGGCTGGACGACCGCCGGAACAGGAGAACGTACAGCGCCAACGCTCCGCTCAGCACCAGGGCGTCACCCGGCCGGACCAGGGCCATCAGGCCGACCAGCACCCCGGCTCCGATCGCGCCCCACCGCGCACCGTCTTCCACTCGCCGAACGAGCGCGCCGACGACTCCCACCGCCAGGATGGCGGCCCACAGGTTCGGCATGACCTCCGAGCCGTAGAACAGCCCGAGCCACGTGAACCCGAAGAGGAACCCCGCGACCGGCGCGCCCAGGCCGAGGGCCGGCACCCACAGGAGGAAGCATGCGACGAGGGCGACCGACGACAGGGCGGCCAGGAATACTCGGACCGTCGGGAGAGATCCTCCGGCGAGGGTGATGGGGGCAACCAGGAGCGAGATGCCACGGGCGCGCGAGGGGGCGAACGCGATCGCGGGGACGTCCGGTGTCACCTGCGAGAGGTAGATCGCCTCATCCCACGACGGCGCCCGGTCCGGGGAGAACAGCAGGAGCTGTGCAACCAGGTAGGTCGCACCCACGATGACCAGGAGACGCCGGGCCATCCGCCCGTCCCGGGATCCCGCGCGGCCGGCCATCCGCACCATCATGCCCGACCCCCCAGCTCGGGTCCGAACCCTGCTCCGCCTTGGGTCGAATGACAGCCGAATCCCGTGGGATCCCTCCGCCGTTTCGCGCTCGTGGCCGCCCTCGCGTCGTGGCCGGGGCCTGCGCGGCCGTGGCCCAGGGTCACCTTCAAGGCCGGGGCGAAGCGACGGGCGGCATCCACACGATCCGACACGTAATCGTGATCATGCAAGAGAACCGGTCGTTCGACTCGTACTTCGGGACGTATCCCGGCGCCGACGGCATCCCCATGGAGAACGGGCGGCCGACCGTGTGCGTTCCCGACCCACGGGTCGGCGGGTGCGTCTCGCCGTTCCACGATCCATCCCTCATCAACGAGGGGGGCCCCCACGGCTACACGGACGCCATGGCGGACATCGACGGCGGTCGGATGGACGGGTTCGTCGCCAGCGCGCTGGAGGGGCGCCACAGCTTCTGCGGGCAGAATCCCTTCAGCCCTGACTGCACACAGTTCGTT
>Ga0209887_1000283_pt1 | contig 15051 bp, 18 predicted proteins | sample GWRWN1_30_40_FD_187230 | JGI IMG/M metagenome (GOLD analysis project Ga0209887, IMG submission 187230) | Riverbed sediment microbial communities from areas with no vegetation in Columbia River, Washington, USA - GW-RW N1_30_40 (SPAdes)... | ecosystem: Environmental > Aquatic > Freshwater > River...
CTCGACCGTCGTCGCCTCCGGCGAGGGTGCTGGAGACGTCCCGCCCCCGCCGTCCGACGAGCACGCGGTCAAGAGCAATGCGGCCGATCCGACGATGGCGATGAGTGGTCGTCTCAGCGGAACCCCCTCGTTCCTGGATCTCGTTCGTGGATCCGCCCCGCTCCTACCCAGTATCCGGTGTCGTTCAACTCCTTCGGCTTCGCCGCCTACGACGCGCCCGACATGCTGGTCGGGACCTGCGGACCTTCCTCCGCCGGTTCCGCCGACAAGTCGCGGCGGGCGCGGGGTGACCGCTCCCCCAGGAACGGCCACCCCGCGGCGCTTCGCTCGCTATGCCGTCTTGAAGAACCCCACGCTGATGGTCTGGTTGCCGCTCGCCTCGAGCGCCAGCACCTCCAGCTCGTACACGGTGCCCGCCTCGAGGAACTCGACCGGGACACGAAGGGCGTTCAACGAGGGCGGCACGTGCACGTCGTAGATCGGCTGGGAGAACCCGTTGGGATCCTCGGCACCCTCGTTGGTCACGATCACCTCGTAGCCGGTGATGTCCACGGGTTCGCTGGACACCGTCTCGGTGACGTCCTGCCAAGAGACCACCAGGTCCTGGAGCGGCACGGGCGCCTTCCTCGCGTCGCGAGGATCCGCGGCGAGCTGGGGCGACTCGATCACGGGCGGTGCCGGCACGTCGTGCGTGAACGTGGCGCTCCCGACCAGGATCTGGCCGTCGAACGATTCCGCCCGCACCGTGTACTGGCCCTCCGGGAACCTGGCCTCGAGATCGGCGAACGAGAACTCGGAGGCCGGGGGCTCCCTGGACTCGAAGAAGATCCCGGCCATCGTCAGATCGCGCAGCTGGCTCTCGGGACTCACCTTCAGCACGAGGCGGCCGGTGGGGTCGAACACACACAGGACCTTCCACCCGTGGTCGTCGAACGCGCCGTGCACGCCGATGTCCTGGTCGGTGGCGTTGTACTCGATGATCAACTTCGCGGTCGCGATCTGGGTCGTCTGGCCAGGCTTCGCGTCCGCGGGCGGGCACGTCGCGGCCGGGTCGACCTGGGACGCTCCCACACCCTGGTCGCCGGGACCGGATCGGCCGATCGCGCCGGCGGCCAGGGTGCTCCCGGCCACCACCACGGTCAGGGCCACCGCCCCGACCAGCAGCTTCCAGCGTCGTCGCATGATCCCTCCTCCTCACCTCGGGAGACCGCTTCTCGGTCTCGATGCTGCGCGTCAGGGTGCCGGAGGCGTGATGAGACCAATGTGAGTCGGAGATGAGCGGCGGATGAGCACGTGTCTCGTTCCGTCGCCGACCGGGTAGGGATCGAGACGGGGCACGCATCCCTGGTCCGGAAGGAGTGATCGAGATGGCGACCTACGTTCTCGTGCCTGGGGCATGGCTCGGCGGTTGGGCCTGGGACGACGTGGCGGATCGACTGGAGACACGCGGGCACGAGGCCCACCCCGTGACCCTCACGGGGCTGGGCGATCGGGCTCCGCTCGCGACGCCCGACATCGATCTCGAACGACACGTCGGCGACATCGCGGAGGCGATCGAGGAGGCCGACCTGAGCGATATCGTGCTCGTCGGTCACAGCTACGGCGGGATCCCGGTCACGGGCGCCGCGGATCGGATCCCCGAACGGATCGCGACCGTCGTCTACGTCGACAGCGGGCCGGCGCTCGACGGGAGCGCGTACATCGACACGTTGCCTCCTCCCCTCAAGGAGGCGACCGAGCGGCACGTCGCCGAGGAGGGCGACGGCTGGCGCCTGCCGATGCCGTCGTGGGAAGAGCTCGAGACGCTCAACGGCGCCGGCCTGCAGGGGCTCGACGAGGAGACGCGGCGGCACATCCGCGAACGAGCGACACCCCAACCGTTCGGCACGTACACGCAGCCGATCGCGCTGAAGAACCCGGCCAGGACGAGCCTCCCGCACGTCCTGATCTCGTGCAGCTTCCCGCTCGAGCAGGTGAGGGAGTTCATCGCGAGCGGCCACCCGTGGTTCGCGGAGCTCGGCGGGCCGCAGTGGTCGTTCGTCGAGCTGCCGACCAGTCACTGGCCGATGTTCTCGGCGCCGGACGAGCTCGCACGAGCACTCGACGTGATCTCCTCCACCTAGCGGCCGCCCCGAAGGACCTCGCGGCGCTGCCGGTACTCGTCGACCGTGATCTCCCCGCGTGCGTAGCGCTCGCCCAGGATCTCCTCGGCCGAATGCGTCCGCCCTCGCTCGTCACGACGACGGAACAGGAACCACGCCCCGACCAGCAGGGCGATCCAGAACAGCGGGAACAGCAGGAACCACGGTCCGCCGTGCCAGCCGGTCACGGCCAGGATCGTCGCCATCATCTCGGACACCTCCTTCGATCTGCTTTCATCCTCGGCCCGAGGGGTCCTTACGTCGTCGGCCCCGGGGAGGCTTCGGGGACACTCCCGGAGGGGAGGATGGCCAAAGGCGGATACCCCTGGAGGTGTACGCGCGGCCGCTCCCGGGCGCCGATGACGCTGCTCGGCGCCGAACCTAGGCTGCGATCCAGATGGCGATGAACCTGGTGCACGACCCGGAGGTGGCTGCGCGGAAGGCGCGGCTCGTGGATGCCCTGATCGCCCTCGGACTCGCCGTGTTCCTCGTGGTCGGGACCTACTTCGCCTCGCAGGGTCAGCCGGCGCGCCGGGGGTTCGATGCGGGCACGGTCGTCCTCCTGCTCGCCGCGGCGGGGGCACTCGCCTTCCGGCGTCGATGGCCCGTCGGCGTGCTGTGCCTCGTCTTCGGCGTGTCCCTGATCTACTTCGTCCTGAACTACCCGGCGGGCCCGATCTGGATCACGCTCATCGTCGCGTCGTTCTCGGCCGTGGTCGAAGGGCACCTGTGGGCCGCGGCGATCGTCGCGGCAACGGGGTTCGTCGTCTTCCCGTGGCTCGACTTCCTGCTCCGAGACAAGCCGGCCCCCCCGATCGCGAACCTCATCGGCCTGGCCGCCTGGCTCCTGGTGATCCTCGGTGCCGGCTGGTTCGTGCGCGTGCGGCGGGAGCGCTTCGCCGAGGCCGCGCGGATGCGCCATGAGGAGGGGCTCCGCCGCACGAGCGAGGAACGGTTGCGGATCGCGCGGGAGCTCCACGACGCGCTCGGCCACCAGCTGTCCCTCATCAACGTCCAATCGGGGGTCGCGCTCCACCTGAACGAGGAGCTCCCCGAGCAGACGCGGGCCTCGCTCACCGCGATCAAGGAGGCGAGCAAGGAGGCGCTGGGCGAGCTCCGCTCGGTCCTCGAGATCCTTCGGCAGGGCGGCGAGCCCGCCCCGCGAACCCCCGCGCTGACGCTCGACCGGCTCGACGACCTGGCGGCGCAGGCGAAGACGGCCGGACTCGAGGTTCGAACGGAGACCGAGGGCGAGGCGCGCCCGCTGCCGTTCGGCGTCGAGTCGGCCGCGTTCCGCATCATCCAGGAAGCGCTGACGAACGTGACCCGGCACGCGCGCGGAGCCACGGCGACGGTGCACGTCACCTACGGTGCGGACGATCTCGTCGTGGAGGTCGACGACGACGGCCGCGGCCCCGCCGCGCCGAACGCGTCGGGCGGCGGCAAGGGGATCCTCGGCATGCGCGAGCGCGCGGCCGCGCTCGGCGGAGAGCTCGAGGCCGGGCCGCGGCCGGAGGGCGGCTTCCACGTCAAGGCCACGCTTCCCCTGGACGGCGCCGCGTGATCCGGGTCCTGCTCGCCGACGACCAGGCCTTGGTCCGGGCGGGCTTCCGGGCGCTGCTCGACGCCCAGCCGACATCGAGGTCGTGGCCGAGGTCGAGGACGGCGAGGGCGCGCTCCGGCGGGCGGTCGAGCTCACCCCGGACGTCGTGCTGATGGACATCCGCATGCCCGGCATGGACGGGCTGGAGGCCACGCGGCGGATCCTGCAGGAGGAGCGCCTGGACAAGACGCGGATCGTGATCCTGACGACGTTCGACGAGGACGACTACGTGTACGAGGCGCTTCGCCTCGGGGCCAGCGGGTTCCTGGTCAAGGACACCGAGCCGGACGCGCTCCTGCAGGGAGTTCGAACGGTGGCGCGAGGAGACCCGCTGCTGTCGCCCGGCATCACCCGGCGGCTGATCGGGGCCGTCACCGCGGGAGAGGCGGACGCGTTCCCGTCTGCGTCCGAGCCCGACCGGATCCTGGCCACCGTGATGTTCAGCGACATCGTCTCCTCGACGGAGCGGGCGGCGGAGATCGGCGACCGGAGCTGGCGCGACGTGCTGGATCGGCACGACGACTTGGTGCGCAAGCTCCTGACCGAACATGGCGGACGCGAGATCAAGACGACCGGCGACGGCTTCCTCGCGCTGTTCGACGCGCCGACCCGCGCGATCCGATGCGCGCTGGCGATCCGCGACGAGCTCCGGGCGCTCGAGATCGACGTGCGGATCGGGATGCATTCGGGCGAGGTGGAGCTACGAGGCAGCGACGTGGGAGGGATCGCCGTGAACCTCGGTTCTCGAGTCGCGGCCGCCGCGACACCCGGCGAGGTCCTCGTGTCGAGCACCGTGCGCGACCTGGTCGGAGGGTCGGGGATCGGGTTCGAGGATCGGGGCGAACACGAGCTCAAGGGCGTCCCGGATCGGTGGCGACTGTTCGCCGTCACCATTCCACGGAAATGAGCACCAGTGCCGATGGCGAGCCCTCGATGATCCGCGTGCTGCTGGCCGACGATCAGGCGCTGGTGCGGGCGGGGTTCCGGTCGCTCCTGGACGCGGTGGACGACATCGAGGTGGTCGGCGAGGCGAGCGACGGCGAGGAGGCCGTCCGCCTTGCCACCGAGCTCGAGCCCGACGTCGCGCTGATGGACATCCGGATGCCGGGGCTTGACGGCCTGGCCGCCACGCGCGCGATCGTCGAGGACGAACACCTGGCCGACGTGAAGATCGTGATCCTGACCACGTTCGGCCTGGACGAGTACGTGTTCGAGGCGATCCGTTCGGGGGCCAGCGGCTTCCTGGTCAAGGACACCGAACCCGAGGAGCTGATCCAGGCCGTTCGGGTGGTCGCCGCGGGCGACGCCCTCCTGTCGCCCGGCGTGACCAAGAGCCTGCTCGCCGAGTTCGCGACGCACGCGAAGGAGCCGCCCCCGACCGACGGGCTCGACGAGCTCACCGAACGCGAACGCGAGGTCGTCGCGCTCGTGGGAGAGGGCCTGTCGAACCGGGAGATCGCCGAGCGGCTGTTCCTGAGCCCGGCGACGGCGAAGACCCACGTGAGCCGCGCGATGGGCAAGCTCCGCGTTCGAGACCGCGCGCAGCTCGTGGTGATCGCCTACGAGTCCGGCCTCGTTCGCCCCGGCTGGCTCGACTAGGTCTGGCCCAACCAGTCGTCTAGCGGCACCCGCGCGTCGAGGGCGGAGAGATCACCCCGGTCCCGGATCGCGCCGGCCGCATCGGCGAGCGCCTTGACGGCGACCCAGGTGAGGCTCCCGCCGACGCTGATCCGTTGCGCTCCCGCGTCCACGATCGCGTCCACAGACAGTCCGGGTACGGCGAGAACGTTGACGGGCTTCGACACCGCATCGCACAGCGCGCGGATCTCCTCGATGGTTCCCAGCCCCGGCGCGTACAGGACGTCGGCGCCGGCCTCCTCGAACGATCGGAGCCGCCGGATCGTGTCGACAAGGTCGGCGTTGCCTCGGATGTGGTTCTCCGCCCGCGCCGTGAGCGTGAAGGGGAAGGCCGCGCCGTGCGCGGCCTCGACGGCGGCGCGGATCCGCTCCGCGGCGTGGCCGATCTCGTAGAGCCGACGGCTCTCCCGGTCGAAGTCCTCGATCGAACCGCCGACGGCCCCCGCACTCGCGACCCGTCGGATCGCTTCGGCCGCGTCCGCGGGATCCGGCCCATAGCCGTTCTCGAGATCGGCGGAGACGGGGAGATCCGTCGCCGCGTCGATCGCCGCGACGTGCTGCGCCATCTGATCGAGCGTGACCCGCCCGTCGAGGAGCCCGAGCGTGAAGGCGAAGCCCGAGCTCGTCGTCGCGAGCGCGGCGAACCCGAGTGCCTCCAGGACGCGGGCAGACCCCACGTCCCACGGGTTCGGGATCACGAACGGACTGCCGGCGTGCATCGCTCGGAAGGTGGATCCTTTCTCCTGCTGCTTCCTCACCGCGGACACGGTTCACCACCTTCCCGACCGCAGCTCACCGTTCATCAGCGTAGGCCACGAGCCGTTCGGCCAGCTCCATCGGACGGCCGAGCGCCGGCAGGTGGCCGCCGTCCATCTCGTCGGGCGTGATGCCGAGCCGATCGGCGACCACCCGGCGCTGGAACTCGGCCGGGAAGAAGCGGTCGTCGCGACACAGGAGGAACCGCGTCGGCACGTCGGGCCAGGACTCCAGCGGCCAGGGGTCCTCGAACACGGTCTCCGATTGACTGCGCTCGCCCCTCGCGAATGCATCCGCGACCACGTCCGTCGGCACGTCGTGGAAGAAGTCGACCATGGGATCGAACCCGGCATCGGGCGAGCGGCCGTCGCGCAGCGCCTGCTCGCGGCGGGCATGCTCGTGACCGGTGTCGGCCCACCACGCGCCCGCCGACTCGCCGGGCGACGGCACCATCGCGGCCACCAGCACCAACAGGCTCACCGGCACCCGAACGCAGACGAGGGGAGCCGTGAAACCAACGAGGGACTGGGCCACGACGACGAGGTCGGTCCGATCCCCGATCGCGTCGACGACCATGTCGGCATATTCGCGGAGTCCGGCGGAATCGTCGTCGCTGGAAGATCGGGCGTCACCACGTCGTGCCCCCGCGCGGTCAGCTCCGGCACGACCAGATGCCAGTACCAGGAGTCCGAACCGGCCCCGTGGATCAGCACGAAGGTTGCCAAGAGATGACCTCACACCGCTATCGCCATGCTTCGGCTCTGGTGGTCGAGGCCTCGTTCGTACCCGGGGAGACGGGAGCCTAAAAGGTGCTGGCGACAGCAGCGGGTGAGGCTGGAACCTATGGGCGGAGCCCTACGATCTCGTCGAAGATCGACCGGAAGGACTCCTTGGAGACCGGGATCGAGGGGTCTACCACCCAGACCAACCGGGAACGACCGTCGTTCGTGATGACCACCATTCGCATCGAGAGCGGCCGGGAGCCGCGCAGCTCGATCCTCTCGATCCCTTCCCACGGAAGCCGTATTGGTGAGGGCCAAAATGGGTTCCCCCATCGGAGGCCCCAGCCGTCAGCGACAAAGCGGAGTCGACTCATCCTAAGGAGGACGTAGCCCATCCATGCAACGATCGGACACGCGAGCACGAGCACGAGCATGACCACGATTGGCCAGAACCCCAGGCGTATGGTTGCGCCGCTGACAAGGACATACATGAGCGCGACCACCAGTCCAACGACGAAGATCCATGTCCCGGTGCATCCAAGGCCGAACGAGATGGAGGCTAACCTCGACGGTCCGAGCGCGAGAACGCCGTGTCGTGGGCGCGGGAGGACGCCATCGACCTGTGAGCGGATGCCTAAGGCCATGTAGCAGAGGCCCCCAATCATCATCAGAGCGGCCCCGAGCGGCAGCAGCACTTTTATGAACACGGGTACGCCGTCCAAGGCCCAGAGCTTCTCAGCGGGACGAAGTGTCGCCACGAGCGCCACCAGGAGGAAGACCACGCCGAACCCGTGGAGGGCGATTCCCCACGGCGAGCGGAGCAGTTCATTCGTTCTCATGCGCTCACGATGGCAGCCACGATCTGACCGGCGCAACGGCCGAACAGCCGCAAAATGGCACCTCTGTGCTCACGGACGAACCCGCGAGCATGATCGCCGCCTAGCGCCTCGCGGCCCATCGACTGCTGGACACGGCGACCCGGCAGCGAGTCCTGAGCCCCGCCAGGCGATCACCGAGGGGGCCGGGTCCCGCGGACCTCGGGCGGACGGGGATCGTTGGATGGATCCGTGTCCGGGTACAGACTCTTCGACATCGCGGGTGAAGGGGGGGACCGTGAGCGAAGACTCGGAGTACGAGCAGGCCCGTGAGGAGGCGAGGGTAGCGACCGAAGAGGCGCTGGCGAGCGCGGACCAGGCGATAGCCGATGCGGAACGGCTCAAAGCTGAGGCCCTCACCGGAGAGATGCTGCCCGAAGGCCTCAGGCAGCTGGGGCTGATCTACGGAGGCCTGATCGGGATCGCCGTCGTCATGGTGCAGCCCTTCCTCATCGCGACGTCGCTCGACACGTCGGCCACGATCTGCATCGTCGCGTTCTCGGTAGCCATCCCCCTCCTGGCGGCGCTGGTGCTGGTCAACCGGCAGGAGGTCTTCCGTGGCCGTCGGACCCCGTCCGTCACGGTCACCGTCACGCAGGCGATCGCCCAGCTGGCGGCGTTCGTCGGGATCGTCGCCGGCTTCTGGCACATCACGTGGGTCGCCGGCGTGGTGATGCTGGTCACCGGGCTCGTGGCGGTGGGGGTCCACTCGGCCGGCTACGTGCGCCTCGAAGTGACGCGAAAGCCCACGCCCTAGGAGGTCATCCCCGCCCCCGCGGCGGCGCCACGTCGTGCGCGGTCGAGGGGACGACACCGACGTGTCGAGAACCGCCGAGCCGCTCCGACCTACCGATGAGAGACCGCCCCGGTCGTCGAACCCAGGTCGTTCAGGGAAGGAGGAGGAGGCACATGGCAGACGAGACGCAGGCACAGCTCCCGACGCCGGATCCCGCCCTTCGGCGCCTGGATCGCTTCGTCGGAACGTGGAACATGGAGGGCCACCTGGTCGGCTCGGACGAGATCACGGTCACGGGTGAAACGACGTTCCGCTGGCTGCCGGGAGGCTTCTTCCTCGAGCAGCACGCGGCCCTGAACTTCCTGGGGCTCGAGATCGAGTCGCAGGAGCTGATCGGCTACGACCCGGAGACCGGGACGTTCCCCTCGACCGTCTTCTCGAACATGTCGCCGACGCCGCTGCCGTACCGCTGGGAGGTCGACGACGACACCCTGAAGATCTCGGTGTCCTACGGCCCGTTGGACGCGACGTTCACCGGCACCTTCGACGACGACGGCGAGGGGTTCCGTGGTGGGTGGCGCCCCAACCCGGGGGCCGACGAGGCCGTAAACGTGCCCTACGACATCGGCGGGCGTCGTAAGAAGTGAAGGGCCCGAGGTTAGAACGAACGGCGAGACGGAAGGAGGTCTGGATGTCGACCGAGAACCCGACGCACGACGTCGTCGTGACCCGCACGTTCGACGCGCCCCTGGATCGCGTCTGGCGGGCGTGGAGCGATCCGGATCGGGTCACGAGATGGTGGGGGCCGCTGGGGTTCTCCTCGCCGATGTGCCGGATGGACTTCCGCGTGGGCGGCACGACGCTGGTCTGCATGCGATCGGACCAGGGGTGGGAGCTCTACAACACCTGGACGTATCGATCGATCGAGCCGATGAACCGGATCGAGTTCGTCCACGGATTCGCCGACGAGAACGGCACCCCGGCCACGCCGGTCGAACTGGGCCTTCCCCCAGGGATCCCGGAAGAGGTGCGCCACGAGGTTCGCCTGTCGGCGATCGACGACCACACGACCGAGCTGACGGTCCATGAGTTCGGCTACCCGAACGCCGAGATCGTCGAGGTCTCGAGGGTCGGCCTGGAGCAGTGTCTCGACAAGATGGCGGCGAGCGCTCTCATCGACTGACCCCTCCCGAGATCCACCGACGGCTTCCTTTTCCTTGACAGGAAAGAGTTTCGGTGGGAGCATGAACGGCATGTTGGATCTCGCGGTGATCGAGGACCCGGCCGTAGCCGAGGTATCGCTCGACCCCGTCCGATCGCGGCTCCTCGCCGAGCTCGCCGAGCCCGCGTCCGCGACCATGCTGGCCGGCAGGCTCGGGCTCCCACGCCAGAACGTGAACTACCACCTGCGGGCGCTGGAGGAGCACGGGCTCGTGGAGCTCGTCGAGGAACGGAGGAAGGGCAACATGACGGAACGGCTGGTTCGAGCGACCGCTCTGTCCTACGTGATCTCGCCCGCGGCGCTGAACGGCGTGGAGCCCGATCCCTCGCGCGCGCCCGACGGGCTCTCGGCGCGCTGGCTGATCGCCGTGGCGGCCAAACTGGTGCGCGACGTGGGGGAGCTCATGGCGGGCGCGACGAAGGCACGCAAGCGCCTCGCGACCTTCGCGATGGACGGCGAGATCCGGTTCGCCTCGGCCGCGGACCGTGCCGCGTTCGCGGAGGAGCTGGCCGCCGCCGTGACGTCCTTGGTGGGCAAGTACCACGACGAGGCCGCGCCCCGTGGCCGGGACCACCGCGTGGTCGTCGCGGTGCATCCGAGCCTGAAGCACGACGACGAGGCGACCGAGCGGACGACGGACACGGAGGGGACCTGAGATGGCACACCCGTTCGAGCTCACCCACGAGATCGAGGTCGACGCCTCGCCGGAGGAGGTCTGGGATGCGATCGCCACCGGTCCCGGCGTCGACTCCTGGTTCATGGGGCGCAACGAGATCGAGCCCCGAGTGGGCGGCGCGACCCGCATGACCTTTCGTGGCTCGGCGGAGGAGACGACGGTCACGGCCTGGGAGCCGCCGACTCGGTTCGCGAGCCGCACGCCGGAAGGTGAGGACGGCTCACTCCATGTGTTCGAGTACCTCGTCGAGGGTCGCGACCAGGGCAGCACGGTCGTCCGATGGGTGCACAGTGGTTTCCTCGGAGAGAACTGGGAAAAGGAGTATGAAGGCCTCTCCGAGGGCGACCCCATGTACTTCGACAAGCTGCGTGTCTACCTCACCTACTTCCGTGGCCGGACGGCCACGCCGGTGAACGTCTTCGGCGGCACGGTGGTGCCCGACCGGGATGAAGCATGGAAGCGATACCACGAGGCGCTGGGTCTCCCGGGACCGGTGGCCCTCGGCGACCGTGTGCATCTCACCCCGGACGGGCTGCCGGAGTTGGACGGTGTCGTCGACTGGCTCTCCCGGGACTTCCTCGGTGTCCGCACGGATGACGGGATCTACCGGTTCATGCACATCAGCGTGTTTGGCGGCCCGACCGGGGTCGGCCACCACATCTTCGTCGACGGCCTCGATCAGACGGAGACCGAGGCCGCGTGGGAAGGCTGGCTGACGAAGGTCTTCCCTTCCTAGGAGAGGAGGTCTCCATGGAAACCGTCACCTCGAACGACGGAACGACGCTCGGGTTCGATCGGCTCGGCGAGGGGTCGCCGGTGGTGCTGGTGTGCGGCGGTTCGGTCGACCGCATGGCCGACGCTGCCCTCGCACAGCAACTGTCCTCCGACTTCACCGTCCTGAACTACGACCGCCGCGGCCGCGGGGACAGCGGAGACACGCCCCCGTACGCGATCCAGCGAGAGGTCGAGGATATCGAGGCCGTGATCGACGCGGCGGGTGGGTCGGCCCACCTCTGGGGTTCGTCGTCCGGTGCGGTGCTCGCGATGATCGCCGCGGCGAGCGGGGCCATGGTCGACAGGCTGGCGCTCTGGGAGCCCCCGTTCATCCTGGACGAGAACGCCCGCCCGCCCGCGGATCAGGTCGAGCAGTACGAGCGGATGATCGCCGAGGGGCGGCGCGGCGACGCCGCCGAGTACTTCATGACGAAGGTCGTCGGGATGCCCCCGGAGTTCGTCGCCGACGCGCGGAAGCAGCCGTGGTGGGCCGGCCAGGAGGCGATCGCCCACACGCTTGCGTACGACGCCCGCATCATGGGCGACTACTCGATCCCGACGGACACGGCGGCGTCGGTCAAGGCCCCCACCCTCGTGCTCGCCGGCGGGACCGACATGCCGTTCATGCGCGAGACCGCCCAAGCGCTGGCCGACGCCATCCCCGACGGCGAGGTCCGGTTCCTCGACGGTCAGGGGCACGACGTCGACCCGACGGTCCTGGCCCCGGCGTTGAAGGAATTCTTCTCCTCGTAGGGCTCAACGCGCGAACCGTCGGTCCGGCACGAACCACAGCAGCGCGACGGCCACGTAGAACGCGTACGAGATCCAGGGGCTCACGAACGCGAGCGGGATCGCCGCCGCGTAGATCGCGAGGGAGAGGTTGCCCTTGATGTCCGAACCGATCGCGCGTGCGACGGCCGAGTCCCGTCCGTTCGCCCGGATCAGCGACCGAATGAGGAGCCTGTAGGCGAAGCCGGACGCGAGCAGCACCACCCCGTACGTCGCGGCGGGCAGCGGATACTCGTACTCCTCGCGCAGCCACTCCGTCAGCACGGGGATGAGCGAGAGCCAGAACAACAGGAACAGGTTCGTCCACATCACGGCGCCGCTGATCCGTTCCGCGGCGCGCAGGAGGTGGTGATGGTTGTTCCAGTAGATCCCGACGAGGGTGAAGCTGAGGACGAAGACGACGAGTCCCGGCAGCAGATCGTCCCGAACGTCGGCCAGCGTGTGGCCCTCCGGTGCCCTCAGCTCGAGAGCCATGATCGTGATGATCACCGCGAACACGGCGTCGGAGAACGCCTCCAAGCGCTCCGAGCCGAGCTCGATCCGGCCGTTCCGTTCCGCCATCCCGCCGATGATAGGAGCGGTTCGGATCCGGCGCTCTGGCTGTCTACCGAGCGGGCCCGCGGACGATCACTTCATGGTCGTCGGAGATCGAGGAGCGGAGCTACTCGCTCACCGAAGAGCTCGAACTGCTCGACAGGCTCGCCGACGGGCCACAGGAACACGCGCTGGACGCCCGCCTCGGCGTAGCTCGAGAGCCGCTCCGCACATTCCTCCGCCGGCCCGACGAGGAGCCGGTCACCGATCTCCTCGGACGTCCGCCCGAGCGTCGGGGACACCCATTCGTCGAGGACGCGACGGGCGCGGACCGGATCGTCCTCGACGCGGAACATCATCGTGGCGAGGGCGTTCGGGAAGGTCTCCGGGTCCTTACCGTGGAGAGGAAGCTGCTCGCGCAGCCGGGCCCACGAACCGACGAACCCCTCCGGGCTGGTGTTGTAGGCGGAGGCGATCCATCCGTCGCCGAGCCGAGCAACCCGGCGGAGCCCAGCGTCCGACCCCCAGCTCCCGACCCAGATCGGCGGTCCTCCCGCCTGTGCGGGCGCGGGCTCGAGGCGGATGCCGCGGGTCGAATAGAACGTTCCCTCGAACGGGTTGCCCGCGGGGCGCCAGAGCGCTCGAAGCGCCTGGATGACCTCCTCGAACCGCGGCCAGCGCTCGTCCCACGACACACCCTGGGCCTCGTAGTCCGGCGGGTACGAGCCCGGACCCACCCCGACGATCAGGCGGCCGCCGGAGAGGAGATCGATCGCGCCGAGCGACTTCGCGAGCGCGAACGGCCCACGCACGACGGCGAGGGCGATCGTCGTCGCGAGCGTCATCTCGCCCGTCGCCGAAACCACCGACGCGAGCGCCGTCGGGCCGTCCAGCCACGGCCGCCGATACTGCAGGTGGTCGTTCACCGACACGGCCGTGAAGCCGAGCCGCTCGGCCGTCCGCACGTACTCGATCAGCGAGGGAGGTTCGGACCGGGGCTCGTCCCAGGTGAGCAGCGGCAGATGCACACCGAGGTCCATCACGTCCACCCCTCGAAGGTCATATCGAGCTCACGCGGCGCCGATCCGCGCACGCATGCTCTCCGTCGAGGGGACGAAGTAATAGGCGCCGGTGAGCGCACGCGTGAAGCGCGTGAGCGCGTCACGGGTGCCGGATGCGAGGCCGGCCATGCTCTCGAGCATCGCCGAGAGCCGCCGCTGCTCCCCCGCGAAGCCGACGAACATCGTCCCGTGGTCGGTGACCGTCCCGTACGGCATGTTGCGACGGAAGATCTCGCCGAAGCGCTCCTGGTCGGTGCTCCCCACGTGGGAGTCGTCGGGTCGGTCCTCGAGCTCGATGCTGTCGAGCTTCGTGCGCCCGATCACGCGTTCCTGCTCCCGGACCGAGAGCGACTCCCAGGCAGCGGCGTCGTGCTCCCACTTCTGCAGGAGCAGGATCGTGCCGCCGGCTCCGGGGCTACCTTCGTGGATGAGGGCTACCTCCGGCGCATCCATCAGCGTGGGGTTCTCGGACCCGTCGATGAAGCCGGTCAGATCCAGGTCGTGCCGGTACGGCCAGCTCGAGGTCTCCTCCGCGACCGACGCTCGATCGCGGAGCGCGGCGATCGCCTCGCGGGCCGTGTCGAAGATCACGTCGTAGGCGCTCCCCGACAGCCACAGGACGGCGTCGTGCTGGGTGGCCGGCATCACGAAGCCGTCGACCCCGACGACGTCCTCGTTGAACCCCTCGACGTCGGCGGGCGCATCATCGGGCGCGAAGTCCCGCCAGAGCTCGGGCCGGAAGCCGGCCACCAGGTTGACGCCACCCATCGTGGTCCGCGGCTCGCGCAGCGCCGAGATCGCCTCCACGAGGTCCCGTCTCCGTTGCCCCGCAAGCGCATCGAACTCGAGGTACGCGTGGGACGACGTTCCGAGCGCGAAGATCCCGCCCTGCGGTGTGCTCACGTCGCCGACCGTACCGCGAGTCGAGTCCGCTGCACACTCGAGCGTTCGGCCGTCCCTACACGAGCCTCACGATGCACTCCCGGAGCAGCACGAATCCGACCGCCCCGCCCACCCCGGCCAGGGCGACCACCAGGTAGACGAGGCGCCGCCGGCGCCGATCCTTCTCGAACACCACGGGGAGCACCACGCCGCCGACCACGAGCGCGACCATGACGCCGAGATCGATGAGGCGGTACGTCTCGGCCCGCAGGTCGTAGTACCAGACCTTGCGGTCGATCGCGAGGAAGATCGCCTCGGCAACGAGCATCCCCGACGGCGCGGCCACCGCGAGGGTGGGTGGTCGTTCGGGCTCGGACGCGATCGCCGCGCCGCTCCACCCCATGACGGGCCCCGCCACGAGCGCGATCGCCGTCCAGACGACGTCGACCTCGCCGACGGTGTACCCGCGGAGCGTAGCGCCGAGGTAGTACACCGCGACGCCCACCACGAGCGTCAGGGCCCCCGCAACGGCACCCCGCTTCGGCTGCGTCGCGAGGCGGCCGACGAAGAAGGCCGCGAGCCCCCACGGCGAGGCGATGTTCCCGAGGATCCCGACTAGTCGGCCGCCGATGATCCCGTCCG
>Ga0209887_1000285_pt1 | contig 15042 bp, 12 predicted proteins | sample GWRWN1_30_40_FD_187230 | JGI IMG/M metagenome (GOLD analysis project Ga0209887, IMG submission 187230) | Riverbed sediment microbial communities from areas with no vegetation in Columbia River, Washington, USA - GW-RW N1_30_40 (SPAdes)... | ecosystem: Environmental > Aquatic > Freshwater > River...
ACCAGGAGCTGGGGCTCCCCATCAAGCTGGTGGCAACAGGGGAGCGTCCGGACGATCTGGCCGTGTTCGAGCCAGAGGCCTTCGTGGCCGCCCTCGTCGGAGCCTGACGTGACCGAGGCGTCCGAGACGGATCGGCACGACGCGTGGATGGACTGGGCTCTCGCGGTTGCGGCGCGGGGCATCGGGCTCACCTCGCCGAACCCCGTCGTCGGGGCGGTGCTGGTGCGAGAGGGCGTCGTCATCGGCGAGGGCGCGCACCTTCGTGCCGGCGCGCCCCATGCCGAGATGACCGCCCTCGCCGCGGCGGGGCCCCGGAGCCGCGGCGCAACCTGCTACGTCACGCTGGAGCCGTGCGCCCACCACGGTCGAACGCCCCCGTGCGCGGACGCCCTCATCTCAGCTGGGGTGTCGCGCGTCGTCGTCGCCTGTCGGGATCCGAACCCACTGGTGGACGGGCGAGGCCTCGCGCGTCTGCGCGCGGCGGGCGTCGACGTGCAGGTCGGCGTGCGTGAGGCGAAGGCTCGGGCGCTCAACCGGGCCTTCTTCACCTTCGTCACGGCCGGCCGGCCGCACGTCACCCTGAAGTCGGCGATGACCCTCGATGGGAAGATTGCGGCTTGGGATGGAACCTCCCAGTGGATCACGGGTGAGGCGGCGCGGGCGGAAGCTCACCAGATGCGCTTCGCGGCGGACGCCATCCTGGTCGGAATCGGCACCGTCCTCCAAGACAATCCCGCGCTCACCGTGCGTGTTCCTGGGCTGCCGCCGAAAGAGCCGTTCCGGGTCGTGGCGGACAGCCGACTCCGAGTGTCCCCGGATGCCCGGATGCTCACGGCGGGGGACCCGAGTCGGGCGGTCGTGGCGTGCGTCAAGCCGGCCCCGGCTGATCGGGCCGCCGCGCTGCGCGGGCGAGGCGTTAGATTGCTCGAGCTGCCACACGAGGGGAACCGGGTGGACCTCCCGGCGCTGCTCCTCGCCCTGGCTCGGCTGGACGTCATCGCCGTCTTCGCTGAAGGCGGGGCCGACCTGGCGGCGGCGCTCCTCGACGCGGGGCTGGTGGATCGGGTCGCGTTCTTCCTGGGGCCCCGGCTCCTCGGCGGCCACGGTGCCCCGGGGCCGGTCGGCGGGGCGGGCCGGGCCCTCAAGGAGGCAGTGAGCCTCACGAATGTAACCTATCGTCAAATAGGGGAAGACGGCCTGATCGAGGCGGACGTCGCACGCTGATGTTTACCGGAATCGTGGAGGCGCTCGGGCACGTCGAAAGCCTGGTTCGTCCCCCTGGCCGCGGCTGGAGGCTCGGGGTTCGGCTGCCAAGCGCCTCGGGGTGGAGCCTGGAACGGGGCGAAAGCGTCGCGGTCAGCGGGGTCTGTCTCACGGTGGCCGAGAACGGGCCGACGCGAGTGGTCTTCGACCTGGCGGACGAGACGCTGCGGGTCACCACACTGGGGGAGCTGCGGCCAGAGGAGCCGGTCAACCTCGAGCGGCCGCTTCGGCTCGACACGCGGCTCGGCGGCCACCTGGTCCTCGGCCACGTGGACGGCGTGGGACGGGTGAGGGCAGTGCAGCCCGAGGGAGAAGGATGCCGCCTCACCATCGAGGTGCCCGGGAGTCTGAGGCCGTTCCTGATTCCCAAGGGATCGATTGCCGTCGACGGCGTCAGCCTGACCGTGGCCGACCTGAGCGAATCCGCCTTTAGCGTGGCCCTGGTGCCCCACACGCTCACGGTGACGACGCTCGGCGTCCGCGGTGTCGGTGCGGGAGTCAACCTCGAAGTAGATGTGATCGGCAAGTACGTGCGCGCCTTCCTGCTGGGCGGGGAAGGCGCGCCTGAACTCGCGGCCCGGCAGGGGGTGACGGGCTGGGCGCCCCGCCAGGAGGCTTGACATGAAGAGCGTCGATCGAGACCAGGACAGCCGGAGCTTCGCGTCGATCGACGAGGCCATCGCGGACATCCGGCAGGGACGGATGCTGATCGTGGTCGACGACGAGGATCGGGAGAACGAGGGCGATCTCGTCATGGCCGCCGACCGCACCACCCCCGAAGCGGTGAACTTCATGGCTAAGCACGGCCGCGGCCTGATCTGCGTCCCGATGACCGCGCAACGACTCGACGAGCTGCGAATCAGCATGATGGTGGCGGACAACACGGCGCCCATGGGCACGGCTTTCACCGTGACGGTGGACGCCAAGCGCGGCGTGACCACAGGCACCTCCGCATACGATCGGGCTCTGACGATCCGGGCCCTGGTCGACGCGACGACGCAACCTGAAGACCTGGCGCGGCCTGGGCACATCCTGCCGCTTCGCTCGATGCCCGGTGGGGTGTTGCGCCGGGCGGGGCACACCGAGGCCGCGGTGGACCTGGCGCGCTTGGCCGGGTGTCACCCGGCGGGGGTCATCTGCGAGGTGATGGACGAGCAGGGGCGGATGGCGCGGCTGTCCGAGCTCCTTGCCCTGGCCCGCGAGCACGGGCTCCGGACCATCACGATCAAGGACCTGATCCAGTATCGGATCCAGAAGGACAAGCTCGTGCGCCGCGCCGCCACGACGATCCTTCCGACCGGCTATGGCCCGCTCACGGCGATCGCCTACGAGACCACGGTGGATGACCGTGTGGTGCTGGCGCTCGTCATGGGAGAGATCCGGGGAGAGGACCCGGTGCTGGTCCGAATGCACTCGGAATGCCTGACGGGCGACGTGTTCCGGTCCCAGCGGTGCGACTGCGGCGACCAGCTCGGGAAGGCCCTGATGATCATCGCCGGCGAGGGTCGCGGCGTGCTCGTCTACCTGCGCCAAGAGGGTCGCGGGATCGGGCTTCTGAACAAGATGCGCGCCTACGAGCTGCAGGACCAGGGCAAGGACACAGTCGAGGCCAACGAGGCTCTCGGCTTCAAGGCAGACTTGCGGGACTACGGCATCGGCGCCCAGATCCTGGTGGATCTCGGGATCCGGTCGATGCGGCTCCTGACGAACAACCCAAAGAAGATCGTGGGTCTTGAAGGCTACGGCCTGCGCGTGGCCTCACGGGTGCCGATCGAGGTGCCGGCCTCCGAAGCGAACCGGTTCTACTTGAAGACGAAGCAGGACAAGCTGGGGCATCTCTTCTCCGGCTGACCCCGGTCAGGAAACCGACATATGGCCGGACGCGCACCCGACGCCCGTACTGAGACGCCAGGTCGGGGCCGTCGGTTCGCCATCGTGGCCTCGCGCTTCCACGAGGAGATCACCATCCGTCTCGTGGAGGGGGCCCGCGACGCCCTCCGAAGGCACGGGGCGATCGACCGGGACGTCTCCGTGGTCTGGGTGCCCGGAGCGTTCGAGATCCCGCAGGTGGCGATGCAGCTGGCGCAGCGCGGGGGGGTGGACGCGCTCGTGTGTCTCGGCTGCGTGATCCGGGGGGAGACACCTCACTTCGAGTACGTGGCGGGTGAGGCTGCGCGGGGAATTGCGGAGGTCGCCCGGTTGAGCGGGGTTCCGACCACGTTCGGCGTGATCACCGCGGAGACCGAGGAGCAAGCGGTGGCGCGCGCGGGTGGCAAGGTCGGCAACCGCGGGGAGGAAGCCGCCCTCGCCGCGCTCGAGCTCGTCCACCTCCTTCGAGCACTAGACGGCGCTGCTAAGCGGCCTGAGCGCTCCCGTCGTGGGGGGCGGGGAGGCCGAGCCGTTCGCCGAAAGGCGAACGGGCGGGCTTCGCCCAAAGGCCCGTCGGAGGGGGGCAAAGCCCCCCTCCGAACATGAAGCTATGGGTCGGCGACGCCAGGCGCGAGAGCTTGCGCTGCAGCTCCTCTACGAGCTCGACGTCCGCGGCGAGAGCGACCCCGGGACGACGGCGGATGCTTTCTGGGCGCGGCAGACGGTCGCGGAGGATGTGCGGGCGTTCGCCGACACGGTCGTGCGGGGCACCAAGGCGCACCAAGCGAAGATTGACGAGCTCATCAGCCGTTTCGCCGAGCACTGGGATCTAGACCGCATGGCGGTCGCGGACCGTAACATCCTGCGCGCCGGGATCTTCGAGCTGCTCTGGGGGACCGACGTGCCGCCGAAGGTTGCGATCAACGAGGCGCTGGACATCGCGCGGAAGTTCTCGACGGAGGAGTCGACGCGGTTCATCAACGGTCTCCTCGACCGCGTGCGCCGGGAGCTCCGCCCGTAAGGTACGGCGTCCTGTCCGACATCCACGCCAACGAGCCCGCGTTCGAAGCGGTGCTCGCCGATCTCACGCGATGCGGCGCGGAGCGCCTCCTCTGCCTCGGGGACATCGTGGGCTACGGCGCCGATCCCGGATCGGTCGTCGACGCCGTGGCGGCGCGCGTGGCGGTGGCCGTTGCCGGGAACCACGACCACGCGGCGGCCGGGGTCATCGGGCTCGACTGGTTCAATCCCTATGCGCGACGCGCCGCCGAATGGACGGCCGAGCGTCTCACCGCCACGCAGACCCGCTACCTCACCCACCTGCCGCTGGTGGCCGAGTACGCGGACGCGACGCTTGTGCACTCGTCGCCACGGGATCCAGGGGAGTGGCCGTACCTGGTGTCGGCCGCGGACGGCGCGGCGGCCTTCCCAGCGTTCGCCACCACGGTCTGCTTCATCGGCCACTCGCACCTGCCTATGGTATGGACCCTCCGCGAAGACGGGCAAGTAGCACACCGCCGAGGCGGCGGACGAGTCACCCTCGGGGCGGCTGAGCGCCACCTGATCAACGTCGGCAGCGTGGGTCAGCCGCGTGACGGTGATCCCTTGGCGGCGTACGCGATCTGGGATCTGGAGGCTGGAACGGTCGAGATCCGGCGCGTGCCGTACGACAACTACGAGGCGCGGCGACGAATCCACGACGCCGGCCTTCCGCGATTTCTCGGCGACCGCCTGCTGCATGGTCGCTAGAGACGCCCCGGGCGTGGCGAGCGGGTGGCCCGAGAGCGTGCGCCGGATCACCATGGCCCTGGCGGCGGGCTTCGCGCTACACCTGGCGTACCCGCGACCGGGGTGGGACCTCCTCGGGTGGGTGAGCCTCACGCCTGTGCTCGCGCTCGCGGCCACGGCAGCCTCCCCGAAGCGCGCCCTGGTCGAGGGCTGGGTGGCGGGGTGTGCCCTCTTCGTCCCGCTTCTCCGATGGCTCACGCACACGATGACGACGTTTTCGACGCTGTCCCGTCCTCTCGCGATCTTGGTCCTGCTCGCTTTGTCCGCGTACCTCGCGCTCTACTGGGGCGCGGTCGCCGCCGCGATCGCGTGGGTCCGGCCACGGCTCGGCAACGCGACGCTTTGGCTGGCGCCGCCGTTCTGGGTTGCCGCCGAGCTCGCGCGGACGTACGTCCTGTCCGGATTCCCATGGGGCCTGATGGGCTACGTGCCCTACCGCCGGCTCGAGCTGATCCAGGTGGCCGCATGGACAGGGGTGTACGGCGTCTCCTTCTTGATCGTCGCGGTCAACACGGCCCTGGCATGGAGCGCGCTCGAGCGAACGCGGGTGGCCGCGCTCGCGAGCGCGGCGGTCTGTGTGCTCGGGGTGGGCGGCGCGCTGATGGTCGGACGCATGCACCTCGAGCGCGGACCCGACCCCACGCTTCCGGTGACCATCGTGCAGGGGAACATCGACCAGGCGATCAAATGGGACACGGCCTTCAGGGAGGAGACGCTGCGCATCTATGGAGACCTCACCCGCCAGGGGGCGCCGGGGAGCAGCCTGGTCGTCTGGCCGGAGGCCGCCGTGCCCGCGTATGTGCGGTACGAGCCATCCGTGTTCGGGTGGCTGATCGACCTCGCGTCCGACGTGAGGGCCCCGCTCTTGGTGGGCGCTCCGGACGCGCGTGTTGAGGGCCGCGTGACCCGGTACCTGAACAGCGCATTCCTGTTCCGGGGCGGAGGCCTTCAGGCGCGCTATGATAAAATCCACCTCGTGCCCTTCGGAGAGTATGTGCCTCTGAAGGCGGTGCTTTTCTTCGTGCAGGCGATCGCGGCGGAGATCGGCGATTTCACACCGGGCCGCCAGCGGGTGATCTTCCCCCTCGAGGGGGCGCCGTTCGGGACGGTCATCTGTTACGAGGTCATCTTCCCGAACCTATTCCGGCAGTTTGTCGCGGAGGGCGCGAGCTTCATGGCAAACATCACCAACGACGCGTGGTTCGGCGACTCGGGCGGTCCGCTCCAGCACCTGGCCATGGTGCCGCTTCGGGCAGTCGAGAATGGGGTCGCCGTCGTGCGCGCGGCGAACACTGGTGTCTCGGGGCTGGTCGCGCCGTCGGGAGCGATCGGGCCCGAGCTTCCGCTCACGCGCCGCGGCGTTCTGCGGGCGCAGGTTCCGCTCCGGGCGGGGGGAACCTTCTATACGCGGTTCGGCGACGTGTTCGCCTACGCGTGCGCCGCCGTGACAGCCACGGCGCTCCTGGCGGCGCTGGCGGGCGGACGGAGGACGTAGAGCGTGCTCGGCGAACTCCGTCGTGACTTTACCGACCTCGAGCGGCGTCTCGACGACCTCCGGGGGCATCTTTGACCTCGCCACCAAGGAGGCTCGCCTGGCCGCGATCGAAGCGGAGATGGCGGCGCCCGTCTTCTGGGACGATGCCAAGCGCGCCCAGTCCCTCATCCGCGAACGCAACGATCTGAGTAGCCTCGTCAGCCGAGCCGGCGAGCTTCAGCACCAGCTCGCGGAGGTACGTCTCCTCTGGGAGATGGCGTCGGAGGAGGCGGACGAGAGTCTCGAGCCGGAGATCCAGCAGGGGCTCCAGGAAGTCCGTCAGGGATTCCGGGAGTTCGAGCTGACCGTCGTCCTCTCCGGCGAGCACGACCGGAAGGCCGCGATCCTCTCCATCCACGCGGGCGCGGGCGGGACCGAGTCGCAGGACTGGGCCCAGATGCTGCTCCGCATGTATACGCGCTGGGCCGAGCGACACGGTTACAAGGTGGAGGTGGTCGACCTCCTTCCGGGAGAAGAGGCCGGCATCAAGTCCGTGACCTTGACGATCAGCGGGGAGTATGCGTACGGCTATCTGAAGGCTGAGACGGGGGTGCATCGCCTGGTTCGCATCTCCCCATTCGACGCCGCGCGGCGCCGTCACACGTCGTTCGCCTCGGTCTCCGTCATGCCGGAGGTGGAGGAGATTGAAGTCGTGATCCGGGACGATGAGCTGCGCATCGACGTCTTCCGCTCGTCGGGGCCCGGCGGCCAGGGCGTCAACACCGCGGACTCGGCAGTCCGGGTCACGCATCTTCCGACGGGCATCGTCGTCTCCTGCCAGAACGAGCGGTCGCAGCTCCGGAACCGCGACACGGCGCTCCGGGTCCTCCGGGCCCGGCTCTACCAGCTCGCCGATCAAAAGCGCAAGGCAGACCTAGAGCAGCTGACCGGGGACAAGAAGGAGATCGCATTCGGGAGCCAGATCCGGTCGTACATCTTCGCGCCGTATCAGCTCATCAAAGATCACCGCACGAACCTGGAGATCGGGAACGTCGAGGCGGTCATGGACGGCGAGATCGACCCCTTCGTCGAGGCGTGCCTCTTCGCGACCGCGAAGTAGACGGCCCCCCGGGCTGACGGCGCCATGCCCGCGAGCAGCCACGAGCCATTCGACATGGGAACGGGAGACGCGGGCCCGCATCACGCGAGCGAGCTGATCCGCCGTCGCTACGACAAGCTCGCGGGCATCCGAGCGGCGGGGGGTGATCCCTTCGGCGCCCGTTATCCGGTCTCGCACTGGGCCGGACCGATTCACGCCCGCTTCGATCAGGCGGGCGACGACGAGCTCAAGGCGGTCGGACCGGTCAGCGCTGCGGGCCGGATCATGTCGCTCCGTCATCATGGGAAGTCGTGCTTTGCGCACCTGCGCGACGGGACGGGAACGATCCAGCTCTACGCCCGGGCGGACGTCCTAGGCGAGGCGTATGCGGGCTTCACCCAGCTGGACGTGGCGGACTTCATCGGGGTCACGGGGGAGCTCTTTCGCACGCGGACGGGCGAGCTCACGATCCAAGTCAAGGCCTCGACGTTCCTGGCCAAGTCACTGCGGCCGCTACCCGACAAGTGGCACGGCCTCAAGGATGTCGAGACGCGGTACCGCCAGCGATACGTCGACCTCCTGGTCAATCCGGACGTGCGAGATGTGTTCCGGCTGCGGACCCACCTCATCCAGACGATCCGCCGGTTCCTTGATGCCCGCGGCTTCCTGGAGGTCGAGACCCCGATGATGCAGGCGATCCCCGGGGGCGCGGCGGCGCGTCCCTTCGCGACCCACCACAACGCGCTCGACCTGCCCCTTTTCCTTCGGATCGCGATCGAGCTGCACCTCAAGCGCCTCGTCGTGGGCGGAGTCGACCGCGTCTACGAGATCGGCCGGATCTTCCGGAACGAGGGGATCTCGAGGGAGCACAACCCCGAGTTCACGATGCTCGAGTTCTATCAGGCTTACGCCGACTACAGCGACCTCATGGAGCTGACGGAGGCGCTCTTCGGGGAGCTCGGCCAGACACTCACCGGTGGGCTCAGCCTGACCTTCCAGGGTGAGCGGATCGACCTGACCCCTCCGTGGCGGCGGTTAACCTACCTGGACGAGGTGGCGAGGGCGCTTGAGCTCTCTCGGGACGCGCTTCGGGCCTCCGACACCGTGCGCACCCGGGCGCGCGACGTTGGCCGGGAGCGCGGGGTAGACGTCGAGGGCTGGGGCTGGGCTCCCACCACGCCGCCCTACCGCATGTGGAAGGACATCTTCGAAGCTTTTGTCGAGCCCGAGTTAGTCCAGCCCACGTTCGTCGTGGACTTCCCGATCGAGCTCTCCCCCCTGGCGAAGGAGAAGCGCGAGGATCCCTTCCTGGTCGATCGGTTCGAGCTCTTCGTCGCGCGGATGGAGATGGCGAACGCCTACTCGGAGCTGAACGACCCAATCGAGCAGCGTCGCCGCTTCGACGCCCAGCTCCGCGCGCGCGAGGCGGGGGACGAGGAGGCGCACCGTCTCGACGAGGACTTCATCCGCGCGCTTGAGTACGGGCTGCCCCCGACCGCCGGAGAAGGCATCGGCATTGACCGCCTCGTGATGCTGTTCGCTGACAAGGCATCGATCCGGGAAGTCATTCTCTTTCCCCTGCTTCGTCCCGAGAGCCCGGATGTCCAACAGGGGGGGGAATGATGGGCCCCCGGGGGCTTCCCTTCGAGTTGTTCATCGGGCTCCGGTACCTCCGCTCGAAGGGGGGACGAGGGTTCCTCTCGCTCCTCACAGTGATCGCGACGGCAGGGATGGCGCTCGGGGTCATGGCGCTCATCGTCGTGCTCGCCGTGATGTCAGGGTTCGAGGACGAGCTGCGTGGCAAGATCCTCGGCACGACGGCGCACATCCTGGTGATGGACGTCGCTGGGAAGGGCATCGAGGAACCCGCGCGAATCCTGCCGATCATTCGCCAGCACCATGATGTACGGGCGGCGGCGCCGTTCGTGCTCCAGCAGGTGATGCTCTCGCGAGACGAAGCCGCGACCGGAGTCGTGCTCCGAGGGATCGACCCCGAGGTTGGTCGAGCCGAGCTCGAGCAGCGGGTGAAGCAGGGAAGCCTCGCCGGGCTGAACGGGCCGGAGCCGACGGTCGCCCTGGGGCGCGAGCTGGCGCGGACCCTCGGCGTCGTCGTCGGCGACACCGTCACCGCGATCTCCCCGCGGGGGGCCGTGACCGCCGTCGGAACCATCCCGAAGATGCGGCCGCTCCGCGTGGTGGCCGTCTTCGAGATCGGCCTCTACGAGTACGACGCGGCGCTGGCCTACACGTCGCTCGCCACGGCGCAGCAGTTCGCCGATCTCGGGGGGCGCGTGTCCGGCATCGAAGTGCGCGTGGCCGACGTCTACCGGGCGCGCCGGGTGTCCTCGGAGCTTGGTCGAACCCTCGGCCTCCCGTACTGGACCCGGGACTGGACGGAGATGAACCGGAACCTCTTCGCCGCGATCCAGCTCGAGAAGACGGCGATGTTCGTCATCCTGACGCTGATCATCTTCGTCGCGGCCTTCGCCATCATCAGCCACCTGATCCTGATGGTCGCCGAGAAACGGCGCGAAATCGGACTCCTGCGCGCGCTGGGCGCCAGCGCCGGGAGCATCACGCTGGTTTTCATGGCCGAAGGGGTCCTCATCGGCGTGGTCGGGACTCTCGTCGGCACGGCACTGGGCGTGACGATCGGCATCGTCCAGGAGACCTATCACATCGTCAAGATCCCCGGGGACGTCTACCAGCTCTCCGAGCTGCCGATGAAAATGCACCCACCGGAGCTGCTGCTGATCGCGGTGTCGGCGCTCGTGCTGTCGTTCCTCGCGACGCTCTACCCGTCGCGCCAAGCGGCCCGGCTCGATCCGGTCGAGGTGCTCCGCTATGAGTGACGATCCGCGACCCGTGTTTGGGTCCGGCGCGGTGCCTCCCCAGGACCGCGCGCCCCTCGCGGTTGCGGAGGGTGTCGAGAAGGAGTACCGGACGGGGGGCGAGGTCCTGCGAGTCCTCAAGGGAGTGACTCTGACGGTGCACGAGGGGGAGCTGGTCGCCGTCGTAGGGGCCTCCGGTGTCGGCAAGTCCACGCTGCTCCACGTGATGGGCGCGCTGGACCGGCCGACGGCGGGCCGGGTACTCTTCCGGGGAACCGACCTGTTCGCGCACTCTGACGTCGAGCTAACCCGATTCCGACGGTACGAGATGGGGTTCGTGTTTCAGCTCTACAACCTCCTCACCGAGTTCTCCGCCCTCGAGAACGCCATGCTTCCAGCACTCATCCAGCGGCGCCCGGTGGGCGAGGCACGCCGCCTGGCCCTGGACGCCCTGCGGGAGGTGGGCCTGACCGAGCGGGTCACGCATCGGCCGGGAGAACTTTCCGGCGGCGAGCAGCAGCGGGTCGCGCTCGCGCGCGCGCTCGTCGGGCGCCCGGCCATGATCGTGGCCGACGAGCCGACAGGAAACCTCGATCCCAAGACGAGCGAAGGGGTGTTCGAGCTCTTCGCTCGCCTCCAGGCCGAGCGCGGTGTGGCGTTCGTGATCGCCACGCACAATCTCGACCTGGCCCGGCGGGCGGACCGTGTCGTTCGCCTCGTGGACGGCCGGGCTGTCATCGAGTCCTGAGGGAAGCGGGTACCGACCGCAAAACTCGCCGCCTGTCGGGTAAATTTTTCCGTGACAGCGTCGGATGGTATGTATAATGTGACCCAGGGCAGATTCTACGCGGAGACCCGCGGAGCGGTGATGCCCACGGGCGAGGTGGAGGGGTAACGTGTTCGAGCGATTCACCGAGCGCGCGCGGCGCGTAATCATCCTGGCTCGGGAAGAGGCGGGGCGGTTCCGTCACGACTTCGTCGGGACCGAGCACATCCTCCTCGGGCTGATCCGGGACGGCGAGGGGATCGCGACGGCCGTTCTCCAGCGGCTCGGGCTTCGGCTCGAGACCGTCAAGGCGGAGGTCGAGCGAGCGCTGGCGGGCTTCCCGAAGACGCTGACGTTCGGCGAGGTGCCCTTCACGCCCCAGGCCAAGCGCGTCCTCGAGCTTTCGATCGAGGAGGCCCGGCAGCTCGGCCACAACTACATCGGGACCGAGCACCTCCTCTTGGGTGTCATCAAGGAAGGCCAGTCGATCGCGGCGAAGATCCTGGAGTCACTAGGCGGGCGGCTCGACGAAGTCCGCCAGGAGACCCTCGCGCTGCTGGGCGACCAGTACTACCCCCGCCCGAAGAAGCGGAGCCAGACCCCCGTCCTGGATGAATTCGCGCGCGACCTGACCCAGTTCGCTCGCGAGTCCAAGCTCGATCCGGTCATCGGTCGCGAGACGGAAATCGAGCGTGTCATTCAGATCCTCTCCCGGCGCACGAAGAACAACCCCGTGCTGATCGGGGAGCCGGGAGTCGGAAAGACCGCCATCGTCGAGGGTCTGGCGCAGAAGATCGTCAATCACGACGTCCCGGACGTGCTGATCGGCAGACGCCTCCTCCAGCTCGATCTCGGCGCCCTCGTCGCCGGGACCAAGTATCGGGGCCAGTTCGAGGAGCGCCTCAAGGCGGTCATGAAGGAGATCCGGCAGTCGGAGAACGTGATTCTCTTCCTTGACGAGCTCCACACGCTCATCGGGGCGGGGGCCGCCGAGGGGGCGATCGACGCCTCCAACATGCTGAAACCTGCGCTCTCACGCGGCGAGATTCAGTGCATCGGCGCGACGACCCTGGACGAGTACCGGAAGCACATCGAGAAGGATGGGGCCCTTGAGCGGCGCTTCCAGCCAATCATCGTGCGGGCGCCCTCCGTGGCCGAGTCAGTCGAGATCATCAAGGGGCTACGACCGAAGTACGAGGCGCATCACCGGGTGAAGATCAGCGACGCGGCCATCGACGCGGCGGTCAAGCTCGCCGACCGCCATATCACGGAGCGTCAGCTCCCGGACAAGGCCATCGACGTCATCGACGAGGCGGCCAGCCGGACGCGACTCCAGTCCATGACTCCCCCGGCCGAGGTGAAGGAACTCGAGAAGGAGATCGAGCGGGTCGTGCGGGAGAAGGACATGTTCCTCGAGGCGCAGGAGTTCGAGAAGGCCGCCTCGCTTCGCGAGAAGGAGAAAGTGCTGCGTGGGCGCGACGAGGAGCTGAAGCGGGAGTGGGAGCAGAACAAGACCCGACAGACGTCGGTCGTCGGAGAGCAAGACATCGAGTTCATCGTCTCTCGCTGGACGGGCATCCCGCTGTCCCGGCTGGAAGAGAAGGAGTCCGCGAAGCTCGCTCGGATGGAGGAGGCCCTTCACGGACGCATCGTGGGGCAGGAGGATGCGCTCCACGCTGTCTCCCGCGCCATCCGCCGGTCGCGGGCTGGGCTGAAGGACGCGAAGCGCCCGGTCGGCTCGTTCATCTTCCTGGGTCCGACCGGCGTCGGCAAGACCGAGCTCGCACGAGCGCTCGCGGAGTTCCTGTTCGGCGATGAGAACGCGCTGATCAGAGTGGACATGTCGGAGTACATGGAGAAGTTCTCAATCTCCCGCCTCCTCGGGGCCCCGCCCGGGTATGTCGGATACGAGGAGGGGGGCTACCTGACCGAGAAGGTACGGCGGCGCCCGTACTCGGTTGTGCTCTTCGACGAGATCGAAAAGGCGCACCCCGACGTCTTCAACATGCTGCTCCAGGTGCTGGACGATGGCCGTTTGACGGACTCCCTGGGGCACGTCGTCGACTTCAAGAACACGATCCTGATCATGACTTCCAACCTCGGCACACAGCTCATCGGCAAGCGCGTGAGCCCAGGATTCCTCTCGGAGTCAGCCGACGACAGCTACGAGCGGATGAAAGATCGGGTGCTCGAGGAGCTGAGGCGCGCGTTCCGGCCCGAGTTCATCAACCGGATCGACGAAGTGATCGTCTTCCACGCGCTCAACGCGGCGCACATCAAGGGAATCGTCCGACTGATGATCGACCGGGTGAACAAGCAGCTCGAGGAGCGCGCGATCCGCGTGGAGCTGACCCCGCAGGCCGAGGACCTCCTCATCGAGAAGGGTTACGATTCGACGTACGGCGCCCGCCAGCTCCGTCGGACCATCCAGAAGCACATCGAGGATCCGCTTGCCGAGGCCATTGTCGGCGGCCGCTTCCAGGATGGCGCCCAGATCGAGGTGCGCGTCGAGGGGGACAGCTTCACCTTCGCGCCGCTCGCCGAGCCATCCCTGAACTTGGCGGAGCACTGACCCACCCCCAACCGCCAGTCCGTCTGTGAGGGCGGCCTTCGTCGCGGTCGCACCGTGGACGAACGGAGGGAAAGGTCTCTCCGTCTTTCTTGTGCTTGTCCTCCTCGCCTGGGCAGGGCTCGTTCGCGCCCAGGACCCTCCGGTGCCTACCGTGCGGGACATGACCGTCGAGGGCAACCGCCGCGTCCAGTCGCCCGCCATCCTGAACCGCGTGCAGACAAAGATCGGTGATCCGTTCTCCCCGACCGCCCTCCGCGACGACGTGCGCGCGATCTTCGCCCTCGGATTCTTTGACGACGTCCAGGTTCGCGTCGAGGAGTTCGAGGGCGGTGTGCGCCTGATCTTCGTGGTCGTCGAGCGCCCGATCCTGCGCGAGGTCGGGTACGAGGGGAACCGGGAAGTCAAGACCGACGAGCTACGCGAGAAGGCGGCGCTCCGAATCGGCGTGCTCTACAATCCTGTCGAGGTCCAGCGCGCCGAAGAGGCGATCCGACAGAAGTACGAGGACGAGGGGTTCTTCGGCGTGACCATCTCACCCCGAACAGAACGAACGCCAGAGGGAGACCTCCGCCTGGTCTTCCGCATCGACGAAGGCAGGAAGATCTACATCGACCGGATCGTCATAGAAGGAAACCAGGCGCTCACGGCGGGACGGATCAAGGACGCGATGCAGACGAAGGAGCGTTTCCTCTGGATCCTCCCGTTCTCGAACGTGCAGCGGAAGGTGTTCGAGGAGGATGCCGACCGGATCTTGAGTCTATACGCGGATCACGGCTACATCCAGGCGCGCATCGAGTCGCACGAGATCATTCCGGACATCCCCCAGGGGAAAGTGACGCTGCGCACGCGCGTGATCGAGGGACCGCAGTTCCGCGTCGGGACCGTCATGGTACGCGGGAACGAGGTGTTGCCGGGGGAAGAGATCAGGAAGCTCATCAAACTGAAGGAAGGGGAGGTCTTCAACCGGAGCCTCGTGCGGGCTGCGGTACGGGCGATCGCCGACCGGTACTCAGAGATCGGACGCGCTCGCGCCGAGGTGAACCCAGAGACGGAAACCGACCCCGAGGGGCGCCGGGTCAATGTCACGTTCGCCATCACGGAGGGGGGCGAGGTCTACGTCGAGCGGATCAACATCACGGGGAATACAAAGAGCTCGGAGAAGGTGCTGCGGCGCGAACTCCGTGTGGCTGAGGGCGAGCTGTTCACATTCCAGAAGCTGGTCCGGAGCCGCCAGCGGCTGTTCAACCTCGGCTACTTTGACGAGGTGAACGCATCCGTGGACCCGGGGTCCACGCCGGACAAGGTGGTCATCCAGATCGACGTCAAAGAGCGGGCAACGGGTCTCTTCAGTATCGGGGCGGGCTACAGCTCGCTCGACAA